>ERZ808246.1654-NODE-1654-length-15619-cov-6.048895_pt1 | contig 15619 bp, 11 predicted proteins | sample MGYA00521083_ERZ808246 | MGnify/ENA primary metagenome ERZ808246 (study PRJEB31516, sample SAMN03275577) | gut metagenome | biome: mammalia-associated habitat; material: feces | host: Papio cynocephalus | place: Kenya | collected 2012-07-07 ...
GCGAATCTCAAGTGCTCGTTGCTCTTGAGAGCGTTCCCCAGAACGCTCCTGAGGAAGGATTTCACACGCTCGTGGATTTCATCGCGCCCGTATGTTCCGTTCATGGGATGGTCGTATTCATCGATCAGGATGATCGGCTTCTTTCCGTAGTGACGATCGATCATCTCGCAGAGATACATCACTGCACTCGCGAGAAGAACATAATCGGCCTTGCCCCTGGAGACTGATTCATAATGCTCTTTGAGACGTGGCGTAAGCTTGTCGGAGTTATGCAATTCATCGAACATCTCGAAAAGAGATCCCATAATATCTCTGTATGATTCCATGAACACTTCGAATGTCTCTGTTTCCAATCTCTTGAAGTTGAGCTTGATGATGAAGTTGGAGTTCTTCTCCGGATCATCCGGACGGAGAGCGGAGACTGCGAGGTCGGAGAAGCGGTCCGGATCATCCGCGTACCTCGAATTGAGGTACGCGTCCAGCATGCTGAGGTTGAGGGACTTGCCGAAGCGCCTGGGACGGGTGAAGAGAAGGACCTTGGCTTGTGATGACAGGATCTGATTTATGAGAGCGGATTTGTCGACATAGTACAGTCCTCTGTCCCTCAGCTCTTTGAAATCGTCGTATCCTATCGGCAGCGCCTTCAAAATCTCACCTTCGCGTTCCATATCTTCATCTTTCGATATAATGGCTCTATCCTGAGCATAATCGCCGTCATCAGCGTGTTCACGCATCATTTCTCGTATCTTTTCGTTGTTATTCTTCACGATTGTTCTGTTCCATGGAAATCGTGCTATACATCCTCGGCCATCATGGAACTATGAGGAGGGCCCTAATAGTCTGCGGAAGTGCCCGCATGAATGGAGTCACCGATGCTATGTGTTCGGCGGCAGCCGAAGCTCTGAAAGAAAAGGGCTTCTCCACGACCTTGGTCCGCGCGAACGACGGGATATCCCATTGCAGGGACTGCGGTCTGTGCATGGACGGTCAATGTGTCATCGATGACGATATGATGCCGATCTATTCCGAATTCGCCAGATCCGACATCCTTGTTCTGGCTACGCCAATACATTTCAGCGGGCCCTCCTCCTTGATCAAGACCGTCGTGGACAGGTTCCAGCCCTACTGGTACGAGAAGGGGATGCCGCATCCGTCCCATGTCATGGGGTTGATGTGCGGCGGGAGTGACCGTCCCGAATTCCGTCCGACGGTCTCCGTCTTCAGGGCGTTCTCCGCCATGCTCGGGATGGAGTGGCTTGGCCATCTGGAGATATCGGGAACGGACAGGACTGGAAGCGAGGGCGTCGCCGAGGCCGTGGAAGGATTCATCGCAACGGTGCTGGGGGACGGAGAGGGGAGATAAGGGTCTGGAAGCCGCATCTTTCCGCGGCTGATATCTCCGGGACAAAGGGGACGGCCGAAGGAACGGAGTCGGCCAGTCTCTCCCATTCCGTCTCCGGAACGGATCCGTCCGAATCCCAGACGCACAATCTGCAGAACCCTAGGGATTCCAGCCTTCTGGCGGTGGCGCCGACGTCATCGAGGGCGATTCCTCCGTTCGCCGGTTTTCCGCCTGATACCATTATCGCAGGTATCACGCAATCGGACATCGACAGGATGTCTTTCGCCGATTCCTCATCGGAGATGAGATGGGCTGGTGCCATGACCATTTCGGCCGTGGTGTTGAACGCGTCCATGAGATCGTCCGCATCGCGGACGCAGGTCATGAACCATATGTCGGCGCCGCGTATTCTCATCTCCTTGACCACGCCTTCGTCGAAGCTCCCGGAGAGGATGCTCTCGGTGTCGACTACCACGGCCGGGCTCCTCGAATCATCCCGGGGGATCAGCGAGGCTGCTTCGGAGAATCCGACGTTGCCGTGCGATTCGGGCATGGCGGAGCCTTCAGGCGGGAATGCTGCGAGGAGCCTTCCTCCGCGGTATTCGGCGAAGATGGCTGGGATCTTCATGCGCCTCCATCGGCGGCCGGATTGAATAATGTGGCGGCTTCTTAACGGACGTTTCAGAAACCGCTGTTCGAGCGACCTCTATAAGAACTCGAGGAACAGAGATGCAAGGTGAGGATAAAATGGCTCAGAAATACGTCTGCGAGAAGTGCGGTTCTGCCGTGGAGCTCCTGTACAAGGGCGGATGCACCCCGTCCTGTTGCGGATCCCCTATGACGCTGTGCGAGGCCAAGACCGACGATCCCTCCAAGGAGAAGCACGTCCCCTACATCACCAGGGACGGAAGCGTCGTGAAGGTCGTCGTCGGCAAGGAGGCTGCACACCCCATGACCGAGGAGCACCACATCGTCTACATCGAGATCTGCGCCGACGGAGTGCTGATGAGGAAGTACCTCAAGCCCGGAGACGCTCCCGAAGCGTGCTTCGAGACGGATGCGGAGACGATCGTAGCTCAGGAATACTGCAACAAGCACAGGCTCTGGAAGTCCAACCAGTGAAGAACGGTCGGAAACCGTCCAAACTTCTTCCCTTTTATATAGAGAATCGAAGATGACCGTCCAACAGAGGATGGATACGATGTCCAAGAAACTCATAGAGACCACCGGCGACGATGCCAAGGCCACTGCCAGGCACGCCAAGATTGCCAGGGAGAAAGAGCAGGCCGAGGAGAAGGAGAAGAGCCGCGCATCCGATGAGTACTGGAAGAACCGCCGTGCGAACGAGAAGCGCATGGAGGAGATCAAGAAGCTTCCGAAGGAGGAGCAGGCCGAGGCCAAGAAGAAGCTCCGCGCCGAGATCAAGAGGAACAAGGAGCAGTACCGCGCCGACAAGAAGAAGGCCCGCGAGGAGGAGCACGAGAAGAGGAAGGCCGAGAAGGAGAAGGCCAAGACCTCCGCCAAGGCCGAGGTCGCCCACGAGGAGGAGCGCGTCGAAGAGGCTATCGAGGAGTCCGACAGGCAGGAGGCCGTCCAGGGGGACGACGCTGTCGAGGTCGCCGAGAAGGTCGAGGAGACCGTCGATTCCGAGATCGAGGCGCCCGCCGCCGAGACCCCTGAAGAGGGAGCCTCGGACAAGAAGGAGTGAACCCTTTTCGATACAGGGGCGCCCGTGCCGTTCGGTCCGGGCCCCCGACCCCTGCTGGCCAGGGGTCATCTTTTAAATAGGGGGGTGCATGCCCACCCGTGGTCAAAGGTTCGACGGATACCCCAGAACAAAGGCTCAGACGCGCGGCATCGGAGAATGCTGACGATGTGCTGAAAGAATACGACAGCAGGCTGGAAGGCCATTTCAACGAGGAACTCACGACATCCCGTATCAAATACGGGAAGAACTCGGTGACCAACCACAACAAGCACATGATGCTCAAGAGGTTGTACCGCTCTTTCGTCAACTACTTCATCATTGCCCTGGCGATCATCGACGTCATGTGGATGGTCCTGGATCCGGACATAATCTACTTCATCGTTCTCACCACGCTGATTCTAGTCAGCGGAACCGTCACTTTCGTGCAGGAGACCCGCAGCAGCAAAGCGGCTGCGAAGCTCGTGAGCATGGTCACGACGGTCATCACAGTCGTCCGCGAGGACTCCGAGATGGAGGTCGACTCCAGGGAGCTCGTCGTGGGAGACATTGTAATTCTGGACACTGGGGATATGATCCCCGCCGATGTCAGGATCATCAAGTCCAACCACCTCAAGGTGGACCAGTCTGCTCTCACCGGCGAGTCCAATCCCGTGAGCAAGCACAGCGAGCCTGTCCACGTCGACGGGAACATCCTCTCCTGCGACAACCTCGCCTTCATGGGGACCAACGTCGTAGGCGGATCGGCTGTCGCCGTCGTGGTCGCTGTGGGCGACGATACCGTCTTCGGCGACATGGCCGAATCCCTCAGCGAGAAGAAGCCCTCGACGACCTACGACAAGGGCTCCCAGGCCATCGTCAAGGTTCTTCTGAAGATCATGCTCCTGATGGTTCCTCCCGTGTTCGCCATCATGGTCTACAAGGGATACGTCGAGGGCACCGAGGACTACCTCATCGAAGCCGTCAAGTATGCCCTGACCCTCGCCATCGGCCTCATGCCGGAGATGCTGGCCACCATCGTCTCTACCAACCTGGCCAAGGGCGCCATCGACATGTCCAAGAAGAAGGTCATTGTCAAGGACGTCACCGCCATCCAGAACTTCGGAGCCATGGATGTCCTGTGCTCCGACAAGACCGGAACGCTCACGCAGAACCGCATATCCGTCAAGGACTGCAGCGACCTGTACGGCAATTCCAGCCACACCGTCGAGCTGTATGCCGCGCTCAACGCGAAGAACCTCAAGTCCGCAACCAACCAGATCGACTGGTCCCTCCAGGAGTATGCCGACGAGTTCCTCGATTCCGAGGAGATCGAGGCCTACCAGCCCGTCGGCGACGTCCCCTTCGATTTCGAGAGGAGGAGAGCCACCGTCGTCGTCGGCCGCGGGGACGATGTGGATCTCATGATAACCAAGGGGGCAATCCCCGAGATGCTCTCCATATCCAGCGCCTACCTCGATGAGAACAGGGAGATCCAGCCCCTCGACGAGAAGAAGATCAACGAGATCATGGGGATGATCGAGTGGTACAGCGTCAAGGGCATGCGCGTCCTCGGAGTCGCGTACAAGTACCTCCCGTCCGGAAGGAGCGAATTCACCTCGGACGACGAGGCGGACCTCATCTTCTGCGGATATGTCGTGTTCACCGATCCTGTCAAGCCCTCCGCCAAGGCGGCTATCGCCGAGATGGCCGACTACGGCATCGATGTGAAGGTCCTCACCGGGGACAACCAGTACGTCACGCGCCATGTCTGCGAGCAGATAGGCATCGATGTGACGGACGTCCTCACCGGCGACGATATGGAGGAGATGTCGGACGAGGAGCTGAAGGAGAAGGTCGAGCAGATCCACGTGTTCACCAGCCTCACCCCCGACGGCAAGGCCCGCATAGTCAAGGCCCTGAAGGACAACGGCCACACCGTGGGACTCATGGGAGACGGAATCAACGATGTGCTCGCGATGCGCAACGCCGACGTGAGCATATCCGTCGATACCGGAACCGATATCGCCAAGGAGACCGCCAGCATGATCCTTCTGGAGAAGGACCTCAATGTCCTCAAGACCGGAGCGATCGAGGGGAGGAAGGTCTACGTCAACTCCATCAAGTACGTGAAGATGATCGGATCGATCAACTTCGGATACATGTTCTCCCTCGTTCTGGGCTCTCTGCTGTTCAACTTCGAGCCAATGGGAGCAATCATGATCCTGATCTTCAACCTGATAAACGACTTCGCCTGCCTGTTCACGCCGTGGGACAAGGTCGAGGACGAGTTCGTCAGGGAGCCGAGGAAATGGGATCCGGCCAATCTCAAAGCGGTCATGGTCCGCTACGGACCCATGTGCGTGGTCACGGATGTGATGTCGTGGGCGTTCTTCATCTTCGTCGTCATGCAGGGAATAACCCTCAACGACCCTGAGCTGGCCGCCATGGGGATATACACAGCGGGCGATGCAGTCACCAGCGGAATCAGGCTGGAGAACTACGAGTCCCTCATACCCGTCGCGATCCTGTTCCAGTCCCTCTGGTGCATAGAGCAGTACTGGATGCAGGTGTGGTCGATCCACATAGTCAGGACCAACAAGCTGCCGTTCTTCCAGACGTGCTCCGCCAAGATCCTGGTCGTGACGACGATCGTGGCCCTGATAATAGGAACGACCCTTCCGTTCACCGGAGGTCTGTGGGATGTCATCTCCGAGGCCGACGGCGCGGCGCTCATCGGCATTCCGCTGTACGCGCTGCTCTGGATGCCGTTCATCGCAGCGGTGTACTTCTTCGGCTCGCACCTCATAAAGAGGCACATGCTGAAGACCAAGGGCTTCTTCGCCTGCTGAAACGGCTCCCCGTCCTCCGGGACGGGGGCATTCCCTCCGCGGCGTTCCGCGGAGGTCTTCGATTCTCCACCGGTCCAACGATATATACCGCCGAACCATGGGGGCATCCATGCCCGGGTTCGGATTCCCGAAGGACAGGTTCGTGTCCGCGGTCGACCGCACGTACTATCCGAAGGATTTCACGGATGAGATCGACGCCCGCTGGGACGAGAAGGGGCGCGAGTGCGAGTTCGTCGATTCGGGATACGCCCATCCCGACTACTCGGTCCTCGAAGGACCCCGTCTGGACTACTACTTCTGGTGGAGGCGGTGCGCCGGAGAGGGGAGGCTCATAGCCGTGGATTCCGGGTACGCGTGGCTCCGCTGCGTCGAACTGATAAACACTAGGAGGGACCCGGCAGAGGTCATGCGGGAGATCGTCCGCTTCACGGAGGTCTGCTCCAACAGCATGAGGCTGTCGCCGATGGTCTCCGAGCTCGCGGAGCACTATGCGCTCGCACGCGGACTCTCCCTGGGGACGGTTCCCCGCAGGCGTCCGTTCGCCTTGTCCGAGATCCTCCTGACCTGGGATCTCACGAGGTATCCGATCAGGATGCCCGACCCCGAGGTCCTTCTCGATACGAGCCTGTTCAAATGGTACAAGATCCCCGGAGTCGAAGAGGAGGCTCTGGCCAATGTGGTCGCCATGACCCTCGCTGGCATAGACGAGGTCACCAGATCCACTTCCGGACAGGGCTTCGTGCGCGCCATCGGATGCTGCTGGGACACTGCAGTCGTCATACCGTTCGAGGGATTCGCCGACTTCTCCGGACCGAGACGGATCCAGAGGCCCGTCCTTTCGCTTTCCGAAGGGCCGCTCCACGATCTCCTCGATGCCGTAGTCAGGCAGGCCGTCGTTCTCATGAGGGACGACGGCGTCCGCGCACCCGCCGTTCCGAGGACCTTCCCGAAGGCCTACCGCAGGATAGTCGCGGCGGCGGTCGATGCGGTTCTCAGAGACGATCCGTGGGATGCCCGTTCGTTCAGGGGACCGGGCGACGGATGCTGGGAGAACGACGACCTCGACGTCTTCGAGGAGGAGGGGGACGATGCCCCGATGATCCGTCCGATGCCCTTCCCCGATACGACGCGCCCGAAGATGACCTGCCGCGAGCTCGATTCGCACTGGGACGACGAGTCGGACGTTCCCGTGGGATACATGCCATCGGACCGCACCATGGCATCCTATGGGACCATGGACGAGGGTCAGCTCGCATACTACACGTATTGGCGCACCATGGCCCGCCGCGGGCGCTATCTCGACACCGATCAGGGATATATCTGGCTCTACTGCACCGAGCTGATCAACCACGATTACGATCCGGAGGCGGTCCAGAAGGAGCTGGAGAGAGCCGTCGGCGCATACTACGAGTCGTTCCCAGCTCCGTACGCTCTCTGCCACGCGGCCGTGGACCATGCTCTGGTCCATGGCTTCGATGTACCGCCGGAGCCCTTGGGCGCATGGAACCGCTACATCGCATACTCGAAGCTCGCATCGGAGCCGACGGGCAGGATATCGACGGGACTCGCCGGATACATGTCCGGGAACCAGAAGCTGTCGAAGTACATCAAGGGGGACCCCCGCATCTACGAGAGGGCCTTCACGGAGTCCCTTCGCGCCGCCGACGCGTTTCTGAAGGATGCGGAAGGCAAGAGGATCGTGGATCTCGCGCCCAAGACGGAGTACACGACGTCGTTCATGGCCTACAGCTCGGTATGGCATCCGAATCCTCCTACGATGCGCTTCTCGTTCAGAGACGTTCTCGATTCCGTCCGCATAACCGGGATGATGGATTCGATGTTCAGGTACGCGGTGCGTCTGGTCAACGAGCGTCTGGGGGTTCCGATCCCCCGCATGCCGGACATCTCCCGGGCGCTGGCCGACGCGGTGGGCTCGGCGGTGGACAGGGTGTTCGGCAGTCTGGAGGACGAGCAGAGGAGGGAGAATGCGAGGCGCGAGGCGTCCCGCCTCAGGCTGGACCGCGACGCTGTAGCTTCGGCGGAGGCGGATCTCGATGCCGTCACCGGCCTCATGTACGTGCCCGAGGAGGAGGCCCCCGAGCCGACGCCCGTTCGGGAGGAGCTTCCGGAGGCCGGGAGCGGCTGGGGCGCTCTGCTAGCATCGTTGGACGACGTCGAGAAGGCGTATCTCGCCCGCGGACAGTCCGCGCTTGAAGGCACCGGGAGGCGCAGGCAGGCGGTGGAGGATTCTATAAACACGAAGGCCATGGACGCGGTCGGAGATTCCATAATGGAGGACGGAGAGGTGTTCGAGGAATACCGCGAGGATGTCGGGAGGATGCTCGGATGACGGAGATCCCGAAGAGGACATTGATTACGATGATGAACGCCCTCTCGTCAGGCGTGGTTCCGAGGCGCGGGCTGGAGTACATAGCCGTCGGACGCAGGAAGGAGACGGAGACGTTCGTCGGAGACCTCGAGGATACCGCCGAGGGCGGAGGAGCCTTCAGATTCATCTCCGGACGCTACGGCAACGGCAAGAGCTTCATGACGCAGATGATACGCAACTATGCGATGGACAAGGGATTCGTCGTGATGGATGCCGACCTGGCGATCAACAGGAGGCTCACAGGCAGCAAGGGCGAGGGCCTCAACACCTATCGTGAGCTGATCCGCAACGCCGCAGTCAAGGCGCGTCCCGACGGAGGGGCCCTCGAATCCATCCTCCAGGGCTGGCTCTATCCGATCATCGATTCATGCGGCTCCGATCCCTCCGCAGCGGCGGCCGCGATCAGGAAGTCCACGGCTCCGATGTCCGGGATGACGTCCTATCAGGATTTCGTATCCGCTATCATATCCTATGCGGGAGACCTGATGGCCTCGAAGGATTCCAGCCCTGCGCTCAGATGGCTCAGGGGGGAGTACGACAGGAAGTCGGACGCCCGCGCCGATCTGGGCATCCCCATGGTTATAGGGGACTCCAACTGGTACGATGTGCTGAAGCTGTGGTCCGGCCTCTCGGTCTGCGCCGGATACAAGGGTCTGGTGGTGTTCCTCGACGAGGCCGTCGTCCTCTATAAGCTCCAGTCCCGCGCATCGAGGAGCAACAACTACGAGCGTCTTCTCACGATGTTCAACGACATAATGCAGGGAAGGTCGTCGCATCTCTCGATATACGTCTGCGGGACTCCGGAGTTCATAACCGATCCGGACCGCGGGCTGTACAGCTACGAAGCGCTGAGATCGAGGCTCGTCTCCGGGAAGTTCGAGAACGGATACGACAACTATCTCGGACCGGTCATCAATCTGCGCCCGCTCACGATGGAGGAGGTGTTCGTCCTGCTCAGGACGCTGCGCGGCATGCACGAGCAGCGCTACGGCTATTCGTCGGGGATAACGGACGACATGCTGGAGCGGTATCTCAGGACGGTCACGGCTACCATAGGTGGCAAGGACATGGTCACGCCGAGGGAGATCACGAGGGACTTCATCAGCCTCCTCGACACGCTGCATCAGAATCCGCAGGCCGATTTCGATTCCATGGTCGAGGGGCGCTCCGTGGAGGGCGCGGCGCAGGACGACGACCTCATAGCAGATCTGGAGCTATGACCGACTACTTCTCCAGGATGCCTCCGTTCCTGCAGGAGAGGATCCATGCCGAGGGATGGACCTCGTGGAGAGGGGTGCAGGAGGATTCCTTCGCCGTCCTGTTCGACACGGACGACCATCTCCTGATATCCGCCGGGACATCGTCCGGGAAGACGGAGGCGGCCATGCTGCCGGTGGTCTCCTCGCTCGCTTCCGATCCTCCGAAAGGGGTCGGCGCGTTGTACATCGGTCCGACGAAGGCGCTGATAGACGATCAGTTCTCCAGGATGGACAGGCTTCTGAGGGACTCGTCGGTCAGGGTCACGGGATGGCACGGGGACATACCCCAGGCGTCAAAGGAGGAGATGAGGGAGCATCCCGAGGGGATCCTCCAGATAACGCCGGAGTCGCTGCAGGGAATCGTCTGCGATCCCTCCGGGCTGGTCAGGAGGATGTTCTCCGATCTGAGGTTCGTGGTCATAGACGAGGTGCATTCGTTCATGGCCTCCGACCGCGGGCTCCAGCTGCTCTGCGAGCTGGCTTCCCTGGAGCGGATCGCAGGATGCTCGCCGCGCCGCATCGGTCTGTCCGCGACGCTGTCGGACATCGCCGGCGCCAGGGAGTGGCTGGGCGCGGGGACTCCGCGCAGGGTGGCGGTCGCATCCTCTCCGGATTCCATACCTGCGAGGATCGGAGTCAAGCACTTCCGGATCCCGGCGGAGGACGACCTCCGCGGGAAGGAGACGCTGGCCTACTACAGGGAGCTCTTCCGTCTGACCGATCCGTATTCGTGCATAGTGTTCTGCAACAGCAGGGGCTCCGCCGAGCGCACCGCCCGCTCGCTGTCGAGGCTTTCTGCCGCCGAAGGCTCGCAGAACCCCGTCAGGATTCATCACGGCTCCATCTCAGGGACTCTGAGGAGGGAGGCGGAATCCGATCTCAAGGGAGGGAGGCGCCCCACGGTGGTGGCGACGTCCACTCTGGAGCTGGGGATGGACGTGGGCGGTTTGGACCGCGTGGTGCAGATCGGCGCGCCGTACTCGTGCTCGTCGATGCTGCAGAGGATGGGCAGGACGGGGAGGCGCGGCGGCCGGAGGGAGATGATAACGATATGCATCGATGATGCGAAGAAGTGGTCTCCGTCGCCCCCGGGGGTTTCACTGGAGCTGGTCAGGGCGATAGCCGTGGCCGATCTGGCGGTCGGACGCGGATGGACCGAGGCGATCCGTCCCGATCCTCTTCCGTTCGGGCTTCTGGCGCATCAGATGCTCGCCTATCTGAAGGGGGCCGACCACGATGTCAGCTGGAACGAGCTCTCCGATGCGATGCTGGCGATGTGGCCGTTCCGGAACGTCTCGTACGACGAGATCCTCGAGCTCGCGAGGCATATGCTGTCGCGGAGGATCCTGCAGAGGACCGAGGACGGGACGCTGCTGATAGGATTGGATGCGGAGCCGATGGTCAATTCGAAGGGCTTCGCATCCGTGTTCGAATCCTCGACCGAGACCGAGATCCGCTCCGGGGGCGCCTCGATCGGAACAGTGCAGAAGAGGCCCAAGGAGGGCGCGCTGGTTTCCCTGGCGGGGAAGGTGTGGAAGGTCGTGCGCGTAGGAGACGGCTGGGCGGATGCGAAGGAGGTGGAGGACGGCGCGGCGGATGCCAAATGGGAGTCGTCGCCTCCGGAGGTGGACGGCGCGGTCGCCAAGCGCATGAGGGAGATCCTCTCATCGGACGAGTCCTTCCCGTGGCTGGATTCGGCGGCGAGAGCCGAGTTGGAGGCGTCCAGAGCCGCGTTCAGATCGGAGGGGTTCGACGGTGCCGTCGATGTTCCGGGAGGATTCGTGCTGTTCCCGTGGCTCGGGACCAGATCGTTCGAGGGATTGCGCAGGGCACTGCAGGAGATGGACGGAGTCGAGGTGATCGCATCGGCTTCGCCGGTTTGGATCCGCATATCCACCGACAGGACCTGGGGGATGGTCGAGCAGGGTCTGAAGAATGTCGTTGCATCCAGGGATCCGGAGGACTTCGTTCTCATGGAGGATGTGGAGGACATGGGAAAGTACGAGGCGCTGGTTCCCGAAGGTCTGAGGGCCAGGGAGTTCGCTGCCCGCAGGCTGGACTTCGATTTCGTGCGATGGAAGAATTTATGCCTGTTAATTATTGTAATTAACAGATATAAATTGAGTTATTTTTAAATAATATGGCCGAGAACATCAGCTTCATGCCCGGCGATTACGTCGAAAAAAGCGATTATTCTCAATATCGGCCCCGCGGTTATCCGGTCAGGCACGGGAAGAAGGATCCGTTCTATCCGATGCTGTCGCTGGATGTGGGCATCAGGAGCATGATGTCGGAGATACGCGATCTCGATGACGCGCTGGGGAGGTACATGCTCTCTGAAAGGGACTATTACGACCTCGTCCTGGACGCTTATTCGTCGAACATCCATTGGTCGACGAAGATCGAGGGCAATCGCATGACTTTCGAAGAGGTCAGGTCGCTCGCAACGGAATTCACTGCAGGGAAGACGGTAGAAAGCCCGAACGGTCCGACACAGGAGATCCTCAATCATCTGGGTTTCCTCTTCCAGGATAATCTCGCCATGCCGTGGACAGTCGATACCGTTCTGGGAGTCCATCGCATTCTCATGAAGGGTGTCGGCCAAGCGGAGCCGGGAGCGATTCGTTCCACCGATGTATCCGCGGTCGGTTCCGATGGCACGGAGTTCTTCATAGCATGTCCGAAGGGCTCGGTGAGGGAGGAGCTGGAGTCTCTGATCGATTGGGTGAACACATCTCCGTTCGGTGATATCGTCACGGCCGTCCTGTTCTTCCATGAGTTCGAGAGCATACATCCTTTCGAGGATGGAAACGGACGCACGGGCCGTGTCCTTTTCCAGGTTCTGCTCGAGCAGCTCGGTCTGGAGAATAGCGGCCTCTGCAGGATCGAGGAGAGGATGCTCGGGGATCCCGGCACGTACTACGATCTGATGGCCTATACGGATCAGACAGGGAACTATACGCCGTTGGTGAGGTATGCCACGGAGGCGATCCTGTCCGCCTATCGCGAAGCAGTGGAGAAATTCTCCGAGAAGGATCGGCTCAGAGATATGGACGAGAACACGCGTCTGACAGCCATCAGGGCGAGGAAGGTTGGAACGTTCACATTGCAGGATGCGATGGGATGGATGCCATCTAGCGAATCGTCGGTACGCAAGAGGCTCGATACCCTGGTGGATGCGGGCCTTCTGGAGAAGACGGGGAGGACGCGTTCGATGCGCTACGTGTTCCTGGATCCGTTCAGGACGGTCAGGCAGGGAATGGAAAGAAGGGTTTGAACCAGTTATGTCAATCGGGACAAATTGTAATTATCTGCATTTTTTCTTTGGGACTTTTTGTAATAAATTACAAATAGTCCCGATATCATGAATCATCATGCTCGAGCGGAAGATATACGCTAAACTGCTGGAATGGAAATCGCGCGAGCACAAGTGTCTCGTTATAAGAGGGCAGAGGCAGGTCGGGAAGACGTACATAGTGGATGCTTTCGGCAAGGCGGAGTACGAACACTACATCCACATCAACTTCAGCGATTCGCCCGAGTATGGAAGAATCTTCGAGGGGGATATATCGGCTCCTGAGATTATCAGAAAGCTCACCCTGTACTTCGGCGCGGACAGTATCGTGGACGGATCCACGCTGATCTTCCTTGACGAGATACAGGAGTGCGAAGCCGCCTACAGCGCGTTGAAGCCGCTGACGATCTACGGGAAGATCGACGTCATCGCGTCGGGCTCCCTTCTGGGAGTCATGTTCCTCGATGACAAAGAGGCCGGCAGGCTCGTTCCGATGGGTTACGAGGAGACCCTCGTCATGCATGCGCTGGATTTCGAGGAGTTCCTCTGGGCCAGAGGCATATCCAAGGATATCGTCGCCGAGCTGCGGAGCAGCATACGCGAACGCAGACCGATCGAGCAGGTTCTGTTCGAAAGGACCACGCAGCTGTTCAGGGAGTTCATGATCGTCGGAGGGATGCCCGAGGCCGTCGACGCATATGCGAGGAGCGGCGACTTCCGTCCTGCTGACGCAATCGTCGGAGACATCCTGTCCGTATGCATCCGCGACATCAACCGCTACAACAGAGGCACCGACCGCATCAAGACGCTGGACTGCTTCGAGAGCATCCCGCATCAGCTGTCCGAGTCCAACAAGAAGTACATGTACTCCAGGATCTCCGGGGAGGGGTCCAGGGCGGCTTCCGACAGATACAGGGAGAATCTTCTCTGGATACGCGGAGCCGGGTACGGCAATTTCTGCTATTCCGTCACACAACCGGTATCGCCGCTCGCCGGACAGGTCAACAGAGATTCGTTCAAGGTGTATCTCTCGGATACGGGTATGCTGCTGCACATGTACGGGGACAAGGCCAAGATGGCGGTGTATCAAGGGGACATGTCCTACAACCTCGGGGCTGTGGCGGAGAACGCTGTCGCTGAGGGACTGATGAAGTGCGGATACGATCCCATGTACTTCCGCAGGGACAAGGGGGCGGGGCGCATGGAGCTCGACTTCGTCGAGGAGTTCTGGGACGGGATCGCCGCCATAGAGGTGAAATCCGGCAGAGACAGGGTCGCTCCTTCGTTGAGGAAGGCGTCGGAGCTTTACGATGTGGCGAGGAGGATCATGCTGGAGTCGGATAACATCCATGTCGACGGCGACGGGGTGGAGCACTATCCTCTGTTCGCATCGGCTTTCGTCGACGAGATGGATCGGAGGCCAGACGGGCCGATGTTCAGCTGAGATCGCATCGCCATTAGGTCTTTCAGCTCCACGAGCGCAATGACCTCGTCTACGGCTGCATCCTTCAGCCTTTCGTGAATCCGTTGGTCGAGAACAGCACATACCGTTTCTTTATGACGTGAAGACGCATTGATGTGGGTGGTTCTTCAGGACCTTATAATCTGCTCGATGGAATGCGATTTTGCGGATAATATCCGTAAAAAAGCTGCAATATTGCGGATAGTATCCGCAAAATCGCAAATACATAGTTTCTTGGTAACTATTCAGAACCACTTGTAACATAGGTTTCCTGTTCTCGGTACAATGCACTCATTGAACCATGCCTAAGGAATTATCCTTCGACGGCCCATTCTCGGACTTCTTCTTGCGAGGCTTCGAATCCTTGCTGCCTTTGGGCCTCCCCTCTTCTTGACCTCTTTCGGGACAATTGGGCGGCATAGCAACCCGATTCTTTCCAGGAGTTCCGCATCAGTCTCCGCTATCCTGCGGACCTTCCATTCTCCGTTGCCGGAGGTCCTGGTCATCTTGATCCTAAGCAGGAGTCCGAGGATCTCGTCGTACGTGCGATCATCCAGCAGCTTCCTTTCATCCAGGAACCGGAACATATTCGAGAGCATGATCGAAGCCAGATGGTTAACGAAATTGCTGGCGATGACGGAGTAATCCGAGTGATGAATGGCGTTAGAAATGCCTGGATTCGAGCCAAGGATTGGTCTCATCAGCAGCTCATGGACTTCAGAAGAGCGATCAATCCGCTCTTTGGATACGAAACAGTGTCTGAATCTTATAAATCAGATGAAAAGAAATGGTTTTTGTATGGTACATTCGGCTGGAAACTTACGGTTCATAATTTGATTATTAGTGCGAGTTGAAGGAAGGAGATTCGAAGCAACAGAAGACTCATGTGATATTCAGGATAAGTCTCGTATGAGCATCGGGCGGGATAATTCAAGTTCTGGGATAATATAGGGTCGTTTCATGTTGGGTGCGAAGGGATGCATATGATAACCGGCGAATTAAGAACTAAAATTGACAGCCTGTGGAGCATATTCTGGACAGGAGGGCTGACGAACCCGTTGGATGTGATAGAGCAGATCACGTATCTCATGTTCATACGTGATCTCGATGATTTGGACAATCTGCGCTCCAAAGATAGCGTCATGCTCGGGATTCCTTTCAAAAGCATATTCGATGGCGAATATCAGATGGGTGCAATCACTGTCGATGGCAGGCAGTTCAAGTGGTCCAGTTTCAAAGATTTGCCTCCGGAGAGAATGTTCGAACTGGTTCAGAACGGAGTATTCCCGTTCATAAAGCAGATGCATTCCAGCAAAGACAGTGCATATTCCAAGTA
>ERZ808246.1657-NODE-1657-length-15583-cov-4.214194_pt1 | contig 15583 bp, 10 predicted proteins | sample MGYA00521083_ERZ808246 | MGnify/ENA primary metagenome ERZ808246 (study PRJEB31516, sample SAMN03275577) | gut metagenome | biome: mammalia-associated habitat; material: feces | host: Papio cynocephalus | place: Kenya | collected 2012-07-07 ...
CCGAGCGGCAGGCGGGCGATCTGGTGTTCTTCACCGGGTTCGGCAGCGGCGTCATCGAGCACGTCGGCATCTATATCGGCGGCGGCCAGTTCATCCACGCCAGCACCAGCAATGGCGTCATCATCAGCTCCCTCAGCGAGAGCTACTATGCCCGCAACTACCTCTACGCCAGCCGCCTGCTGGTCAACGACTAACATATAACAGGGAGCGGCACTGCCGCTCCCTGTTATATGTGTCAAAAAAGGCCGATGACCTTTTTTGACAACGAGATTTCGCTCCGAACCGCGCATTTTGCCCGCCGCAGGCGGGCAAAATACACTCTCTACGCGCAAAGTGTTTTTTGCGACGTACACGCCGCCGCAAAGAACAAATTTCACTTTTTTCGCGGCTTGCGAGCCGCGAACTTTGCGAGGCATTTATTTGATCGCGTTACTAAGACTTTCACAAAAAATCCGGATCTTCGGAATTTTACTCTTGACAACTCACGTATTTGCCCCTATAATAAAAAAGCTGATTGCAGCGATGCTTGTGTGGCTCAGTTGGTAGAGCAGCTCACTCGTAATGAGCAGGTCGCCGGTTCGAGTCCGGCCACAAGCTCCAGACTCCTCGCAGCCGATGCGAGGAGTTTTTTTGCGCGTTGACAAGGGCCGGGGCCGCGGGTATAATAGATACACGACCCGGAAAAGTAAATAGGTCCAGGGATGCTGTGCGGCTGTCTGCCGTAAAGCCCGCAGGCGGGCAGGAGACAGTTTAAAAGGAAAGGGTAAAAACCCACGCGAACGGCACTGTAGGCGCAAGGATGCACGGAAGCGGCGAAGGCCGCCGGGATGAAAGTCCACCATTGGAAAGTAAGTTTCCGAGAAGGTACGCTGCAAACGGGGAGCGGATGCTCCGGGGCGCCAGTCAGGAGAATTGCACAGCGGAGGACACCACCGCAGCGGGCGCTTTCTTCGCTACGTCATGATACCGATGAGAGAAGACGAGCGCCGGTGCTTTCCGTAAAGGGAAGCGCCGGCGTTTTTGACGCCGCCGGTCTGCAGCAATGCAGGGGGCGGCTTTTTTGTTATGGGATGGGAAGAAGGAGCAACGGGCGGCAAAGAAGACATGGGCAAAAAACACGGACGGTAAAGGAGGAACTCACTATGCGCATCAACTGGTTCAAGGACGAAAATCACCTGGTATACATCAACGGCGCCACCCAGCTGGCGGAGCTGGAAAAGACGCTGCATTTCCCCGGCCTGGAGGAGGCGGCCAACGAGCTGCGGCAGCATCCCACGGCGGAGGGCTATACCATCAAGGGGCCCAAGCGCACCAGCGGGCGGCTGTTCGTGCCGGATCTGGCCTTTGGCGAGCACATCGAGATGGGGGAGAATATTTTCTTCTTCATGGGCGAGATGCAGGAGTGCTATGTGATCTACTGGCCGGATGCGCCGATAGCGAAGTAGGGCCGGGGGCGGAAGACTGCCGAAAAAATAGCGTGAAAACGCGGAGATCCTGCGTTTTGGAAACGGATTGCCACGCCAGTCTGCGGACTGGCTCGCAATGACAGACTGCATCGGTACACAGGCCAAGCCACATCGGCTGGGCCTGTGTTTATTCTTGTGGAAATCTTTTCGGCCCCGACTGAGGCGCGCAAGTGAGCAGCGCCTAAAAAATGATCCCCCGCCGCCCAAAACGGGCGGCGGGGGATCTAAGCGATCGGGAAGGGGATCAATTGCCGGAGGGCATTTTCCAGGCGTGATGATCCGTGTGGAGCAGGTGGTGCGATTTGGCGCTCATGGGCGTGCCCAGGTAATCCCGGTACAGGGCCATGACATCCGGATTCTCGTGGGAGAATCGGATGGGCTCCGCCTGATCCAGGGCCCACAGCACGCTGCCCCGGCTCTCAGCCAGCTCGATGCCGTCGTGAATGGGCTGGCCGCCGCCGCCGGCGCAGCCGCCGGGACAGGCCATGACCTCCACAAAGTCATAGGACACATCGCCCTTTTCCAGGGCCCGCATGAGCTTGCGGGTATTGCCCAGGCCGCTGACCACCGCAATACGGACGGCGCCGGCGCCGGGAATATCAAAGGCGGCCTCCTTCCAGCCGTCCATGCCGCGGACGGCGCGGAACGCGTCGGGGTCGGGGTTGCTGCCCGTGACCATGCGGTAGGCTGTGCGCAGGGCGGCATCCATCACGCCGCCGGTGGAGCCGAAGACCACGGCTGCCCCGGTGCCGGTGCCCAGGGGACTGTCAAAGGGGGTCTCCGCCAGGGTGGCGGGGACGATCTGCTCGCCCCGGAACATGCGCACCATCTCCCGGGTGGTGAGCACCACGTTCACATCCGGATCGCCGCAGGCATCCGTCATATTGGGCAGGGCGCACTCGCTCTTTTTGGACACACAGGGCATAATGGATACCACGAAAATGTTGTGGGGATCCACGCCGAGCTTCTCGGCAAAGTAGCTCTTGGCCACGGCGCCGAACATCTGCTGGGGACTCTTGGCCGTGGAGAGGTTGCTCACGAACCGGGGGAACTGGCTCTTCACAAACCGGACCCAGCCGGGGCAGCAGGAGGTGAACATGGGCCAGGTGTAGCGGTCCCGATGGGTGAAACGGTCGATGAATTCGCTGGCCTCCTCCATGATGGTCAGGTCCGCGGCAAAGTCGGTGTCGAACACATAGTCAAAGCCGATCTGCTTTAGGGCGGTGACCATGCGCTGGGCCGTGGCAAACTTGGGGTCCAGGTGGTAATACTCCGCCCAGGCGGCCCGGACGGCCGGGGCGATCTGCACCACGGTGATCTTCTTGGGGTCGGCCAGGGCGTCGAAGACCTTGCCGGTATCGTCCCGCTCCTGCAGGGCGCCCACAGGGCAGTGGGTGATGCACTGGCCGCAGAAGGTGCAGTCGGAATCCCCCAGGCGGCGGGTCTTGCCTACGCCGATGGTGGTGTGGGAGCCGGTGCCCATCAGGTCCCAGATGTTCATGCTTTGGATCTTGTCGCACACCTGCACGCAGCGCATGCAGCGCACGCAACGGTTCTCAATGCGCACCACGGGGTTGGAGAAGTCGTCCTCCGTCTTCTTCAGATCCTTGATGTAGTGGTCACCCAGGAGGTTGTAGTCGTTGGTGAGCTTTTGCAGCTTGCAGTTGCCGCTGCGGGTACACTTGGTGCAGTGGGTGTCGTGCTGGCTCAGCAGCAGGCGCATATTCACCCGGCGGGCCTCCCGGGCCCGGGGGGAATTGGTGCGGACCACCATGCCCTCGGCCACCACGTTATCGCAGGAGGGGACCAGGCGCGGATACCCCTCGATCTCTACCATGCACAGCCGGCAGGCGGCGATCTCGTTGACGCCCTTGAGGTAGCAGAGGGTGGGGATCTGGATGTTCACGGAGCGGGCCGCCTCCAGAATGGTGGTGCCCTCCGGCACGGAGACCGGCTTTCTGTCAATGATGAGACTTACCATTTGTCAACTCGACCTCCTTTGAAGATGCCATAGCCGTAATGGTCGCACCGCAGGCAGCGGGAGGCCTCGGTAACGGCGCCCTCGTGGGTCAGACCGCACTCGATGTCCTCAAAATCGCACTTGCGCTGGCAGGCTTCCCGCTCGGTGGTGTTGATGCGGCCGTGGGGCGGGCGGTTGTTCAGCATGGGGCTGGGAATGTCAATGTCCACGGTGATCTCGTGGCGGTAGCCCAGGTGCTCGTCAATATTGGCGGCGGCCACCTTGCCGGCGGCGATGGCGCGGATGGCGGTGGCAGGGCCGGTGACGCAGTCGCCCCCGGCGAAGACATTATCCATGTCGCCCACCTGACCGGAGAGACCGGCCACAAAGGCGCCGCGCTTAATGGGCACGCCGGCGGAGTCAAAGCCGCTGATCTCAATACCCTGGCCGATGGCCACCACGATAATGTCCGCCTCGATGCGGACCTCATCCAGAGCGGCGTTGTGGGGCCGGGGCCGGCCGGCCTTGTCCGCCTCGCCAATGAGCTGGGGCTGGACCCACAGGGCCTTGGCTACGCCGTCCTCATCGGCCTCAATACGGACCGGGGCGGCCAGGGCCATGATCTCGGCGCCCTCGGCCATAGCGCCGGTGACCTCGTCGGGCAGAGCGGTCATATCCTCAATGCGGCGGCGGTACACGCAGGTGACCTTCTCGGCACCCAGGCGGATGGAGCTGCGCGTGACGTCCATGGCCACGTTGCCGCCGCCGATGACCACCACCTTCTTGCCGGTGAAATCGGGCATGATATCATCGCCGATGGCACGGAGCATCTCCACGGCGGACATGACGTTCTTGCTGTGCTCACCGGGGATGCCGGTCTTTTTATCCTGGTGGGCGCCGATGGCGATATACAGGCAGTCATACTGCTTTTGCAGATCCTCCAGCCAGATATCCCTGCCCACGGTGACGCCGGTATGTACCTCGATCCCCAGGGACAGGATGGATGCGATCTCGGCGTCCAGCAGGTGCCGGGGGAAGCGGTAGCTGGGGATGCCGTAACGGAGCATGCCACCCAGCTGCTTGGCCTCCTCGAACACGGTGACCTTGTGGCCCATGAGAGCCAAATAGTAGGCGCAGCTGAGGCCGCTGGGACCGCCGCCCACGATGGCAACGGTCTTGCCTGTGGCCGGAGCACATGGGGGCTGGGGCACGTCCCCGGCGTGATCCACGGCGTAGCGCTTGAGCCCGCGGATATTGATGGCGTCGTCGATCATATTCCGGCGGCAGCGAGCCTCGCAGGGATGCTCACAGATATAGGCGCAGGCGGTGGGGAAGGGGTTATCCTTGCGGATCAGGCGCACGGCGTCGGCGCAGCGATCCTCGCCCACCAGGGCCATGTAGCCGGGAATATCCACCCCGGCGGGGCACAGGGCCACGCACGGAACGGGATACTTGAGTCCGGCCAGGCAGCGCTGGTGAAGGATGTGCTCCTCATAATCGTCCCGGAAGCCCTCCAGCCCGTCTACCCCCAGGCGGGCGGCGTCCCGGCCGATGGCGCAGTCCGCCGTGTTGACGATGGTGCGGGCGGTCTTCTCAATGGTGACCAGGGTGTTCATAGTGGCTGTGCCGGAGAGAACCTGCTCCAAAAGCAGGGCCAGCTGTCCCAGGCCGATACGGCAGGGCACGCATTTGCCGCAGCTCTGGGCATGGCAGAGCCGCAGGAAGCTCAGCGACATATCCACCGGGCACAGACCCGGAGGGCTGGCGGCGATCCGGCGCTCCACATCACGATAGAGATTCTCCACCACAGTCTCGGCTTTGCTGGGAGACTTGATATCCAATCTGCTCATTCGCGACCAACTCCTTTTCAGATTATATAATATTAGAATGGCACAAACGGACGGGAATGTCAATTAATTCGAAAAAGTTTTTAATATGTATTTTTTTTATTAAAATACACGGAAAAACATGGGAAAAAAGTTTTTAGGAAATCTTAACGAAAAGAAATGATGATCTGGAAAAAGCAAAACTCCAGCGCAACTTTTTTCGGTTGTTGAAAAAAATAATTTTGGAGAGCGAGAAGATATTTGTCGAATTCTGTCGAAAACAGGCTACAAGTAATCGTAGAAAATCGATAAAATTTACTTGAAAACGACATTGAAATATGGTATATTATATGCAAGGCAAGGGAGGGCTGTTGAGGAAGAATGGATTATGCGCTGAAAATTTAATATGTAAGGACGAGGGAGAATATGGAAATCAAGGCAAGCGTTGTTTTAGCAGACGCAAGCGAGGAGTATCGAACGATACTGAAGAAGACCATGGAGAGTACAGGGGAATTCCAGGTGGTTGGAAGCACCGGCTCCGGGGCGGAGGCGCTGCGACTGGTTCAGCAGCTGTATCCGCAGCTTCTGATCATGGACCTGGTTTTGCCGGAATTGGACGGATTCGGCCTGCTCAAGCAGCTGCAGAGCATGGGGGACCGGGCACCGAAGACCATTGTGGTGTCCGCGTTCTGTGTGCAGCGCACCGTGAGCCAGGCGGTGCAGATGGGCGTGTGGTACTTTTTATCCAAGCCCTGCAGCGAAGAATCCTTACTGGAGCTGATGCGTCAGGCAGCCCAGTCCCAGCAGGAGACGGGGGATTTTTCTCCGGCTCTGGAAGGGCAGGTGACAGCGATCATCCATGAGATCGGTGTGCCAGCGCATATCAAGGGGTATCAGTACCTGCGGGAGGCCATTTTGATCGCCGTGCAGGACATTGATGTCATCAACGCGGTGACCAAGGTGCTGTATCCTGAGGTGGCCAGCCGATTCTCTACCACGCCATCCCGAGTGGAACGGGCGATCCGCCATGCCATTGAAGTGGCGTGGGATCGCGGGGACCTGGAGACCTTGCAGAAGTATTTCGGATACACCGTGAACTCGGCGAAGGGCAAGCCTACAAATTCGGAGTTTATTGCCATGATCGCAGACCGGCTGCAGCTGAAGCTGCGGCGCAGCCGGGCCTAAAGCATGGCAATGCCACGGACGTACACCAGCGCATACGCCCGGCGGATAAACAGTCTCTGCCTATGATGAAATCACGCACCCGATCTTGCATCGGGTGCGTGATTTCAGTCTGTCGATAAAGTGAAGGAACTACGATAACGGAAAGGAAGGGAGTGTGAGGGAAACCCAAGAGGGGTGTCCCTCACCATTGAAATCAATAGTTTTTGAAGCTTACCAAAAGATTCAAAAACTTAGGCATCGTGACGAAAAGCCATTTTCGGCACGATGAAATCACGCACCCGATCTTGCATCGGGTGCGTGATTTCGCGTGCATAAAAAGCCTCGCAGAGTTCGCGTCCGCAGACGCGAAAAAATGAGATTATTTTCTCTCGCGACATGTGCGTGAGAGAAAATACCGCTCAGGCTGCCAGTGTGGAATTTCGGTGCTTTGCGCCGAAATTATGCGCGCAGCAGACTGCAAGCCTTTTGTCGGAAAAACCCGTAGGGTTTTTCGACAGGTTTGAATCACGCACCCGATCTTGCATCGGGTGCGTGATTTTTTTGCATATTATTCATACTATTGTTCGGTGGCGGATTCCGGTTCGCCCTCCTCATATTCCGCGGGCTTCCCCTTGTAGATGTTCTGCATCTCCCGATCCACCTCAAATACCGCCTCGGAACACAGGCGCAGGCGGTTGGCATCCGCCTGGGAGAAGGCGCGGGTGGATTTATACCGCAGCTCGTGCTCCAGGCTGGCCCACATATCCATGGCGATGGTGCGCAGCTGGATCTCCACCGGCAGATGCAGCGTACCCTCGGAGATGACGATGGGCACCTCCACGATCAGATGCAGGCTGCGGTAGCCGGAGGGCTTGGGGGTCTTTATGTAGTCCACCTCCTGGATCACCCGGAAGGATTCGTTCCGGGTGAGAAGGCTGCGCAGGTAATAGATATCATCCAGATAGTTGCAGATGATGCGGATGCCGGCCACATCCTGGACATAGGCGTAGATGTTGTCTATGGTGACATCGTGGCCCCGGCGCTGGAGCTTCTCCACAATGGAGTCCAAGGTCTTGATGCGGTACTCAATGTGGTGGATGGGCGAGCGGTCATTGAGGGTGGCAAACTCCTCATCCAGGATCTCCATCTGCGCCACGGCTACCTTCAAGGCGCTGCGGTACAGGTGGTTCACCCGCACCATGCCTTGGGCCAGCTCCCTCTCCTGCTGGGGGGTGGAATTGGGCAAATGTATGTTTTTTAGGGACGGGCGGTTGGGTTTTTCGACCATCATGGCTGTTGCTCCTCCTTGCCCTGCGGGCAAAATTCTATCCTCGAAGCATATTATACCATAACCAAGGGATAAATGTATGAATAATTTGTGTTATTTGCAAAAAAACGCAGCAGGCAATTTGCCTGCTGCGGCTGGAATGATTTGTCAGCGGATGCCTGCCAGGAAGCAGGCGGGGTCTTTTTTCAGCTGCTCCCGGCCCCAGCGAAGCATATCCGCCACGCTTACGCAGGAGGTGACGACGCCGCTCTCCCAGCGCTCCGCCGTCACGGACTGCAGGAATTCATCCGGGCAGGCGGTGCGGACGTAGTAGGGATGGGCCTCATCCGTGTTGACGACGGCGGCGGGGACCATGGCCTCCGTGTAGAAGCCGCTTTTGCCTGCCAGGATGTCCAGGCAGTCCTCCACGGCGTTGAAGGCGGTGGGATAGCGCCCGGCGCCCTGGCCGAAGAAGCTGTGGCGGCCGATCTTCTCCCCGTAGTAGGTGATGAGGTTGAAGTTTTTGGGTACGGCAGCCTCCAGGTCATGGCTGGCCACCAGTGTGGGCTCGATGAAGGCGCAGACGCCGCCCTCTGCGGCCTTGGCGGTGGCCAGGAGCTTGCACACAAAGCCGTGGGCCTGGAACGCACGGATGTCCCCGTCGGTGACGGTGCGGATGCCGAACATAGGGATATCCTCCTCCCGGAGGAGGGCGTCAAAGGCGATGTTGGCGGAGATAGTCAGCTTGCGGCGCACATCGTCGCCGTCGATGTCGGCGGAGGGATCCGCCTCGGCGTAGCCCAAAAGCTGGGCCTGCTTTAAAATCTCCGGGAAGGACACGGGGGCGGCGTGCATGGCGTCCATGATAAAATTGGTGGTGCCGTTCATGATGCCGCCCAGCTCGGTGATGGCATCCAGCCGCTTGCAGCGCTCCAGATTCACAAGCCAGGGGATGCCGCCGCCCACGGCGGCAGTGCAGCGGAGGGATACGCCGTTTTCCACCGCCAGCTGGGTCAGCTCCGGGTAAAAGGCGCTGATGACCGCCTTGTTGGCGGTGACCACATGCTTGCCCGAGCGCAGAGCGGCGCAGATATACTCATAGGCCGGGTGCAGGCCGCCCATGACCTCGATGACGATGCCGATGGCGGGGTCGTCCGTGATGGCGGCAATGTCCGTCACCGCCAGGGCGCCCAGCTCCGGCCGGGGGCGGCGCACCAGCACCTTGGTGACGGTGAGATCCGCCCGCTCCGCACAGAAGTCCAAAATGCCGCCGCCTACCACGCCGCAGCCCAAAAGACCGATGTTCATAAATATAACCTCCTCGGGTCCGTTTTTTCTGCCCTCATTCTATAAGAATCCACTGTGGATGTCAACAGACAACAGAAATACACGGCCCCGCACCGGGTGCGGGGCTGAAAAAATGCCGAAAAACCTTTGGGCTTTTCGGCAAAAGGCTTGCAGTCTGCTGCGCGGTATTTTCTCTCACGCACAGGCTACGAGAGAAAATGATCCCAATTTTTCGCGTCTGCGGACGCGAACTCTGCGAGGCTTTTTCTCCCTAAATCCGCACCGGGTGCGGGGCTGGAGAAGATCCGAATTCAGTTTTCCGCCGGAGCGGTGGCGATCCACTGGCCCTGGCGCACCTGCACCTCTCCGCGCTCCAGAGCGGTCAAGAGCTCCGGTCTCAAACGGATGCGGCCCTTTTGAAACAGCAGGGTGATGGTGGAGCCGGCCAGCTCGAAGTACCCCTTTTCTTCACCCCGGCGCACGGGCTGATTTTCCCGAAGGTTCACGATGCCGCCTACCACCAGGGCGCCGATCTCCGTTTGCACCACGGGACCGAAGTGATCTGTTTCCAGCAGCGTCCAGCTGCGGCGGTTGAGGACGAAGACAGGATATTTTTCGCAGGCGATGGGCTGCACGCTGTGCAGCACGCCGGGGATAAAGTGGTTTTCCCCCTGGAAACCATCGTCAATGTAGCAGTAGTGGTGGTAATCCGATGGGCACAGGCGCAGCACCAGGCAGTCCCCGCCGGTGAAGCGGGCGGCCAGGTCCGCGTCCTGGAGCAGGTCGTGGAGGCTGTAGTGGGAGCCTTTGATGGCGAAGCTGCTGTCTGCCCGGATGGGGTAGGCGCTGAGCCAGCCGTCGCAGGGGCTGATGAGGTGAGAGGGCTCGGCGTCAAAGTCAGCGGGCGCCCGGGTGCGGAGAAAGAGGTCCCGGTAGGTCCGGAAGCTTTTTCGCTGTGCCTCTGTCAGATGGATGCCGCTGCGCCGGGCGTAAGGGCCGATCAGAGGCCGGGACAGGCGGGAGCGAAGAAACGCCACCGCCAAACGGTCGGCATGGGTGGCATGGATGCCTTTGAGCAGCAGCCGCCCCGGAACGGTCTCATACAGAAAGCGGACGAAGCCGGAATTGCCGCTCACGGCTTTACCCCCAGCAGCACGATGACCAGCTCAACACAGCCCGCAAGGATCATGAGGAGCTTACCTGCCAGGCGGGGCTTCACCAGCTTGAAGGGGGTCAGGAAGGCCACGGCCATCACCGCCAGCAGCGCCGCGCCGAGGATGGGCAGGGGCCCGTGCAGCAGACGGGCCAGGCCCAGCACCGTGGGCAGAAACAGGGCCACGGTGGTGACAGGCAGACCCAAATACACCTCCCGCTGGCCGCCGGTGGCGTCCTGCCGTTCCTCCTCGTCCACATTGAACCACGCCAGGCGGATCAGAGCCGCCAGTACATACAGCCCTGCCGCCAGGGCGGCATAGAGCGCGCCGCGGGCCGCGGCGAAAACCGTGACGCCGGGCAGCACGCCGAAGCAGATGAGGTCACTGAGAGAGTCGATCTGTACGCCGAAGCGTTTCTCCTGCGGGGTCCGGTCTTTTTTCGTGGAGGCGATCTTCCCGTCGAACATATCGCACAGACCCGCCAAAAGCAGGCACAGCAGCGCCCAGGGGATCCGCCCGCTCATGGCGAAACCGATGCCCGTGAGTCCCGTGAGCATCCCAATGTAAGTCAGGAGCACCGTATAATTGTAAACACCCAGCATGTTGTAAAATTCCCTTCCCATTTTTCCGGCGGCCGATAATCCGCCGAATCTTTATGGATTCATTATAGCATATAGTGCGGCTTGTGAACAGTGCGGATTTCCGTTTACCAAAAACAGGGCCGGGGACATAGCCCCGGCCCTGTTTGCCGCGATAGGATGGGGTGCGAAGAGGGAGATCAGAACAGCTCCTTCTTTCTTGCGACGAATACGCCGCCGGTCAGAGCCAGGATGGCCAGACCCGCATACAGCACCACGCCGGCATCGCCGGTAGCGGGCGCCTTATAGCCCAGGTTGGTCATCAGAGAGGTGATCTCCGCATCCGTCAGGCCGATGGCCTTCATATAGTCCTTGGCGCCCTTCTGCAGGTCGGCCTTGGACAGATCCTCCACGCCGAAGGCGGTCTGGAGGGTCTTGATGATGTTGCTCTCGGCGATGGCGGTATACTTATCGCTGCCCGGCTCCACGCCGTAGTAGTTATAATAGGTGGTCATATAGTCCTCCACCACCTCGTTGAAGGTAGCGCCCATGAGGCATTCCAGCAGGGCATTGACGAAGCCGGCGCGGTCCTTGCCCTCGGTGCAGTGGACATAGTATACGCCCTTGTTGGCGGCAAAGAAGCGCAGACCGTCTGCCAGGCCCGCCTGGAACTCGGGAGCGGTGAAGTCCACGCCCAGGTTCAGATAAATGACCTTCTGACCGGCATAATAGCTGTCGGCGAAGCCCTCATAGGCCTTGGCATCCGTCTCGCTGTCCGCCAGGTTCATGATGACGGTGACGCCGGCCTTCTTCAGCGCGGCATCGGCATAGCCGTTGCGGCCCAGCTCGGGATTGATGGGGGAGGAGCCGCGGTAGAGCACGTTCTTGCCCATGCCGGTGGTGGCCACATTGCGGAAGTTGGCAAACTCCTCATCCGTTAGATCGGGATAGTCCGCCCGGTCGTTGGTGCGCTGCAGCTCATGCAGGATATACTCCGCCCGGTAGCCGTCCTTCTCCGCCATGGTGAAGGTGACCTCCACGGGATAGGTCACGCCCTCCCAGGCGGTCCAGTACCAGTTCTTGTCCTCGTCCGTGTGCTTCACAGCCAGCTCATAGGTCTCGGCAAAGTTGCCCATGTTGATGGCCATGCTCACATAGCCCGTGGGATTGCCGTCCTCGCCCTTCTCCACGATGATGGCGGGCTCGCCGGAATCCACATAGGAATAGGTGGGGATCACGGGCAGGGTCAAGGTCTTGCCCAGGAACTCCACGGTGACCAGGTCGCCCCAGCTGAAGCCCATATCGCCCATGAAGTCCTCGGCCTTGCAGTCGGTATAGACGTTGCCGTACTTGGTCATCCAGATGTTGGCATCCAGGCCGCCGATGGTGATCTTGCCGTCGTCCTCATCGGGGGGCAGGATGATGGTCATGCGGCCATCGGGCTCGGCATACTCCTGGCCCACAACGCCGCCCAGGACGGTGGTGATATACTCCATGACGATCTCGTCCAGAGGCAGGCCGGTGTCGAACTGGCTGGAGGCAGCCGCGAAGGCATAGTAGGTGTCGCCGCCGGCGGCGGTGAAGTTATTGGTGATCACGGCGTAGGTCTGATCGGGATCGAAGGCCTGGCCGTTGATGCTCTCAATGGTGACGCGGTTGATGCTCTTGGGACCGTAGTAGGTGGAGCCGGGATAGGTATCATCGGCCTTGTCATAGTCCTTGGTGCAGTCCACCGTCAGCTCCATGCCCGCCGTCTGGGGGAAGCCGCCCAGGGAGATGGGTGTGCAGAAGGTGGACGCCTCCAGCGCCTCCAGCAGCTCGCTGCCCCGGACATATACCACGGCCAGGGTGTTGCCGAAGGGGAGAACCGTGGTCACGTCCGCCTTGGAAATATCCCCTGCGTGGATCCAGGCGCGGATGCCGCCACCGTTGGTGATGGCCACGGCATGGGTCATATCAACGCCGGGGGACTTGGTCTCGATGGCCCACATCATAGCGTCGGTGATGAGGTTGCCCAGGTTGGTCTCCTGGGTGCGGTTGCCCGGCTCCTTGTCGCCGTTGAGCTCTACCTCAGACTTGGCGAACACGGCGCTGTACTCCGCGTCGATGGGGTCCATAATGGCCTTGGCGGCGGCGGCCACCTTGGCGTCCTCGTACTCATACTGCCTCAGGTCCAGCATTTCCAGATCCTCAAGCTGCATGGTCTCGTTATCGATGAGCAGGGCGCCCACATAGGCAAGCTTGGTGCCGGTGGACTGGATGGGCAGCTCATAATAGGGGTTGTCGATATAAACGGGGTTGCCGTCCTCGTCCACGCCGGTCTGGAGCTTCTCATAGCCGGCCAGCATCACGGAATGGGAGTGGCCATCGATGACGAAGTCAATGTCGGGGACCTTGTCCAGCAGGTCATAGGAGGTATTGGGCTCGGAGCTGCTGTCCACACCCAGGTGGGACAGGCAGATCACCACATCCGCGCCCTGGGCCTTCAGGTCGTCCACCTGGGCCTGGGCGGCGGCATACATGTCCTCCGCACCCAGGAAGGTCAGACCCTGGATCAGGGCGGGGTTGGCTTTAGTCTGTGCCTCGGGGGTCTCCAGGCCGAAGAAGCCGATCTTCATGCCGCCCTTTTCGATGATGGTGTTTGCGTCAAAGATGGTCTTGCCATCCTTGCTGACATTGGCGCACAGCACCTGGAAGTTTGCATTGGCCATGTTCTGCATTAGCTGCTCGTAGCCGTAGTCAAACTCGTGGTTGCCGATGGTGGCCACATCGTAGCCGGCGGCGTTCATCATGGTCACGGCGTCGACGCCCTTGTTGACGCTGACATAGATGGTGCCCTGGCTGTAGTCGCCGGCATCCACCAGGATGACGTCGGCGCCCCGGGCCTTAAGTTCGGCCTTCAGCGCAGCCACCTTGGCGTACTTGGCAATGTCGCCATGCACATCGTTGGTGTGCAGGATGACGGTTTTGCCGTCCAGATCCTGCTTCACCGGGTCTGCCCAAGCCGTGGTCACCATCAGAGACAGCGCCATGACTACGGACAGAAGCAGTGCTAAAACTTTCCGCATGGTTCTTTTCCTCCTTTAAAATTCAGAAACGCATGTACGTTTCTCTGTACCCTTTATCATACAGGATTTTTCCGAAAAATGGAATCCTTTTAGAAAAATGGTGCGCCAAAAAATCGAAGGAGAAATTATGCAATATACACAAAAGCTGGAAGGGGAACGCTGGGGAAATTCGACATTATTTGCCGGGCGGGCTCAGGTTTCCAGGAGAAGGTCGCACCGCTCCGGCAGGGAAAAGGCCCGGAAATACTGCTCCTCCAGGGGGATCCAGCGATCTATGAACTGCCGGAGCTTTTCCGGGCCGCTGCGCGCCTCTATGCGGCGCAGCTGCTCCCGGGGATCCACGGTGAGAAAGATGCGCAGGTGATAGTAGGGCCACAGGGCCGGGTGGCAGGCATAGGAGCCCTCTACGACAGTCAGCCGGGCGGGCGGGACTGAGATGGCCTGGCCCAGGGCCTGTTGGGCGCAGAGATAGGGGCGGTAAACCACGGCCTCGCCCCGGGCGGCGGGCAGCAGCACCTCCTGCAGGAAGCGTTGGTGATCCACATTTTCCCCGGGGGTCTGCAGCCGCTCCGGGGTGCGCTGGTGGGGCCGGAGGAAGAAGTCGTCCATGTGGAACACCCGGCAGGGCAGCTCCGCCTGCAGCCGGGCGGCCAGAGTGGTTTTTCCGGAGCCGCAGCGGCCGTCAATGGCTACCAGCACCCGCTCCTGCCGGTCCAGCAGCCCCCGAATGGCGTCCGGCGCCGGGTCAATGGCGGGGCGGCCGGACGTGGGGCTTTGAGAAAAATGGGGGTTCGTCATGGTCAGGTCCTCCGGAAATGAAATGGTATGCGGATGGGCTCCGCGTGCCCAGTATACCCCGCCCCGGCGGCGCCGTCAACCGGGGGATATACGCCCGTCCCTGTCATTCCGAGGAGCGAAGCGACGTGGGAATCCGTAGTGTTTAAGCTGCCGATCTCCGCAAAATGTGCAGCGCTTGCGTGTTGGAGACGGATTGCCACAACGGTCTGCGGACCGGTTCGCAATGACGGGGGGATAATAGGAGAGGAGAGGCTTCTTTCGAAGCCTCTCCTCTGTGCGATTAGACTTTGCCGGGAATGTGCCCATTAGGCGCGGCGTTTCTTGGAACGGATCAGTGCAGCGCCGGCCAAAGCCGTGACGCTCATGAGGGACACCCAAAGCACCATGGCGCTGTTGTCGCCGGTGGCGGGCTTATCGGGCGTGCCGGGCGTAGGCTTGTCGGGGGTATCCGGGGTAGGATTATCGGGAGTGGGATTATCCGGGGTGGGATTATCGGGAGTGTCCGGATCCACAGGCGTGATGACTGCCTGGCAGACATCACACTTGCCGTCATGGTCGGCGTCCACATGGCCGGTGGCGGGGATGGTCCGGGTCTCGGTTTCGCCGCAGGCGCAGGCGCGGGTCTCCACGCCGTCTGCGGTACAGGTGGCGGGAGTGGTCACAGTCCAATCACCGAAGGTGTGGCCGGTGGCGGGGATGGCCCGGGTCTCGGTCTCGCCGCAGGCGCAGGTACGGGTCTCCACGCCGTCCACGGTGCAGGTGGCGGGAGTGGTCACGGTCCAGTCACCGAAGGTGTGGCCGGTGGCGGGGATAGCCCGGGTCTCGGTTGCGCCGCAGGCGCAGGTGCGGGTCTCCACGCCGTCCACGGTGCAGGTGGCGGGAGTGGTCACGGTCCAGTCACCGAAGGTGTGGCCGGTGGCGGGGATAGCCCGGGTCTCGGTTGCGCCGCAGGCGCAGGTGCGGGTCTCCACGCCGTCCACGGTGCAGGTGGCGGGAGTGGTCACGGTCCAGTCAC
>ERZ808246.1658-NODE-1658-length-15577-cov-4.049607_pt1 | contig 15577 bp, 15 predicted proteins | sample MGYA00521083_ERZ808246 | MGnify/ENA primary metagenome ERZ808246 (study PRJEB31516, sample SAMN03275577) | gut metagenome | biome: mammalia-associated habitat; material: feces | host: Papio cynocephalus | place: Kenya | collected 2012-07-07 ...
AGATGCTGATGCATAACGCTTTCATGCTCGACAGATTTATTTCCATTTCCGGGAAATCCCCGAAACTGCGAAAAAATGACACTATTTTCAAAGAACTCTTATTTCTGGGCGTCAGGGACGCCGCTTGAACTTTTATAAATTTAACGAACTATTGTTAAATCTATCCCTTTGCGAAGTTGAATAATCGCCCATAAACTCGCGTATATCATTTGCATATTCTTGAGCCCTTCCCCAAAGTGAGAAATCTAAAGAATTATCATTGATTTGTTTTTTGATGATCCGTTCAGCCATATTCTGATAATTATCTACCATTGCTTTTAATTTTGATTCGTCAGCAGCGGACATCTTTACTATTACTTTCTCTGGATGGTATTCAAAACTGCTTGAAACAGAAAATTGAACGGCTTCGTCTGAATCTAAATCAAAACAAATTGAGCAGGTTTCTCCTTTATTTAAGTCAATCAATCTTTGCAGATTATCTATATCTTCGAGGAAATGATCGCTTCCTAATTCGCGTGTCTTTGTTTTGCATATAATGTTGCCGTTTTTGTCTAAAAACTCGACACTAAATTCTGGTTCAACTTCTCCATCATTCCAGCCATATTTTTTTCCACATTTTTCCGTCCATGGTTCTGGCAAACCATCTTCTATTCTTTGGAATTCGATATAGATTAGTCCATCTTTAGGGGTATAGGATCTATTTACTATTTTATAGTATTTTCCCAAAGGCCCTGAAATACTATCAGTTTTAGGTGTAATCTCTTTGTTACCGCAAGATGATACTGCAAGTATAGAAAGAATGAGTAATAAATATTTTTTCATAGTAAAATAATTAACTGATCCAGCCATATACGACTTCTCCTATACAGAAGGCGCAGATGACTATATTTAAAAATGTAGTTGTCACATAAAGGATATATGCTCCCGCAGCTCTCTTTGCCCCTTCAGAAATGTTCTTTTTTGAGATTGTTTCAAATAGTAATGAAACGACATAAGGAAGAATAACTAACAAAACTAAAGCTACAACTCCATTTGATGCGGCAGCCATTGTAATAAGAGCAAGGATAGAACCAATGATTGTTCCCATTTTGCCTGCTTTTCCGAATTCATGAACTTTAGCTGCTAATTTTGGAGCAAGAGTTTTGTTAATAATAATGCTAGCGATGACTAATACACCACAAACCACTAAAAGCCAAATTGGATAAAAATGATTGTTAGTGGCAAAGGCTGCTATTAGCATACCTGCGTATGCCAATACCTGACCAGGGAATCGGCCTATAAAACATAGTAGTAGGCCTAACGCAAGAAGTGCGTAAACTGCAAATAATGCACCCATAAATTAAATAATTAGGCTCATGGCTCCCGAATTGAGCGGGTAAAAAAAAGACGTGGGAGTCTTACTCTTGCTTATCTCGAACACAGGCCTTGGCGTGCCATCGAGAGAGATAAGCAACGCAGCTAGCCCACGTCAGGGATGATATGCAGTAACTCCCACACAGAACGTGTGGTGACCGAATCGTCATCATGACGAGACATCCTCGTTGCCGTTTCTTCTTCTCGATATAAAACCGCCAAGTTTTGTGTTCAGAAGAAAAACGTCAAGTAAACGTCTTGTTATGTCTTGCCCACCCATCCCTGCAATCAAATCAGCAGCATCAAGGATAACAATCAGATGCACTGTTTTGAGTGCCGGGCTAGCTGAACGACACAAAGATTCACATTTTTATTACATATCTCTTCAAGTGAGGCCATTATTTGAGCAACTGGCTATGTAAATAGTGTGTAAAATATGTACTTTGTTCTTGTATGAGAATGGATATGAAAGTATTTTTGTGAGTAAATTTGATAAGGGGAGATGGTGTCCAAAGTTATATCCATAATAGGAGGAGGAGCAGCGGGGTGCTTTTGCGCTGTGCAGATTAAGCGCAGGTGCCCTGATGCTAAGGTAATTGTTTATGAGGCGCAGTCTAAATTAATGTCCAAGCTTGCTGTTACCGGTGGAGGAAGGTGTAATATTACCAATACTTTCGAAGGAGTTGGCAGTCTAAAAGAGGTTTATCCGCGAGGTGACAGGTTGATTAAGGCAGCATTTCATCATTTGTCCCCATCAGAAACGATATGGTGGTGGGAAAATGAAGGTGTAAAATTGGTCGCACAAGAAGATGGATGCGTTTTCCCTAAAAGTCAGGATGCCATGCAAGTGGTAAGAAAATTGGAGGAGTTGATGCGTGAAAGTGGAGTGGAAATAATGTGCTCACATAGGGTTGAGGCTATAAATAGAATAGAAGACAGCACTTTTGAGCTCCGCTTTTACGGGAAGTCCTCGCAACACGCCGATAATGTAGTTCTTACATCTGGCGGAGGCGCTTTATCCATGCTTAATACACTTAATGGCATAGCATTAGAACCTACTGCGCCATCGCTATTTACCTTTAAAATTAAAGATGAATCTTTTACATCTCTTATGGGGACGGTCGTGGATAATGCCACACTTTCTTTTTCTGGAACCAAATTTCGCTCTCGTGGTACGCTACTTATAACTGACTGGGGTGTAAGCGGCCCTGCGACATTGAAACTCTCGTCTTATGCTGCGTATTATTTGAAAGACTCCGCTTACAAGGCGACATTGCTGATTAATTATCTTAGCCTCTCAGAAACAGAAATTAGGGCTTTGATTTCTGAAACTTGTGAGCATAATGCTCAGCGGATGATGGCCAATGCGCCCCTTCCGGGGCTGACTTCTCGTATGTGGGGGTTTTTAATGTCGCGTGCTGGACTTAGAAGTGATATTCGTTGGGCGGAACTAGGTAGTAAGGGACTAAATAGATTAGTTAATACTCTTATTGCTGATCCTTATCAGGTAGATGGGCGGTGCCGATTTAAGGATGAATTCGTGACGGCTGGCGGTGTAAGTGCTACAGAGGTTAATCCCAATACTTTAGAAAGCAAGCACTTCCCGGGATTATATTTTGCCGGAGAAGTGCTTGATATCGATGCCATTACAGGTGGATTTAACCTTCAAACCGCATGGTCCACAGCTTTTGCTGTGGCGCGAGCGATAGGGAAATAAGACTGTTTTATTTTAAAGAGCAATTGTCATAAAGCAAAAATAGTGTGATAGACTTTTTCTCTAAATTCCACATAATCGTTAAGGATTATGGATTTGCCATATTCGATGTTGATGGCGTTAGATATTTCGACAGCAGTATCTAATGACTTGTAATAAGTCATGTAATCATTTAGTGATTTAATGCTGTCATTATCTGGAATATGAATGGTGTAGATAAGGGTTTTGTTCGGGGTGTGGTAATAAACATTGGTGTCATCATTTGATAGAATAATATATTTGGAGGCGTTATGTGAAGTAAAGGATTCCCACTTTGAAATGGACTTATCTTTTTTATAGTAGGGGAGTTTATCGAGAATTATAAATACTTGGAAATAGGGGAGGTGATTGCATCTGATATTAGCTGTTTCTCCAAGCATATTCTCAAAATAGTTGTTGGAATTTTGAGAATAGTTTTGCATAATAAATTTTACTGCGATGCCAGCTATAGATTTACCTCCTTTTGAAATAGTTATATCCACATTTTTATTCATATATCGCCCTAAGATGGAGGATTCTTTGTCATTGTTATACCCTTGTGATGATATAGTATACTTTTCTCCTATTTTGAGAGCAATATCATTAGCAATTGCGCCATGAAGCGGTTTTAGTTTTTGTGTGCTCCTAGATGTGCCTGAATCAAGAAATGCGCTGAATGAATTTGTTAGCACTTTTAAAAATTCATCGTTTGTAAGAGGGAAGCGAATATTATATGTTTTCATTATGGTCCAATTTGTAGTTAAGGTATTCTTCTAAATCTTTTGAATTAAAGGTGTAATAGCCCCCGCTCTTGTATTTTTTTAATGAGCGTATGTAGTTGATAAACTCTTCCGTTAGTAATAAATTCAATAACTTTTCTTTTGAGATATTGCCAATTACATAAAGGCCGCTATAGATACCAGATCCGGGAGGGACAACATTAATTTTTAGGTTTGATATATCATTAATTATTGTGTTGACGGAATACTTTATTTTGTTGATATCTTTTATTGCTTGACTTCGTCCATAGTATATCCATTCTTCTTGTGGAGAGGATCGTTTGAGAAGTATTGTTTTGTTTTTTGAATAATATGATTCTAACGCACCTTCCGATAAGATTGTTTGTATAGGGATTGGAATGCCATCTCTTGTATAAGGGAATAGTCCTTTATGCCATTTTCCTGTCGAAGCTTTTAATACGGGAATAGTAATAGAACTATTTGGAACATCTCCAAAAAAGACTCTGTCTGCAAGAGTTGCAAATCCATTTTTTACTTGGACATATTGCTTGGATTGATGAGCTTTTATATCGTGTAATTTAGTAAGTGTTTCTGGCTTACATAAATAGAATTTACCATTGATTACTATTTGGGAGAGGCATAGTGAACATATATATTTTATGTTATTTGAGCGTATGTCATAATTAAAGTAATCTAACATGTTCGAATTGTGGTCGTTTTGAAGAAGAACGATAACAGAATAAGTGGTCGCAGAGAATACTTGCTGATGTTCAAAATCAATTACCCCAACTAATTTTTTTGTTTTTAATAGATGATCTCTAAAATTTTGGCCAGCAATGCTTAAAAGCCAAGAACTTGGGGTAATGTAGCATAGCTTCCCATTATCTTTTAACATTGTTAAACCAATTTCATAAAATACCAAATATAAATCTGTCATTCCTTTATCTGCAAATCCGAATGATTTAACAGACGAGTAGTCGGTTAAATTATGTACTCTTACATAGGGGGGATTTCCAATGACATAGTCCATTTTATGGTCGTATTCTTTTATTAGAAGTGCATCATTATTATGCATATCCCAAGAAATATCGTAAATGCCATATATTGAAGCTGTGGCGTTTAGATTATGCAGGAGAGTATTATATGTATCGGTATCGATTTCAATACCATGTATATATGTCTCTAAGCCTTTTTTAATTTCGTTTCTTTGTCGTCCTGATTTTAGAGCTTCTTCACAATATCTTGTGATAATTTCGACTAGAAATGCTCCATCTCCGCAACTATTATCAATTATGTGCTTGTTTAGGATAGATGGTCCAAAGTATTCTGAGTAGTCAAGGATAAGTTTAACAATATTATTAGGTGTAAAAACTTGTCCTGAATGCTTTATGTTATTGATGCAATCGTTTTGTTTATGCACAATGTTAATATGTTATCTCATACCGGCTCCAATAATATGATTGCTTATAAATAAAAGGTGTGGAGCATTTTCGTAGAATTCAACTGAACGTTCTGGACTGACGGACCTGAGAAAAACTACAATCGTACCCCACACCTATCCGATATGGGGTGCATGGGGATATCTCCATGGACGACATAACATAGACAGGCGCAGTGTTACCGACCTAGCCCTCAGGTTTTGAAAATTGTCCAGATTTTCAGTTGGGCTGGCGAAAAACACCTTCGCTATTTTAATAATGCCATAATAAATATGGCGTTTCATAGCAAAGGTAATAAAAGATATTATTAATTATAAGCAATAGTTAAAAATAAAGGAGATTTCGTGTTGGCAGTATGGTGTAATGTTTTTTTGAACAAGATTTGTTAAACTACATTATACTTATCCATGCGGTGTAATTGAGGGAGCTATAGCAGATGTCTATTCATCGTATGTCCGATATGATAAAGCATTACCTGAACTTAAAGCCGTAGATTTGATACTGATGGATACTGAATGTGTGTTGGAGTTTAAAACTCTTCAAGTGAATAGTAAACTAAATATATAGAAATGGAAGGGGTAGGTGGAGAATCGATTAGTGCTACTAAAACCATGCAATTCTAATAACCTAACTAACCGGCCTGTAATGGAAAAAGTTTCAAACTGAAATTCACCTTTTGGTTACACCCCTATTATACGCACTTTCAGGAAGGTTAAGGTCCAAAGGTGTACGCAAAAATAATTCACCTTTACCTACCATTCTCAATAGAAGCCCCTACATGGCACATTGATTTCAAAGGTGATTTTCAGGTTCAATAATATGGTATTCGTTCACCAGATCCGTCAAAAAATGATGTTTGTGAGTAAAATGGGCCCTTTTGCACACCAGAGTTAGCAAAAGATTTATTAAGATGATGCAGGTTAGAAAAATGAAAGTTACTAATGCCTAGTAATTGTATTTTCCTTTGAATACTTTAAGAAGAATAACACAAAGAATAAGCGATAGGAATTCGGCGACTATTACAGAATACCATATTCCATCTGCTCCGAAAATCATAGGGAGTAAGAACACGCACCCTAATTCGAAAATAAGAGAACGAGTGAATGCGGCTACGGCAGAAACGGCTCCATTACCTAACCCAGTAAACCATGCCGATGTAAACATATTTAGTCCACCTATAAGAAAACTTAACATGTATATGCGCTCTGCGTGTGTTGTAAGAGACACTATACTAGTATCATACCCCACAAATAGACGGGCAGCAGGATATGCTATCACCTGAGCTATGGCAACCATTCCCGCCCCTAAAATAAATAGAATAGTAAAACTTTTAGACAATATACTATGTAATTCCTTGCTGTTTCCGGCTCCATAATTATACCCAACCACTGGAGACACGGTAAGATTATACCCAATGAAAATGGCTGCGAAAATATAGCCTATGTACATTATTACAGAATAGGCGGCTACTCCACTTTCTCCGAAAAATTTCATAAGTTGGGCATTATAACACATACTTACGAGCGAAAATGCGATATTTCCTATATACTCGGAACTCCCGTTTGTGCAGGTATGTGCCAATACTTTTTTGTCAAAATTGATGCGGGTAATTCTTAATTGGCCTTCAGATCTACGGAACTTAAAATACCACAAAGGGAAGAAACCGCCTATACAACAGGCCAATATCGATGCTATCGCGGCTCCTGCCAATCCCCATTTGAACACGACGATAAACAGCGCATCCAGAATCATATTGGTGGCCCCACAGGCTAATGATAGTTTTGTGCCAAGTTCCGGCTTTTCTGCAGCCATAAAGAATGGCTGAAAAGCGGTTTGAAGCATGAAAGCAGGCATACCTATGGCAAATACCCGCCCATAAAGGGTTGCGTTATAAATTAATTCTTCACCTTCCGCTCCCAAAAGTACTACGATTTTAGGCATTAGAAAATACATCGGCACTCCAAGCCCTATCGCTAAAAGTATGGTAAAAACCAATAATGAGGTAAATGTCTCACAAGCTTTTTCTAAGTTCTTTTGCCCTAGCATTATGGAAATAATGGCACTACCTCCGGTGCCCACCATCAGCCCCAAGGCGCCCACTACCATAATCGCGGGCCAAGCTATATTTAATCCGGCAAAAGGTGTCAATCCCACATAGTTGGACACGAAAAGTCCATCGACTATGCTATAAAGGCTTCCTATTATCATCATGGCCATGCTCGGTATCGATGACAATAGAAGTCTTCTATGTGTATAATGGCCTGATAATTCTATCTTCATAAAAACGGATTCTATCCTTTTCGGAAATACTGATTAGAAATATACAACTACTAAAATTTAGGGATGCAAAGATACTATTATTTTGCATAACTTTGCGGTATGCTTAGAAAGGAAACATATATGAAACGTCGCGCGGAACTTCTAAAAAGACTTTCCGGCGAGAATGGCGTCGCTCTATTCATCGGTAATGTAGATTCTGCGGCGCAGTACCGAGATAACTGCTATAAATGGAGACAAGATAGTACTTGGCTCTACTTATTCGGTATAGATGAGCCACGTCTTGCTGCAATAATTGATTTAGAAAATGGCAAGACGACTCTTTTCGGAGACGATTCGGATATCGATGATATAATATGGAACGGCCCTACTCCATCCATTAGAGATTATGCCGAACAAAGTGGAGTAGAAAATAATGCAGCATATTCTGAATTGGCCAAATATGTAGCAGGCAGGAGGATACACTTCGTCCCTGCTTCTCGAAACTATAACTCCGAGCTTATCGCATCATTAGTAGGAATCAAACCTTCGCAGTGTTTTAGTCAAGGGAAGAAAGGCTGTGCAGATGCTTCTCTTCCTTTAGTTAAGGCACTTATAGATATGCGATTAGTTAAAGATGCGCAGGAGATAGAGTTGATAGACGCTGCATGTGTTCTCGGCCAGCAGATGCACACCATCGCTCGTAATGCTATAAGAGCCGGAGTGATAGAACAAGATATAGTGGGAGAAATGGAGGGTTTTTCGCTTTCAAAGGGATGGGGCGTTAGCTTTGCCACTATTTTAACTCAGCATGGAGAAGTATTTCACTGTCATAGCCACGCAAAAAGAATAGAGCCTGGGAAACTACTGGTAATCGATGCCGGAGTGGAAAGTAATGAACATTATGCTTCGGATTTTACCCGCACATACCCGACAGGGGGACATTATACTAATAAGCAAAAGGATATTTATCAAATAGTATGTGAGTGTAATAATATGGCTTTCAGTCTTATAAAGCCTGGTGTTGCTTATCGGGACGTGCACATCGCCGTGTGCGAATATATGCTTAAGCGTCTCGGTGAAATTGGCTTGGTTCATGGAGATCCTGTGGAGTTAGTAGCAAAAGGTTATGCTGGATTATTCATGCCACACGGACTTGGACATAATATGGGGCTCGATGTCCATGATATGGAAGATTATGGCGAGGATTTGGTCGGGTATGACGAGGGTCAATACCGCAGTTCGCAACTCGGCCTTGGGAGTCTTCGTATGGCGCGCCGTCTTAAACCGGGGAATGTAATTACCGATGAACCGGGGATTTATTTCATTCCAGCACTTATCGAGAAATGGAAGGACGAAGGAATTGGCATAGGCGAAATAGATTATGAAAAGCTGAAAGATTATTATGATTTCGGCGGAATCCGTCTCGAGGACGATGTCCTGGTAACTGAAAACGGAGCGCGAAGGCTTGGAGGAGAGCGCTTGGCTATAACTCCTCAGGAAGTGGAAAATACTATGAATAACAGATAATTATGGGATTATTAGAAGGAAAAATTGCGCTCGTTACGGGCGGTTCGCGAGGTATAGGAAAAGCTATTGCTTTAAGATTTGCTCAAGAAGGTGCAGATGTGGCTTTTACGTATTTGTCGAACAAGGCAGCGGCCGATGCTACGGAGAAAGAGTTGGCCCAATATGGTAAGAAAATCAGGGCTTATGCATCAGATGCCTCGAATTTCGAATCTGCGCACGAACTTGTAAAACAGGTAATTGAAGAGTTCGGAAGGATAGATATCTTGGTAAATAACGCCGGAATTACTCGGGATACGCTTCTTTTAAGAATGAGCGAAGAGCAGTGGGATGCCGTGATTAATGGTAATTTGAAATCGGCATTTAATTTCACACATGCGGTGGTTCCACAGATGCTGCGCCAGAGAAATGGAAGTATAATCTCCCTTTCTTCGGTTGTGGGTATAGCAGGTAATGCTGGACAGGCCAATTATGCCGCCTCTAAGGCTGGTATTATTGCACTTAGCACTTCTGTTGCGAAGGAAGTCGGCTCTCGTGGAGTTCGTTCGAACTGTATCGCCCCTGGATTTATTGACACAGATATGACATCTTCTCTTCCGGAAGAACTTCGTGCCGAGTGGGCTAAAACCATTCCGCTTAAGCGATGCGGAAAGCCTGAAGAAGTAGCTAATGTGGCGCTGTTTTTAGCGAGCGAGCTGTCTTCTTATGTTACGGGCCAAGTTATTCACTGCTGTGGCGGAATGTCGTATTGATTTAAGTTTCGCAAGTTGTATAACTGATGAGAAAAGAAATCTATCCTCGAAAATCTCATTCTAATCTGATACAACTTATTTTTTACACATTACTAAATAGGAAAGAACTGGAGCGATAGAGCCGGTTTATTTAACATTATTTATGTGAGAGACTTATCTAAACTTAAACTGAAAACTTTTGTAATGGCAGCTGTTGATATAGTATTGCCACGGGTGTGTGTCGTCTGTGGACGTCCATTGAATTTGCAGGAATGCCATATATGTTTGCCCTGTGCTTTGAATTTTCCTTATACTCATTTTGAACTAATGAGTCATAATCGCATGGCCGATTTTTATAATGAGCGCCTTATGCAGATAATGCCAGAAGAGTATATGCCCTACCAGTGGGCCATAGCCCTGATGCGTTATCAGAGTGGATCGGTGTATTCGCATATTCCTTGGGCCTTAAAGTATAATGGGAATATATCGGTAGGTAAACACTTTGCTGAAAGGCTGTTATATATAATAAAGCGTGCTCCTTGGCTTGCGGATGTAGATATGATTATTCCGGTGCCGGTGCACCGAAAACGGCGCTTTCATAGGGGATATAACCAAGCAGAGATAATTGCCAACAGATTAGGGAATTTATGGGGAGTAAGAGTAAGTAATAGTTTTCTACGGAAAAAGAAATACACTATTAGTCAAGTAAAAGTGGATACATCTTTTAGACAGGCCAATATTTCCGGCTCTTTTGAAGTAGCTCAACAATTTATTAGTGAATTTGCTCAGGTAAGACATATCCTATTAGTTGATGATGTGTTTACGACAGGTTCCACACTAGCGGAGTGCCATAAAACAATACGAACCGCTCTAAATAGAACGATTCGCATAAGTGTCGCTACAATAGCTTGTGTAGAATAAGCGTATATTACTCGTTAGTGTCCTGATTAGGAGATTCTTGCTGAACAGGAGCCACAGGAAATTCTGGCTGCTCAACTACATTTTCCATCTTATTATTAAACTCCCCATCAGAAGATTTAGTGTTCGTTGTAAATGATGCGATGATGGAAACGACGGCTATAAAACAAACAAGCCCCCAAGTTATCTTTTCTAGGATGTCAGCGGTTTGACGCACGCCAAACGTCTGGTTACCAGCCACAAAATTACTGGCCATGCCGTCCCCTTTACCATTTTGAAGCAATACCACCAATATAAGAAGGAGGCTTGCGATAATGATAAGCACGACTAATGTTGTGAATAATGCGTTCATATTTATTTATCTATTTTTTCAATAAGGGATGCAAAGTAAATACTTTTTTCTGGGATTAGCAAACTTAGTTTTGAATAAATTTGCTTGGCCTTCTCAGGGTAACCTTGTTCCAAATAGACTTTTGCCAATTCTTCAGTGCAAAAATCCGCCGAGTCTGAACTTTCAACAAAGGTGGTAGGTGTGGTTTTACTATTTTCTATGGCATTATTGATAAAGGACGCGAAGATATTGTCTTCTGATCTTTTAGCCTGAGCATATTGTTCGGCAGAAAAGTAGTCGCCTCCTATGACATATACTTGTCGGCTTGGCTTTGTTGTGGAAGAAGATGATTTATCAGGTTCCTGCTTAGGAGAGGTCTTGCGCTTTAATATCTCATAGATCTTTTTCCTGGATGGAACATACAATGCTTGCAGGGCATATTTATCTATGCTCCAAGTTTCATCCCCTAATTCGGCCATTCTTCTGCATAGCTCGAGCCGAGCACCTGCGAACCATGGATATATGCTGACTACCCCGGAAAGCTCTTCCAGATTAAGGGTGTCAAGTGTCATGACATCTTTACGTGTTTTTACCATTGCGCCACACTTGCATTAAAAATATCATCCACCAGTTTTTCTATAATCTCAGATACGAGGGTTGATTCTACAGCATCAAGAGAGTTGGTGGCATCGAAATCCGAGTATGCGGAAAAACTCTTGTTCGTAAAGTCATCTTCCGGGTGTTTTCTATTGACAAAAGACACTTTAACGCTGACTGTAAGGCGGTTTTGCGAAGCGACATCTCCCGCTGTTATAGCAGTGGCTTTAACATCGTAATTCGTGATTTCCCCTGTTATTTCCAAGTCACCATCCATATCCACCTGCTCAAGGTTAGTCATTTTTTTGAATTGGTTGCGCAAGGCCTCCGTCAAGTCGTTGCTCAAGGTAGGGTTTACTTTAAGTGCCTTATAATCGAAATAATTGATAGTAATGGTCCTGACATCACTCTGTATGGATGTTCCTGAGAAGGAATAGATACCACACGATATGACGCAAAATAATACTATAATGTAAGTTAGAAGTCTATTGCGCATTGTTTTTCTGTTTGTCTAACCAGCGATACAACGTTCTTTCAGAAATACCTAACTCGGCGGCTGCCGGCTTGACTTTCCCGTTGTATTTGTCTAATGCCTGTTTGTATAGGCTATCAGTGCTTTGCTTTAGGGAATAGGTCGGAGTGGCTGCTGTTTCCTGAAGATTTTCCTGCCAATCAGCATCATCGGTTATTCGTTGCGGCGATGCTGACTGCACTTCGTGTGGTTTTTCCTCGACCATTCTCCTTAGTCGGTCCACCTCTTGTTTTAGGTCAAATATTGCTTTGACAATGGCTCGCATATCCTCCCCGCTGATTTCTGAAGAGTTGCCATCCGACGCGATAGAGATAGATGGTAACAAAGAGTCAAATTCTTGTGGCAGGTGAGCTTTTACTTTATCAGCAGATAATTCGATTCTATCCGCGCGGCTCGATATTGGCTCTGATTCTAAGACTGTTAGAGCCTCCGTAAAGTTTTTTAATTGCCTTATGTTTCCGGGCCAACGATAATCCTGCAGTGCTGTGATTCCGTCGTGAGAGAGGGCTATTTTGCAGAGTCCGCTCTTTTGAGAAAAATCATAGGTGAATTTCCTGAACAATAGATAGATATCGTCTTTCCTATCACGAAGTGCCGGTAGGTTGATCTGTATGGCATTTAACCTGTAATAGAGGTCTTCGCGGAATTTACCTTCAGCTACAGCGTGGGCTAGATTAGCATTTGTTGCGCAGACTACCCTCACATTAGTTTTCTCTATTTTAGATGAACCCACTTTCATGTATTCTCCATCTTGAAGAACACGTAGAAGTAGAGCTTGAGTGTCTTTAGGTAATTCGCCTATTTCATCAAGAAAGAGCGTGCCTCCATCGGCTTCTTCGAAGTAGCCTTTACGCGTCGCTATGGCTCCTGTAAATGAACCCTTTTCGTGTCCGAACAACTCTGCATTTATGGTGCCTGAAGGTATTGCACCACAATTTATAGCAAGGTAGGGACCGGTTTTCCTTCGCGAATAGTCGTGAATAATGCGAGATATTACATCTTTTCCTACACCGCTCTCACCGGAAACTAAGACCGTAAGGTCGCTCGGGGCTACGGCTAGTGCTGTCTCTAGAGCATAGTTAAGACCGGCATTATTGCCGATTATATCATATCTATTTTTAATACGTTGCAGTTCTTGGCTATCCATATCGGACAAAGTTAATAAAAAAAACGGTTAGCGGAAAATCTCTCCAAATTGGAATTTCGGCCAGTATAGCGTATATTTGCGCGAATAGTTGAAGAGTTTAAACAATGAAAAAAATCGGAATTTTAACGGCGTTGATATTTCTCGTGTTAGGATGCGCCACCCCGCAGGGACAGATGAAAAGGGAAGTGAAGGATATTACAGTTAAATCTTCTCCAGAAGTTCTTGTGGTAAAGAATAATAAGATAGAGGCGAATGTCACTATGACATTTCCTGAAGGCTATTTTGACCAGCGCACTATGATGGTTATGACGCCGGTGCTCGTTTATGGCGAAGGGCAGCAACGTACAGGAAAGCCATTTATATATCAAGGAGAGAAGATAATGGCTAATTACAAAGTAGTTCCTGTTAAGGGAATGACGCATAGAGAAACCATTTCTTTTGATTTTCTTCCTGGCATGGAGCAATGCCGTCTGGAATTAAGACCTACTATTATATATGGAGATAAGAAGATGGCTCTATCGCCGATAAAAGTTGCGGACGGATGTAATGCTACTTATCGTCTTGTTCAAGTAAGCGGGGAGTATGAATATAAGCCAGATGGATATGAGCGCGTCACTCACCATAGTACTGAAACCAGCATACTTTTCGATGTGAATTCGTCTTCAGTAAAATCCAATACGCATAACAGGAATGCTGTATCTGTCTATAAATCATATCTTTCGGATATTAAGGAAGATGATAGATATAAAGTTACGGGGACACAGATCGTGGCATACGCATCTCCTGAGGGTGGCCAGAAGTATAATGCCGAACTTTCGGACAAGAGGGCCGATGCTGCCGTTAATGCATGGAAGGATATGGCCGGGAATATGAAGGCAGATTCGATGGCTATAAAGAGCGTAGGACAAGATTGGGAGGGCTTCAAAGAAGCCTTGGAGAATTCAGATATTCCTGAAAAAGATCTTATTCTAAGGGTTTTATCTATGTATTCCGATCCTGCTGTGCGAGAGTCTGAGATGAAGAATCTCTCGTTTATATATGATGAGTTGAAGACGGAAGTGTTCCCGAGTTTGAGAAGGGCCACCTTTGGTAAACGCCGATCATATAGGATATTCGGATGCTGAACTTTTAGAATTGGCCGACAAACATCTTTCCCTACTGAGCGAGCCGGAAGTTCTGCACTTGGCCTCAATAGTGGATGACATTGGCCTGAAAAAATTCTATTATAGATATGCATCTCAAAGATTTCTTTCACAGACGGCTTATTATAATTTGGCGATGATAGCGTTAGATGAGAATAAAAACGATGTGGCTTTAACGTATCTTGCCAATGTGGGCGAAGATGCAGATGTTCTTAATGCTCGTGGTGTGATAGAGCTACGAAAGGAAAATTATGATGCGGCTCGTAAGTACTTCTTGCGTTCAGGGAATTCTTATGCACATAGAAATTTAGGAACCTTATTAATTCTTGAGGGTAAGTACACGGAAGCTGCAAAAATGCTTGAAGGCAGCGGAAGTGCTAATGAGGTGTTGGCTTATATCCTTGACGGACAGATAGAAAAGGCTTTGGCGAAGGCTACTTGCGACACACCTCGAGACGCCTATATAGCAGCGATTGCGTATGCTCGTGAAGGAAATGAGCAAGGGGTAAAAACAGCACTTGCAAAGGCTTGTAGCGATGAGTATTATGCTGAAAAGAGCAAAAAAGATGTGGAGTTTGTGAATTATAGATAGAAAATAGAAAAATTATTCTTATATTTGCAGCCCCAATTTTGGGGGTAAAAACATTTTTATTAACAATTATTTATGCCAACAATTCAACAATTAGTTCGCAAAGGACGCGAGGTTATCGAGCTCAAATCGAAATCTCGTGCGTTGGATGCTTGTCCTCAGAAGCGTGGCGTTTGCGTGCGTGTGTATACAACCACACCTAAAAAACCTAACTCTGCTATGCGTAAGGTTGCACGTGTGCGTCTTTCTAATGCTAAAGAGGTCAATGCCTACATCCCTGGCGAGGGTCACAACCTGCAGGAGCACTCAATCGTGCTTGTTCGCGGTGGTCGTGTGAAGGACCTTCCAGGTGTACGTTACCACATCCTTAGAGGCGCTTTGGATACAGCTGGTGTAGAGGGAAGAACTCAGTCGCGTTCACTCTACGGAGCTAAGAGACCAAAGAAGTAGTCGAAAAGGATGGTTTTTAATCTTTAATTTTTTAGAAAAATGAGAAAATCGAAGCCTAAAAAGAGGATTCTACTTCCTGATCCTAAGTTTCAC
>ERZ808246.1659-NODE-1659-length-15568-cov-3.655837_pt1 | contig 15568 bp, 19 predicted proteins | sample MGYA00521083_ERZ808246 | MGnify/ENA primary metagenome ERZ808246 (study PRJEB31516, sample SAMN03275577) | gut metagenome | biome: mammalia-associated habitat; material: feces | host: Papio cynocephalus | place: Kenya | collected 2012-07-07 ...
TAAACTGAGATACAAGAGCCGCCCCCGGGGCACCTTCCTTACGGAGGGTGCCCCGATGGTTCCTTCTTTTTTTTACAAATACAAAAATATTTGTTGCGCTGTTGACAAATATAATTATATGTGTTATCGTATCATTGTCAGGAGGATATACTTATGAGGAGCTATTCATCCCGGGAGGTCATTCAGCTGTTGAAGGCGGATGGCTGGTTCGAGGTCAATGTGGTGGGCAGCCACCACCAGTTCAAGCACCCCGCCAAAAAGGGCCGCGTCACTGTCAAGCACCCCGATAAAGACATCCCCCGTAAAACCCTCGACAGCATTGAACGACAGTCTGGGTTACTGTTCCGGTAACCCAGACCTCCTGACTTACTCAAATAGGAGGTAGATTTTTATGAAGCAGGTTGAGCGCTATTTTTATCCCGCTGTATTTACCTATGCCCCCGGTCAGGAGATCGCCGTCACCTTCCCCGACCTGGATGTGGCCACCAGCGGCATGGACGATACGGACGCGCTGCTTTCCGCCCGGGAGCTGCTGGGCTGTGTGCTCTGCGGTCTGGAGGAAGACGGCGCGGACATTCCTGCCCCCACGCCCTTGGCTGATGTAAAGCTGGAAGATGGAGAGCGGGCCGTTTTGGTGGATGTGTATATGCCCTCCGTCCGCCTGGCTCAGGTCAACCGCAGCGTCAACCGCACCGTCACCCTCCCCGCCTGGCTCAATGCCGCCGCGCTGGAGCGAAATGTAAACTTTTCCCAAGTGCTGCAGGATGCTCTGCGCACCCAGCTCCACCTGGGCTAAGCCGCAGCAAAACGCCCTGCCCCGGATCGGCTCCGGGGTAGGGCGTTTTTTGTCACACATTTTCGCCATAGGCGGTTGACAACGCGCAGATTTGTATCTATTATGAGGATGCAGTCTAACTTTATGCGCATAGTTTTATGTATTACAGAGGTGGTTCGCATGCTAGACACCCTATCTCCCTCCGCCCTTGAGGATTTCCGCCGTTTCTGCGCCTACGGCTGGCTCCCCGGCCCCATCGCCCGTGTGCTGAACAGGCGGCACGGCCTGCACCTCACCGCTGCGGAGGTAAAGCAGCTCTGCCGGGAGATAGATCGGATCGAGGAGTGCAAGCAGGCAGAAAGGAGCGACGCACATGTCCCCTAAAAATTATCGCATAGCCGCCGCCTACATCCGCGTGTCTACCGATGACCAGGTGGAACTCTCCCCTGCCTCCCAGCTGGTGGAGATCCGCAAGTGGGGCTCTGCCAACGGCTACATCGTCCCGGATGAGTTCGTGTTCGTGGATGAGGCTAAGTCCGGCCGCAAGGTCACCGGCCGCGACGACTTCCGCCGGCTCATCGGCACAGCCAAGCAAAAGCCCAAGCCCTTTGACGCCATCCTTTTGTGGAAGTTCTCCCGCTTCGCCCGGAACCGGGATGATGCCGTGCTCTACAAATCCATCCTCCGCAAGCAGCTTCACATTGAGGTCATTTCCATCAAGGAACCCATTGCCGAGGGCAAGCTGGGCATCATCATGGAGGCCATGATCGAGGCCATGGACGAATACTACTCCATCAACCTGGCCGAGGATGTCAAGCGCGGCATGGAGGAAAAGCACCGCCGGGGCGAGCTGCAGTCCACCCCCTCCTTCGGCTACGCTGTCCAGGATGGCGTGCTTGTTCCCACAGAGCCGGAGGCCTCCTATGTCCGGGAGATGTTCAGCCGCTTCCTCTCCGGCCAGGGATTCTATCCCATCGCCCGCTGGCTCAACGACATGGGCATCAAGACCTACCGTGGCTCCCCCTTTGAGAACCGAACCGTGGAATACATACTCCGCAATCCCGTGTATATAGGCAAGCTCCGCTGGAATCCCGCAGGCCGTACCCGCCGGGATTATGACAATCCCAACATCTTGGTGGTGGACGGAAAGCATCAGCCCCTCGTGGATGCCGATACCTGGAACGCCGTCCAGGACCGCATCTCCCAGCTAAAGGCGATGCACAAATACCACGGCCGCCCCCTGGGCAGCAATAAAGACTGGGTCTCCGGCATCGTCCGCTGCGCCTCCTGCGGCGGCACAATGATCTTCGCCAAGCCAAATTACTGGAAGTGCAACAATTACGTCCGTGGGCGCTGTCGGACGTCCCAGCATGTTTCGGGCGATGCCTTGAAGGAGGCCATCCTCGCCCGGCTCCGGGCGGATGCCATATCCTCCGAGCCGCTGACCTTCGAAGTTGTCCGCGCCGGCTCCAAGGCCGCCGACGAACTATCCCTTTTGCAGCAGCACAAGGCCGGATTGCAAAAGCGCCTGGAGCGCTTGCGGGAGGCCTATCTCTCCGGCGCCGAGTCCCTGGAGGAGTACGCCGCAGCCAAGACTGCCACCCTCCAGCAGATCCAGGAGGCCGACCAGCACATATCCGAGGCTGAAAATAAAAACACGGACAGTGCCACGCCCCAATTGGTACGCAGCGCTATCCGTTCCACCGTTGACACCCTCACCAGCAGCTCCTCCACCCTGGAGCAGAAATGCGAGGCTATCCATTCCATATGCGATAGGATCGACTGGGACAAAGCCCAAAGTACCCTCACGATCCACTATCGTTTTGTACACCCATAATTTTTTACGCTTTATCGTAGTCTATTGGTGTATGGTGGACCGGATGGTGAGCTTGGTGCATCGCTGCGGTATTTGAGCCAGCGGTACGCCATGCCCTACGCGGAGCTCAAGGGCCTGCTGACGGACATCGGCACCGAGGAACTGGGGCATTTGGAGATGATCGGGGCCATTGTGCATCAGCTTACCCGGAACCTGTCGGAAAAGGACATCAAATCGGCTGGATTCGACGCCTACTTTGTTGACCACACCACCGGCGTATATCCTACGGCAGCCTCGGGCTTTCCGTGGAACGCCGCATCCATGGCGGTGAAGGGCGATGTGATCGCGGATCTGACGGAGGATCTGGCTGCAGAGCAAAAGGCCCGCGTTACCTACGACAATATTCTGCGGCTCTCTGACGACCCGGATGTGAATGACGTCATCAAGTTCCTGCGGGCCCGGGAGATCGTTCATTTCCAGCGATTTGGCGAGGGACTGCGGCTAGCCAAGGAAAAAATGGATCAGAAAAATGTGTATTTCACCAATCCGGCCTTTGATGCGTAAAAATAACAGAAGCTCCTGCCAACTTTAGGCAGGAGCTTCTGTTAAGTAATATAGCTTTACATTTACTTGTATATATGCTTTTTTAAAATGCCGGCGCTGAATGGCAGCATTACTTGAATTTCTTGATCCTGCTGCCCAAAAACATCCCCAAAAGCACACCCAGGGCCAGGCCGAGCACAGCGTTGCCTAAGGTCCTTCCCAGCCAATATCCGGCCAGCATACCGACGCCGATCCCTTCCGTCATCCAGCTGTTTTGCTCGGCTTTTTCTTTTTCAGAGGCATCGGCATCCAATTCTTTTTTGCGGAGAAAATCGATGATCCCGGGGATCAGTATCGCCGCTGCAATGGCGCATACGATCCACGGCAGAGCGGCCTGCACTGCTTGACTCATGGCAGTTCCTCCCTCCCTCTTATTAAGTCTATGATAGGCTCAAATCCGCCATTTGTCAACGGAAAAAGAGCCTCTGCCATATGGCAGAGGCTCCCACGAATCCGTTTACTTTCTATCCAGCCAGGTAGGCCGCATATAGAGCTTGATGGGGTAGATCACCATGTCGTCCAGGCCTTGCTCGGCCTTGGCCTTTTTCAGCTCCGGCACCAGCTTTTCCACACAGGTGGTGTAGGTGATGGGAATACCCGTCTCCCGGGAGATATCCTGGCAGAGCCGATAGCCCTCCAAAATATCCTTCACCTTCGTTTCGCGCAGCAGGTGCGTATTGTTGATAAGGCCCTTGACCTTCAGCCCAGTCTCCGCCTCAATGGTGCGGATGTGATACAGAGCGCCCTCCAGGTTGGCCGTTTCCGGCCGGTTGGCGTTCACCACGATGAGCATCTCGCAGTCAGACTCGTCCACAAAGTACTTTTTGAACTGGTTCAGCACCCGTGCGCCGGCATTATCGCCGCCCACATCGGCCACCACCATATAGTCTTTGTTTTCCAGCGGCGCCTTCATGCACGCGGAAATAGCCGGCAGGTCCTCGGTAATGTCATAGCCAAAGGAGTTGAAGTGGATGGCAATGCCCATATCCTCCAAAAACTCCTGCCGTTCCCTGCTGCGGAAGTAGGGGTTGGCAATGTCCATATCCAGGATGGCCACCTTATCATACTGCTTTTTCAAGTTGATGACATGGTTCACGGAAAACTCGGTCTTGCCGCTTCCGTAATGACCCACTATAAGCGTAATTCGTTTCAATATGATTCTTCCTTCTTACTCTTTCCAGGCGGACAGAGCGGTCTTGTTGGCGGGGATCAGCTTTTCCTTCTTACCGGTCATGGTCTTGGCCAGAACCTTATCCATGATTTCCAGGCTCACCACGCCGGAAGCACGGATGATGGCGCCCAGCATGACCATGTTGGCGGTCTTGCCGTTGCCCACTTCATGCTCGGCGATGTGGGTGCAGTCCACATAGTGGACGTTCACATCGGTGCGGCGGGCCTTATAATGGATGACGGAAGCGTTCACAAACAGGTGACCGCCGGGAACCAGCATATCCTCGAACTTATCCAGAGAAGGACCGTTCATGGCAACCAGCACATCACAGGTGGTGACCAGAGGAGAAGCGATGGGCTTATCGGAAATGCAGACGGTGCAGTTGGCGGTACCACCGCGCATCTCGGGGCCGTAGGAGGGCATCCAGGTGGCCTCTTTGCCTTCATACATGGCGGCGTAGGCCAGCATCTGGCCGATCAGCAGCACGCCCTGGCCGCCGAAGCCGGCCACAAATACTTTTTTAGTAGCCATTTACTTTACCTCCTTGACTTCCTCGGGGCACTTGAACTGCTTCACAGGATAGTAAGGCATCATGTTCTCCCGCAGCCACTCCATAGCCTTAGGAGCGGTCAGGCCCCAGTTGGTGGGGCAGATGGACAGGAACTCCACGAACGCAAAGCCCAGCTTCAGATCCTGGACCTTGAATGCGCGGCGGATGGCGGACTTGGCCTTGCGCACATTGGCGGGAGAATCCAGAGAAACACGCTCCACATACACGGCGCGGTCCTGGCAGGAGATCAGCTCGCACATACGCATGGGCATACCAGCCTGCTCGATGGTGCGGCCATCCACGCAGGTGGTGGTCTTCTGACCGATCAGAGTGGTGGGGGCCATCTGGCCGCCGGTCATACCGTAAATAGCGTTGTTGATGAAGAAGGTGCAGAACTTCTCACCGCGCTCGGCGGCGTGAATGATCTCATTGGTACCGATGGAGGCCAGGTCGCCGTCGCCCTGGTAGGTAAACACCGGGGAATCGGGATGCACGCGCTTGATGCCGGAGGCAACAGCGGGAGCACGACCATGGGGAGACTCCATCATATCAACGTTCATGTACTGGTGAGCCACGATGGAACAGCCAACGGGAGAAACAGCGATGCAATTACCCAGGTCGCCGCGCTCTTCCAGCACTTCCATAATCAGACGATGCGCAATGCCGTGCGTGCAGCCGGGGCAGTAATGCAGCTCGGTCTCACGCATACCTTTTGTATATTCAAATACGGGCTTCAACTTACTTCACCTCCATAATCTTCTTGGTCCGATCAACGATCTCCTGGGGATCCAGCAGCATACCACCGACGCGGTTGATGAGGCTGACGGGCAGCTTGCACTCCACAGCCAGCTTCACATCGTAGATCATCTGACCCTGGGACAGCTCCACAGAGATGATGTGCTTGGTGGTGTTGAAGTCGATCTCCTTAAAGGCATTCACAGGGAAGGGCCACAGGGTCTTGGGACGGATCAGACCGACCTTGATACCCTCGTCTGCCAGCATCTCCATAGCCTCCATGGCGATACGAGAGGTGGAACCATAAGCCACAAATACGACCTCGGCGCCTTCCAGATTACGGGATTCCCAATCCTGCAGCTCGCGCTCGGCCTTCTCGTACTTGGGCCAATATTCATTGATGTAGTTCTCCAGCAGCTCCTGCTTGAGCCACACGGAGTTGATGGCGTGACGGTCACGCTTATTCTTATGACCGGTCAGAGCATAGGGCTTGACCTCGGGGATCTCCTCCTCGGTGAGGGCGTGCTTGGGCTCGGGCATCACCACGGGCTCCATCATTTGGCCCAGCATACCGTCGGCGGCGATGATGACGGGGTTTCTGTACTCATCGGCCAGGTCGAAGGCCTTGCCGATCATGTCGATGGCTTCCTGGATGGAGTTGGGAGCCAAAACGATGGTGTGATAGTCGCCGTTGGAGCCGCCGCGGGTGACCTGGTTATAGTCGGCCTGGCCGGGCTGGATGGAGCCGATGCCGGGGCCGCCGCGCATGACGTTGATGATGACCACAGGCAGCTGTACGGAGCACAGCAGGCCGATGGACTCCTGCATCAGGGCGATACCGGGAGAAGAAGAAGTGATGAGCACACGGCCGCCGGCGGCGGATGCGCCGTATGCCATGTTGATGGCGCCCAGCTCGGACTCGGCCTGGATGAATGCACCGCCGGCCTTCTTCAGCTCTCTGGACATATACTCGGGAACCTCGCTCTGCGGGGTGATGGGGTAACCGAAATAGTATCTGCAGCCGGCGTTGATAGCGGCGGCAGCGAAGGCTTCGTTACCCTTCATTAATTTCTTTTCTGCCATTTCTCTGTTACCCTCCTACTTATTCCTCAACATAGACATTGATGATGCCGTCGGGGCACATCATTGCACAGCTGGCACAGGCAATGCACTTGTCAGGATCCGTTATGCTGATGGGATGATAGCCCTTTCTGTTCACAGCCTCATCATCAAGCTTCAGGATCTTCATAGGACATGCATTCACACACAGCTCACAGCCCTTGCAGCGGTCTGCTCTGAAAACCAGTCTTCCTTTCTTTGCCACTTGACTCACTTCCTTTACTGTTTTCCGGCGGAAAAAACACTTCCACCCGATACAGGTATTATAACGAAAAAAAGAGCGGCAGTCAACGGATTCTACCGCTTTAAAGCGGCTCTCTGCGTGATTTCATCCTTTTACTTAAAAAGAGAAAAAATTTTTGTGCAACTTTATTTTCCGTTTATTTTACGGAAAGTCTTTTTAAACCCAGTTTCTCAATGTGAAACTTTTTGTTGACTTCCCGGGAAAAGATTGTTATAATTAAGGCAAATGGGAGGTGGGCGTATGAGTGCATTTTGTTACCATGTAGGTCAGCGCATAAAAAAATACAGAAAAAGCCGCGGTTATACCATTGAGCAGTTCTCGGCTATGATCAATAAAAGCAAGGCGACGGTCTCCAAATATGAAAACGGGACTATTACCATTGACATTGATACGCTATATGATATTTCTCAGAAGCTGGACATTGACCTGAAATGCTTTTTGGACTATCAGCCGCCGATGCCGCACAATACCGAGCCGGTCCTGCCCAAGAATTTCTATTTCAACCAGCCTCGGGCCTATATGTACTACTATGACGGGCGCATCCGTCAGATCGTCCGCTCGCTGCTGTGCTTCTCCCCTTCTGCGGCAGGCGAGACGGTGGATGTGATGCTCTATGTGGGGGTGGAGGACTTCTATAACCCCGACCGGTGCCAGCATCTGTTTACCGGCGAAATGAAGGCCTTTGACACCATCACCCATATGGTGCTTAACAATCAGATCAACGACGCGGAGAAAATGTATATCTGCATGCTCAATCCCATGCAGACCCGTACTCCGGCCATTGGCCTGCTCTCCGGCATCGGCAGTACGCCGTTCTTTGCCCCCATTGCCTTGAAGACGCTTATCTCCAAGGAACCTTTGGAGGAAAATGACCGTCTGCTCAACACCATTAAACTGGATAAGGACGACTATCACCTGCTGAAATATTATAATATGATGGTGGTGAATCGCCCCGCCGCCCTGTTTTTGGATTGACAAGACTCATAAGTATAAAAGGGTGCCGGATCGCTGATCCGGCACCTTTTTTCAGCTCATTTTCAAAATTTCCCGGCGCAGGCGCAGGATGATCCGCTTTTCCAGCCGGGAGATGTACGACTGGGAGATGCCCATGCGGTCGGCCACCTCCTTCTGGGTCATCTCCTTTTTCCCACCCAGGCCGAAGCGCAGGGTGATGATGTCCCGCTCCCGGGAGGAGAGCTTCCCCACGGCGTCCTGCAGCAGTTTTCGGTCCACATCGGCCTCGATGGGGCGCATCACCGTGTCGCTGTCCGTACCCAAAACATCGCTGAGAAGCAGCTCCTTTCCGTCCCAATCCGTGCTTAGGGGCTCGTCAAAGCTGATCTCCGTCCGCTGGGCGGAGTTTTTACGCAGGAACATGAGAATTTCGTTTTCGATGCACCGGGAGGCATAGGTGGCCAGCTTGATATTCTTATCCGCCCGGAAGGTGTTGATGGCTTTAATGAGACCGATGGTGCCGATGGAAATAAGGTCCTCCATATTGACGCCTGTATTTTCAAACCGGCGGGCCAGGTACACCACCAGCCGCAGGTTCCGCTCGATGAGCGTCTGCCGGACGGAAAAATCCCCCTGGTCCATCTGCGCGATGAGCCGGGCCTCTTCAGCCCGTGACAGCGGCTGCGGCAGCGTGTCGCTGCCGCCTATGTACATGATCTTATCCGGCCTGGCGATCCGCAGCAGCCAAAGCCGGATCCGCAGCAGAAGCTTTTTCATGTCCCCTCCCCCTTTCTGTGCCGCCCCACAGGGCGCAGTATCCGCCGCCGTCGCTCAACGGCCCGGCTGACAGGGCGATGAGCGCGCGGGGGATCTTTCTGCGGTGCAGGGCTATGTAATCGCTGCGCACCGCAAGCAGCAGACCCGATTCCGTCCCTACGCTGCGAAACGGAAGCAGGGTAAAATGCAGCCGGCTTCCCGCGGCATAGAGCTGTGCCATGGCCATCTCCGGCGAAGGGTTCTCCCGCAGGATCGCCGCATCCGACGCCGGCAGCAGCTCCATCACCGCCGCCTGCTCCATCACCAGGACCGGCCGGCCGTCCACAGGGTTCCGCAGGGTATTACCTGTGTCGTGAAGTGCTGTAAAGCTATTTTCCTTTCCATTTATTGCCACCCGTACCTTCATCAATTCTCCCCCTCCGTGCCTGGCTCCCTGCCGAAGCAGCAGCTGCAGCGCGGCAGCCAGCGCGGCAGTCCCGCCTAAAAGCAGCTTCCAATCGATCTCTGCCCGATAGATTTTTCCCCACAGGAGCTCCGGCGCGCCGATGCAGAATCCCAAGGCCAGGATCACGCCTGCCAGCGCCCCGGAAAGGAGGAAAAACAGCCCCATGAGCTTCAGCGTATACCGCTCCCGGCCGAAGGCTGCCCAGGCCATAGCCGCGCCCGCGGCAGCCTTCCAGACCGGATGGGACAGCCAGGTCAGGCTCGGCAGAAAGACGGCGGCCGCATACAGCCCGCCTGCCGCGCCGCACAGCAAAAACCGCAGTCGCCGCAGAGGCGTCCCCGCCAGCCGGGCCGACGCCAGCAGCAGCAGATAATCCACCGCCAGATTCAAGACGAATACACGGTCTATGTAGATGCTCACGGCTCTCACCTCCCCTGTTCCTCTCTAATTATATCGCTCCCGGGGTGTGAAATCCGTCAAATCCGGGCAAGTAAAAAATGTCCCTCGCCTTATTTGGCGAGGGACATTTTTTGATGAAGTTTGGCTCAGAACGCCTTGCCGTCGCAGCCCAGCACATCCACGATCTTGTGGGCCACCATGTCCTCAATGGCCTGGCGGGCCGGCTTGAGGTACTGGCGGGGGTCGAAATGATCCGGATGCAGCGCCATGTACTCCCGGATGGAAGCGGTCATGGCCAGGCGCAGGTCGGAGTCGATGTTGATCTTGCACACGGCCATGGATGCAGCCTTGCGCAGCTGATCCTCGGGTACGCCGATGGCGCCGGGCATATTGCCGCCGTACTTATTGATCTTCGCCACAAACTCCTGGGGCACGGAGGAGGAGCCGTGCAGCACGATGGGGAAGCCGGGGAGCTTCTTCTCCACCTCCTCCAGCACATCAAAGCGCAGCTGGGGCTTGGTGCCGGGCTTGAACTTATAGGCGCCGTGGCTGGTGCCGATGGCAATGGCCAGAGAGTCGCAGCCGGTCTTCTCCACAAACTCCTGCACTTCCTCGGGGCGGGTGTAGGAGGAATCCTCGGCGGATACGTTGACCTCATCCTCAATGCCGGCCAGGGTGCCCAGCTCGGCCTCTACCACCACGCCATGGTCATGGGCATATTCCACCACCTGGCGAGTCAGAGCGATGTTCTCCGCAAAGGGCTTGGAGGAGGCATCGATCATCACGGAGGTGAAGCCGTCGTCGATGCAGCTCTTGCACAGCTCGAAGCTGTCGCCATGGTCCAGATGCAGGCAGATGGGCAGGCCCGTTTCAATGACGGCAGCCTCCACCAGCTTCATCAGATAGGTGCGGTTGGCGTAAGCCCGGGCCCCCTTGGACACCTGCAGGATCACCGGGGCGCTGAGCTTGGAGGCGGCGCCGGTGATGCCCTGAATGATCTCCATATTGTTCACATTGAAGGCACCGATGGCGTAACCGCCCTTATAGGCCTTTTCAAACATTTCCTTGGAAGTAACCAGTGGCATAATCATGATCTCCTTTTCAATAAAATTTTAAAACTCTGATTTACACGCCATTTCCTTAATAGCTTTATAATATAGCTCCATATGCTTATCAACGGTTTCTTTGCTTGCCATTTTATAATCTGTCAGGCTCTTTGTATCGATGCATAATCCGAGCATTCTGGATATAACGTCGACCTGCCATATTTCAAGCGGAATTACTAATAGCTTGCCGCTATGGGATCTTATGGTCAAGCTTACACGCTCAATTTCCATATTACCACCACGCAATATCCCTATAATTTCATGATTAAATTTTACCACAGAATTTTGAATTTGCAAGGGTTATGCGTTTACATTTCGGAAGTTTTATGGTAATATAGACTAAGTAAAATGTCGCAAAATATTCCAATACATTTCATTTCGGGAGGAGTTTGTCTCATGAATGTTCTCAAAGGCGCCTGTATCATCGGCCAGTCCGGCGGCCCCACATCTGTTATCAACGCCAGTGCCTACGGCGTTATCGATACGGCGCTGAAAAGCGGCGCCATCACCCGCGTTTTGGGTGCCGAGCACGGCATCAAGGGCGTGCTGAACGACCGGCTGTTTGATATGGGCCAGGAGGATCCCGAGGAGCTGCGTCTGCTGAAGTACACCCCCTCCTCCGCTCTGGGCTCCTGCCGCTATAAGCTGGCCGATCCCGCTGTGGATGACACGGACTTCAAGCGGATCCTGGAGATCTTCAAGAAATACGACGTGCGTTATTTCTTCTATAACGGCGGCAATGACTCCATGGACACCTGCAACAAGATCAACCAGTACATGCAGTCCGTGGGCTACGAGTGCCGGGTCATGGGTGTGCCCAAGACCATCGACAACGATCTTTACGGCACAGACCACTGTCCCGGCTACGCTTCCGCCGCCAAGTACATCGCCACGTCCTTTATGGAGGTGTATTTGGATTCCCATGTGTATGACACCGGCATGATCGTCATTATGGAGATTATGGGCCGCCACGCGGGCTGGCTGGCCGCCGCTTCCGCACTGGCCGGCGAATACGGCGCCGGTCCCGACCTCATTTACCTGCCGGAGACGGACTTTGACATGCCCAAGTTTATTGAGGACGTCAAGCGGGTCTATGCCGAAAAGGGCAACTGCCTGGTGGCGGTGTCCGAGGGCATCCACTATGCCGATGGCGGCTTTGTATCCGACGCCAAGGTGGAGAAAACAGACGGCTTCGGCCACGCGCAGATGGGCGGCCTGGCTGCTATCCTGGCGGAGGTCATTAAGGAGGAGACCGGCGCCAAGGTCCGCGGCATCGAGCTGAATCTGCTGCAGCGCTGCGGTGCGCACCTGGCCTCCGAAACGGACATTGAGGAGTCCTTCATGGCCGGCAAGGCCGCTGTGGAGAACGCCATTGCCGGCATTAACGGCCGCATGATCGCCTTCGAGCGGGGCATTCAGAACGGACACTATGCCTGCAAGACCAAGCTGGTGCCACTGATGGAGGTAGCCAATGTGGAGAAGAAGATCCCCCGGGAGTGGATCAACGAGGATGGCACCGGCGTCACCCACCGCTTCATTGAATACGCCCTGCCGCTGATCCAGGGAGAGCCGGATCTGCCCAAGCAGGATTCCCTGCCCCGGTTTGCCAAGCTGAAGAAGGTGCTGGCAAAGTGATATACATAAAATAGCATACAATAACAGGGCCCGGCAGCCGTTTGGCTGCCGGGCCCTGTTGTGATTTTACTTCTCTTTATTCTTCAGATAAATCAGCTGCAGGCCCTCCATGAGCAGGTACTTGTCGTAAATGATCTGATTGCGGCAGTAGCGCACAATAACAGGCGCATTGCTGCCGGTGGCCACGATGGTGGGATTTTCACCGGGGATGATCTCCTTCATGCGGTCGATGATGCCGTCCAGCATCCCCGCCGTGCCATAGACGATGCCGTTGCGCATACAGTCCTCGGTGTTTTTGCCGATAAGATTCCTGGTTGGGTGCTGCAGGGCTACATTCTGCAGCAGCGCCGAGTGCTCCGACAGGGCATCCAGCGACAGCCGCACCCCCGGGAACATCATGCCACCCTCATAGGTCTTTTGCTGGGAGATATAGGAAATGGTGGTGGCTGTGCCCATCTCGATCATAATAATGGGCGCCGGGTATTTTTCCACGGCGGCCACGGCATTGGCCACCAGGTCGGTGCCCAGCTGATTATGGACCTCCATGCGGATGTTCAGGCCCGTTTTGATGCCGGGGCCCACCACCATGGGCTCCTTCCCCAGCAGGCGGGTCAGCGCCTTATGCATCATGAAATTAATTCCGGGAACGACGCTGGAAAAGATGGCCCCGGTGACCTTATGGATGTCATAGCCGTACAGGGCGAAAAGATTCATCAGATCAATGCTGATCTGATCGGCTGTCTTGCGGCTGTCCGTGTCGATAGACGCCAAAAACTTTAGGTCCTTTTCCCTTCCGAACAGGCCCACACTGATGTTGGAATTTCCTATGTCAATGGCAAGCAGCATACGGCTCTCCCTTTCGTTTTTTCTTTATCATACCACGATTTTTTTCAAAATACAAGACGGACGTCTGACACGCCCGCCTTGCTTTCTGTAAAATTATTCACCTTTACAGTATTATACAGATCAAGCCACCGCCGCCTTCATTGATGATGCGCTCCAGGGCTTCCCGCATTTTTTTCTGCGCAGGCTCCGGCATACGTTTCAGCTTGGCCTGCAGATCATCCCCCACGATCTCATTGAAGCTGCGGCCAAAAATATTGGATTGCCAAAGCTTGTTGGTGTCCCCCTCGAACTGCTGCAGCAGGTAATTCACCATATCCTCGGACTGCTTTTCATCCCCCACAATGGGCGAGACCGTGGTCTCGATATCCGCCCGGATCATGTGAATGGACGGGGCGCTGGCTTTCATTTTCAGACTGTAGCGTCCCCCCTGCCGGACGATCTCCGGGTCCTCCAGGGCCAATTCATCCAGCCCGGGAGCCACGATGCCATAGCCGGTGCGGTAGGCCTCCTGCAGAGCCGGGGCGACCTTGTCATATTTCTGCCGAACATGAGACAAATCGGTCAGCAGGGTCATCAGGTCGCCGTCATCCTTAACTGTAAAGCCAGTTGCCTTGCCAACGGTTTCGTAGAATAAGCTGCGGGGCGGATCGACCTCCAGGGCGGTTTTTCCCTGTCCCAGGTCCATTTGCAGCAGTTTGGCTTCGGCCACCAGGTCGCTGGTCTCCAGCTCCGGTCCGATCCCCTCCATCTGCCGCATATGTGTGAGCCCGGTCCCCTGCTTGGAAGTCAGCTCCACCAGGCCCTTTTTGATGGAGTGCTCCTCCGGAAGGGCATCTACCCAGGACGGGAAAAACACATCTAGCTCCTGCAGGGGAAACTCGTACAGCAGGCCCTGAATGATCCGCTGAATTTCCTTTTCATCCAGCCGCAGGCAATTCACCGGCAGGCATTTGGCATCGTATTTGGCGGCCAGCTCCCTGGCGATAGCGGCTGCCTCGGCACTCTCCGGCTCGGCGCTGTTGACCAGCACTACAAAGGGCTTTCCGATGGCCTGCAGCTCCCGGATGGCCCGGTCCTCCGCCTCCAGATAATCCTCCCGGGGGATCTCCGTTATGGTGCCGTCGGTGGTGATGACGATGCCCACGGTGGCATGCTCGGAGATGACCTTCCGGGTGCCGATCTCCGCCGCCTCGGCCATGGGGATCTCGTGGTCAAACCACGGCGTCATGACCATGCGGGGCGCCAGGTCCTCAAACTGCCCCATGGCGCCGGGCACCAGGTATCCTACGCAGTCCACCAGCCGCACGCCGAACTCCACCCCATCGGCCAGCTTGATATGGGCGGCCTCCTCCGGTACGAATTTCGGCTCGGCCGTCATGATGGTGCGGCCGGAGCCGCTCTGGGGCAGCTCATCTGTGGCCCGGTCCCGGCGAAAGCCGTTTTCCATCCGGGGCAGCACCTGGGTCTGCATGAAGCGCTTGATGAAGGTGGACTTGCCGGTGCGCACCGGCCCCACTACGCCGATATAGATATTGCCGTCCGTTCGCTGGGCTATGCTCTCATAAATATCCGTGACCTGACTTGTCATTTCCAACCATTCCTTTCTCCTGCAAACGGCAAGGCCGTCATAGTCGTTTGCTCTACTGTATGAGGGAATGGCTTGGTTTAGACGAAAAAACGCACCCCAAGGGGTGCGTTTTTAATTGGTTCATATCAGTCCTGCTGCCAGTTGTGCCACACGTTCTGCACGTCCTCGTTGTCATCCAGCATGTCCAGCAGCTTCTCCATGTTCTTCACGTCGTCCTCGCCGGTCATGGTGACATAGTTTTGGGGGACCATCTCCAGCTCAGCGCTCTCGAAGGTGTAGCCCTTCTGCTCCAGGGCGGCCACCACGTCGTTGAAGGAATCGGGGTCGGTGGTGATCTCGAACACGGGGCCGTCGGCGGAGAAATCCTCCGCGCCGGAATCCAGCGCGTCCATCATCACGGTATCCTCGTCCAGCTCCTCATCCTCGTTGCTGATAACGATGACGCCCTTGCGGTCAAAGCTCCAGCTGACGCAGCCCTGGGCCCCCATGCCCTTGCCATACTTATCAAAGTAATGGCGGATCTCCGGAGCGGTGCGCTGGCGGTTATCGGTAAGGGCCTCCACGATAACGGCCACGCCGCAGGGGCCATAGCCCTCGTAAGTAACGGACTCGTAGTTATCGGTATTGCCCGCGCCCAAGGCCTTGTCGATGGTGCGCTTGATGTTGTCATTGGGCATATTGGCGGCCTTGGCCTTGGCAATAACGGTAGCCAGGCGGGAGTTATTGGCGGGGTCGCCGCTGCCGCCCTGCTTCACCGCAACGATGATCTCCTTGGCGATCTTGGTAAAGGCGGCGCTGCGCTTGG
>ERZ808246.1660-NODE-1660-length-15557-cov-4.113340_pt1 | contig 15557 bp, 18 predicted proteins | sample MGYA00521083_ERZ808246 | MGnify/ENA primary metagenome ERZ808246 (study PRJEB31516, sample SAMN03275577) | gut metagenome | biome: mammalia-associated habitat; material: feces | host: Papio cynocephalus | place: Kenya | collected 2012-07-07 ...
GTGGATGCTGTCAAGGGAGTTAAATCGTTTGGCAATGCTACTCACTTGTATCCTATAAAGGGCACAACTTCGAGATTCAATAATAGAAGATAAGCAAGTAAGTTATTTGGTCGGTCAGATAAAGGCTAAAAGAAGGTAATATTATTAAGGTGCAGAAGGTAGTTCTATTGGGAAAAGGACCATCTTCTGCACTTTTTATTTGTCCTTGCATCAATGTTTATTCTATATTCAAAGCCTTTGAATGTAGAAACAAAGCCTTTGGATGTAGAAACAAAGTCTTTGAATATAGAAACAAAGTCTTTGTCGCAAACCTTTTTAAGGGTTCGTAAACAATTAAATCAAGGACAGAAGGATAATTCAATAAGGTTTGTTGGAAAAATAATAAAGCTCGCAAGACTTGTGTTTAGTCTTGCGAGCTTTTATGTTATTTGGAAGATAACTTTATGTTATTTGAATCCCCAGATGTTCTTGATGGCTTGGACATCTTTTTCCTCTACTTGTTTCTCTATGTCATCGGGAAGGTTGCAGAAGAAGTCGATGCCTGTATTCTTCTCCAAGGTCTTGATGTTGACCACATAGTTGCTCAACTTGTCGCCTGATGCCATAGACTTGTTTTCGTGTTGGAACCAATAGCCAAAGGCATTGTAAGTATATTTGCCTGAGGTCTTATTGTATTCTTTCTTCAGTACAGCAACGAAGAAGTACTTAGGTATAGGGATGTAGCCAGGAAGTTGGGTGGTGCTTGATGCGCCATTCTTTTTCCAACCGAGTATGTTGCTGTTATTACCCACTTGGTCGATCGTTCCACCCTTGACGATGAAGAGCGTGTCGGAGTCAATCTTTGGTGCCAACTTGCGCAGTTCGATTTCCATATTGTACCATGTGCCATGTTGGTTAAAGTTGGAATATTGTGGCTGCATGTTGGTCATGAAGAATGTCTGCTTCTGCTGGGTGAGGTTTTGCTTGCGGTCGGCGGAAGGACAGATGTGCCCATGGTCGAAGCCTTGGCTCGTTGGAGTAGGGTCGTCGGTGAAGTCGGTGATGCCCCATTGAGTTTGAAGGTCGGTATCCCAAGGATATTGGCGCTCAACTCTTGTGTCGGCATCCCAACGATCCACATTTTGTGCAATGTTAGTTGTGTTGAATGTATAACAGCTCCATCTTTGGCTCTTTTTGCTATCATCCCATTCGGTGGAGTAGTTCACCACGTCGCCATCCATGTGGACGATGGTGTAGCTTGTGCCATTGTCCTTAAGTTTAGGGAACTCCAATCCGCCAATGGCATTTTTTACCACTGTAGGCATATTGGTGGTAGCTACGTTCTTGTTGGTGTTGTCCTTGTCGGTAGGGGTCTCGGTGTTTCCACCATTTCCTCCAGTGCTTCCACCACCAGTGTTACCACTATCGCCTCCTGTGCTGCCACTGTTGCTTCCACCATTGTTTTCTTGTTTGTTGCCAAAGGTCAAGTCGTCGCTTGAACCACAAGCTGAGAATGTCATCGCTGCCATGAGCGAGAGGACAAAGAATAATTTAGTAGGTTTCATTTCTCGTAAAATGCTTTTAAGTTTATGTTTCGAGATAGTATAAAAAGAGAAAAAGTGCATTCCGACGTATATGCAACTACGTTGGAACGCACTTCCTATTTAGTTATAATATATCCTTTTAGAGAAAAGGTATATTACTTCTTCAACTTACCATAACGGTTCATGAAGCGGTCAACACGACCAGCAGTATCAACGAGCTTGCTCTTACCTGTATAGAATGGGTGAGAGGTGCTAGAGATTTCAATCTTAACTACTGGGTAAGTCTCGCCTTCGAACTCAACAGTGTCGTTAGTCTTGCAAGTTGACTTAGAGAGGAACATATCGCCGTTAGACATATCCTTGAATACTACAGGACGATAATTCTCTGGATGAATACCTTTTTTCATTTTCTTTTTTAATGTTTATTGGGTTATTAAATATAGACGTTGTGGGGATGCATATTATCGTCAGCATCATTCGTGTCCCTCATCGGGGCATGCCCACTATAGCCTGTTGACAATTTCAGGGTGCAAAGTTACGATATTTTTCTGATACCGCCAAAACTTTTGGGATATTTTTATTCCAATTTAAGTAAATCGTAGTACATTAAACGTGTATGAAGAGGGAGATGCCCTATTCCTATGCCAACATATTTAGCTTCTAATCTCTCGTCTTCAACTAAATAGCAGAATTCGTTTTTAAGATAATAATGTAACGTGGCTTCATTGCTATAGGCATCAACGATGATGAAACGGCAACCAGTTTTATTGTCAAATCTAAACCAATATTTGATGAAGTCCATGACAGCGGTTCCAATGCCTTTACCAGCAAAATTTTTATTTGTAGCAAGTCTTCCTATTAAAACAGCAGGAAAACGTCTTAGTCTTTTATCTTCCAATTCCGTACTTAGTAGAAAATTCTGCTTTGCTTCTTCGTTAAGTTTGTTGGTCATGCGAATACTGTCATTGGATACAGTGAAAGCTGCGACTATGGTTTTAGGCTTTTCTCTTAAAGAGAATATATAAGTTTTTCCAAGCAAACGTTGAGCATATTTTACTGCATCATTTGTAAAGAAATCGTTCAAGTCTTTGTTCGCACATTCAAATGGATCGCATAGGGCAAGCTTGTTGGGTGTGATTTCTTCAAGCCTGCACAGGGATAATAATTCTTCTTTTGTCATTTTAGTTTAAGTTCATTTCACGTAAAAAAGCTTTCATCTTCTTGATGTATTCAGGATCTACTTTTGTTTGACCAGGATGAGCTTCTACCCATTCTGCTCGTTCAATAAATTTCCTTGCTTCTTCTCCGTGAAGCGTAGGAATAACTCTAATAGGTGTTGCCATAATTTCTTGTTTATTAATTAGTTGTGTTGGATTCTGTTTGCAAAGATACGCTTTTATTTCAATACTTCCAAATATTTCTGTTAGTTTTTCTTTTAGTGATATGAAAAAATCCCCATTGCCGAAGAGAGCAATGGGGAACTCTTGAAGTTATTTGTAATAGAATGAATTACTTGGCATAAACAATCTTGATGGATTGGAATCTGAGTTGGACACCTCCGCCTGTTGAACCGGTAAATACGTTGGTATAGGTTGCGGTCTTGCCGGAGAATGTAATTGTTGCAGTTTCATTGCCATCGCAATTGACAGTCTCGCCTTTGCTTGTGTATGGTGAATTGCAGTTGAAGATAATCTTTGCAATAGCTTTTGAGCCTGTCACGATAATCTTGTTATTTTTGTAAACACGAACAGCGGTTCCTGAGGTATAGTATTTTGGTCCATTTGTCTCGCCATTGGCTTCAAAGGTAATGGTAGTGCCATCAGGCAAAGTTATAGTTTCCATTGCCGTTTGGTTTTCGTAACCTTGTGCTGTGAAATCAAAAGAAACACTCTCGCCAGAAGTTGCTGTGCTGTTTTCAAGTGTCAAAGTTTTGTGGTCATCTGCAAATGTAATCTTGCCATTGCCAGATGGTGTAGGAGTAGGATCTACGCTACCGCCTCCATTTTCTATTTTGATAATAGAGCTGGTCTTATCAACCTCCATGATGTCATTACCGTTCTTGTCGGTGTATTTCTTGATGAAACCCTTGATGGTTACTTTTTGACCAGCTTTCAAATCATCTTTAGATGTGAAGTCTGCACCATTCAAGCCCTTGCCAGAGTAAACCTGCATATCATTGCTCTTGCCTGTGTCTGAGATGTAGTAAGTGATGCTCTTGTATGTCTCATTGTAATAAGAAACCTCAGAGACTATGCCTGTGAGATAAACTTCTGTAGTAGGTGCACCGGCCTTGATAGCTTCGATAGCTTCTGTAACCGTGTATGGATCAGACTCTGAGCCTTTGCCTGTAGCAGGTGTGTCAGGTGTCGTACTTCCACTACCGTTCTCGCCGTTAATGGATACGAGCCATGCTTTGCCCTGTACGGTCTCAGGAGTGTTTCCGCTATAGTTGACAACCTTTCCGCAGAAAACGAGCTCGTCACCTATAGCAACTTCTTTACCTCCAGTAGTCCACTTCTTGTTATCGAAATAATAGGCACGCCAAATCTTGAAAGTAGTGCTTCCATCTTCATCTACTAAAGTTACGGAAACATTACCATGGTTGCTGCTGAATTGCTCCTCGATGCTTTGTACTTTACCTTTCACGTACACATCGTTAGTACTCTCTGCTCCATCTAGTGATTGACAGTATTGGATTGCTGCAGCACAGTTGTATGGGTCTTCTGCTGTACCTGTACCCTTTGGCTCACCAGTGGTGGTCTCGCCTTGCTCAGGTCTCTCAGGCTGTGTGTAAGGCTCTGGTACGTCCTCACAACTGCTGAATGTGAAGGCAGCCATCGCCGCCATCAAAACTGAAAAAATATGCTTTTTCATAATCTTGTATTCTTGATTAATGTTATATATAATAATGTGTAAAATATTACTTGATGCTTACGAGGCTGTTGCCCGAATTGATCTCTGGCGTTCCATTGTATAGGGTCAATGCGCCAAGGATGACAACTTTCTTGCCAACGGCAAGTGTACCCTTGGTTTCTTCTGTCCACTTCGCACCACCTATGTTGTAGCCACGGAATACCTTGATGGTCTTGCCTGCCGTGTCCTTGCCATCCTCTGAGATGGTGTAGGTGGCATTGCCGTAAGAACCTGTATCTACGTCATCCACGCTTACGATGATACCGGTGGTGTAAACCTTGTCGGAAGTATAGGTGCCGGCATTGATGATGTTGAGAGCCTCTGATACGGTGTATGGGTCTTCTTCCGTTCCACTCTTGTCGAGTACGACGGTGGCGAGGTCATCTGTGCTGCGCACCAAGATTTGCCATACATTGTTGTATCTTGTGAAGATACCTGTGATGTCGTAATTACCATCAGGCAAAGCCTCGTTGGCGAAGCGTGCGTAACCCGATGTGCGAACTACGAGCTGACCAGAGTTTATCATCTTGCCAGTCGCACCGTCGATGAGAGTTTGGTTTGTTGTCTCGTCGTTGGCTGCCCATACGGTCTTGCCATTGGCTGATGAGAACTTCACGTTCTTGATAGTCATCAAGCGACCTGCATTAGCTTCCAAGTAAGAAGCATCACCCAACTTGCTCTTGTCGAACTCTATAGGAACCACTGTGCTGGCATCAGACTCGCCTGGGTTCAATATTTTGAAATGCTCGTTCCAAGTGGCACGATCCATCTTGCCCACGCTGGTGGCACCAGTCTTAAGATTGGTATATACACCGCCAATCTCAGCTTGCTTGCCGTAGCCTCCTACATAGAGACCGTTGAGGTCGATGAGAATCTCTGCGCCTACAGGTAGGTAGCCGTACAACCCGCTTGCGTTGACACAAACGAGCAAGGCACCTGTCTCGTCTTCGAGTGAAACCTCATTGTAGAGGTTGCCGCTGATGTCGTTGCCCGTCACCACGCCCTTGAGCATGATGTCCTTGTCGATGAGCTTGAAACTGCCGTTGCTGATCGGGCTGGCATAGTCGCTCTTGAGTTGGGCTATCGTGATGACATTCTTCTCCTTCAGCTTGTTGTTGCCCCAAGGGGAGGCTGGCACCTTCTCGGTCAAGTCTGGGTCGGCATAACTGTCGCCCATGCACGACTGGAGGGTTAGCGCTGCCATCGCCATGAATGCCATTGCTATGAATTTTATCTTTTTCATATTTTCGTGTTCTTTATTAAATATGTATATCAAGAAGAAAGTCCTCTTTTAGAATCTGTATGCTACCTGGAACATGCCGTTGGTGCCAAATACGTAATACTTCTTGGCATTCTTGGAGAACTGGTAGATACGTGGGTTGTTCACCTCGCCTGTGGATGAGTCGATGGTGTAACCAGAACGTGAGTTCTGCTCATATCCACCTGAAACGATGCTCTGGTTGTTCAAGAGGTTGGTAATCATGAGGTTGAAGTTGAGTGACCCCTTCTTCAATCTTACGCTCTTTCCGATGCTCAAATCTACCATCCATCCACCATGACCCTTAGCCTGTGCTACAGCCTCTGGAAGGAAACTATTGCCGTCCTCTGAAACCACAGCAGGGAAAATCTCTGGATATTTCACGTGGGCAGACTGGCGGTTCAACAGTACTTGCTCGTAGCGGTAGCTTGGCGAATAAGAAAGGTAGATGCGGTCGTAGTAGTTGGCTGCCACGTCGATATACCATCCGTTGGTGTGCATATCCAAGCCGATGCTTCCTACGGTGAGTGGAGTGCCGCTTTCACGCATGTCCTTCACGTAAGCCTTGTCTGTATATACCTTGGCACTCTTGGAAACCATGTAGTTGGCAATGGCATTGTTGATGTTCTTTGCCTCGCTGATAGTTCCCAAGGTCTTGAAGTCGAGCCATGATGCTAACTTGACTTTCAAGCCAGCTTCGATACCATAGTACTCTTTCTTCAAACCTGTCATGCTGACGTATGTGAATGAGTTTTCGTCGTCATTGTAGAAGTTCTGCCATTCTGTAACGTGGTCGAGACGGCTGTAGTATGCGTTCAAGTTGAAGTGCATCCATGCGTTTTGGAACTGGTAGCTGAAGTCGCTGCTGAATACGTGTTCGTCCTTGAGGTTTGACACGTAGTCATTGCTGATTTCTGGAGAGATGAACGCTGTTGTAGCCTTAGGTGGCTGCCACTCGTAGCCTACACCAATCTTGAAAACATGGCCACGACCTGCGTCGAAACTGAGACTTCCCTTGGCACCACCCTCGCCGAAGCGAGCGATGCCACTGTTGCCGTATGAGTTGTCGGCAGCCATACCATTGCGCATGAAACCGTGACGACGCATATTGGTTTGCCCCAACTTGGCACTGAAATTGGTCTGGAATCGGCCTACCTCTGCGGTATATGAAGTCCATAATAAACCTTTCAGTACTTCGATGCGGTAATCATAGCCAAACTTGTCGCCTTCATAGATCAACTTACCGGTGTTGTTAGGACCTGCGGTGTTGAGGTCGTATTGCACACGTGGGTCGGTAACAGGATAGGTACCAATGGCGTATGAATTTAAGTTGTGGAAGATAGTTCCGCCAAGCATGTCGTCCATTGTCTGATAGTGACGGTTGGTGTTCTTGGCCAACATGAAACCTGAAGCCAAGTTCGATTTCTTGTTGATTTGTGTGTTCAGGGTTGAAGACAATGTTACGTTCAGATTGTCATTGTGTTTAGCTTGAACGTAGTACATGGTTTCCTGTCCATTTTTGGAAGCTTGTTGGTTGGCGTAGTAGAGGCGATCCCAGTCTATCTGGCGGTTGGCCTTGCTAGCCGTCCAATAGTTTATGGCGCTATTCCAAGCATCCCAGTTGTAGGCGTTGTTGCCGTTCTTGAAGTCTCCCCATACGTAGAAGTTTGCGGATGGCATGTTCTTCCAGTAGTCTGGCTGTGGGTTCTCGGCATTGTTGTAGTTGAGCTTGGTGCTCTTATACATCGAGTACTTGCCGAAGAGCGAGGTGGTGAGCTTCATCTTGTCGTTGATGTCCCAGTCCCATGTGGCGATGGCTGATGGTGCGAAGTCGTTTACGACACGAGAGTTGCGCTTGTGACCATTCTGGTAGCCCCAATAAGGGTTGTAGTAATAGTCGTTGGCGAGCCAGTAAGCCTCATCGGTAGAAGCACCCTGGGTAGAGCGCTCGGTAGGATTGCCCCAGGTGGAGAAGCTGAGGGAGTGGCCATTGTTCCATTTCTTCTGAACGCCGAAGAAATAAGACAAGGCATTGTAGAAGGTTCCCTCTACATAACCACGGTTAGCCCAGCGATAGGTAAGACCTGCGGTAATGGCCCATCCACGATTGTTGAAGCCGCTGCTGTAAGTGTACATTCCGCGAAGGGTGTAGTTGCGGTTGGCTGCGGCGATGGAGGCGTACTGGCCTACCTGCATGCTTCCTGCGCGGAAATCATAGTTGTTGCTTCCAGCCATGCCTGTCATGGAATAGTTGTTTCCCTCGAATGGGAGCGCAAAATCCACATTGCGAGAGAAACGGTTCAGTCCGCCGATATTGGAGAAACGGAACTGACCGCTTTCCATGTCGTTGACAGGAGCACCGTTGATATAGACATCATTGTACTTTTGGTTGAAAGCACGGTAACGGAAACGCACCGGGGAGAACAGATAGCCTGCCTCCGATGCATAGACGTTAGAGTTAGAGTTGAGGATAGTCACGTTCTGTGACATGTCGTCATCCTCGCCCAACTGTGCTTCGGTGAATGTGAATGCGTTCTCGTCTAGGTTCGATGCCACCTTTTGCTCAGTGTTGTTCTGGGCAAAAACCATCGGACTGTAGCAGAGCGCAAGCATTGCTAATTTTACCTTTTGTTGCATAGTTTATAGTTTAATTACTAATATGGTGTGCAAAGTAACGAAATAATTTTTAAAAATGAAAGCTTTTTTGATTAAATTTTGATGAAATATGCGGTTTTCTCAAATAAAATGCCGATATTTGCATTCTGATAGCGTGCTTTCGCACATAATGCGGGTTTTGTGAATGATAAAAATTAGTAAAAAGAAATAAATCATGAAGAAAAATTTTCTGATGTTTGCCGCCTTGCTGATAGTCAGCTTGGCTGCTATCGCCCAAGGGCAGAAACGTTACAATCTCTATGCGGTGGGGTTCTATAACCAGGAGAATCTCTTCGACACTTGCCACGACGAGGGCAAGAACGACTATGAGTATCTTCCTGCCAAGGGATGGAATGGTATGAAATATACCAACAAGTTGAAGAACATGGCCAAGGCTCTCGCCGACATGGGTACCGACAAGTTGCCTAAGGTGGGCTGCGCTTTCATCGGCATGGCTGAGGTGGAGAATCACAAAGTGCTTGATGCGCTCATCGAACAGGAGCCTCTGAAGGCCCGTGGCATGAAGTACTGTCACATCGAGGGACCTGATCGCCGTGGCATCGACTGTGCCTTGCTTTACAATCCTGCTCTCTTCACCGTGAAGAATGTCAAGCTCGTGCCTTACGTGCAGGAGAAGGCGAAGGATAGTACTTTCTATACTCGTGGCTTCTTGACCGTGCGTGGTGAACTGGGTGGCGAGGATGTCGCTGTCATTGTGTGCCACTGGCCAAGTCGCTTCTCTGGCTCTTTCTATCGTGAGTCAGGTGCTCGCCAAACCAAGGCTGTGAAGGACAGTCTTCTTCGTATCAACAAGAACATGAAGGTGTTCGTGATGGGTGATATGAACGACGACCCTACCAACAAGAGTATGCACGAGGTGTTGCAGGCAAAGCCTGAGATAAGCCAAGTTGGTCCTGACGATATGTACAATCCTTGGTATAATATCTTGGCAAAGGAGGGTAAGGGTACCTTGTTCTATAATGGCAGTTGGAATCTCTTCGACCAAATCGTGGTGACTCCTAACTTGCTCAACAAGGATCCTAAGCACAAGGATTTCTCTACCTTGAAGTACTTTGCTCATCAGGTGTTCCGTCGTGATTACCTCATCCAGCAAGATGGCCAGTACAAGGGCGCTCCTCTCCGTACACAGGCTGGTGGCAGATGGCTCAACGGCTTCAGCGATCACTTGCCTGTGGTGATGTATCTCGTCAAGGAGGCGAAGTGATTTTAAAGGTAAAAAGGTAAAAGAGTAAAAAGGTAAAAAAGTAAATGCAGATTGAGAATCATCCTTTTGAGCCTTGGTTGCCGAAGAATGCGCATCTCTTGATGCTAGGTACGTTTCCACCGTCTTCCAAGCGGTGGTGTATGCCTTGGTATTATCCTAATTTCCAGAATGATATGTGGCGCATCTTCGGCATCATATTCTTCGGGGATAAGCTGCACTTCGTGGATGTGGATAAGAAGACTTATCGTCTGGAGGCAATCAAGGAGTTCTTGAAAGAAAAAGGAGTGGCGTTGTTTGATACGGCGCAGAAGGTGATACGTACCAAAAATACGGCTTCCGATAAAGACCTTCAGATTGTGGAGCCTTCCGACTTGGACGGGATGCTGAGAGCTTTGCCTGAGTGCAAGGCGGTGTTGACCGCAGGTCAGTTGGCTACCAAGGTGTTCTCTGAGCATTATGGCATTACGGAGACTCCCAAGATGGGCGGATATGTGGAGTTCGCTTTCGAGAATCGCACGTTGAGGCTCTATCGGATGCCAAGCAGCAGTCGGGCTTATCCGCTTGCGGTAGATAAGAAAGCGGAATATTATAAGGGGATGTTTGATGCTGTGCTTTGATATAATTATAAAATGTGCTTTGATATGATTATAATATGTACGCGCATACATATTTATATATAGTCTTGGTACAGATAACTATTTATGTAATAAATTAAAGAAAAAACAATGGACAAAGATAAGATTACCATTATCGGTATAGCAGGTGGTACTGGTTCGGGCAAGACCACCGTCGTAAAGAAAATCGTCGAGGCTTTGCCTCCTCACTATGTGGCAGTGGTGCCATTGGACTCTTATTATAACGATACGAGTCACATGACGGAAGAGGAGCGCCATGCCATCAACTTCGACCATCCAGATGCCTTTGACTGGAAACTCTTGCACAAGCAGTTGGCTGACCTTCGCAATGGCATTGCCATCGAACAACCTACTTACAGCTACTTGAAATGCAACCGTGAGAAGGAAACCATCCATGTCGAGCCAAAGCCTGTCATCATCATAGAGGGTATCATGACCTTGCTCAACAAGAAACTCCGTGACCTCATGGACTTGAAGGTCTTCGTGGATGCTGACCCAGACGAGCGACTGATTCGCAACATCCAGCGTGATACCATCGACCGTGGTCGTACGGTTTCTATGGTGGTGGATAGATACCTGAAAGTTTTGAAGCCTATGCACGAGCAGTTCATCGAGCCTACCAAACGCTATGCCGACATCATCATTCCTCAGGGAGGTGAGAACGAGAAGGGTATCGGCATCCTTTGCAGCTATGTCACGGGACTCGTGGAAGGGCTGGATGAGAAATAAAAGAAGAAATAAAAGAAAGAAAAATAAAAGGAGAAATATAGAAATAAAAAGGAAGAGAAGGGTGTGTCATAAGTAGGGCTGAAAGCTCAAAAGCCCCAAGTCCAGGGCAACGCCCTGTGTAATGATTACACCAAGAAAGTCGCCCTGAAAGAGCAAAAGCATCTTGTTATCAATGCTTTTGCCCTTTCAGGGCGTATTGATTGAGACTTATCTATCTCTATGTATCACAGTGCCGTTGGCTTGATGGGTGGCAAGCACGAGTACTTCTGCTATCTGGACATGCTCCGGAGCACTGGCAGCATAGAAGGCTACGTCGGCAATGTCGTTGCCATTGAGAGGAGTGATTCCTTCATATACTTTGTCGGCACGGGCGTTGTCGCCATGGAAGCGAACATTGGAAAAATTGGTCTCCACCAAACCTGGTTTCACGTTCGTTACACGTACCTTGGTGTGAGCCACGTCGATGCGCAATCCGTCGGAAATCGCTTTGACGGCAGCCTTGGTGGCACAATAAACATTGCCACCTGCGTATGCAGCGTCGCCAGCCACACTGCCAATGTTGATAATATGCCCATGGTTGCGAGCTATCATGCCAGGTACTATCAGGCGAGTCATCGTGAGAAGTCCCTTGATGTTGGTGTCGATCATCTGGTCCCAGTCCTCGAAGTCGCCTTCGTATTCAGGTTCGAGACCACGTGCCAAACCAGCGTTGTTGATGAGCACGTCGATGTTCTTCATGTACGAAGGAATGTAATCCACAGCTTTCTTGGCTGCCTCTCGGTTTCTGACATCGAAGGCCAACGCCAAGACATCTATTCCGTACTTCTTTTCCAATTCTTTCTTGAGAATTTCTAATTTGCCAGTGTTTCTGCCTGTGAGGATGAGGTCGTAACCTCCTTGGGCGAAACGATGGGCGCAACCTTCTCCGATACCGCTGGTCGCTCCTGTGATAAGTGCTATCTTGTTTGCCATAAGAGAGATATTTTTGTTTTTAATGTTAAGTGTTAAATGTTAAGTGTTATGTCGGGATAGAGGGGATTTCCTTTTCTATGAGAGAAACTTGAATGGACTAGAGTATCAAAACTCTGACTTCGGCGTTCCCCATTTTCTCGATTTCGTTCATCGGGCGTTTGAAATACACGCTCTGGATGGCTTTGTTGATAATGCCATGTCCTACAGCGAGGATAGTCTTGTCGGGATAGGTCACCTTGAGCCACGTGAGAAAATTCTGTGCGCGAGACTTCATCTTTTCCAACGATTCGATGTTGTCGGGCCAGTCTTTCGGGTCTTTGGGGAGAGAAGGTATGAACTTGCCTGTGAAGTCGCCCCAGTCACGCTCACGTATCAATGGGGTGGTGACGATTGCTTCCTTCGTAGTCATGTCTGCACCCTCATGGAAGTGTGGCTTCGCAATAATCTCGCAAGTTTGCAAACTGCGATACAAGTCACTTGATATGAATACGTCGATGTGGTCGTCTGCCATCTTCCTGGCTACTTCCTCAGCTTGTGCGATACCCTTGTCGTTCAACTTGCCTGGAGTCTGTCCTTGTAGTATCTGAGCTACATTGTCCACGGTCTCGCCGTGGCGTACAAGATATAATTTTGTCATAATATTCTAAATTTGCTCACAAAAGTACAAAAAAAGTTGGAGTTATCAAAGATAGTTTGTATTTTTGTAGAAGTTTTTTAGAGAATTGTAGAATATTTGTAAAATCATAGAATATGAAAGTAGTACATAGTTCTTTTTTCCGTGCTCTCTGTGCCATCATCGTGGGAGCACTTCTTATCCAATATCGTGAGCAGACCGTTACTTGGATAACGATTGCCATCGGTGTGTTGTTTTTCTTGTCAGGTGTTATCTCGGTTGCCACTTATTTCAGTGCCAAGCGCAACTTCGACAAGGTGGCTGTGGTGTATGATGCCAATGGCAAGCAACTTACAGGTCTGAAGCCAAATTTTCCTATTGTGGGAATCGGCAGCCTCTGTCTGGGCTTGATTTTGACATTGATGCCGAACACGTTCATCAATAGCCTGATGTTCATCCTCTCGGTGATTCTCATCATGGGAGCACTGACACAGTTTATGAATCTTGCCATGGCTCGCAAGATGGGTGGAGTAGGAATTGTCTATTGGATATTCCCTTCCATCATACTCTTGGTGGGCTTGCTTGCTGTCATCAAACCGTCAGCCATTGCGTCGGCTCCTCTCTTTGTGATTGGCTGGGCAATGCTCGTCTATGGTGTCGTGGAGTGTGTCAATGCCTTCAAGATTGCCAATAACAAGAGAAAGTGGACGAAAGCTGAGGAGGTTGGCTCTTCGACTACTCCATCTAGTGACGGAGGTTCTTATATTGAGGAAATCAAGGACGAGACATCGAAATAGTTGGCTTGTTAGGTCTAGTGCCTCTTGAAAACGAACAGGCAGAGACGGAAATTCCCCAATAGCTATCGGTGACGAAGCTATTGGGGAATTATGTTTTTTGATGGGCTCATCAACAAGAACCCTTCGGTATGAAAATCAAAAATCTTAGAGCTTGAACTTGTAACCCAATGTCAACTGGAATACGGAGTGGTTGCCGTCACCCTCTTTGAATACCTTGGTGCAACCGATGTTGTAACGAGCATCCAAGCAAACGTTCATGTACTCGTAAGAGATGCCAACTGGAACAGAGAAGTCAACAGACTTGATAGCACCTGTTTCGTCGTCAACCTTTACGCCAGCATACTTTACTGATGAAGAGGCCTTGAATCCTGGTTGAATACCAGCCTTCAGAGCAAGACCTTTAGCAACGTAGAAGTTAGCGAGGATAGGAATGTTGACGTAATCCATATTGTATTTCAGTTCTTTACCTTCCAGTGTAGCCTTGGCACCTTGCATAGAGTAAAGTACACCTGCGCTAATGCCCACTAATGGAGATACGTGGTATTCAGCTTCAAGACCGCCGACGAAACCAGCTTTATAATCAGCGTCATCGTCGCCTGTGATAGAAGAGCAGTTCAAACCAACCTTTGGCTGGAGAGTGAAATCACCTGCTGAATACTGTGCGAAAGCACCCATTGAAGACAGCATGAGGGCTGCCATTGCGAAAAACTTTTTCATAATCTCTAATTTTAAATTAGTTAATACTTACTTTTATCTTATTATATAATTAGAATTCTGCTAGTAGATCCTATCGGGAGTAGTCATTTCGCTAGCTCCCTATATCTTGGTAGCGAGGGCAAAGATATAGCAAATATTAATACAAAGCAAACTTTTTGGCAATTATTTTCCTTTTTCTACCAAAAAATCGCTTTTTTATTCCGTTATAGAATAGTTATGTTAAAATTAATCGCCGTTTTTCTTGCAAGTTATCGTGAAAAGGTATTGTCATTCGTAATGGAGTCCCAATTCTCATCCTCGTCGTCATCGAATCCGAACATGGCAGGATCGACAAAGGCATCGAGTGCTCGACGCTCCTTTTTCGTAGGGCGTCCTGTTCCTCTGGCTCTGTCAACAAATCCGCTGATGCGACTCATCTCCAACAGCTCGTATTGCTTAGGGTCGGTCACGTTCTTATAGACACCAAACAGCATCTTGGCACCCACACGTTGCTCTATACAGTCGAGTACTTCGAAAGAGTAGGTGATAGGAGCTTTCTTTACACTCACGACGTCACCTCTCTTAATAATATAAGAAGGTTTTCTCGTGACACCTCCCACGGTAACACGACCGTTCTTGCAAGCATCGGCTGCAATGCTGCGAGTCTTGTAGATGCGTGCAGCCCAAAGCCACTTGTCTATTCTTGCCGATTCTTTCATAATCTTTTATTTCTTACCGAGCTTGTTGTATTGGTTCATCGTGTTGTCGATGCCCTGGAGAACGAAGCTCTTGATAATTTCAACGCCGAGATCGATGGCAGGTTGGAGTTGCTTCAAGTCTTCCTCGCTGTACTTTCCCAGCACCCAGTCTATCTGACCGCCGCGAGGATAGTCGTTGCCGATACCCATGCGAAGGCGGGCATAGTCTTGACCGATGAGTTGCTGAATGTGTCCCAGACCATTATGACCACCATTGCTACCATTGGCTTTCAGGCGGAAGGCACCTAGTGGCAAGGCAAGTTCGTCACTGATGACAAGCAATCGTTTTTGGTCAATCTTCTCTTGGTTGAGCCAATAGCGGACGGCATTTCCGCTGAGGTTCATGAAGGTGGTAGGCTTCAGTAAGAAAACCTTGCGCCCCTTGATGGAAGTCTCGGCGATGAAGCCGTAACGCTTGTCCTCAAAATGAATATTGGACGCTTTAGCAAAAGCGTCCAATACCATAAATCCCGTGTTGTGTCTTGTTCCTGCGTATTCATCACCAGGATTGCCAAGACCACAAATCAAATATTTATCCAATTTGAAAAATCTAAAAGGTTTAAATTTACGGGTTGTCTAAACAAGATTACTCAGCGGCAGCGTCGTCAGCCTGCTGTGCAGCGAGCTGTGCGTTACGTGTCATCTTGATAGAGCAAACTACAACAGCCTTGCTTGTAGCCAACTCAAGACCCTCGAATGAAAGGTCACCTACCTTGATGCTCTTACCGATCTTCAAAGCAGTAACGTCGATGTCGAGGTGCTCAGGAATCTGCTGGTATGGAG
>ERZ808246.1661-NODE-1661-length-15552-cov-3.670259_pt1 | contig 15552 bp, 14 predicted proteins | sample MGYA00521083_ERZ808246 | MGnify/ENA primary metagenome ERZ808246 (study PRJEB31516, sample SAMN03275577) | gut metagenome | biome: mammalia-associated habitat; material: feces | host: Papio cynocephalus | place: Kenya | collected 2012-07-07 ...
TCCAGATTTCCGGTACAAGAACTCCTTCAAGATCAAGACATACAATATTCATCTGTGTGCTCCTTCTGCCTCCCGGGAGGCTTTTTCTATTCTGAACAAAAGCTCTTTCAGCTTATCATGTTTGCCGAATCATGTGAACCAAGGGACTTTTCACTCTGGAAAATTTCCATCAAAGCATTCCAGAAGAAGGCCAACCACATGCTCATAGCTTGCCTTTCCGCTGGAAACTCCGTTAACCTTCAGCGTTGTATCCAGATACGTATCTGCGGCAGCCTTCACCGTTTCGGTGGAAAGAACAGCGTTCTTTTCCACCCTTTCCCAGGTCTTTTCCGAGAGAAATTCATTGTCGGTCCGGACGGTTTCCGAAATGGCCGGATGTGCTCGGTAAATCTGCCGGTCCACGTTCCGGTAGAAGGCGTTGTCCACATAATTCAGTACTCCAAGCCACCCACTGTACTGAAAGACTTCATCCTCCGAATGAATGCAGGCAAGAAAGCCGATAAGATTTGCCTCATCCTCATAGATGTACCCGTGCGTGTGCGCAAGCTCGTGGCACATGGTAAATGGCTTGTTCATCACCTTCATCACCGTATTATAATTGGCTTCCATCGAGAACGGGAAATAATATCCCTGCATGTACTGCTGTGATATAAACTCCGAGGCAAACATGCCTTTCGGCGTGGTGCTCCAGCCGCGCAGTCTCTCGAAAATGAGTTTCTCCGACAAGCCGGATTCTTCCGCTTCTCTGGCGATGGCCCTTCTTGCCTCCTGCTTCATTGCAGCATCCCCGCCTTCGTAGAAGACCTCTCCATCTTCTCCCCGCGGCATCTGCAGCGCCAGCGTGTTGCATTTGTCTGCCACATAGTCCCGGAGTTTTGCCAGCTCCTCCACCGAATACGACTTCCCGTATCCCGGAAGAGACTCCTCCAGGGGCGTTACATGATACAGGATGACACAGTTCAGCGTCATGACAAGAAAAACGGCGTTAACAACCCATGCCGTCGCGTGGAGGAAGCGGACAGACCAAAGGTGCCGCAACGCCCGCCCGGGCTTTTCCTCTGCCTTTTCACCATGACGCCGGATCCTGCCTGCCGCCAGAAGAACAAGGACACCGGCAAGAACCAGCAGCCACAAAGCCGCCGCGATCAGCAGACACTCACCAAGCGAAAATGGAAGAACCGCGGTCAAACGGGAGAGCGGAGCCGTTACATACGGAAAAATCCGGTCCGCATAAAAATCCGAAAAAGAGCGGCTCTTCCAGGACAGCAGATTCAACCCCGCTGACAACAGAAACAGAATCCAGAACAAAGGCATTCTTTTGGCCCCTACGCCATACCGCTTCGGCCTCATACCACGCTTTCTCCCGCCTTGTTTCCGGACACACACTCCTCAGTCACCTTCTCCGTGCTCCACTCCTGCTTCATCTTTTCCATATTTTCATCACTGTGCTCAATCTGCCGGGAGAAGCGATGTGCCAGCTGGATCATGGTTCCGACACCGAAGGACCCTGTTTGTCTCTCTTCATTGACGCACATCAGCAGCATCAGGCGAAGGCTTCTCTTCCACAACCGCTTCTCGGCATCCAGGTTTCCCTCATAATAGGAATCCAACGTATAGCGAAAGACCAGATAGACGGCAAACCGGGTAAAGAGTTTCTCCAGAAGATCCCCATAACACTTTCGGAATTCCGGCTCACTCTCCCGAATTTTGTCATAATTTTCCCCGATTTCCCTGAGAATCCGCCCGCTCCTGGCATCCAGAATTTCCAGCTCCGGAAGAATTTTCAGAAGCATCCCGTCCTCTTCTTCCCCCGGAAGAATGCAGATGCACGGCTCTTTCTTTCTGTCTTCGTTCTGAAGAGAGGCTACCATGGCATCGCGCAGCTTCAGAAGCTTTTCCAGCTTCTCCTGCTCTTCGCCGGAGAGTGTCTCCCAGGGCTCTTCCTCATCCTCCGATTTCTCATATCGGACAGGTCCCGCCCCCGTGAATAAGAGCCGTCCCACCTCCATGCAGGAGAGAGACAGATCGACCTGCTCATAGTGCCCGATTCCCATATAATAGCGGGGATATTCCTGACAGACCTGACACATCCCTTCCTCCCCCAGACGGCAGCAAAGCTCACAGAGCTTCTCCTTGGTCAAAAACGGACAGAACCCGTCTTCTTTCATCGGAATATATTTCAGTTCTCCCTCTTCCCGAAGGCAGTGTCCCAGCTTCGCTCCCAGCTCTCCCTCCTGAACTTTGTAGTAATAGAAGGTGTCATCATCCACATCGACTTCCCAGTCTCTGCAGCAGGTATCGGGACAGTCCCCCGCCAGACAATGAAATTTGTTATAATAATCCGGATATTCAATCTGCATCATAGGCTCCTTTTGGGCTTGGTCTTTTGATGATTACAGCCGTCCGCTGTCCTGCAGGCATTCGCCTGACAGTATTTTGTACGAAATAAAACGATCGTAAATAGAATTACATAAAGGAATTCTACCACATGAATGTAACCATCCTTTGTATCGGGCATATGAAAGACAAGTCGCTGGATCTTCTTCAGAAGGAATACATAAAGCGCCTGTCCGCTTTCTGCAGGGCAGAGGTCATTGAAGTGAAGGATGAGGCCAATACCCATGCGGACCGCCCCGCCGAGGCGCAGCAGATCAAGGATAAGGAAGCTGCGCATGCCCTGGAGAAGATTCGTCCTTCGGATTTCTGCATTCTCCTCGATCTCCACGGAAAGGAATGGAGCTCCGAGGAATTTGCTGTTCAGCTCGCCGGGTGGCAGCGCCGCTCCTCGAATCTCATCTTTGTCATCGCAGGATCGCTCGGCCCCGGAGAGGCACTTCTCGCAAGGGCCAACCAGCGCTGGAAGCTCTCGGACCTCACCTTCACCCATCTGATGACAAGAGTTCTGGTTCTCGAACAGATTTACCGTGGCTTCATGATTGATGCCGGAAGGGCCTACCATAAATAAAGGAATTTTTTCTATGACAAAGAACTTCGACAGAAATGATTTTGCAAAAACAGATTCCGCAGTAAGAAGATACACTGCCTCCGACATGGCAAAGGTCTACTGCGAAAAGTGCAACGGCTGCGGTGACTGCTGTCACGGCATGACAACCACCATTCATCTGGATCCCTGGGATGTCTGCAGGCTTTCTGAAGGTCTTGGAAAAAATTTCGAAGAGCTCCGCAGGTCCGGCATTCTTGACCTGCATGCGGAGGAGGGTATGATCCTGCCGCACCTTCGCATGCAGGAAGGGGACAATGGTGCCTGTCCCCTTCTTTCTTCCGACGGACGCTGCTCCATTCATCCGTTCCGCCCGGGTCTGTGCCGACTGTTTCCGCTCGGACGGGACTATGACGCAGACACGAAAACCTTCCGCTACTTCATCGTGGACAACGGCTGTGACATGCCCGGCAAAATGAAAATCAAAATCAGCAAATGGCTCGGCATACCGGATCTTGCCGAATATGAAAAGTATATCTCCGAGTGGCATTATTTCTGCCGGGACGTGAAAGATTTCCTTAAAACCTGCGAGGATACCGCCTTTGCCGAACAGCTGAATCTGTTTCTCCTGAAGGTCTTCTACGTAACTCCCTATGTCATCCCGGAAGACGGCTCGCAGGATTTCTATTCTCTGTTCCGCATGCGGCTTGCGCAGGCAAGAACAGTGCTTTAAGCCTCCTCCAGCGCGATCTTTTTATACTTCTCAAAGGCAGATGGAATCGAATACGTTTCCATCAACTCTTTCCGGGTCACAAGGAAAATCCCGCTCCTGCGAAGTTTTTCTCGTTCCTTCTCTGAAAAAGGAGGAACCTGCACTTCATACCCGGTCATATGCCACTCAATATGAGAGAAAATATGCTTGGCCGTGGGGAGTTTCCTCAGAATTTCCGTCTCTATCCGTGATTTCGGTCCGGGGCTGAACTCCGCCAATTCCCCGGGACATCCGGAGTCCTCCTTCCACAGCCCCATCTTTGCAAGAACTCCTTCGGCCTCTTCTTCCTTCAGCCATCCAGGCACGTTGGGAAATTCCCAAAGTCCCGCAAGGAGTCCGTCCTCTCCTCTTCTTCGCACCGCCAGAAAATCTCCCGAACGAATAAGAAATACCGTGAGCTTTTCCTTTTTCCGCTCTTTCTTCGGAGGGACTTCCGGATACGCAGTCTCTCTTCCATCTCTGTGCGCAAGACAGCGCTCCTTCCAGGGGCAGAGAAGGCACAGTGGCTCTCCGTTCGGAAGACAGATTCCCGCCCCCAGGTCCATCAGCGCCTGATTGAAATCTCCCGGACGCTTTGCCTTCGAAATGCCCACGCCGTAATACGCAAGTGCCGCTTTTCTTGCCGCCGGTGCCTTGATGTCCTCCCCGTATTCCATCATCCTTGCAAAAACACGAAGAAGGTTCCCATCCACGGACACCACCGGTTTCTGAAACGCGATGGATGCAATGGCTGCCGCGGAATACGGCCCGATTCCCGGAAGTTTCTCCAGCTTCTCCGGAGAATCCGGCATTTTGCCTCCGTATTCCTCCATAATCATGACCGCCGCCTTGTGAAGATTTCTCACCCTGGAATAATAGCCAAGTCCCTCCCAAAGCTTCAGATATACCTCCTCCGACGCCGCCGCGAGGGAGGCAATATCCGGGAGATTCTCGAGAAACCGCAGATAATAGGCCTTTCCCGCCTCTACCCGCGTCTGCTGCAGCATAATCTCCGAAAGCCAGACATGATATGGGGTTGGATCCTCCCTCCAGGGAAGGATCCGCCGGTTTTCGGCATACCAGGTCAGAAGCTCATCGGTCTGCTTTTTTTCCTCTGCCGCGGTCTCCCGCTCTTTTTTTGTTTCCTGCATCGCCTGTTCTCTTTCCGTCCCAGTGCTTTTCCTGAAGCCGCAAAGGCAAGCCGCCGAACACCGTTGCTTCACAGGATGCTCTCCATCTCTCATTCGTCCGCGTAAAGAAAGCGCTCCTCCTGCTCCAGCTTCGGAATCATCTCCGCCTCATATCGCTCCGTCAGCCTTCTCGTTCCAGCAAAAACATCCGCAAGATTTTCCCTCGTCACCTCATTGCGGCCGGCTGCCATTGCCTCGCAGATCTCCGCGTTGACTCCGGGATCAAAATGCACCGTATCCATATAACGGTTTAAATCCGTTACAATCTCTTCTTCATTCTGAAAGTCAAAAAAACGCACGTTCCCATAGGAAAGCAGCCTTTCCGCTGCCTGCATTTCATCATACAGGTAGACCTCCTTCAGCCCGTTCCTCGACGCATCGTCCCACCAGATCATGGAATACGGCGGAAGGAAAAAGAAGAATTCCGTATCCGGATGAGCCTCGATGACCTGTGACAAAAGCTCCAGATTGGCTTCCAGCTCCTCCTTTTTGGCATCCGGTGAAAGCGGCGCTTCCTCTGTCTTCTTCCGGTAATAATGCTCCAGCACGCCGTTTTCCGAGAAATCCTTCCCTTCTGCCCAGTTATAGGATAACCCCTCGTTATAGTCCGCCGAAAAGGACTGCGCCAGCATATACGGGATTTTCTCCAAAAGGACCGTCTTGTTCAAAAGGTACTTCACATCATTGAATGGATTCCGGTCATACAGATACATGGGACATCCGGAAGCCTCGAAGGTCGTGCGCGCCTCCTGCGTCAAGGAAGAGGGATCCAGATTGAAAAATACCTTCTGCACCTGCTGACCCTTCTGCTGCCTGGAATCAAAGGCAAGATTCAGATACCAGACAAGATCCGCGATCCCGCCGTAGCTCCGGACTGCCTTGATGGTCGTTCCTCCGAAGGCCTCATCGTACCAGTGATTGTCGTTGTTCTCAACGACGGACGAGCCCACCAGCACATTGTCGTAATCAAAATTCCGAAGACTTCCCGGCACCTGGTATTCCTTCTCATTCAGAACCGCCTTCAGGCCAAACCACGGCTTATGGTAATGATAGAACGGGTCCAGCAGATATACCGCAAGCATGCAGACAGCGGCAAGCCCTGCTGCCGCCGCGGACATCCCCTTCAGGAACTGTCCTGCCACGGAATGCTGTTTTTCTTTTTTATTCTGTTTGATGTTTTTCGAGCCTCTTGTCATTGTTTCCTGCCGCGGCATTTTTAATTTTTGCCGTCTATCCCTGCCTTGTTCTGCTCAAAACCTGAAATTCAGAACTTAAAATACAGATACGTCGATACACCTGACATCGAACACAGGCACCAGACCAGAAGGAGCCCCGCAAGCACCGCATTTTTCCGGCTAAACCGCATGGTTTCGGCAAGCTTTACCGCCGTTCTCCTGCTGCACAGGAACACTGCCACTGCAAGTACCAGAAGGAGTTCCGCAAGAAGCAGCGGATTCTTTGCCGCCGGTGCCGCTGCTCCCACCAGCTTGTTAAGAAGCCAGAATTCCGAAATATCCGTCTGTCCGGCCATCCGGTACAGCCAGCCCGGCCACATCGGCCGGAAAAGATTCTTCAGGATGGCAAGACTATATGCAGGCTCCGGAGCCCCGAAGAACACAAGCGTTCCCAGAAACAGCACCGAGGTGCACAGTGCCTTCCCTTTTCTCCGCCTTCTGTTCTTAACTTTTTCCCTTTTCCCCAGAAGATTTCCTGCAACAACCAGTGCACCGGACAGAAGTCCCCAGATCAGATAGTTCAGGCTGATCCCGTGCCAGAGCGCGGACAGAAGGAACACCGCCATCACGTTCAGGCAGGTCCGCAGCGTTCCCTTCCTGCTGCCTCCCAGCGGAATATACACGTATTTCGTGAAAAACCGCGTCAATGTCATATGCCAGCGCTTCCAGAATTCCGGAAAGGATTCTGCCTGAAACGGCGCATCAAAGTTCAGCGGAAGATCCAGATTCAGCATCCATGAAATTCCCATCGCCATATCGCAGAATCCGGAAAAGTCGAAATACAGCTGCAGCGCATAGCAGCTCATTGTCACAACCACCGACAGCGTATCCAGATAATACGCGCTCTGAATGCCGAACACCGCAGGTCCCGCAAGAACATCTGCGATCAGAAGCTTTTTGCCAAGTCCGAAGAGGAACAGAAGAATCCCTCGGGATAAATGCTCCGGCGAGAATTTTCTTCTTTCCGGATCCCGAAACTGCGCCGCGAGCTCCTCATAGCGAGTGATCGGTCCCTCCACAATTTTCGGAAAATAGGACAGATACAGAAGATACCGCCGAAAGCTGTCCTGCCCGATTTCCTCCCGATATCGGTCGATCAAATAGGAAATCTGGCTGAATGTATAGAAGGAAAGGCCGACCGGAAGCCCCACTGCAATAAGGCTCTGCAGAATCGTATTTCCTGTCTGCAGGGCATCCAGCTGCGGCGTCACATACTTAAACCATCCAAGAAGAATCAGATTCAGAACAATTCCGGCCCCCAGCAGTCCCTTTTTCCCTGGGACCCTGCTCCCAACCGCATAATTCAGCGCGGCGCTCATCGCCAGAACGGCGAGATACCAGGGACTGAAGCTTCCGTAAAACCAAAGGCTCATGCCGATCAGAAACCACTCTGCGGCAGATCCGCTTCGCCGATTCAAAAGAAACCAACCGGCAACCGTGCTGGGAAGGAATAGCAGAATAAATAAAAAAGAATTGAAAACCATACTCATGTCCCGCCACGTTCTTTCCGCGGCCCTTCCGTCATCCTTATACTCACTGGGGCAGCCGGTGCGTCAGCACCGATACTACTGTTCCCAAGACAGGCGGTGCAGATTTCCCTTTTGGGCCAGATTCTCAAAGCCGTTCTGCCTCAGCGCCTCATACAGAATGACAGCGGCAGAATTGGACAGATTCAGGGAACGAATATCCCCCCACATCGGAATCCGCACACAGGCCTTCGGATGCTGAACCAGAATTTCTTCCGGAATTCCCGCTGATTCCTTTCCGAACATAATGAAATCATCCGGCCCGTAGGACACATCGGAGTAGCACTGTCTCGCCTTGGTGGTCGCAAACCACAGATGGGGACGGGATCCGGAGCGGAACCTTTCCGGAAGAAGCACTTCTTCCGTCTCCGCTTCCTCTTCACCCGCAAAAACAATCTCCGGGTGCTTCCGCAGAAAGTCCTCATAATCCACATACCGGTGAAGCTCCAGCTTATCCCAGTAATCCATTCCCGCGCGCTTCACATATTTATCATTCAATACAAAGCCAAGCGGCTCGATCAGGTGAAGCGCAGAATCCGTTGCCACGCAGCTTCTTCCGATCGCGCCGGTATTAAAAGGAATCTCGGGTTCATGCAGTACAATTTGTATCATGCGCACTCTGCTCTTTCTGTTTGCTATAACCGCATCCTCTGATGCCCATTATCAAAACGCCTGGTGACGTACCACCGAATACTCATCTCCGTTTACCCAGTACGGGCACCTTGTATGCGGATGGCCTCCCATTTCCTCCAGAACCATCCGGGCATAATCGTCCTCGTCTACATCCGCAATGCAGACATAGTCCTGTTCGTCTTCATCCCATTCCAGATTGTTGCAGGTATCGCAGTCAGACATTCCGGACCCTTTCCGCCACTTTTCGCGGCATTATGCATTCATTCTTCCTCAACCACTGCACCGATCCTCCTGGCATTTTGCTCCGTTTTTCTCCCCCACTGAGGCAAAATCCGCGAAAGCATTTGGACCGAATGGTCAGCCGCGTTTAAAATTCTGGAAAGCTTCATGCCTTTCCCAGATGCTTCCGGTTCCAGTGGCGATAAAACGGAATCTCAAAGGCCAGCATCACAGCCCAACCGACCAGATAGGACCACGGGATCGCTTCCATTCCCATATGGAACACAAAAACCATCGGTGCCGCCGCAGCAACTCTTGCTCCCATGTTCAGCATGCTGCTGATCAAGGTTACCTTGAGATCTCCGATCCCACGGAAATATCCCTGCAGACCATTGGTGATTCCGGGGAGAATGTACATAAATGCAATCAGATGCAGATACACCACACCGATCCGGATTACATCCGCATCCTGCGTGAACAGCCGCATCATCGGCTCGGCGAGGAAATAGAACACGATACCTGCGAGAATTCCGTAAACGATCTCCAGAATCACTCCGTAATGGAACGCACGATACACTCGCCTGTGCTCGCCCGCTCCTTCATTCTGCGCCATCACGCTCGTCATGGCATGCGCGATGTTCTGCTCGATAACAATGGCGTAGTCATCCGTCCGGTTTACAGCGCTGAACGCCGCCGTGGAGGCAACTCCCATCGTGTTGACAATGGTCTGGATTCCCAGCTTTCCGATTTGGACCGCGCACTGCTGCATGGCACTGACAAAGCCGTACTGGAGCGTCAGCTTCAGAAGGCTGCCGTCAAAGCAAAGCCACCGCCTCCCCAGCTGCAGGAGCGGGATTTTTTTCTGAATATAGCAGAAGCACAGCAATCCCGACAATTCCTCGGAAACCACCGTCGCAACAGCACAACCCACGATTCCCTGATGCAGAACAATGACAAAAAACAGATCACCTGCAACATTCAGCCCTGCACTAAGAGCAAGGAACAAAAGCGGTGACTTCGAGTCGCCCATCGCCCGCAGGGTTCCTGCAAAGTAGTTGTAGATAAAATTGAAAATCAGTCCGAACGCCGCAATCCGAAGATATAAAACAGCCTCCTCCAGAATTGCCGGGTCAACCTGCAAAATCAAAAGAAGCCTTGGTGCCAGGCAAAAGGTCAGAACCGACATCAGCAGGGAAAAGAACATCCCGGCGATCATTCCCGTCGACACCTGTCTCTGCAGACGCTCAAACTGCTTCGAGCCGAACATCATGCCGATCAGGATACCGGTTCCGAGACAGATTCCCTGTTCAAACAGGATGATCAGCGTCACCAGCGGGTTGCTGGTTCCCACCGCTGCGAGCGCCTCTGCTCCGACGAAGCGGCCGACGATGATGCTGTCGGCCGCGTTGTAAGTCAGCTGTAAGAGATTCCCCAAAACAAGCGGAATCGTAAATTTGATCAGAATGGGCAGAAGACTGCCCTTCGTCATATCATGCGTCATGTTTTTGTGCCATTTTCTTTCCCGCCGCAAAGATCTCCGTCGGACTGGCGGCATTTGCTACATCTTGAATCTGTATCCCACACCCCAGATGGTCTCGATGTACTGCGGATTCGAGGTATCATACTCAATCTTCTCACGGATCTTCTTGATATGAACCGTAACCGTCGCGATATCTCCGACGCTGTCCATGTTCCAGACCTTGCGGAAGAGCTCTTCCTTGGTGAAGACATGGTTCGGATTCTCCGCAAGAAATGTCAGAAGATCGAATTCCTTTGTGGTGAACTGCTTCTCTTCTCCATCCACCCACACACGGCGTGCCGTTTTATCAATCTTAAGACCGCGAATCCCAATGATATCATTCTCCGGACGTGCTGCACCGACAAGCCGCTCGTACTGCGCAAGATGTGCCTTTACTCTTGCCACCAGCTCGCTCGGACTAAAGGGCTTCGTCATATAATCATCCGCGCCGAGGCCGAGGCCACGGATCTTATCAATGTCATCCTTCTTGGCCGAAACCATGAGAATCGGGATATTCTTCTGCTCGCGAACACGCCTGCAAACCTCAAAGCCGTCCGTGCCCGGCAGCATCAGATCAAGGATAATAAGATCGAAATCTTCCGCAAGGGCAGCCTTCAACCCCGTATCTCCGCGATTTTCCACTGTCACCTCGAAACCGGACAGCTCCAGGTAATCTTTTTCCAGATCCGCGATGGACTCTTCATCTTCAATAATCAGTATCCTGCTCATATTTTCCTGTTCTGCCACAGCCTGTCTGCGGCCCCTGTACTGTCTGCAGAATGCACTTTTGCGTCATTTCTGCAGGCATTCGTCTCTACCGGTTCTGTTGTGCATTCACGGTTTCATCTGATGTCTTGGTTTCCCGATACTTGCGGAATACCATGTGCATACAGGTTCCGACATGCTCTCTTGCCGTCGCCCAGATGTATCCACCATGGTCCTCCACAATTTTCTTTACAATGGAAAGCCCGATTCCGTTTCCTCCTGTCGCGGAATTTCGCGAAGTGTCCGCGCGATAGAACCGGTCAAAAATATTCGGGAGATCCTTCGCCGCAATTCCCCGGCCATTGTCCTCGATTTCAATCCGCACACTATCCTGCTCGTCCAGAAGACGAATGTCAATCCGGCCATGCGGCTTATCCATATATTTTACACTGTTGCTGATGATGTTGTTCACCACGCGCTTGAATTGCTCCGGATCCGCAATGATCTCCGTATCTTTTGGCAGCAGATTGGAGTAATTCAGCTCAATGTTTTTGGAATCAAGGTCCATGCCGATCTCTTCCACACAGTCACCGAAATAATCGGACAAATTAATCCTGCGAAAATTATATGGAATCTTGTCATTGTCAATCTTGGAATACAGGGTCAGCTCGTTGATCAGCTTCACCATATCGTTGACCTTGTTGTAGATGGTCCGAAGATACTTTTCCTGCTTCTCCGGCGTGTTGGCCACGCCGTCCAAAAGTCCCTCCACGTAACCCTTGATGGATGTAATCGGCGTCTTCAGGTCATGTGAAATATTACTGATCAGCTCGCGGTCATGCTTGTCATTCTCCAGCTTCTCATCCGCGGACTCCTTCAGGCGAAGGCGCATATCTTCATAGCCCTGGTACAGCTCTCCGATCTCCCCCTTTTCCGTTGTGGTCAGCGTATAATCAAGGCTTCCATCGCGGATCCGCCCCATTGCCGTTTTCAGCTGATTGATCGGATCCAAAATGCTGGATTTGATCCAGCTGATCAGAAGAAGCGCCGTGACAATCAGGATCACCACGATCATGCCGCCCAGTGTCATGATCACGCTCTTCGGTACCATCGCGGCATCCCGGGGAAGGACTCTCCGAATGATCTCAAAACCAGCAATTGTCAGCACCGCCGGCAGCAAAATCACAATAGAAAATGCAATAATCAGCTTTTTTCGAAAAGACATTTCCCTCTGCCTCCGTTTCTGCATGGATTATAACATGTTACGGCTTTGCACACGCCGTTTTTCCTTGCCAATTGGCATTCAGAACATCGGACAGATGTGATAAACTGATAGAATATGAAAAAACTCATAAAATCCAAATGCATAGTCCGCACCATTCTTTTTCTGCTTCTTTCCCTCGTGTGCCTTCGCATCACGGAACGTATTTTCATGGGCAAGGATGCGGAAGAGCTCTCTCCCTATTATTATGACTATCCGAAGAATACCTTTGATGTTCTGATCCTCGGCTCCTCCGTCTCTAAGAACGGCGTACAGCCGGTTGAGCTGTGGGAAAACAACGGCATTGCTTCCTATAATCTCTCGAACGGCAATCAGGCGCTCTCCTGCAGCTATTACCTGATGAAGGACGCAATTGCCAAGGACCATCCGAAGCTCATTGTCCTGGATACCACCTACGCCGAAGAAGTCTATCCTCTCCGCAGCGAGGTCTTTCTTCACTATCTGACCGACCAGATGCCTCTCACGGACCGCTACCGCTATGAAATGATCCGGGATCTGATCTCCGAAGAGAACCGGACCGAATTCTATTTCCCGCTGTATTCCTATCACTCCCGCTGGAAGGAGCTCACAGGCGCCGACTTCGAAAACGGAAATTATCAGAAGGATACCCTTGGATCGGTCATGTATGCAAGTACGCTTCCTCTGAACACGCCTGCTGCCAGCCGGTACGAGGTGGATGCAACGCTCAGTGATCCTTCCCGCGAATATCTTCAGAAAATCATTGACCTCTGCCACAGCGAAAATGTCTCTCTTCTTCTGATGTGCTGTCCTGTTTCCTATGCAAACGGTGATGTTGCCTTGGATGTATACAACGCACGGCCAGAGATTCAGCAGCAGATTGCAGAGATTGCTTCCGCCAATGATATTCCTTTCCTGAATTTCATTGGCGATCCCTCTCCTCTTGACCTGAATGACCTGGAGGATTTCAAAGACGGTCCTCACCTGAATATTTTCGGTGCCGAAAAGCTGACCGCATACCTTGGAAGCTATATCCGGGATCACTATGACATTCCGGACCGTTCCTCTGACAGGGCCTTTGCATCCAGGATGGACCGGCTCTCTTCCCGTTATGAGGCTGTGAAGCGTTTTCAATCCATTACGACAGTTTCCCGCGCGGACACCGCCTTGAAGGTGCTCACCATGTATCACGATGATGAAGATCTGATTTACACCGTCTTCGCCGTCGGTTTTGATGCGGGTTCCCTGTCTCCTGTGCTCCGAAACGGCTTCGAGGCGCTCAGCCTTCCCCTGGATACATCTTCGGATCAGCACTCCGACTATTATGCCATAATCGATGGCGGACAGCTCACCGCACAGGAGCAGACAGTCACCGACTGGAAGGCCCCTCTCACTTATGATGGCAAGGATGAAAATCTTCGCATCCATCTGCAGGGAGGCTCCGCGGATCAGGAAGAGATGACCTTAAACGGCACAGACTGTACCTCTGATCAGAGCGGCCTTCGCATTGCTGTCTACAGTAAATCGGAGCACCGCCTGCTGGACTGCATTACATTCAGCTATGACGGAAGCACCGTAACGCATGGAAAGGAGGCTGGAAACTGACATGTTGTCCGAACTTGAATATCCTTTTGACGCAGAACTTATTCTGCAAAAGAAGAAATCTCTCCGCCGTCGGCTTCTGGAAGAGAAGACGGCACGCATTACCAAGAAAATTGCCATTCTCGGTGGTTCCACGACAAGCGATATCCGGAAAATTCTGGAGCTTTTCCTTCTGAACAACGGAATTGAACCGGTTTTCTATGAATCCGAATATGCCCAATACTGGCAGGATGTCATGTTCGACAATCCGGAACTGGTTTCTTTTGCTCCAGATCTGATCTACATCCACACGTCCACCCGGAACATCCGTGAATTTCCAACTGTCCGCACCACGGCGCAGGATGTGGAGCACATGCTCGCTGCGGCTTACCAGCCTTTTGAGCAGATGTGGGATCGGATTGCTGCGCAATATCACTGCCCTGTCATTCAGAACAATTTCGAGCAGCCCTTTTACCGGCTGCTCGGCAATCGGGATGTCTCTGACATCCACGGCAAATTGAATTTCACAAACCGGCTGAATGAGCTTTTCTACCGTTATGCACAGGCACATGACAATTTCTATATTCAGGACATCAATTATCTTGCCTCCTGCTACGGACTGACAAGCTGGGCAGATCCTTATTACTGGCACATGTATAAGTACGCTCTGGCAGTTCCGGCGATTCCGGAGCTTGCCTGGAACCTGTCCAACATCATCAAGTCCATTTACGGCAAAAACAAGAAGGCTCTGGTTCTGGATCTTGACAATACCCTCTGGGGCGGCATTGTCGGAGACGACGGCCCGGAGAACATTGAAATCGGCCAGGAAACACCGACTGCACAGCTCTACAGCGAGTTCCAGCATTATATCCGGGAGCATGCGGATCTCGGGATTCTCCTGAATATTGATTCCAAAAATGACAGGGAAAATGCCCTGGCCGGATTGAATCGCCCGGACTCCGTTCTTCACCCGGACGACTTTCTGGTCATCAAGGCCAACTGGGAGCCCAAGGACCGGAATCTTGTTCAGATTGCGCAGGAAATCAACATCGGTACCGACAGCCTTGTTTTCGTCGATGATAATCCGGCAGAGCGCCACATCGTAAAGAGTCAGGTTCCGGGGGCTGCCGTTCCGGAGATGACGGTTCCGGAGCACTACATCACCGATCTGGACCGTGCGGGATATTTTGAAGTCACCTCGCTTTCCGGAGATGATCTTAGCAGGAACGAAATGTACAAGGCCAATCTCCGGCGCGCTCATCAGGAGGCTTCGTTTACGGATTACCGGGAATATCTTCTCTCCCTGCAGATGAAGGCCGAAATACTGCCCTTTGCCCCCATGTATATGGCCCGGATAGCCCAGCTGACGAACAAGAGCAATCAGTTCAATCTGACGACTCTCCGCTGCTCGCAGGCCGATATTGAACGCTACGCAGCCGATCCGGCCTACATTACCCTCTACGGCAAGCTCTCGGACTGTTTCGGCGACAACGGCGTTGTCAGTGTCGTTTTCGGTCATGTGGATTCTGCAGACTCCGCGGTATTTCACATTGATCTCTGGCTTATGAGCTGCCGCGTTCTAAAGCGCGGTATGGAGACCGCCATGATGGACACCCTTGTATCCCGCTGCATGGAGCGTGGTATCTCACAGATCCGCGGCTATTACTACCCGACCGCGAAAAATAAAATGGTCCGGGAGTTCTACAAGGAGCAGGGATTCACAAAGGCTTCTGAGGATACCGACGGGAATACTGTATGGCAGCTTTCCCTGGAAAACGGCTATGTGCCACGAAATGACGTAATTCAGGTCAATAAATAATTATGAGCCAAAGGCTCACTTGTTTGATCACATCGGAGAAACCGCCTTCGCGGCTTTCTCCTCGTGGTGCCGCAGACATGCTGCGGCAGGAAGGCCATATGAAAGGCCCGCCCGATGGCGTTCCTTTCATATTTCAAGTGAGCCAAAGGCTCACTTGTTTGATCACATCGGAGAAACCGCCTTCGCGGCTTTC
>ERZ808246.1662-NODE-1662-length-15537-cov-11.866232_pt1 | contig 15537 bp, 14 predicted proteins | sample MGYA00521083_ERZ808246 | MGnify/ENA primary metagenome ERZ808246 (study PRJEB31516, sample SAMN03275577) | gut metagenome | biome: mammalia-associated habitat; material: feces | host: Papio cynocephalus | place: Kenya | collected 2012-07-07 ...
CATGGCTGTCAAGAAACCACTTCACCACCGAAGCCATCACCTACGTCTTGCCCGTACCAGTAGGCATCTGCACCAACACAGAGTAGTTTTCCACGTAGTCCTTTCTCTTCCGAAAGGGTGTAAACGACTTCGTTGTCAGTTTCTTGATGATATTCTCCAGCATCTCCTGCTGGTAGTCATAAAGTTTGATTTTCTTCATTCAAAAGAAATCAGTTTCTCAGCAATCGCATCAAAGCTGGGCGATTGCCATAGTTGTATTCTATTTCCTCCACAAAATCCAAGATGAGTTTCTTGGAAACTTCACAACAGGTGTACATTCCCTTGATGTCATCCACGATATAGCCATAACTTTTTGACTTGGCATAACTCAAGTGCTTCCGTAATTCCTCAATTACATGATTGGTATAGGGTAGCTTGGTCTTCCTCACTCATATAGGGAGCATATTTCTTGAACAAATTCACTCTGCTGAACGACATTCTGTTGTCCATCAGAATCTTCAAGAGGCATTGATACTTCTTTTCCTCCACAATCATATCGCACACTTCGATGCAATCATCATCCGTGATATGCGGAATATCCCCAAAGAGTTTTACAACAAACTCATCCCAATCCTCTTTGGCTACCAACTCCTTCAGCTTCTCAAAGTAAGGTCGTTTGTCCACCAAGAACTGCCGGAACAATCGTAAACCACCAATACAGCGTCCCCACTATTTATCAGTGGGTTAGCCATACCAATAATTTTGAATAAAGTTTCGATTTTTTAAAATTTAACAATCAAGCGACAGCCTGAGGTACCTTGGTGACCTCTGCATCCGTTCCATCTTCAAAATGGCGAACATAGTCACATGGCAAGAACGAAGCATCCACCTCCTCGCCCATAAGGATGCGAGTGAGGATGTCCTCGATGTACTCACCAAAGTTCACATTGTTCAATTTGCAACTTTCCAACAACCCAAACATAAACGATATGTTCTGGGCAGAAAAGTGACTTCCTGTCTGAAGCCAATTGCGCCTTCCCATAGCAATATGCCTAAAACATCTCTCTATGGCTATATTGTGCATGTCGATTCGACCGTCCGAAAGGAATGTTCGGAAGGCTTCTTCGTCATCTAGTATGTAATTTATGGCTCTATGGACCATCTGACCATATTCATCACCTGCAGCACGCATTTTTTTGAGCATTTCCATAATGCGGTCAACTATATCCTTGCTCCATTCCTTGCGGAATTCCAAGCGATGCTCAGGGCTTTGGTCATCCTCTTGCAAGAAAACTCGCTCTATATAGAAAAGAGCGTTAATCAATATCAGTAGATTCTCCACTCGCGGATCGACCAAGTAGGCATCCACCAAGTAATGGCGGGCATGGAACCAACAAGCCTGGCGCAACAGCTCCTGCCCCTCCAAGTCTTTGACTATGGCAGGATATTGAGGGGCTCGGTCTGCAACGAAACCGACGATGGAAGAATCCTTGAAGATCTTCTCTTCTTGCAACATGTGGTCGCGGGTACCATCATCATAGAGCATTACACAAAGCTTCTTCTCCAAGGACAGAGTTGCCTGAACATACTCTATTGTATATTTAAAAGGGTCATCAGGCGTTTCCCTGCTACGTACCAACAAACGAGTTGCATCATTGTTGGTAAACTTAGACTGCCTGATGGCTTCCAGCATCAATGGCTCCAGCTTTTCTCTCAACATCTCCATAATCTGATGCATCCAGAGGTTCAAGGATGCCTGGGGTATGCTCGTCTTCATACCCTTCAACATCTCCAAAATACGATTCTCGCTGAGGTTGTAGCTAAACTTTGACTCCAAATAGAATCTAGCGAAACTTGGCATAACAGGATTGCTCCCCAATATTCTTGCAGGGTGCTTGCTGCACTTCGGATCACTCTTCGGAACATTAAAGCGACCTATCTTGTATTCACGACAAGTCACCTTGGCAGGAGTGTGGAAGAACAACTGGATGTACCATGTGTCTTCGCCTGTAACCTTGTCCTTTCGGTTTATCAACTTTGAGCCTTTCGGAAGGTTGCTGGCATCTATTCCCATCTCTTCCAAGATTGTTGCCGTATATACACGGCGGCGACGAGGAGTCTTTGGCTCCGTGCCAGAAGAAGGCTTTGCCTTGTCGGTCTTTTGCTTAGGAACTCGAACCTTTGGTCTGCCTGTTTTCTTCTTTGCAGAATTATCCACTCCGTCACGCTCCTTTCCACTGGTTACTGCCATCACATGCTTGACAATAGCAGCGAGGCCATTCTCCTCCAACAATGGACAACAAGGATCTATCTCACCGTTAAGGAAACGAGTGGCATCACTGTTACGTTGGAACACTCTACGGTTAATCAGCCCTATCACTTGCTTGGCATCCAACACGGCCTTGTCGGCTGCGTCAGCCACTTCCTTCAAGTCATCAATAGTCTTAGCTTTCTTTGAGAGAACGGTTATCTTCCGGTTGCTTTCCTCAAGAGCCTTGCGTGCCTCGCCAAGCATTTGCTCTGCATTGTCGGCACGCATTCGTTCTTTGTCTGCCCTCTCATTAGCTGCCAGAATTTCCTTCTCTGCCCCCTTTGCTTTTTCCAAGGCTTTGTTGCGTTCCTTCTCCATCAAGGAAAGTTTGGACTCATACTCTTGACGAGTCTCAGACTCTATAGCCTCGTTCTCAGCCTCCAAGAAACGAGCATACTCGTTGCGTTTGACCAGCTCATTGGTCAAACGAACGTTCTCCATGCGTAAAATTTGGAGTTCTGCTTGTATGTTGTCTCTTGTATTCATGTATGCAAAGGTACTAAAAATCAGCGAGATACGCAAATATTCATAGTTAAATATTGTATATAAATGCCTGATTTACAACTAGTTAAACTTCTCTAAACTTCACTACCAAAGGCTCGCATCTTTGCTAGAATGCGCTGTTTCTCTGTCTCTGGAAAGTTTGGACTCGAAAGTAGCTTTAGCACCTCAGCCTCTGCCTTGGAGGCACGGGCTCTATGCTCGATAGTTCTCCGCTCGGCAGCAGCCAGTTGTGCTTTTGCCTTAGCAATACGGGCATTGGCGGCAGCAATCTCTGCCTCCAATGCTGATTTTTTATCTTGTATGCTCATATTCTTATTTTTGTCTGAACTGACGTTGACATTATCAATATCAAAGTTTCCCTTGATAACTCATGCGTAATCTTGCATTCCTCGAACTCCGGCTTGAGGAACTTGCCGTCAGTAAACCACTTCGAGCAAAGTACCCAACCATTTATATCATAATGCAAGATTTTTACTTTGCGATAGTCCTTGGAATAAAAGACAAAAGCCTCATTATAATTTCGAGGATTATGCCCCATGACATCACGCACTATAGAAGCCAACCCTTCATAGCCCTTACGCATGTCGGTCGGAGTGGACTTCATAAAAAACTTAGTTCTGCTATCAAAGTTTATCATGGCTGCGACATTTTATGCAGCAATTCTGCCACGACAAACAAACTGTTACTCTTTATCTCTATCTGCTCTCCATCTGGAGATTTCAAAACCAACTTCTCCACTTGCCATGTTGTTGGCTTAGGAGCATCATCCTTTATAGTAATAGGTATGAAAGCATCTTGTGGTTGCTCTTGCTTCTTTTCCTGTAAAGGATAAGTCTTCTTATACTGGATGAGCCAGTCATAGTCGACCGCCTCATCTTTACAATACTTGCGCAGGCTACGCCCCTTTCTATTCTGGTTGTAGTCCTGCATCACTTTCTCGAAATATTCTTTGCTTTCCATTTTATGTGATTTTTAAAACGGAGGCAAAGATAATATTTTTTAGTCAACCAACCTTACGCTGTATTGGTGGTTTACTGACAATATAACTCCATTCCCAGTGTTTACTGGGGATACAGAGTATTTTAAGAAATTGGACTTTTCTGATTTTCAAACAGGTTTAACTAAAAGTGCCTTGAAAAGAAGGCTTTTGTTCCCCATCGCAGTATCGCTCTGCGCTGGTCGCCACTCGAATGGGGAATTTTTATTCTTCTTAATGTCTAAGCCATTGTTCCAAACAAGACTTAAAAGCATCTATACCTACAATTTCAACCTTTGGAAATGGTATAGTTTCCAAAACCTTGAAATGTTTATCCTCTGTTACGATACATTTGGCATTGGAGGCTATTGCACAATCCACAAACTTATTGTCATCCTTATCAGCATCTATCAAGCCAAAAGAAAAATGTGGATCCAGCCGAATGACATTGGGACGAGTCAATATTGCATAAATTATGGCCTCAGAAATCTGAGGAGAAAGATTTCTCGCCAACACCTCGGAATATTCCTCAATGATTTCATTAGACACACAAAGCTTATAGTCGCCTCTTAGAAAAGCATTCCAAATATTGCGGTAAGGACTCTTCGGGGCGATTGACATAATCAAACAATTTGTGTCCAAAACAATATTCATAGCACCAGCTATTAAAGTGTTGGTTTATTATATGGTGTGCGCTCATGAAGATGGCGGAAACTCTCTATGCGTTCTTCGCTCAAAGAGCCATCATTCCACATTCTATCCATTTCTGCATCAGCCATCTTAACAAAATAATCAGAGATTACCTTGTTTAAGTCTTGCAGAGCCTTTGGAGTCTTAATAAAAGACAACATATCCAAAAGCTGCAATTGTGCTTGATTCATTGATGCTATTTGTGCCATATTATGTATCTTTTAAATTCTTTTGGCAAAGATACGACTTTCTTTCTAAACAACCAAATGTTTTTGTAAGAAATGTTATTTTTAGGGCAAATTATATAGAACTCATCCAAGATTGTTGTTCCCGAACCACCAACTTATTCAAGGTTGGCAGCATCTGCTCTATCTTGCCCTAATAGATGCGGTCATCACCCAAAAGAGGGCATGGGAAAGGACGATTCTATCCTCAGAAGGATGATAATAGAACATATCGTCTTCGGGATTTTGGTTCATAAAACCATAGAAGCTATCAAACGATTCGCCTTTTGGCGCAGGGAGGAGAGCGGTACGCTACTTTCAACACCGGTCACTTCGATAGGAAAACGTGACCTGTGACCGTGACTTTTCCTTTTTTCCTATTCTGACGATACTTTCGGTGTGCGACGGATGGCGGCGAGGAGGTCGAAGAAGCCGTGGGGCTTATAGAGGTCGTGGGTGAGGAGCTGCTGCAAGGTTTGCTGGTGCTTATGGACGAAAGTTTCATCCTGCCCCTCCTTGCACTTGCGATATTGGCGGGCTGCCATGCCCAGGAGTTTGCGAAGACGATAGTTGGCGGTGGTGTCGAGATGCTCCCGATAGCCTCGCTGCTCCAACTTCTTAGCGACGGTGAGGAAGAGGGTGGACAGGAGGCGGAAGGCTTTCTGACGACTCTGGAGCTGGGTGTCGGTATCATCGCCCAAGAGCTGAATGACCTCGGCGAAACTCGCCTCTTGCTCTCGGAGGAAACCGTAAGTGGTGGTGGGACCCTCCGTTTGCTTCAACCCCAAAGGGTCGGAGACATAAAGCTTGCGAGACTGTATCTTCTCCCTTCGCTGTTGTATCTGCTTCAAGACGGCGGCTTCCTCGACGAGGGTGCCAGCGAGACTGAGATAGTCTTCGGTATCTTGATAGATGGATTTGGCGATGCGTACCGAACTTTTGGCTTCGAAGAGGGGGCGATGCTTGGTATAGAGATCGGATAGCGACTGCTGCAATGCCAGCGACACATAACTGCTTGCCACGGGACTCTCCTGCGTAAGCACGGAGGCTTCCTGTCGCCAGCGGTTGAGGCATCGGAATAGCTCCATATCCTCCACCCCATCCACCAACAAGGCATCTAGCTCTTCCTTCATCTTGCCATAATAGAAGGTGTAACGTATCTGGGTAGGCTCCTCGTCGGTAATCTCGACATAGGGGTTCTTGGCAATGTCGGAGAGTGCCAGGGCTGTATTGCCCAAGCCATAGACGAGCTTATAGTTGCCTTTGATTTGGAACAGTCGGCCTTCGAGACCGGCGAACTTACCACTGAGAATGCGTATCTTTTTCTTTTTCAGGAAATAACTGTAGGGCTTGCGAAGCACCATCACGTCTTGCTCCACAAAGGAGAGATAGTCTTTGAAGAGGCGTATCTGATACTCGGGAACGATGATGGGACGCTCGTTGACATCGGTATAGAGTTTGCTACCCATCGCCGCATTGTCGAGCCATTGCTGAAGCAACGACAAGGTGGTCTGCACGAAGACCAAACCGGGGATGACCGGGGCATGGACCACCTGCGGCTTGCCCGTAGCCTCATCCGTGAAAGTTTGGTTGCGCAAGGGCAGGAACGTTTTGAACGAAGGGGCATTTTTACCCCCCCCATAATCCTGCTCGAAGCCTGCCACACGGTAGGTATCGAGGTTCTGCTTGACGAGACGTTCTTGGTGACGAGGGGTCGAGACGATGTACCAGCTCATAAAGAATCTATCGGATGAAGTATGGATATACGACTTTTCCTCTCAAGAAGCCTAAGCCTTGAGAGGTATGGGGAGCAAAGGGCGCTAGCGAGCCACTTTGGATAGCTTGAGACTGGCAGCAGAAAAGTGCGGAGCCAAACTCAACGCTTTTATGTCTTGAGAATGACGGACACCCATCGGGGACATCCTTTTTGTATTTTTACTCATAGACACATCATAAAGTTAGATACGATTACTCCTATCGATATAATAGTTGCAAAGTTAGTATTATTTTCTGATACGACCAAAATAAAAGTAAAGAAAATAGCTTTTTGAATTAAAATGAACCAAAAAGAGCCGATATTTTGCAAAATATTGACATAATTAGACGAGCTGCATCAGCGACTTGAGCGGAACGATTCTTTCAAGCCCCGACTGGTAATATATTTTCACCTTGCCACGAGGCAACAATTGAAGCCGACTGTATCTAGGCGGAACCACCGACTTGCCATTGCGCCCTAACACTCCCCATGAGCCAGAGATTGACTCATAGGCGGCATAATCACCCACAAAGGAGGAAATAAATCGGTGCATCGGCTCCAAAATAATATCCTCGGCACTCACTCGCAAACCGTAGCGGCTAATATAAGTACTAAACTCCTTGTAAGGCACCACATTCTTAAGATACTCTTTCTGCTGCGCCTTGGTCATTTTGGCAAAATTGCCCGCTCGCTTCACCGTGACCATCATGTCGCTACCCTGCACTTGCACTCCTGGCTTCAGCGACGGAGGCAGAAGTCCCTTACCATCCCTGAGTCCCGAAAACATACCTGCCCAATTGCGCTCCTTATCGGGCAAACCAAACTTGCGATAATTGCCTACATTGTCGATAATCATGCACACTTTCTTTTTGTTCTCCCGATTGATGCGCAACCCTCTGCCCACCATCTGCAGGTATTTGGCGAGGGAGAGCGTGGGACGTGCCATCTGGATATACTCTACATCGGGACAGTCGAAGCCTTCGTCGAAGAGGTTGACGTTCACCAGACAGTCGAGTTCTCCCTTTCGGAACGCCTCCACCATCTCGGAGCGTCGCTTGGCGGGCGTGGTGCTGTCGAGTGCCGTAGCCCGCAGCCCCTGCTGCTGATAATATCGGGCTATCTCCTGGGCATGACCGATGTCGATGGCGAAGACAATGCCTTTGCGACCCTCGGCATACTGACAGAGGCTCTCATAGAGTCGCTTGATGCTGTCGGGCACATTGAGTTTCTCATCCATCTCGCTGGTGGCATAATCGCCATCGGCTCCACGGGTTTTCAGACGGTCAACGGTGAGCTGTTCGATGGAATATTTGCCAATAACCACATAGTCGTAAGGAGCAAGATAGCCTCGGTCGATGAAGCTTCGGGTGGGAGGCGACACGAGCAGGTACTCGAAGAGTTTGCTAAAGGACTGCTTCTTCATGCGGCATGGGGTGGCGGTCATCCCCAACTTGAAGGCGGAGCGATGCATTTCAAACACATCTTGATAGGAATCGGCAACGGCATGATGAGCCTCGTCAACTATGAGAAGCCCCACATCGTGGGTGAGTTCTCCCCCTTCGTATGGGATGGAATCAGCGGTCGCCAGCTTCTTGGCATGACGAGCCAGCCACTGCACGGAAAGCACCTTGACCCGACAGGAGTACTTCGACATCCGGAAGCTCTCCAGGAAACGAATCACGGTGTGCTGCGCCTGTTCCACCAGTTCACGACGATGGGCTATAATCCATACATCGCCCTCGTGGTTACGAAGGAACCACTGCACGACGGCAGCCATCACCACAGTCTTGCCTGTGCCCGTGGGCATCTGCACCATCACGGAATTGCCAGTAGAAATGCGCTTACCCTTCTTGTCATAAAACACCCCATGCTGCTTTTCGGAAAAGACAGCAATGATGTCTGCCAGCATCTTCTGCTGGTAGTCGTAAAGTTTGATTCTTGACATAAGAAAAGAGAATGATTCAACTTCACTTAATTCCCCCTAAAATCCTTACTTTCGAGAATTAAATTCCCCTAAAATCCTTACTTTTTGGAATTAGGAAGTTGAACGATATACAAGTTTTCCTCTCAAGTCGAAACTGTCTTGAGAGGTATGGAATGACTAGGATATTTTAAAATCCATGAAGTCTTGCTTTCGAAGGGCAGCAGAAAAGTGCGGAGCCGAGCCTAAAGCATCTATGTCGTGAGGATGGTTATTGCCCGTAGGCAACGATAATACAATTGTTATCATACACACATTCTTCAACATGAAATCTGTGTGCAAAGATACGGCTTTCTTTCGAGAAAGCCAAAGAAAAAGGCATAAAAAAACACGAGAACCGAAATTCCCGTGTTCTTGAGGATAGTAAAAGTGATGGTAACAAGCGTGACCTATGACCGTGACTTTCGCCTATTTTTTGCGCTTAGCAGCTGTCTTTGACTGAGAAGTCTTCGCTGGCGTTGCTAGCACCTCGTAGATGATTTCCGCCATCTTCCCCGCTCCCTTGGCAGTAGGATGGATGCCGTCCTTCTGCATCAAGTCGCTATAATTATATAAGGTATGGAGGTCGATGAAACCACACTTGTTCTTCTTCGCCAACTTCTGGATGATAGGCATCTCGCCGTTGACGATGACGCTGTCGCTGATGGTCCAGGAATCTTTGAAGGCAGGGATAGGCGAACAGAGATAAATCTTTGGCTTGGCAGGAAGAGCCTTCAGGGTATCGATCATCGCCTGCATGCTCTGGCGATATTCCTCAGCACCCTTCGCCCAATTATGGGTCTTGGCATCGTTGGTTCCGAGCTTGATGATGACGATGTTCGGATTGAACGCCTGTGCATCCTTCCATGCCAACTCTTTCATATATGGCAGGTCGCCCTTGTTCATCATCGTACGAGCCGACACGCCGAAGTTCTTCACCTCATAACCATTGCCCAACTTCTTCTGCAGCTGAGCAGGATAGCCGTTGACGGGTGCCATGCCGATACCGAAGCCATCGGTGATGGAATTACCAATGCAAGCCACACGGACAGCATTCTCGTTAGGCGACTTATGCGAACGCAACCACCAAGTGAGGTCATCCAACATCTGCTCATGATAAGGGAAACCATGCTCTGCGTCGCGGAAACCCCAGCCATGTCCGCAAGTAGGATAGATATGCATCGTACACTCATTGCCCTCGTTGCGCATCGCCGAATAGTAAGCCACACCATTGGTTACAGGTGGCACCACCTCGTCGTCGCTCGAAAGCAAGATGATGGCTGGAGGTGTAAGATGGCGACGAACAGCCTTGTCGTTAGACCATTCCTTCACCAACTGAGGGTTGGTCTTGCGAGCCTCGCCCAAGAAGTTGACACAAGACCCCTTGTGCGACACCTTCTCATCCATCGAGATGACAGGATAGAAGAGGATGGAGAAATTAGGACGAGCATCATACTCGGCATGGGTGCTGACCGACGATGCCAAGTGGCCACCAGCCGAGAAGCCCATGATTCCCACGTCTTCCTTATTGATGTGCCAAACGGCAGCACTATCCCTTACGGTACGCATAGCCTGATATGCATCGCCCAACGGAATGTTGCGGTCTCCATGAGGCATACGATACTTCAAGACGAAGAAGGCAATGCCCTGCTTGTTGAAATATTCAGCCCACTGATGCCCCTCATGGTCCATGGCGAGATGAGCGTATCCGCCTCCAGGACAATCGACCACAGCACGCCCCGTAGGGTTCTGTGGGAGATAACAGGTTAGTTCACTCTGTCCATCCGCACTGTTCTTGAGCACGAACTTGCGGGCCGTAGATTGTGCCGATGCAGCGATAGCCGAGAGCATCAGCACGGAAAACAAAAATATCTTTTTCATCTTTATAATATGTTGGTTATTGTTACCGTTATTAAATCCGAATGCAAAGATACTGATTTTTTGGTTAAATTCACGTTATATTTTCACCTATTTTTGATTATTTTGTTCAAAATCTCTTTGCCGTTTGTTTCTTTTTTACTAAATTTGCACCTATAATTATAATATCAGCAGATTATGAAGCAATTTTTCAAGAGTGTAGCAGCAACAGTCGTTGGCTTATTCGCCTTCGGACTTATCATGAGCATCCTCGGATTCATCTGCCTCATCGGCATGGTGAGCGCCAGCAGTAGTACCCCATCCCTGAAGAAAAACTCCGTGATGGTGATGAAACTACAGGGCGAAATCGACGACAAGGCCGATGACAACTGGCTGGGTGAACTCACAGGCGACAAGCTCAACAACCTAGGCATGAACCGCATTCTCTCTGCCATCCAAAAGGCTAAGGGCGACGACAACATCAAGGGCATCTACCTGGAGACGGGTATCTTGCAAACCGACTACGCCACCCTGCAAGAGATACGCAACGCCCTCAACGACTTCAAGAAGAGCGGCAAGTGGATTATCGCATACGGCGACTCCTACTCGCAAGGAGGATATTACCTTGCATCGGCAGCCAACAAGGTGTATGTGAACCCAGAGGGCGCCATCGACTGGCATGGAATTGCTTCGCAACCTCAATACATCAAGGATGTGGCTGCCAAGTTTGGCGTCCACTTCACCGTGGTGAAGGTGGGCAAGTACAAGAGTTTCACCGAGATGTACACCGAGGACAAGATGAGCGACGCCAACCGTGAGCAGGTTTCCCGCTACATCAATGGTCTCTGGCAGCAGGTGATGACCGACGTAGCCAACAGCCGCAACATCAGCAAAGACTCGCTCAACCATTACGCCGACGGACTGATGGCTTTGGAAGACACCAAGCTCTTGAAGACTCGCAAGTTGGTGGATGGATTCTGCTACTATGATGAAATCCGCGACGTGGTGAAGAAGCAACTGGGGCTGAAAGCTGACGAGAAAATCAACCAGGCAAGCATGGAAGACGTGAACGCTGCCGTCTCCGACGACAACTTCGGGGGCGACGAAATCGCCGTTTACTATTGCCAAGGCGACATTGTGAGCACAGCCACCCCAAGCATCTACGGACCTGTGCAACAGATTGTCAGCACGACCGTGATACAAGACTTGCAAGACTTAGCCGACGACAAGAACGTGAAGGCTGTGGTATTGCGCATCAACTCGGGTGGTGGCGACGCCTACGCTTCCGAACAGATATGGAGAGCCGTGAGCCAGCTCAACAAGAAGAAACCTGTGGTGGTTTCGATGGGAGGCATGGCTGCATCGGGTGCTTACTATATGAGTATGGGAGCTAGATACATCATGGCACAGCCTACCACCCTCACCGGTAGCATCGGCATCTTCGGTGCCCTGCCAGACTTCAGCGACTTGCTGACCAAGAAGTTGGGCTTCAAATACGATGAGGTGAAGACCAATCGCAACAGTGCCTACACCAGTGCCGGAACCGCCCGCCCTTGGAGTGCCGAGGAGATAGGCTACCTCCAGGCATACGTGAACCGTGGCTACAGTCTCTTCCGCAGTCGTGTGGCAAACGGCAGAAAGATGAGCGTTGACCAAGTGGAGAAGATAGCCCAGGGAAGAGTATGGCTCGGAACGGATGCCAAGAACATCAAGCTCATCGACGGCTTCGGAAGTCTGGACGACGCCATCGCCAAGGCAGCCCAGTTTGCCAAGGTAAGCGATTATTACGCACAGGAATATCCTGCGCCAGCCGACTGGATGGACCAGCTCCTCGACGAGGTTTCTGGCAATGGCGGCAACTATCTCGACGAGCAGTTGCGACTCACCCTCGGCGACCTCTACAAGCCATTCATGATGATTCGCAACATGAAGGAGAAAGAACCCGTACAGGCATCCTTGCCATTCGTGCTGAACATACAATAAAAGACTCTATATATAATAAGGTATAGGAAAATGAGAACAGAAGGAGATCTAATCAAGATCAACGATTGGCTGCTGCCACTGAGTTGGATATACGGCAGCATCGTGAGACTGCGCAACTGGCTCTTCGACATCGGACTGAAGAAGAGCCGTGCATTCAGCCTGCCCATCATTTCGGTAGGCAACATCACCGTGGGCGGTTCGGGAAAAACGCCACACGTGGAATACCTCATCCGACTGTTGCAAGACAAGATGAAGGTGGCTGTACTATCCCGAGGATACAAACGCAAGACAAGGGGCTTCGTCTTGGCAGACGAGAACACCACCATGCCCGAGATAGGCGACGAACCTTTCCAGATGCACCAGAAGTTTCCCAACATCTATGTGGCAGTGGATGCCAAGCGAGTAAGGGGCATCGAGACCCTGCAGAGCGAGGAGGAGACCAAGGACGTAGATGTTGTCTTGCTCGACGATGCCTTCCAGCATCGCTATGTCAAGCCGGGCATCAACATCCTGTTGGTGGATTACCACCGACTCATCATCTACGACAAGATGCTACCAGCGGGAAGACTGCGTGAGCCATTGAGCGGAAAGAGCCGTGCCGACATCGTGATCATCACCAAATGTCCAAAGGACTTGAAGCCAATGGAGTTCAGAGTGCTCACCAAGGCAATGGACCTCTACCCTTTCCAGAAGCTCTACTTCACCTGCATCGACTACGACACTCCAAAGGGCGTGTTCAACGACAAACAGATAGCACTCGACGAGCTAAAGGATTACAACGTACTGCTCCTTACGGGCATCGCATCGCCAAAGCAGATGGAACACGACCTCAAGCCGATGGTCAAGGAGTTGCACTCCCTCTCCTTCGGCGACCACCATCGCTTCAAGGGCAAGGACATCGACCGCATCAACGAGACCTTCGAGTCATTGCCAGAACCTCGCATCATCATCACCACCGAGAAGGATGCCGTGCGACTGAGAGAAGCGGATGGATTCTACGAGAGTGTGAAAGAGGGCATGTACGAACTGCCTATCAAGGTAAGTTTCATGCTCGACCAAGAAGAAATATTTAACGAAAAAATAATTAGCTATGTACGAAAGAATTCAAGAAACAGCATCCTGGCTAAAAGAAAGGATGACAACAAGTCCAAAGACTGCGATCATACTGGGAACAGGCCTCGGACAATTAGCTTCAGAGATAACTGATAGCTACGAATTTCCATATAGTGAGATACCAAATTTCCCGGTATCTACCGTAGAAGGTCATGCCGGCAAGCTCATCTTCGGTAAGTTGGGCGGCAAGGACATCATGGCGATGGAAGGTCGCTTCCATTTCTATGAGGGATACAACATGAAGGAGGTTACCTTCCCAGAGCGTGTGATGTACGAATTGGGCATCGAGACCCTCTTCGTGAGCAACGCCTCCGGCGGCATGAACCCACACTTCAAGATAGGCGACTTGATGGTCATCGACGACCACATCAACTTCTTCCCTGAGCATCCACTGAGAGGCAAGAACTTCCCTACCGGTCCTCGTTTCCCAGACATGCACGAGGCTTACGACAAGAAGCTCCGCGACCTCGCCGACGAGATTGCCAAGGAGAAGGACATCGAGGTGAAGCATGGTGTCTATATCGGCGTACAGGGTCCAACCTTCGAGACCCCATCCGAGTATCGCATGTATCATCTTCTGGGTGCCGATGCCGTAGGCATGAGCACCGTGCCAGAGGTCATCGTAGCTCGCCACTGTGGCATCAAGGTATTCGGCATCAGCATCATCACCGACCTCGGTGGCTTCGACGTACCAGTGGAAGTAAGCCACGAGGAGGTACAGGTGGCAGCGAATGCCGCACAGCCAAAGATGACGGAGATTATGCGCGAGATGATTAGAAGATCTTAACATTATAATATGGATATAGCAAAATTGGGTGAATTTGGTCTTATCGACCATCTCACCAAAGGATATGACAACAAGAATGCCTCGACCGTATATGGCGTGGGCGACGACTGTGCGGTGATGCACTATCCCGACAAGGAGGTGCTCGTAACCACCGACATGCTGATGGAGGGCGTACACTTCGACCTCACCTATATCGACTTGCAGCACTTGGGCTACAAGAGTGCGATGGTGAACATCAGCGACATCTTCGCCATGAACGGTACTCCACGACAGATGGTAGTGAGCATTGCCCTGAGCAAGCGTTTCAAGGTGGAAGACATGGACGAGTTCTACAAGGGACTCCGCATGGCTTGCGACAAGTGGGGCGTTGACATCGTGGGTGGCGACACCACTTCCTCACTGACCGGTCTTGCCATCAGCATCACCTGCATCGGCGAGGCAGCCAAGGAAGACATCGTCTATCGCCATGGTGCCAAGGAGACCGACCTCATCTGTGTATCGGGCGACCTCGGCGGTGCCTACATGGGCTTGCAACTCTTGGAACGAGAGAAGGCTGTGTATTACGGACAGGTGGAGGACATTCGCAAGAAGATGGCAGAAGCGAAGGCGAAGGGAGATTCCGCCAAGCTCGCCAGCCTCAACAAAGAACTCGAAGAGATGCGCAACTTCCAGCCAGATTTCGCTGGAAAGGAATACTTGTTGCAGCGCCAGCTCCAACCAGAGGCACGTGGCGACATCATCGCCCAATTGCGTGAGGCAGGCATCAAACCTACAGCCATGATGGATGTAAGCGACGGACTGAGCAGCGAGTTGATGCACATCTGCGAGCAGAGCCACTGCGGATGCCGAGTATATGAGAAGAACATTCCTATCGACTACCAGACTGCCGTACAAGCTGAGGAGTTCAACATGAACCTCACTACTTGTGCGATGAATGGTGGCGAAGACTACGAGTTGCTCTTCACCGTACCTATCGGCGACCACGAGAAGGTGGAGGCGATGGAAGGCGTGAAGCAAATCGGTTACATCACCAAGGAAAGTCTCGGAAAGATGCTCATCACACGTGATGGACAGGAGTTCGAACTGAAAGCACAGGGATGGAATCCGTTGAAAGACTAGCTTTCCATAAAAACTTCGGCATAACCACCCTAATTATTGGGGTAACTTCGCTGAAGTTTGTTAATAAACATTAAGCAAGAGAAATTATTTCGGTTTCTCTTGCTCAATTCAAATATTTGTTGTACCTTTGCAACCGCAAATAAGCAAGATGGTGCCATAGCTCAGTTGGTAGAGCAAAGGACTGAAAATCCTTGTGTCCCCGGTTCGATTCCTGGTGGTACCACTCCTCCTTTCATTTAGGCGGTTTCTGACTTCGGTTAGAGCCGCCTTTTCTGTTT
>ERZ808246.1663-NODE-1663-length-15527-cov-10.895941_pt1 | contig 15527 bp, 10 predicted proteins | sample MGYA00521083_ERZ808246 | MGnify/ENA primary metagenome ERZ808246 (study PRJEB31516, sample SAMN03275577) | gut metagenome | biome: mammalia-associated habitat; material: feces | host: Papio cynocephalus | place: Kenya | collected 2012-07-07 ...
CGTCGCAGGCTTCATCGGCTCCCCGTCGATGAACATCAACACCCACCCGGTGGTGAACGGCAAGGCGAAGATCGGCGAGGATACCGTGGATCTGCCGGCCGAGGCCGTCAACAAGCTGACCGCCGAGGACAAGGGCCAGATCGTCGTCGGCTTCCGTCCGGAAGACGCCTCCCTGGCTACCTCCGACGATCCGAACGCCTTCTCCCTGAAGGTCGTCAACATCGAGGATCTCGGCTCCGACGGCTACATCTACGGCAACATCCTGACCGACGGTTCCGCCGCCGAGGCCACCCAGGTCATGTCCGACCAGAACAAGCTCACCACGGTTCGTGTGAACCCGCGTGCGCTGCCGAAGGTCGGCGATGTCGTCAAGATCAAGATCGATCCGGCCAAGATGCACCTGTTCGCTCCGTCGACCGAGCTGCGTCTGAACTGAGTCGAGTGACAGGCCGTAAGGCCGGTCGTATCAGACTTGACCAGATTCTCGACTGAGCTGGTCAACCATTAAACGAGACGTTTTCTCTTCCTCTCTAACCGTCTCGTTGGAGAAGCCCCGCTATGATGCGGGGCTTCTCTTTTTGTCATCCGGCATGTATCTGCCGGCTGGGCGAGTCATGGAACAAGATAGTTCATTCATAGTCCATGGGGAGGTGCCGCGGGTAAAATCATGAGGTATGATCCCAAATCCAAATGATGTGTCCCAATTGGACCCCCGTGTCGCCATGGCGACTTCCGTGAACGCGGAAAGCGAATCGGATAGCGCGGCGGAACCGCAGGCTCTGAAGATCACCGCGGCGAGCTCCAACCCGAAGATGTTCACGCTGCCGTGGTACCAGCCGCTCGCCTCGTGGCCGCAGGAGCTGCTGGCCAATCTCCCGCGAGGCATCTCAAGGCACGTTGTGCGTTTCGTGCACGTAGGCGATGAGGTCTACGCGATGAAGGAAATCACCAAGCAGATGGCGGAACGAGAATACGAGAACCTTCGCCGTCTGCAGAAGCTTGAACTGCCGGCCGTCACGCCGATCGCCGTGGTCACCGGCCGTCACGACCGCAACGGGGAGCCTTTGGAGGCCATTCTGGTCACCAAGCATCTGAAGTTCTCCCTGCCCTACCGTGCGCTGTTCGCCCGCAATCTTCGCCCCGATACCGCCGAGCGTCTGATTGACGCCCTGGCCGTATTGATGGTGCGCCTGCACCTTGCCGGCTTCTACTGGGGTGATGTGTCCCTGTCCAACGTGCTGTTCCTCCGCGACGCCGACGCGTTCACGGCGTTCCTGGTGGATGCCGAGACCGGCGACCTGCAGGTCAATCTGACGGAAGGCCAGCGCGAATACGATATCGACCTGGCTCGCACCAACATCATCGGCGAGCTCATGGATCTGAGCTACGGCAAGCTGCTTCCGGGCGACGTGGACGAGATCGAGATCGGCAATCGCCTGGCCGACCGCTACCATTCGCTGTGGAGCGCGCTCACCGACACCGACAAGTTCAAGCCCGACGAGATGTGGAAGATCGAGAAGCGCGTCAACAAGCTCAACGATCTTGGCTTCGACGTGGATGAGCTGGAGATGAAGACCACCGAGGACGGCAAGCGCGTGCTGGTCCGTCCGCGCGTGGTGGATGCCGGCTATGCGTCCCGCAAGCTGCTGCGTCTTACCGGTCTTGACGTGCAGGAGAACCAGGCGCGTCGACTGCTCAACGACCTCGATGCGTACCGTGCCTCCACCTGGCGTGAGGGCGAGGATCTGGAAATCGTGGCGACCGATTGGATGCGTGAGGTGTTCGAGCCGACCGTCCGCATGATCCCGCGCGAATACCGTTCGCAGATCCAGCCGGCGCAGTTCTTCCACGAGGTCCTGACCCATCGCTGGTATCTTGCCGAGAAGACCGGTCACGACGTGCCGATGGCGGAGGCCGTGAAGAGCTATATCGACAACGTGCTACCGAACTACAAGCTCGACGACAAGGCCATCAGCGCGTTGCTGGAGGAAGCGGATTCGGGCGTCATCGACGACGACAGCACCTATGGCGACGATGAGGGCTATGACCCCGACTACGATCCCGACGCGGCCGTGTGGAGCCACTGATCGACGTCTGAACGCCGGTCGGCGCGTTTGCAGGGGTTGCTGAACGGCGTCGGCTGAGCGGCCTTTCCTGCCTGTTGCGTATCCGTCTGATATCCCGCCTGGACGATTGTCTGGGCGGGATACGCATATGTGCCGTGCATCGGGGCATTCGGGCATTGCGCCCGACCGCAAAAGAAAACCCCGGCGCGGGTGACGCCGGGGAGAGAAGAAAAAGGAGAAAGAAGAAGATTGAATTATGCGGTCCCTTGCGGTTCCGGCCGAATTGCTTCGGTAATTGCTATATAACCATCCGTTGCTGTGTTTCCTTCTGGGATTTCCTGAAAGTTCGCCGCTATTAGCTGGGAAAAGCCATAAAAAATCGCCCCTTGGAGCATTCCAAGGGGCGATTCGGTACATTATTCGTGCCTTGCGGGCGTCACGGACGGCCGGTCGATCGGAAGACCGGGTGATCAGCGGTCGGCGGCCTTGCGGCGCTCGTTGGCCACGGCGTACAGGCTGATGCCCGCCGCGACGGACGCGTTCAGGGATTCCACCTGGCTGGAGATCGGGATGCCGGCGATGGCATCGCAGGCCTCGCGGACCAGACGGCTCAATCCCTTGCCTTCCGAACCGAGCACCACGACCAGCGGATCGGTTTCGAAACCGGTCTCGCCCACCAGCTTGTCACCGCCGCCGTCAAGACCCACCACATAGTATCCGCGGGCCTTCAGCGCCTCGATGGCCTTGGTGAGATTGACCACGCGGCACACCGGCAGATGGGCAGCGGCTCCGGCGGACACCTTCCATGCGGCCGCGGTCACCGAAGCGGAACGACGTTCCGGCAGGATCACGCCGTTGGCGCCGAACGCCGCGGCGGAACGGATCACCGCGCCGAGGTTCTGCGGATCGGTCACGCCGTCCAGCGCGATGAACAGCGGGCGTGCGCTGATGCGTGCGGCCGCGGAGTTTGCGGCCTCCATGGCGCGGGATTTCTTATCGGCCCGGTCGGCGAGCTCCGCCAGCGAGGAATACTGGTACGGCTCGACCTTCAGGATCACGCCCTGATGGTTGCCGGACCTGGCGATGCGATCCATCTCCAAGCGGTCCGCTTCCATCATGCGCAGCCCACGGGCGCCTGCGATCTTGACGATTTCGCGGGTGCGGTCGTCATGCTCGATGCGGGACATCATGTACAGCGTGTTCGACGGTACGCCGACGCGCAGCGCTTCGAGCACGGAATTGCGGCCGAACACCAGATCCGTGGTGTTGCCCGTCGAGAACTTGTCGGCGCGACGGCGAGCCGCCAGTCGCGGATCGGCCATCTTACGTCGATCAGCGGCCTTCTTGGCCGCATATGCCTTGTGATACACGCGATCTTCCGCCTTGGGAGTCGGTCCCTTGCCGCGAAGCGCGTTCCTATGCTTTCCACCCGACCCCTTGGTCGGTCCTTTCTTAAGTGCCATGCGTCCCATTGTCCCAGCACCCCGCGTCATACCGCATGCCGCTTATGGCATGGGGCGGCGGGTTGCGGAGCGAATGAAGAACGGCACCCCGTCGTCGAGGGTGCCGTCATGGAAGCCGTTGCGGATCCGGCGCGTATCGGATCGGATGATGATCCTCGCCCGACCCGTACGGGACTCAGTTGCCGCTATCGTCGCTCTGGCAGGAGCCGTCCGTGGAACCGTCGCATTGGGTGTTCTGGTTCTGGTCGGTCTGGCCGTTGGTCGTGGAGTTCTGGTTCTGGCTTTGATTCTGATTGTTGGCGTTCTGCTGTTCCTGCTGCCTGCGCTGCGCGTCGGCATCGGCCTGCTGCTTGGCGCTGATCGAGGCGTTGACGTCGGAGGTGGCCTTCTGCAGCTGCGATTTCGCGTTGTTCACATCGGACTGGGCCGGCTTGCTCTGGCCCGCGACGTTGTTCGCGTTGCTGATCGCGTTCTGCAACGCGGTGCGTGTGCTTTCGTCCGCGACCTTGCCCGCGGAGTTGTTCAACACGGTCTGCGCGTTGCTGATGTTGGCGTTCAGGTCGGATTTCAGCGCGCTGATGTCCTTGTCGTCCTTGCTGCCGTTCGCCGCGTCCAGGGCGTCCTCGATTGCCGTGCGTGCTTCCTTGGCCTGCTTGACGGCGTTCTTGAAGCTGGTGGTGTTGCTCTTCAGCTCGGCTTTCTTCATGTCCGCGGAGCAGGAGGCCTTGGTGGTGACGGACGAGGCGTTGGAGATCGCCTGATTGAGGTCGGTCAATGTCTGCTGGTTGTCCACGGTTCCGGCGGCGGGCGCGTTCTGCTGGGCCTTTGCGACCTCAGCGTTCAGCTTCTTGATGGCATTGTTGTATGAGGATTGCGCGCTTGTGCAGGCGGCGTAGGCAAGCTTTCCGCTGTTCGAGCGGAAGAACGTCACGCCTCCGGCGATAAGCGCTATGACCGCGATGACCGCGATGACGATTCCGGCGATCTTCCCCTTGGAAAGCTTCTTCGAGCCCTTGCCCGAGTCCGATTCGTTCTTGCCGTCATCGTCCTGCTCGTCCTCGGGTGGGATGCTCGGCGGCAGGATCGTGGGCTGTACCGGTGTGGAGATGGTGCGCGGGGTGGCCTGCCCGGCCACGCGCGGCTGCATGGTTTCGGGATTGAAGACCTGTGTGGACTGGCCGCTCTGGTCTCCGAACATGGTGCCTGCCGGCGTGCCCTGCACGCTTCGCGGCATGGCCTGGGTGGCTTGCAGCGACGGCATGGCCTGGGTCTCCTGTACCGACGGCATGGTCGGCATCGCCTGGGTCGCCTGTGTCTGGGACGCCAGCGTTTGGGACGACGCTGCGGGCGCGGTCTGATTCGTCGGCATAGCAGGGAACGCCTGCGTAGGCTGTTGCGCTGTCTGGATAGGTTGCGTTGCCTGTGACATGGCCTGGGTGGGCTGCGTTGCCTGTACGGGTTGCATGGGCTGCGGCACGGCTTGCGTGGGCGCCGCCGTTTGCGCACCGGGCGCGAATCCCTCCTCGAACTCCCATAATGGCGGCATGGCCTGCGTCTCGCCCAAATCGCCGGACCCTTCCGCAGGCGCTGTAGTGGGATTCCCGCCGGGTGTGAACGCCTGTGTCGCCCCGGTGCTCCAAGCCTGCTGCTGCGACTGGTTCAGTATGGTGGTCTCCTCGTCAGATGGGTGTGCGGCATGGGGTTTGTGCTGGAAGTCGAAATTGAATTCACCGCTGGGGTCGGTCATGGTTGTGCTCCTTGTATATGCGAAGGCGACCGGTAAAGGCCGCCGAAACGAGTGGTATGCGCCGTGCGCGGGGTCGATCAGTCGGAGATGTGCGCGCGGTAGAAGTGCTCATAGGAACGACTCGGCGTCGGTCCTCGCTGCCCCTGGTAATGCGATCCGACACCGTCGGAACCGTACGGATGCTCGGCCGGGGAGCTGAGCTGGAAGAAGCACATCTGGCCGATCTTCATGCCGGGCCACAGCTTCACCGGCAGCGTGGATACATTGGAGAGTTCCAGCGTGATATGCCCCTCGAAACCGGGGTCGATGAAACCGGCCGTGGAATGGGTCAGGATTCCCAATCGGCCCAGCGAGCTCTTGCCCTCCAGTCGTGCCGCGATACTGGCGTCGAGCTTCACGTATTCCCATGTGGAGCCCAGCGCGAACTCCCCCGGGTGCAGAATCCACGGCTCATCCGCCTTGACCTCGAACTGTTCGGTCAGTTCGCCCTGGTTCTCGGCGGGATCGACATAGGTGTAGGCGTGGTTGTTGAACAAGCGGAAGAAACGGTCGAGCCTGACATCGATCGAAGCGGGCTGCACCATCTCGGGCGTCCACGGATCCAATGAAATATGTCCTTCGGCCTGTGCGGCCAGGATGTCGCGGTCGGACAACAGCATGAAAGCTCCTCGAAAATGAAAACGGTACCGACCGTCAGTCTAGTGCCTGCGGCCTATCGGCTCATAATCGATATGCCCGGCATGATACCTGCATGACGCGAGGTGCCGGAAACTTTCAGGAATTCTCAGGAATTTATCAGACAACCGTATCGGTAAGCACAGAAACGTGCGGTTATATGGAACATGTCGAAAGCAATCGAAGCATTCGGCCCGGGCCATTGGCTCCGATAATTGAATCTTCTTCTTCTCTCCTTTCTCTGTCCCCGGTGGTTCCCTCCACCGGGGTTTCCTTTTGTTCGGGCCTGTTCAGGCAGGCCCTCGATCACACGCCATCACACGCCCGAATCCGCATCCACCTGCATCACATAGATATTGCGACGCAGCGTCCTGGCCTGCGTTCGTGTGATATCGCCGGCCTCAAGCATGTCCTGCACGATGCCGAGCTCGATGCCATAACTGTCGCGCTTGATATCCGCCGCTTGGCTGGCCGCGGCGGTGCTGCCCTCGACGTTCGGACGCGACTTGAGCGAAGCCTCGGCCCGCCGGTAATCGAGAATGAGCGCGGAGCAGAATTCCGTGTTGTAGGTGTCCCTGGTCATCTCATCGCTCAGCCGATCGATGACATGGTCGATGGCCTCGACCTGAAGCACCTGCGTATGCGCGAAGATCTGATCCTCGCTCACCAGAGGCGTGGTACGGCGAATGCGATTGCCCACACGCTTGACGACATTGCCAGTCCGATGCTGGAAACGGCGCAGGCGTCCACGGATCTGGGAGACGGTATGGCCCGACTCCGGGTCCGCGGCCGCGTGGCGAAGCGAATTCATGATCTGATCGAGCATGCGCTCGCAGGCCTCCAGGTTCAGCTCCTGGACCGCCTTGTTGGCGTTCGGATGCGCCTTGACCTCGGCCTGCCGGTTGCGCACGAACTCCTTCTCCCAGTACAGCGCTTGGAGTTTGAGCTGTTCGTAGCCCCGCAGATCCGTGATGCCGGCCAGCTGCTTCAGGCGGCTGATGCGCTTGGTGTACGAGTCGATCACCATGAGCACCGCGCGGCGATTGTCAGGGGTGATGCGGGTGGTGAGCTCCTCCACCGTGCGTCTCAGCACCTCGATGGTGGCCTCGCACATCTCGGACGACGTGTTCTCCGCATGGTTCGGTGCCAGCAGAGGCAACGTGAAATTGGCCAGCAGCAGTGTCATGACGATCACGCCGGCGGCGATGAAGATCAGTTCGTCGCGCATGGGGAATTCCGCGCCGGCCGCGATGGTGTAGGGGATGGTGAACATCAGCGACAGGGTGATGGCGCCCTTGGGGCCGCCGAAGGTCATGACCGCCGCGGAACGCCAACGGTCGGGCGACATCTTGCGCCGTTTGCCGGTTTTGGTGTCGCGTGCGATGCGCAGCATGAACGCCACCCAGATGAAGCGCAGCGCGATCACCACGACGGTCACGAGCAGGATCACGGTCAGAAGCTGCCCGTTGCTGACGTTGGGATCGGACCAGCTTGCCGTCATGGCCTGCGGCAGCAGCATGCCCAGCAGAATGAACACCGCGCCGTTCAGTGTGAACGACAGCACGCCCCACACGCTTGACGACACGATGTTGGTGCGTGCCACGTTGGGGCCGATGCCGGTGCGGTCGAATCGGATCAGCAGGCCCGCCACGACCACGGAAAGGATGCCCGACACGTGGCATTCCTCCGCTCCGACGTACAACAGCACTGGCAGGAACAGCTCCATCAGAATACGGGTGGTGGTGTTCTCCCAGCCCAAAGAGCGTACCGTCTCGAACAGCCAGTTGATGAACAGACCCACGACGAAGCCGAACAGCGCGCCCCCGATGAACGAGACGATGAACTCCCCCGTGGCCTTTCCCACGGCGAATTGCCCGGTGATGGCGGCGGAGATCGCGAACTGGAAGCCGACGATGCCCGAAGCGTCGTTGAACAGGGATTCGCCCTTGAGCACGCTGCGCTGGCGTGTGGTCAGCGACGCCTCCTTGCCCAGGGAGCTCACGGCGACGGCATCGGTCGGGCCCAACGCCGCACCGAGCGCCAATCCTGCGGCCAACGGCATCGCGGGCCAGATGGTATGCAGGGCGAAACCGACCGCCGCCATGGTGGCGATGGCCAGTCCGATGGCCAGCGAGAGGCTCAGCTTCACGGTCTTCAGCAGTTCGGATTTGTCGATGTCATGCGCCTCGAGATACAGCAGCGGCGCAATGAACAGCACCATGAACAGTTCCGGGTTCAGCTGCACGCCTTGGAAGAACGGCAGCTGGCTGGCCAGCGCGCCCAATGCGATCTGCACGAGCGGCGTCGATACCTTGGGAATGAACCGGCTGAGGAAGGACGACGCCACGACGATGGCGATGATGCACAGAATGAGTTCGATAACGGCCACAAGCTTCCTTACCTTGGAGGGACGTTTTCAACAGTATAGAAAGGTCTGCAAGACCACGTTACATGTCTTGCGTCATGCGGCGTGCGAGGCTTCGCCGCGGGCCGCATATGGAGGGGCGGCCCCGGCAATGCCCAGGTAGACTGGCGGTATGAACGATGACAAGGCGATGCGTTGCGCGTTGGATCTGGCGCGGCGTGCGGCGGAGCACGGCGATGTGCCCGTGGGGGCCGTGGTACTGGACGTCCAAGGGCGCATCGCGGGCGAGGGATGGAACACCCGCGAGGTCGATGGCGACCCGCTGGCCCATGCGGAGATCGCGGCCATGCGGGAGGCCGCCGAACATGGGTGGAATCTTGCCGATTGCACGTTGGTGGTCACGCTGGAACCATGCCCGATGTGCGCGGGGGCCTGCGTGCAGACGCACATCGGCCGTATCGTGTTCGGCGCGTGGGATGCCAAGCTCGGCGCCTGCGGGTCGGTGTGGGACATTCCCCGCGACCCGCATGTGGGCTCCATGCCGGAGGTGTATGGAGGCGTTATGGAGCGGGAGTGCGCCCAGGTGCTGAGTGATTTCTTCGCGGCTCGTCGCTGAGGTGCTGAGGTGTTGTGCCGTTGTGGTGCTGAGGCGTTATACGTTGCGGCGGACCGCCGGGCTCTACTTATTCCCGTCGCCGGTATGGTTGCCGCGTGAGATGCGCGCCACCAGCCCGCTTGCCGCGGGCGTGACCTTCAATGCCGTCCACAGGCATCGCACGGCGATGACGGTCAGATAGACGATGAAGAGATTCGTGCCGACGCGTGGGCTGACGGCGCTCGCGATCATGGTGCCAAACGGTGCGGAAAGCGCGGATACGATGCCGATGACGAGCCCGTCCCTGACGACCACGAGGTGACGCTTGCTGTTGGCCACGGTGGCGGTGATCGAACTGGGGAACATAGCGAGCAGCGAGGTCCCGCGTGCGATGAGGTCGGAGGCACCGAAGATCAGCGAGAGCGCCGGCACGGCGATCGCTCCGCCGCCGATGCCGAGCAGTCCGGCCAACGTTCCGATGAATACGCCTACGAGGACGATGATGACACCGGTCACCGGCGTCAGGATGATCGAGGAATCCCTGGACGGCGTGAACCATATCTGCGACACAATCACGAAGCAGAGGAAGATCGCATAGAACCAACGCAGGAACACTTCGGAAAGCCTGGACAGCAGCCAGCTGCCGATCTGGGAGCCGACCATCATACCCACCGCCAGAAGCAATGCGGCGATCCAATCCACGTCGCCACCGTGCGCATAGGAGACCACGCCGGAGATCGAGGTGATGATGATCGCGCAGATCGATGTCGCCGCCGCCTGACGCTGCGTCAATCCGATCCAGACGAGTGCCGGTACGATGACGGTGCCGCCGCCGATGCCGAACATGCCGGAGAACAGTCCGGAAATCAAGCCGACTGCAAGAAGAATGCACAGTGTGCGCCGTGCGCTGCCGTGAAGTGCCGCCTGTTCGTGGTTCATGGAATGAATCGCCTCCCCTTGTTGTTCCGGTTCTCTCTTCCGGAATCCAACGAAATACTAGGTCGTGTGCGGGATGATGCAATGAATTAGTTTCTGAAAATAAGAAACACGCTGATACGGGTAAAAAAATGCGTCAGGGCATACTATGGAGGGGCACAGAATCCCTGAAGATTCCATGAAGAGAAGGATGATGCAATGTCGCGCATTCAACAATTCCAAGGCAATACCGCAAACGGCACGGCGATCACCGTCGTATACGCGGAACAGACCGACGCCGACGTGGCGGTGGCGTTCGCGTTCGTCGGCAGCGACCTGCCCCGGCTCGTGCACTGGGGTCGTCCGCTCAGCGCGCCCGAAACGCTGTTGGGCGCCTACGACGCGCAGAACCCGCAGCGTGTATCCGGCGCGCTCGACTACACGCCATGGCCGAGCGTTCTGCCCACCCAGTCCGAATCCTGGATCGGCGCCGACCGCTTCGACGTTCGCCGCGACGGACGCAAGCTGTTCTGCAAGTTCATCGTGAGCGACATCTCGGCCACCAACGTGGAAGCCGGCAACGCCTATGACATGACGGTGAAGGACGGCTACCCCCAGTGGAATATCGCGGATCGTTCCAAGGCGACGCCGACCATCGTGGTCACGGCCGAAGACGCGGAACAGGGCGTCAAGATCATCTGGACCTGCGAACTCGACATCAGCGGCCTCGTACGTCAGAAGGCAACCGTGATCAACACCGGTTCCGGCAAGCTGGAAGTCGGCAACGTGGAGCTCGCCTACACCCTCCCCGCGGACGTCACCGAGATCCTGACCACCACGGGCCATCATCTTCGTGAACGTTCGCCGCAGCGCCAGCCGCTCACCGTCGGCAGGTTCGAAAAGGTCTCCATGGTCGGGCGCCCGGACTTCGACGCCACGCTGCTGCTTTCCGTGGGCGAGACCGGCTTCGGATTCACCCGTGGCGAAGTGTACTCCGCCCACGTCGGATGGAGCGGCAACAGCGTGCTCTCCGTGGAGCGCCTGCCCTACACCGCAGGCGTGCTGGGCGGCGGCGAGATACTGCTGGGCGGCGAGATCAGCCTGGGCGAAGGCGAGGAATACGCCACCCCCTGGCTGTACGGCTCGTACGGCACCGGTCTCAACGAGGTCTCGTCCAGATTCCATTCCTACATCCGCAACGTGCGCCGCGACTGGCGTGCGGAACACGGCATCGCGGCAAAGCCCCGTCCGGTCATCCTCAACACGTGGGAGGCCGTCTACTTCAACCACGATTACGACACCCTCACCGCGCTGGCCGACAAGGCCGTGGAAAGCGGCGTCGAACGCTTCGTGGTCGATGACGGTTGGTTCGGTTCCCGCCGCGACGACACCTCCGGCCTGGGCGATTGGGAGATCTCCCAGGACGTGTGGCCCGACGGACCCAAGTCGCTCAAGGCGCTGGCCGATTACGTGCACGGCAAGGGACTCGAATTCGGCCTGTGGTTCGAGCCCGAGATGGTCAACCCCGACTCCGATATGTTCCGCAACCACCCCGATTGGGTGATGAAGCCGACCGCAAACCGACTGCCGATGCAGGGGCGTACCCAGCAGGTCGTCGACCTGACCAATCCGGACGCCTACGCCTACGTGTACGGCGCAATGGACAAGCTGGTCGGCGAACTCGGCATCGACTACATCAAGTGGGACCACAACAAGCTCGCCACCGAAGAGGCGTCCCCCCGCACCGGCCGCCCGGCCGCGCACGCGCAGACCCTCGCCGTCTACAGGATCTTCCGCGATCTCAAGGCGGCGCACCCCGGCCTGGAAATCGAAAGCTGCTCCTCTGGCGGCGGCCGCATCGACGTGGGCATCCTCGAAGTCGCGGATCGCGTCTGGGTGTCCGATTGCGTCGACCCGGTCGAACGCGCCGACATCCAGCGATACACGTCGCTGCTGGTGCCGCCGGAAATGATGGGCGAGCACGTCGGCGACAGCCCGGCGCACTCCACCCATCGCGCCACCTCGCAGGAAATGCGCATGGCCATGGCGTTCTTCGGGCATATGGGCGTCGAATGGAACCTGCTGAAGCAGCCGCAGGAAGACATCGACAAGCTGCACGAATGGATTGCGGAATTCAAGAAGCATCGCGAATGGTTCGCCGTCGACACGGTCGTGCATTCCGATGCCGCCGACCCGGCAGTGCGCGTGGACGGTTGCGTCATGCCCAACAAGGACGCCGCCATCTACCGTTTCACCCAGCTGACCACATCGCAGACCTACCCTGCGGCACCCGTGTGCCTGCCAGGGCTTGATCCCGACGCCGTATACGAGGTGTCCCCGCTCGATGTGAGCCTCGACCTCGCCAAGCAGGACATCGGCAACGGTCAGAGCCAGCTGGGCTGGTGGAACGCCGAAGGCGTGAAGATGACCGGTCGTGCGCTGGCCACCTACGGCATTCGCCCGCCGGCGTTGCATCCCGCACAAGCCTGCCTTTTCAAGGCAGTCCGTGCGTGATGCCTTCGCGCGAAGCGCTCACTTCGCCTACGAAGGCCCCGCTGGGCCCTTCGTTTTACGGCTCAGCCCGCACAAGCCTGCCTTTTCAAGGCAGTCCGTGCGTGATGCCTTCGCGCGAAGCGCTCACTTCGCCTACGGTGAGCCGCGCGTAGGTCTTTAAAACCAATAAGGCTGGGTGCGCGAATGTACGTGATGTACATTCGCGCACCCAGCCTTTGCATATCGTTGTTCAGGCCGGCCCGGGGCCGTCCACGCGCGACTATCCGATATGATCCACGATCACGCGCGATGCCGCGGCCTTGGCCCACAACGCCCAGTCATGGTCGAGAATCTCGAACTCCACCGGCGAGGCCTGCTTGTGCCGGTACGCGCCGATGCCGTCGCGCAGCGCGTCGAGACCTCGTTGTGCGATGAAGGCCGACTCCCCCGCGATCATGATCTTCTCCGGCATCGCGATATTCGAGATGATCGCGATCAATGTTCCCAGCCGGAAACAGGTGCGATTCACCAGCTTGGTCGCCTGCGGCACATTGTTGTGCACGTCACGTTCGAAATCGTCGAACGAAACCGGCTTGCCGAGCAGCTGGGAATACTGGTCGGCGATGGAATCGTTGGTCAGGCACTGCGAGCAGCCCCGGTGCCCCGATTCACAGCTCGGCCCGTCCGGATCCAACGGAATATGCCCCACCAGGCCGTAGCTTTTATCCGCGCATTCGATGAGTCTGCCGTGCATCGCCAGCGAATACCCCACGCCGGAGCCGATGGTCAGCGCGGCGAAACTGCGTGACCCTACGCCAGGTCCGAACCAGCAGGCGTCCACCAGCATCGAATCGATGTCGTTGTATATGCCGGTCGGCAGGCCGGTGGCGTTCTTGATGAGCGCGGAAAGATCGACGTCATGCTCCCAATGCAGGAACGGCGCGAAAGTGACGGTCGTGTCGTGCTCGACGTGTCCGCCGATGGCGATGCCGATGGCGCATGGGCGCGGCAGTCCGGCGGTTATCGCCTCGCTGGAGCAGTCGTCGACCAAGCGGAGGGTGACGCCGACCACCATTTCCGGTGCGGTGTCCGTGATCGCCTCTTCATGACATCCGGTGACGATGCCGCTGCCCGCGTCGACGATGACGGCTGACGCCATGGTGCCGCTGAGCTTGATGCCGACAAAGGTTTTGGAACGGCGATTCAGTTTCAATCCGGTTTGGGGCCTGCCGCGTCGTTCGGTGCTGGGAGGGATTGTGAAATCCTTGGGCAGTGTGGTGGACATGGGCTCGCCGGGGTCCGTTTCCACAATGACGCCGCTATGGATGAGATCGCTGGTGATGCGGGAGACCGCACCCTGCGATAGTCCCAGGATATGCGCGAGCGTGATGCGTGATATGGGCCCGTACTTCGTGATGCAGGCCGCTACCTCATGCGTGTATTCGGATCCCTCGAACCATTGAGGGATGGGGTGTGTCGCCATAGACTCTTCTCTTTTCGTAATTACTCTCCAAGAATAACTAATTATCGGAACTTGCCAAATAATGCGTGGCGTGGCGTGGTGATCGTCCGTCATGCGAGGGGGATGTGGACTGCAAAAGGCAGATCGTCGCTCGTCGCGTCATTCCCTCGCCTATTTTCTTTCCCTCTGTATGTAATTCCTTGCTGTTTAATTGCGCTTCACATTGACACGCGAACGAGGTGGGAATGAAAATGCCTAAAACCTAACCTGAAGCCATATCGGTTGCGGTAATGGTGCCGCACCTCAAGGAAGGGAAAAGGATCGAAGATGAGAACCGGATCTCACATACAACATGGAAAGTTGGCGCGTACGCTCGCACGTACGGTGACGGCGGCGTGCGCGGTCATGATGGGACTGAGCGTCGCCGGCTGCGGTACATCGAACGCGGGCACGGTAACGCTGGACTTCTTCCAATACAAGGCGGAAGCGGCCGATTGGTTCACCGCCAAGGCCCGTGAATTCGAGAAGACCCACCCCAACATCAAGATCAACGTCAACAATTCGTCCGACGCGACCACCGATCTGCGCACGCGTCTGGTGAAGAACCGCGAACCCGACGTCATCACCATCAACGGCGACATCAACTACGGCATGCTTGCCGAGGCCGGCGTCTTCCACGATTTCACCGGCGACAAGATCGTCGACAAGCTCAACCCGGGCATGGTGAAGATCGCCAAGAACCTCGTGCAGACCACCGACCAATCGAAGAAGCGTCTGTATGCGATCCCTTACGCCGGAAACGCAAGCGGCTACATCATCAACGTCGACGTGTGGAAGCAGGCCGGCGAGGACCCCGAGAACCCGCCGCAGACCTGGAGCGAGTTCATCGCGCTGCTCAAGCGGTTCAAGGCGAAGGGCATCACGCCGATCGAGGCGAGCACCGGCGATCCCTGGACGTTGCAGGCGCCGCTGTCTTCGCTGAACTCCACGCTGGTGCCGGAAAGCGAATACACGAATCTGAAGAACGGCACCAAGAAGTTCTCCGATCTGTGGACCCCGGTGAGCAGGAAGCTCATCGAGATCTATCAGAACTACACGCAGAAGAACCCCGCCGTCACCTACCAGCAGGCCACGCAGGACCTGGCTGCGGGCAAGGCCTCGATCCTGCCGCTCGGCACGTACGCGATCCCGCAGGTGCGTCTGATCAACAAGAACGCCAACCTGCGATTCGCGCAGATGCCGGCCACCGACAACGTCAAGGAACAGCAGCTCACCGCGGGCGACGACGTGATGCTCACCATGGGCGCACACACCAAGCACGAGCGGGAGGCGCGCGAATTCATCGACTTCCTCATGAGCGAGAAGGTCGTGAAGGATTACTCCAGGCAGCAGTCCGCCTTTACCCCGTACAAGAACACCTATGTGGGCGATGAGGCGCTCAACGGCGTGCTGGGCTTCTACAAGGCCGGCAAGCTGACCGATTTCTGCGACCATTACGTGCCGGGCAGCATCAATACCGCAGGTTTCCTGCAGACGCTGGTCCAGTCGGGCAACGTTGCCAATTTCGTCAACGGCATGCAGGCCGAATACGACAAGATCGAAGCCAGGAACTTCAGGTGAGGGGAGGAACGACAATGACTGGCACTACCGCTGCAAAGCTTGACATGAAACCGAAGAAGAAGGTCTCGAAGTTCTCCAAGCGCAAGGTCGATCCGGCGTTCTATTGGATGACGGTTCCGGCCGCGA
>ERZ808246.1664-NODE-1664-length-15526-cov-5.152931_pt1 | contig 15526 bp, 10 predicted proteins | sample MGYA00521083_ERZ808246 | MGnify/ENA primary metagenome ERZ808246 (study PRJEB31516, sample SAMN03275577) | gut metagenome | biome: mammalia-associated habitat; material: feces | host: Papio cynocephalus | place: Kenya | collected 2012-07-07 ...
TTTGAAGACCTTATATTTCTCTTTTGCAAAACCTCTTATCCCGAACTGGGGTAATATTGGAGGAAAACGGATTATGACACAATAAAGTCGCAATTGCATTTTGCGCATTAGACAACGCTATGAGGAACGGGAAGCGTTGCCCATTGATAGTCCCCAACCAATACATAGAATAACATTACATCAGTTAGAACACATTCATTTAAACTATTATTTATGGAAACAAAAAACATCAAGGCACTCACCGTCAAGACCCTCATTTTCTTGGCGTGCGCGTTGCTGCTTACCTTGCTGTTGTGCAAGGTACAGGCAGACAGGCATCTGAAAATCAAGCAAGAACGTTTCCAAGCGGGAATGCGCGTCGACTCATTGATGCGCAGCCATGACTTCCAGCACCTATACCCATGCCTCGACTCCTTGCACAAAGTGTACCCCCACGACCCACAGTTCTATACGATTGAGGGAATGGCACACGACTACCAGGGCGACCGCGCACGGGCTTGCCAGGCCTTCGCAAAAGCCATTGAGCTCTACGACGTACTCATCAGTACCAAGCACGATTTTGGCGACCGCATCAACCGAGCCGCCGTCATTCTGTTCAAGGACGGCAAGATGGCTTACTTCCTTGCGCTCGACGAGGTGCTCACACATGCCAAAACCCAGCAAGACAAGCAAGAGGTCAAGATGTTCAGAGACATGGATTATGATGACCTTCTCAAGCAATCATTCGGTGACCCTGTCGTACCCAAAATAACAGAAATGACAGACAATTAGTCGCCAAACGGCCCCCGCTTTCGCTCAGCGATGGAAGGGCATGGACTATAAAAAGGCTATGCAGCGAAAAAAAATCATCATTTTGTTGCCACATCCGTTTTTTTTGTTTAAGTTTGCACATAATTTTTTAATTCATTGGAGGTCATGCCCTTCAGTGGCAGTAAGCACGCTACGGCATGGCCATGGAACCTGAGTCATAAACTTAAAACAGTGAAATGATGGACTCTCAAGAGAATGTCCTGCAACAGGACAAGATTGAAAACGAGCAGAAGACGGCGCAAGCCGCTCCTGAAGTAGAGAACGTGAACACCGAGTCGGCACCGGCAGACGAGGCCCCCCACCCCGCTTCCGAGGCACCCGCACAAGAGGCGACGGCCCCCGCACAAGAGGCGGAAGGGAAAGCCAACAGCGAGGCACCCGCCCCTGCCGACAAAGCCGAAGCGCCCAAGGCCGAGGAGACCTTCAAGAAGGTCTACGCCAACAAGCAAGAGGTACTGGCAAGGGCCAAGAAAATCGCCACCAGCGAAGACAACCCCAACAAGGACGAGGTGGAGCACTTGAAGTCGGCGTTCTACAGGTTCCACATCGCCGAGCGCGAGCAACAGCAGAAAGATTACCTGGAGGCCGGCGGCGACCCCGAGAAGTATGTCGTCACGCCCGATGAGGCCGAGGACGACTTCAAGGCGCAGATGCAGGTCATCCGCGAGAAGCGCGCCAAGATCTTCCAGCAGCAAGAGGCCGAAAAGGAAAGCAACCTCAAGCGCAAGCTCGAGATCATCGAGAAGATCAAGGCCATGGCCACCTCGCCCGAGGAGGCCAACAAGTCATACAATGAGTTTAAGGCCCTCCAGCAGGAATGGAAGGAAATCAAGGCCGTGCCAGCCGAAAAGGCCAACGAGGTGTGGCGCAACTACCAGCTCTACGTCGAGCAGTTCTACGACTTGCTCAACCTCAACCGTGAGGCCCGCGAGTATGACTTCAAGAAGAACCTGGAACTGAAGACCAAGCTCTGCGAAGAGGCTGAGCGCCTGGCCGACGAGAGCGATGTGGTGAGCGCCTTCCACCAGTTGCAGGAGCTTCACAACCAGTATCGTGAGATTGGCCCCGTGGCAAAAGAGCTCCGCGAGGAGATATGGGGTCGCTTCAAAGCGGCCAGCACCGTCATCAACAAAAAGCACCAGCAGCACTTCGAACAGCTGAGGGCACAGGAGGAGGAGAACCTCCAGAAGAAGACCACCCTCTGCGAGCAGGTGGAGGCCATCGCCAAGGAGGAGAACAAGAACGCCAGCGACTGGGAAAACCACAGCAAGCAGATCATCGACATCCAGCAGCAGTGGAAGACCATCGGTTTCGCACCACAGAAGATGAACGTGAAGATCTTTGAGCGCTTCCGCGCCGCCTGTGACGACTTCTTCACCAAAAAGGCAGCCCACTTCAAGGAGATGAAGCAGCGCTTTGCCGAAAACGCCGAGAAGAAGCGCGCCCTCGTGGCACAGGCTCAAGAGCTGGCCGACTCCACCGACTGGAAAGCCACCAGCGACAAGCTCATCGCCCTGCAGAAGGAGTGGAAGACCATCGGCACGGTGCCCAAGAAGTTGGGCGACAAGTTGTGGAACGACTTCCTCACGGCCTGCAACCATTTCTTCGAGGCACGCAAGGCCGCTCACGCCGGCACCCGCTCTGAGGAAGGTGCCAACCTGGAGAAGAAACGCAACGTCATCGAGCAGCTGAAGGCCATCGCCGAGGAGGCTGCCGACAACGCACAAGAGAAAGTGAAACAGCTTGTCGAGGAGTACAACAGCATCGGCCACGTGCCTTACAAGGAGAAGGACAAGGTGTATAAGGAGTTCCACGATGTGCTCGACAAGATCTACCAGGAGCTGCACATCTCCACGCAGCGCCGTCGTCTTGACAACTTCAAGAGCAACCTCAAGAGCGTGGCCAAACGTGGCGAAGATGCCGTTGACAACGAGCGCTCGCGCCTGATGCGCCGCTATGAGCAGCTCAAGCAGGAGGTGGCCACCTACGAGAACAACCTCGGCTTCCTCAACATCGCCAGCAAACGCGGCAACTCACTCGTCGACGAGATGAACCGCAAGGTGCAGAAGCTCAAGGACGAAGTGGAGCTGACCCGCCAAAAGATCAAGGCCATCGACACGCAAGACAAGCAAGAGAAGACGGCCGACGAGACCTCGGAAAACAAAGACTAAACAACGATGAAGTGCCCAGGCGCAAGCCGCGGGCACCCCACACCGACCATTCATAACGTAACGACCCTCTCCTCGTGGCAATCGCCACAGGGAGAGGGTCATTGCGTTTTCACCGGGAACAAAAGTCACACCGACAAGTGGCTGCGCCATATCTTCCCAAGCGACGGGAGAATGGAGCTATGGGACAATTGAACGATGAGACATGGGGCGGACGGGACAACGAGGAGACGGGGCAACAGGCCAACCCCACTTCGCTCACTTCTCGAAGTGCTGGTAGTCCTTTACGCTGCGCCAAGCGCCTCCCCACTGGAAGCCCAGCGACACAAAGAGGCGATAAGCACGGTCGGAGCGCGTGATCTTATAAGGGAACCGGGCGTTGCGGTCACAATACTTCAAGGCGTTGGCAGGCTGCACCGTCACCTTGCCGTTGCGATGCTTTCGGTAATAGGGATTGTAGAGAGGATTGAGATCCACAGCCATGCCCAAGGCATGGGCCGACAACTTGCGTGAGCCTTTCACCTCACGGTAGCAGAAGCAGCTGGTGTTGTTAGCCCGCATGGAGCGCTCGTCGTCAGCCCCGAAGTCGTCTATCAGGCGGACACTGTGAATGGGATAGCCCTCATCATACAACTGACGGAACACGCGCAGCACATCGGCCGCAATCTGCTTGTTGCAAACCAGTTCGCCCATACGCGTTTTGCCGTCCTCGTCGCGATGCAACAGGCGCACATAGCGAAGGCTTGCCCTACTGACGCGGCACCCCATCGGATACGACTTTCCCCTCATGCGGGCAAAGACATTGTCAGGTATCGGGTCAGAACGAAAACACTGGTCCAGTCCCATGCTTGCCACCTCCTGCGCGCTGACGACCGCTCCGGCATGCCATGCAGAAGTCTTCTGCAAACGGACAGGGGGCATAGCGCCAACCGGCAAGACACCAGCCAACAACGCCAAGGCCATCAGCGGCAACAGGACAAACGAAAATCCGTGATTGTGTTTCATGCTCATCATCGCAAGGTGATTAAACCAAAAAAACCAAACCGCTTCTGCAAGCAGCTTGGTTTCTTGTTGGGGCACACGGACTCGAACCATGAATGACAGGACCAGAATCTGTAGTGTTACCATTACACCATGCCCCAATGTTTTGTTTGCGTCTTCATTTCTGAATTGCGATTGCAAAGGTAGTGACTTTTGTGCTAACTACCAAAACATTCCCTATCTTTTTTCTTTCACAGCTCAACATTTTCTTGTTTTTATACAAAAGTGCGGCATTTAACCCCCTGTAAACGGGCAAACATGCATCAAGCAAGCGTTACTTCACATTCCCAGCCATCACCATGAAATGGGGAAAGCCTCCCGCCACACAATGCGGCAAGAGGCTTCCGTGTCTTCCATGACGAGAGGCTTTCCTGTCCTCGATGAGGCTTACTTGCCAGTCAGCCAGATGGCGTAAGAGTATGCGTTGGTCCATCCGTTCGCCTTCTCCTCTCCATCTCGCCACCACTGGCCTATGGCGCAGAATGGCGTAAGCGTGAGTTTGACGTTACGGCCCATGTACACAGCACCAGCCTGATAACAAGGACCAGGCACCGCTGCCGAAGGCGAGGCGATGCGCTCAGGCAGGGTTGACGTATTGACAACGATATTGTTCTTGATGTCGACATCATCGTTGTGCAGCTGAGGATTCCACACCATGTCAACACAGTAGACCACCGGTCCGCGCATCAGGGCATAGGGTATGTTGTTGGTGGGTTTCTCACGGTACATGATTTCTCCATCCTTGAGATGATATTTCTCATAGTCAGCATGGTGTTCGCGCTTCACCCACCGCAAGGCCATAGGCAGGTTCAACGTCACCTTGTCGCCCGCCTTCCAGCTACGCTTCAGTGCACAGTAGGCACCCGCTTTCACGCCGTCAACAGGTTTTCCGTTGACGCTGACCGACGGTGCGTCACACCAAGCCGGTATGCGTATGTTGAGCGTCTTGCCCTTACACTTATTGACCGTGATGGTCACCGTCTCATCCGAAGGATAGTTGCCACTGACAGTGAATTCGACGTCTCGGTCCTTGTAGCCCGACGGCAGCAGCTGGTTCACGTAAAACTGGTTGTCCTTCTGCGCATAGAAGAAGGTGGGCAGCAGTGATATGATGCGGTGCCCACTGGCCGTACAACAGTCAGGGCCGTGGAAATAGCCGTTAGGCTTGGTACCGTTGGGCGCCGTGTGATAGCGGCAGGTCCCCGTGAGTGCATCTTGCGCTGCAAAGACATGGTTGAGCATCAGCTTCTCGATGGCATCCGCATATTTGGTGTCACCCGTGAGCTGCAACAGCATCTGCGTGAGTTGCATCCACGACATGGTAGCACAGGTCTCAATGATGTTACCCGTCAGGGGCTTGGTGTATCCTTTCTCGTAGTGCTCGGCCACGCTGACGCCTCCCGTGACATACATCTGTCGGTCATGGATGTAATTCCATGCACCAACGACCTTGCTGAGCAACGTCTTGTCGCCCGTCACCTGGTAGAGGCGCAAGAAGCCCATGAAGTTCATCTGAAACGTGTGAGCGTGGACGTAAGGCTGCAGTTCAGAAATCTCAAGCTTGCCAGCCGCCACACTGTCAAGCCTTGAGAAGGCGTCCCATCCGCTCCACTTGTCGATATTGCCCACGACCCATTTAGACCAGTTGAGGTAACGCTTGTCGCGCGTGAGGGTGTAAAGGCGCACCATCGGGTCACACAGCAAGGTGCCTTCCCAGGAGTAATGGACAGAGTGGCCCGCAAAGTCAGAATGGCCATTGAGCACCTTGTGACGATTTTCGGGTGCGTGCATGCTTGAAGGCCAGAACTCCAGTTTGCCGGGTCCGAAATAGCGCACGAAGTAGTCGGCCAACTTCTTGGCGGCTTGCAACGGCCGCTCATCGCCCGTCTCCTCGTACACAGTCTCCAGGGCGTGGAACACGAAGTAAAGCTCATAAGGGTCCATGCCACGGATGGGTCGCTTGTCAGAGCGGTAGCTCTTGGCTGTGGCTCCCAGGTAGCCATTGGGCTCCTGCGAGGCGATGATGCGGTGAAGCACGTCCTCTACCTTGCGAAGCAGCTCCTTGTCACCGCTCTGTATGGCCGCGAGGTAAGCCGACTCCACCCACTTGCCATGTTGCTCGGCCTTGGTCCAGTCCCATGCAGTCTGCTTACGCTCAACGATGTAGTCGACATACTTGTCGATAGGGAAATTCTTCAGGTAGACCTCACGGTTAAGGCGCATGCGGTCACCGAAGAAGCCACTCACCGGTGCCACGTTTGAGACACGCACAGCGTTCTCCACCATGCCCACTTTGTTGGTCGCATGCTGCCCGGCCCACATCGAAAGGGGCAGGAACAGAGCCAGGGCGACACTGCACCATGTTTTGCTTTTCATTTGTTTCAAATCTTTGTTTTGGTTATGAAGACACCAAGATGGCCTGTCGTGTCATGGTGAAGACAGGCCATCATTGGCTTATGGTCTATCAGTTTAATAGTTGATGGCACGTGCCTCAGTGTGACCGTCGGCGTACGTTGTCTTCTTGATGTAAAGTCCCTTGGTTGGCGTCGCCACTTCCATGCCATTGACGGTGAAGAACCTGACATGGCTCACCTCCTTGCAGTCTTTCTCCGTTGTCACGGTCTCCTCGATGCCCGTAGCGCCTCCGTCAGCCAGCAACACATTGATTTCGGCAATGGAGGCCACGCCACCATCGGTCTTGCTGATTTTCAGGTAGCGGCACCTTGTCTTGGCAAAGGTCACCTCACTCCAATAGCGCAGCCAGCTGGTCTTATAGACCGTAGACCACACCTTTCCGGTGCTGCTCGTCTGAATCATGCAGTTGCGGAAGAGTCCGTTGTAGTAGTCGAGACGAGGTGTGATGACCACACCGTTGATGGTCTGCAACGACCCCATATCGATGGTGATAAACTTGGCGGAGCTTGAGTTGTCGGTCTCCGAACTGGTGCGCCAGAAGGTGTTATTGTTGCCGTCGATGGCAGCCTTGGCAGGGTAAGAGGCATGCTGGTCGCTCACCTCCTTGACAGAGAACTTGGTGCGGTCGGCAAACACGCCGTCGGTGGGTGTCTCGCGCCATTCGCCCGTCACAAAGTTGATGTCGAAGCGCTCACGGTAGTTGAGGGTAGCCGTAGTGCCGTTGAACGTGACGGGGAAGATGATGGTCTTGGTGCCTGCCAGGTCCGGGTCCTGCCAGCGGTCACCCACATAGAGATAGGTGGTCTTCTTGGTGCCCTTGATGGTGAGGATGGCCGCCGCCTGCGTGTCATAGGCATTGTAGTTGCCCACGTTGGACAAGCCCGTCCAACCCGACTTGATGTTGGTGGTATATGACATCTTGCACTGGTTGGGGTCCCAACCCGAGCAAGCCGAGTTGAACATAAAGTAGCGGTCGCCCACACGCACGATGGCAGGAGCCTCGCGTCCCTGCCCAGCAAAGAGCACGGACTTCTCCACGGCACTGTGATAATCGTCGGAGAGGCGGAAAAGGCCGAGGTTGGAATTTTCGTCGGTAGTGGAGATGAAGTAAGCCGTACCGTCGTTGTCCTGGAAGATGTTGCAGTCGCGCGACTTGGTTCCGAGAGGCCGTCCGGTCCACACTTTCCTGTAAGGGCCGTTGACCGAGTCACACTCAAAGCACGCTGCCTCAGATGCGCCATAGTTGCCCTGCTCATAATGGCACCACACGACATACTTGCCGGTCTTGGGGTTGTAGAGCAACTTGGGTCGCTCGATGAAGCGGCCGTGTCCCAACTCGGGCGTGGTGACACCATTCTGAATGATCTTGCGCTCAAACTTCCAGTTGACGAGGTCGACCGACGAGTAGAGGTTCACATCGGGCGTCCAAGGTGCCGACGGTCCTGCCGCGCGGTCCTCGCCACACATGTACCAGATGTCTCCCACACGGATGAAGCCCGGTCCATGAGCCTGCACGGTGCTTCCTGTGTTGGTGGCCACCGAAGCCTTTCCGTTCTTGATGGTAATCCACTCCTCGGGGCGGTTGGCCAGGTAGTCGGCCTGTGCCTGGGCGAGGTTGTCGATGATGGCCTGGTATTGCTCCTCGGTGGTAGCCGACTTCTTATCCTCGATGGCCTGCGCTATGGCCTGCCGCAGTTGGTCTTTCCCGTCGTAGTTGGTCTCCTCTGTCTGCAGGCGCGCCGTGCGTATGGCGTTGTCGATTCTTGCATACTGTGTGTAAGCCGCCTCAAGTTTGCTCACCTCCTGCAGATGCTCTTGCATCCAACTGGTATGGTCCTCGTCGAGGGCGTAGTATTCCAATGTCTTCTGATAAAGAGCCTCTATGTCCTGAACTGACGGATAGTCCGTCTGGCTCACCTTCTCGTAAAGGGCCGTGATGGCGTCCTTCATGGTGCTGTAAGCGTCGGCAATGATCTGGTAATGGTCGTGTGCCTGCTCCAGCAGGTCAATTGCAGCGCGCTTCGCTGCCAAGTCGCTGGCTGCGCTGGCAGCCTGCAAGGCGGCCTCAATCTCCTCCTTATTATAGTAAGCCTGCCGACTGGTGTCGGCCGTATCGGTCTTGCAGGCGAGCACTGCGGCCTGGAGCGCTGCATCCACCTCGCTGTCGGCCACATCCTTGTGAACCTTGTAAGTCACATCGACGGGCACCGACACGGCTTCGCCCGATGTCGGCATGTACCTCACGACCAGGCGGAAGTGGAACGTGTCACCGTAAGCCAGGCCGGCATTGGGGTTCTGTCCGATGCCAATACTCAGATTCTTGTAGTTGACCACGTGGTAGAACGAGGGTGTGCCGCTCCATCCAGCCACAGAGTAGCCTTTGGCGTCATGCCAGTCGCCATTGTTGCCGTCGGCACTGGCAAACGAGGCTGTCGGCGCCACGAGCGCTCCGTCTTGCTTCACGGAATAGATGATCAGGGTCTTGCCGGCCAACGACGACAGGTCGCTCTCGGCGCAACCCAGTTGCTGGGCGAGCTGTGCCTTGTCGAGCGCATAATACTTGGCGGTCCAGTCGTTGGCACCACTCAGATCGTCGACACAGGTCATCGTGAGCGAGCCGCCCCATGCGGCAACGCTGCTTACTGCCAGTAGCAGTGACAGAATAACGTGTTTGATTTTCATGATGGGTTGATGATTATTAGGTATAACTTTTTTCGCATGATTTCCGAAACAAAGATACACTGAAAACATGTGATATGCCCACAAACGGCGCTTCAAAAGCAAGGGGATAATTAGCCAATGGCAAAAATGAGCCATTACACCCCCTTGCATGACCTTTTTGCCCCATGCGCGGGGAAAAACTTGACGGTGATGCTTGTTGCGGTTCACGCAGAAGGCCGTAACAAGCGAAATGAAAACATTGGCCTCATCGAAGGCAATGCAGATGAGGCCATCGCCCCTGGTGGCCAGTGTCCCTGGTGGGAAATGGCACGGGGCTCACGCTGATGTGACCGTCCCCATGACTGAGGACGGCGGTTTATGCTCGAGGAGGAAAACGGGCCTACTCCGCAACACGGGAGGCATGTTTGCCAGCCAGTTTCAGGTCGACCAGCTTATTGTAGACTTTCACGCCCAACAGCTCGGCTCCCTTGGCGTCGAAGTGCATGCAGTCAGACTGCAGAGTGGCGTCGGGCACCTCCACCAAGTGGAAATTGGGGTCTTCCTGCTGCAAGCGGCGTTGGCCGTCCTCCACACCTTTGGAATATCCGTGGCTGGCGTGAGCGATACCGCCCACAATGACAGGCAACTTCAAGTATTTCTTGTCACCCGTCTTGTCGGCCACGTGCTGCCGCACATACGCCACCACGGCCTTCAGGTTCTCATAGTATAAGCTATCGTCGCGTCGGTCGCTCTCGCCTTGGTGCCAGATGAGCGCCTTGATGTCCAGCTTCCCCTTTTTGGCCAAGGACTGGTCTATGCAGCGGTCTATGTTCTCGCACAGCGCCTTCAGAAGGCTCTTTCCGCCTTGGTCGGTTGCTTGGGTGGAGCGCAGATAGTCAGGCGAGGCGCTCCAGTACATGCCATGGTCACTGGGGCATCGCAAACTGATGGCCGTCCCGCCACGTGACTCCTTGATGACGTAAAAGTCACGGCCCATGCTCTTGTCCAGATAGTAATAGGTTATGGCATCGTAGGCCCACTTGCACGAGTCGTCGCTATTGTAGATGCGTGGCCAAAAGCGCTCAAAACGCCCTTGGCTGCTGTACCAGCCATTGTTGTAGCACCAGTAAGCGTGTCGGTAACCATTGGCACGCACGTAGGCCGGCAACTGCCGGTTGGGCACCCGGCCATCGGTGTTCGACTGGCCGGCCACGATAAAGACCGGTATGCGCTCACGGGCGCTTGCGGTAATGCCGGCCAACAAAGCCAGCGCCATGATCCATTGTTTCATCGTTGTGCAATTTTTTGTTATTCCGGACAAGAGATTTGTCATGCCCCCTGGAGAAGGCAGTCATCTCTTGCCCCAATACCTAATCAGTCTTTTCAGTTCTTTCTTGGTCACCTGCACCACGGCTCCGTGCTTCTGTTCGGAAAAGTTGGTGCGTGTCATGGGGCATCCCGGCTCATCGAAATAGCCGATGGGCGCAAACGCCTTCAGGTCCTTGGTCTTCACAAAGTAGAAGTTGTGCGGCGTCATGCTGTAACGGTCTTGCATGAGGATGTACCATGGCTCGCCGATGCGCTTCCAAAGCATGGGTGCCTCGTGCACCTGAGGGACACCGTCGTCGAACGGCACCTGCGTGTAAGGCCCGGTCACGTTGCTGCTGACGGCATGCATGGGATGGCCGTCCTGTGTGGCAAAGAGGTGGTAAGTGTCGCCCACCAGCGTGATGTCGGAATCGATGGTGCTGTTCGTCGGCTGGCCGTCCTTCCCCAAGGGCGCGCGGAAGAGCAACTGGGGTGCGCTCGTCATGTGTGTGAAGTCGGTATCCATGAACACGCAGCGTATGTGGTTCTTGCCGCGCTGGAAGCGCGTGGTGAAGTGGAGCAGGATGCGCCCGTCCTTTGTGGTCACCATCTCGGGCGCCCACACGCATCCCACCTCCGACCATGGCAGCGGCTTGCCCTCGGCATCGGTCTCTCCCGTGGGACAGGTGAGGCTTGAGAAGTCGAGGTTGGTGCGCCTCCAGTGGATGAGGTCAAACGACTTGAGCAACACCAGGCCACGGTTGTTTCCCCAATCATACTTGTTGAAGTCGCGTTCCCACTCGGTCTTGCGCAAGCCGTCGCGCTTGGCGAAGATGTGCAGGTCGGTCATGGCGGCATAGAAGGCTCCGTCGGGACCCCGGTAGATGTAGGGGTCGCGTATGCCCTTCTGCACAGCGATGGTGTCGCCCGCCATGATGGGCTTGTCGTCGTTGAAGGCTGTCCACTGCCATCCGTCCCAGCTGTAGGCCATGTGCAGACCATGGTCGGCGTCCTTGTGGTAGACCATCACGTAACCGCCCATCTGTCGCTCGGATGGGATCCTTGTCTTTTTCGCATGCGCTCCCACCGCCAGCAACGCGACGAGGAACAGGGTGAGCAGTGTCTTTTCTTTCATGGGTTTGGGCATTAGTCATTGACTTGTGACGACAAAGTTACGAAAAAATAACAAGTTGAGCTATCAATAAGGGAAAAAAACGAATACCGCGCCCCAAAACACAAAATGCGGGTTCCTGTCATTAGGAGTTTGCACCAACTCGTTCGAAGCTACAGTCACAAACTGGCAAAACCTATTGGCAGAGCCTACCTTTAAAATATTAATTAGTTCATAAAAAACATCAAATATGCATGGATTTCCAAGGATTTTCCAAGGATTTGATGTACCTTTGTGCCAAGTATCTAAGATAATTATCAAGACATTCGTTTTTATTAAGAACTATTTAATGACAGAGACAACAAATCTTGTAAACGCCATCACCAAAGGCATCCAAGAGAAGAAAGGACAAAACATCGTCATCGCTGACCTGAGCCACATCGACGGCGCCATTGCCAAATGCTTCGTGATCTGCCAGGGCAACTCGCCCTCACAGGTGGAAGCCATTGCCGAGTCGGTAGCCGAGACGTGCCGCAAAGATCTGAAAGAGAAGCCTGTGGGAGTGAACGGACTGGGCAGCAACCAATGGGTTGCCATCGACTTTGTCGATGTGCTGGTACACATCTTCGTGCCCGAGCTACGCCAGTTCTACGACTTGGAGCACCTTTGGGAAGACGCCAAACTGACCCAGTTGCCCAACATCGACTGACATGGGCCATCCCGACAGCAAATGTGCCCTAAGGCACGCATATCTACATAAGTGATAATGGAAAACAACAATCATCCCTTCCAAAACAAAGACAACCAGCCGAAGATGCCGCGGTTCAACATGACCTGGATCTATGTCATCCTCGGACTGGCCCTGGCTTTCCTGTTCTTCACAGGCGGAGGCGAGAGCCTGGCCAAATCGGCAGGAGCCAGCAAGGAGGCTTCATACACCGACTTCAGGACCTACGTGGCCAAAGGCTACGCAGACCATGTGGTCATCAACAAGGAGGACAACACCCTGAGGATGTATGTCAAGCCCAAATACATCCGCAACGTCTTCCAGATGTCGGCCCAGCAGGTCGGCTCCAAACCTTACGTGAAGGTGGAGTTTGGCTCGGTGGACGAGCTGGAAAGATACCTCGACACACAACAGAAGAGCGGCAAGATTGCCAGCTTCAGCTACAACAACGAGAAGAGCGGCGACACGCTCAATCTCCTGATCAACTTCCTGTGGCTGCTGCCACTGATATTCTTCTTCTGGTACATGACACGCGGCATGCGCGGCGGTGGAGCCGGAGGAGGCATCTTCAACGTGGGGAAAAGCAAGGCCAAGCTCTACGACAAGGCGGGCGAGATGGGCATCACCTTCAAGGATGTGGCCGGACAGGAAGGCGCCAAGCAAGAGGTGCAAGAGATCGTCGACTTCCTGAAGAACCCACAGAAATACACCGAACTGGGCGGAAAAATCCCCAAGGGAGCACTGCTCATCGGCCCTCCGGGAACGGGTAAGACGCTGCTGGCCAAGGCCGTGGCGGGCGAGGCGGGCGTGCCTTTCTTCTCGATGTCGGGCTCCGACTTCGTGGAGATGTTTGTCGGCGTGGGTGCCTCACGTGTCAGGGATGTCTTCGCGCAAGCCAAGCAAAAGGCACCGTGCATCATCTTCATCGATGAGATCGACGCTGTGGGACGCGCCCGCTCCAAGAATCCGTCAATGGGAGGCAACGATGAGCGCGAGAACACGCTCAACGCCCTGCTCACCGAGATGGACGGCTTCGGCACCAACTCGGGTGTCATCGTGCTGGCCGCCACCAACCGCGTCGACATGCTCGACAAGGCACTGCTGCGCGCCGGACGCTTCGACCGGCAGATTCACGTGGATCTGCCCGACCTGGCGGAGCGCAAGGCCATCTTCCAGGTGCACCTGAAACCACTGAAGACCGACGACACACTCGACATAGACTTCCTGGCGCGCCAGACGCCGGGCTTCTCGGGCGCTGACATTGCCAACGTCTGCAACGAGGCGGCACTCATCGCGGCGCGCCACAACAAGCAGACGGTCTCCAAGCAAGACTTCCTCGATGCCGTGGACCGCATCATCGGCGGACTGGAGAAGAAAACCAAGGTGATGACGGCCGAGGAGAAGCACTCCATCGCCATACACGAGGCCGGACATGCCACCATCAGCTGGTTCTGCAAGCACGCCAACCCGCTGGTCAAGGTGACCATCGTGCCACGGGGACAGGCCTTGGGCGCAGCATGGTACCTGCCCGAGGAGCGCGTCATCACGACAAAGGAGGAAATGCTCGACGAGATGTGCGCACTGCTGGGCGGACGAGCCGCCGAAGACCTCTTCGTGGGACAAATCTCGACGGGCGCCATGAACGACCTGGAGCGCGCCACCAAGAGCGCCTACGGCATGGTGGCCTATGCGGGCATGAGCGACAAGCTGCCCAACATCTGCTATTACAACAACCAAGACTACCAGTTCCAGAGGCCTTACAGCGAGACGACGGCCAAGATCATGGACGACGAGGTGCTCAAGATGATCAACGAGGAATATGCCCGCGCCAAGGACATCCTGACGCAACACAAGGAGGGACACCACCAGCTGGCCGAGCTCCTGTATAAAAACGAGGTCATCTACGCTGACGATGTGGAGAAGATCTTCGGCAAGCGTCCCTGGGTCAGCCGCTCGGAAGAGATCATCCTGGAGAATGAGCAACTTGCCAACGAGAAAAAGAGAGAAGAGGAGGACGGCCCCAAGCTGGAGGACATGCCCGACATCGTGAAGCAAGCGCAAGCTGAGCACGACGCCGCATTGGCCAAACAGGCCGACCCGAAAGACAAGCAAGGACAGGAGCCCGCTGGACAAGACAAGGAAAACGCCTAAGCGGAGACAGGCGCCCCGACATGGGACTGCCTGCCTTCCCGGCTCAAAACCAGAAAGCAATGACTGAAAAACAGAAAAACTTGATTGTGAGATCCATCACGGGCGTGCTCTTTGTCGCCGTGATGGTGGCAGGCCTGCTCCACCCGAGGGCCATGGTTTTGCTGTTCGCCCTCATCACAGGACTGACCGTGTGGGAATACACGGGACTGGTGAACGACAACGCACCCTCCGTGCAGGTCAACCGTTTCATCTCCACCGTCGCTGCCGTCTACCTCTTCGTCGCCGTCGCTGCATGGCGGACGGGAGTGGTCGGGCATTTCATCGTCATGGTGCCCTACGTGCTCACCATCGTCTACTTGCTCATCAGCGAGCTTTACACCAACAACAAAAACGCCATCAACGACTGGGCCTACACCATGTTCGGCCAAGTATACATTGCCATGGGCTTCTCGCTCATCAACGTCCTGGCGTTCGACTTGGCCCCCGACGGTAGTGGCGTCCGCTACGACATGCTGCTGCCGCTGAGCATCTTCATCTTCCTTTGGGTCAACGACTCTGGCGCCTATTGCGCCGGATCACTGCTGGGCAAGCACAAGCTGTTCCCGCGCATCTCCCCGGGCAAGACTTGGGAAGGCAGCATCGGAGGCGGCATACTGGTGCTCATCGTGGCGGCCATCATCGGTTTCTGGGCCAACAATGGCGACAACGAGCACATGCTCAGCATGACCGGATGGATGGGCCTGGGCCTCGTGGTGGTGGTGTTCGGCACCTGGGGCGACTTGGTGGAAAGCCTCTTCAAGCGCACGTTGGGCGTGAAGGACAGCGGAAGCATCCTGCCCGGACATGGTGGCATGATGGACCGCTTCGACTCAAGCCTCATGGCCATCCCGGCGGCTGTTATCTACCTCTACTCCCTCACTCTATTATAAAAGGTGTGGGGGATGCCCCTTCTCTTTTGTCGCAAAAGATTGCCATGCACATTGACGGTGTCATGATTTTTGGTCGAAAAGTTTGTCATGGACGACGGATGAAATAGAGCGCGAAAATCGGGTTTTTCGTCGGTCGCGCCGCGATTTGCGTGGGGTAATTTTGCGATAAAGGGTATTTTATGTTGCGATATACCCTTTATCGCAA
>ERZ808246.1665-NODE-1665-length-15506-cov-5.653809_pt1 | contig 15506 bp, 12 predicted proteins | sample MGYA00521083_ERZ808246 | MGnify/ENA primary metagenome ERZ808246 (study PRJEB31516, sample SAMN03275577) | gut metagenome | biome: mammalia-associated habitat; material: feces | host: Papio cynocephalus | place: Kenya | collected 2012-07-07 ...
GTAGAAACAATCAAATAAACACATAAATTATGAGCAGTATTAAAGACCAAGTCCTTGCACAACAGCATCAGCAGGGGCTGTATAGCGAGGCTGATGACAGATACTTGTCAGTTCTCAAACAGTATAAAACAGACCTCAATGATGAGGAAGTAGCAGCGGAAGTCAAGAAGATTCTGGACGAAAAAGTTGCAGAGAACGAGACCTTGGAGGTCAAGAAATTCCTCTTGGGTAGCGTAGAGTTGACTTCTCTTCATACAGAAGATACAGAGGAAAGCATCCTAAAGATGATCGAAAAGGTGAACCAGTTTGCCAAGGATTATCCAGACCTCCCTCATGTCGCAACAGTATGCACCTACCCTAACTTCGCTGGTCTCATCAGCCAAAGTTTGGAAGTAGATGGCGTAGAAATCGCCGTTGTAAGCGGCAATTTCCCATCCTCCCAGACCTTTATCGAGGTAAAGGTAGCAGAGACTGCCTTAGCCATCAAAGACGGAGCAACAGAGGTAGATATCGTGATGCCAGTAGGTAAGTTCTTCAGCGAGGATTACGAGGGTATGTGCGACGATATTCAGCAATTGAAGGAAGTTTGTGGAGAACACAAGATGAAGTGCATCTTGGAAACAGGCGACTTGAAGAACTGTAGCAACATCATGAAGGCCTCTATTCTCGCCATATACTCAGGAGCCGACTACATCAAGACCTCTACTGGCAAGGAGAAGATTTCAGCCACCCCAGAGGCTGCTTATGTAATGTGCCAAGCCATCAAGGCTTACTACGAGAAGACTGGCATCCAGATTGGTTTCAAACCAGCGGGCGGCATCAATACGGTTCACGACGCTGTGGTTTACTACACCATTGTAAAAGAAATTCTTGGTGAGAAATGGTTGACTAACGAGTGGTTGCGTTTGGGTACATCCCGTCTTACCAACCTCCTCTTGAGCGATATTCTGGGCAAGGAAATCAAGTATTTCTAAGAAAGTAAAACAAATAACAGAAAAATAAACAAGAACAGAAAAAAAAGGATTCATAGATAAAACTCAATTATACATAGACGAAGTATAAGGATCCATAGATAAAAAGAAAGGTCTTTCAACAGGAAAAACAACCTGTTGAAAGACCTCTTTTTATGACCTTCTATAGTCGTACGACTATAGTACCTATAAACGTACGACATGACCTTGCATAGTCGTACAACATGAACCTGCATAGTCGTACAACTATAAAAAATGAGGGTTACGCTTTGCGCTCAATCACGAAATCCAAGTACGCTTTCAAGGCAGTACGAATCTCCCTATCCTCCACATAAGTGTCAAGAAAATTCAAACACTCTGCATGAAAATCCCACATACGTTTATCAGCATACTCAATACCTCCATTGTCCTTTGTAAAAGCTACCAGACGGGCGATTTCCTCAGGTTGAACCTCATGAGATTTCACTTTGCGGGCAAGTTTCATCATCTCCTCATCACCAGTCGATTTCAAAGCATAGATAACAGGCAAAGTCAATTTACCTTCAGTCATGTCATTCCCTGTAGGCTTGCCAATCTCCTTGGAATCATAATAGTCGAAAATATCATCCCTAATCTGGAAGATAATTCCTAAGTTCTGTCCGAACCTCTTTGCTTCTTCTATTTCTACCATAGAAGCACCAGCCGACATGGCACCAATGCCTGCACAAGCCTCAAAGAGAGCCGCAGTTTTCTGCTTAATTACCTGATAATAAACATCTTCCGAGATTTCAGCATTACTGATGCTATTCAACTGTAAAATCTCTCCATTCGACAAAACCCTTCCTAACTCTGCCAAATATCTCACGATTTCCTCGGAGTGAGAATAAGAGACATGAAGCAAGGCCGTAGAGAGAATGTAATCACCTACCAACACAGCGACCTTGTTATTATAGGTCGCGTTGACACTGGCCTGTCCACGGCGCTCCCCACTCTCATCGACCACGTCGTCATGGACAAGAGAAGCCGTATGAAGCAACTCCAAACCAACAGCAGAATGTTGTGTCACCTCGGTCACCTTACCGAAATTCTTTGCCATCAAAAGGATGAGCATAGGACGCATACGCTTACCCGCACGCTGACGAATATGATCGAGAGCTTGCGAAAGAAGTCCATCGCTGTGCATCAAAGACTTATTAAACAAATCTATGAAATCTGCCAATTCTGCCTCAATAGGCTGCTTGATAAGTGATAAATAATCCATTATATGATCGTAAAACTACTTAAATTCCGAAATTTGTTACAAAATTAATCAATTCTTCTTGAAATATGGCAATTTTTTAGTAATTTTACACCATAAATATGAATATTATGGATAAATTGTTCCTTTTAGATGCGTATGCGCTCATTTATCGCTCGTATTACGCCTTTATGAAAGCCCCTCGTATCAACTCGAAAGGGCTCAACACGTCATGTATCATGGGCTTCTGCAATACCCTCAACGAGATACTCACAAAGGAGAAGCCTACTCACATCGCAGTGGCTTTCGACCATGGCAAGACCTTCCGTCACGAGGCTTTTCCAGCTTATAAAGCACAAAGAGAGGAGACTCCCGAGGACATCAAACTCTCCGTGCCTATCATCAAGCGAATCCTGGAAGCTTATCATATACCTATTCTTCAGGTAGATGGATTCGAGGCGGACGACATCATCGGTACCGTAGCAACTCAAGCTGGCGAAAAGGGTATCGAAACCTATATGCTCACACCTGACAAGGACTATGGGCAGTTGGTCAGGGAAAATGTTTATATGTACCGACCACGCCATGGTGGAGGCTATGAGACTTTAGGTGAAAAAGAAATCGAGGAAAAGTATGGCATCTCTTCCCCACTCCAAGTCATCGACCTCTTGGCTCTGATGGGAGACTCTGCAGACAACTTCCCAGGATGTCCTGGCGTCGGAGAAAAAACTGCCGTGAAACTCATCAACGAATTTGGCAGTGTCGAGGGCTTGATTGAAAATTCCGCAAAAGTAAAAGGTAAACTTCGTGAGAAAGTGGAAGCTGCTGTCGAAAACATCAAGATGTCGAAGTTCTTGGCTACCATCCGAACCGACGTGCCTGTCTCTCAAAAATTCGAAGACTTAAAGTTGGTTGAACCCGATAAGGAGAAATTGGACGAAATCTTTACCGAATTAGAGTTCAAGTCGTTTGCCAGCCGTGTTCTTAAAAAACCTCAACAAAAGCAAACGAAGCCTACAGGAGAGCTCGATTTATTTGGCGCACAGCAAGCAGATGGTCAAGAAGAGCAAAAAAACACGAGTTTTGACACCATTAAAACGGTAGCACATAAATACAAACTCATTGAGACAGAAGAAGATGCGAAAAGACTTTGTGACTTTTTAATTACAAAGCAAACTCTCTGTCTAGACACAGAGACCACTTCAACCGCTGCTATTGACGCAGAATTAGTAGGATTGAGCTTCGCTGTTGAAGAGAAGGAGGCATTTTATGTGGCAATCCCTGCCAATCGTGAAGAAGCATTAAAATTCGTAAATATCTTCAAACCACTCTATGAGAACCCAGAAATTCTTAAAGTGGGGCAAAACATCAAGTACGATTATGAGGTCTTGATGAACTACGGCGTGGAGATTCAAGGCAAGATGTTTGACACGATGATTGCCCACTATCTCATCCAACCCGAGTTGTATCACAACATGGATTACTTGGCTGAAGTCTTCCTCCATTATCAAACAGTTCACATCGAGGAATTAATTGGTCCGAAGGGAAAGAATCAAAAATCTATGCGTGACCTCGCTCCATCAGAAGTTTACGAATATGCAGCCGAAGATGCCGACATCACGCTACGCCTGAAAAATGTGCTCGAACCAAAGCTCAAAGAAATTGATTGCGAGGATTTGTTCTGGAATGTAGAGATGCCACTCGTTCCTGTACTCGCCCACATGGAGATGAATGGCGTGTGCATAGACACCAATACACTAAAGGAGACATCCATGAATCTGACAAATCGCTTGTCGGACATCGAGCACCATATCTACGAGTTGGCAGGAGAATCCTTCAACATCGCCTCCCCACGTCAAGTAGGAGAAATCCTCTTCGGGAAGATGAAGATTGTGGAGAAGCCTAAGAAGACAAAGACTGGACAATACGTAACCAGCGAGGAAGTACTGCAACAGTTGAGAAGCAAGAGCCCTATCATCGATGAGATACTGAACTACAGAGGATTGAAGAAACTGCTGAGCACCTACGTCGATGCCCTTCCAAAACTCATCAACCCTCGTACAGGTCATATTCATGCCCAGTTTAACCAAGCCGTGACAGCTACAGGTCGCCTCTCGTCAAGCGATCCAAACCTTCAGAATATCCCTGTAAGAGATGACGATGGTAAAGAGATAAGAAGATGCTTCATACCAGAACCAGGTTGCCTTTTCTTCTCTGCCGACTACTCGCAGATAGAACTTCGCATCATGGCACACTTGAGCGAAGACAAGAACATGGTGGAAGCTTTCCGTGAAGGCAGCGACATCCATGCTGCCACTGCTGCCAAGATATGGCATGAGGACATCTCAGAAGTATCTGATGCTCAACGCAAAAAGGCAAAGACTGCCAACTTCGGCATCATCTATGGCATCACAACTTTCGGTCTTGCACAGCGCATGAATATCGAGAACAAGGAGGCGAAGCAAATCATCGAGGATTACTTCCGCACCTTCCCTGGCGTAAAAGCATACATGGAGAAATCCAAGGAAATCGCTCGTGAGAAAGGCTATGCCGAGACCATCTTCCACCGCCGTCGTTACTTGCCGGACATCAATAGCCGAAACGGAACGGTAAGAGGTTTCGCTGAGCGCAATGCCATCAATGCCCCTATTCAAGGCTCGGAGGCCGACATCATCAAAGTGGCGATGGTTCGCATCTTCAACCGATTCAAGGCAGAAGGCATCAAGAGCAAGATGATTATACAAGTGCACGATGAACTCAACTTCTCCGTTTATCCTGAGGAAAAGGAAAAGGTGGAGAAAATTGTAGTCGAGGAAATGCAGAACGCATATCACCTGAGCGTGCCTTTGATAGCTGATGCTGGCTGGGGAAAGAACTGGTTAGAAGCACATTAACGAGAATGAATATGTTTTAATATCAAATAGATTTGATTTTGACAAAAGAATAAAGGCTTCCGATGTTTCACATGAAACAATCGGAAGCCTTTATTCATACAAACTTACATGAGGTTGAAGAATACTACAACTTCTTAATTATCGTCTCCAACTGTTCACCCAATCCTATCGTATATCCTTGAGAAACATAAACGACCCTGTTGAATGTATCAGAAATCGTGAATATCGGAAGAAGATTGGCATTTGTAAGTTTCATATTATCAACGAGTTGTTTGCGAATAACCCCATCCTTGTCTATACCAAAGATGATATTATTTGGCAAACCAGGGAACTCATTGATACGGAACTTATGAGCAGAAGCCTCATCCTCAAAGAGAAGCACTATCGGACGATTCCATCTTTCAAACACCTGTGCAACCTTGGCAATGTCCTTCAAGGCATGATTGGTCGGTTCCTGCCCCACACCTATCAAGCCAGTGATGAAATAGCCACGACCAGTTTGGCTCAAAAGACTTACCTCCTTCAAGTTTTCCCCCTTGTCAGAAGCAGACTCAGACAAACCTTCAGAATTAGGAAGTTGATTCAACAACAAGAATTTCGATTCAGAATCGAAGTTGCCCTTTACAGTAACTTCCGTCTGAGAAGTACGCAAATGTATTGTAACAGGGAGAGTTTCTCCTGAAATTACATGCAACAACTGCATTTCCGACAATACCCCACCATTAGCAAGGCGAGTACCCGACACAAGTGCATAATCCCCTTCATCCAATTCTATTCCATTCTTAAAAGTATAGCTCCAAGTGCAACCCTCCTCTGGATATTCCAAGAGAGAGGTAGAACCATCGGTATTGATACGTGTAAGCGTAAAATGACTATAATATTTCGGGTCATCTACCGCACCATTGACTTGATAATCAAGCTTTAGAATTCCTTTTCGAGACACAATTGATGAAGTTTTATCAAAATCGACATCTATCCAGCCATTCTTCTCTGATTGTTTATCCTCCTTGCTTTCCATTCGATATTGCAACTTCTTGGTCACTGCATCCACCCTTGCCTCGATGCCAAGGCTTCTTGCCACATCGACGAAGAATATCTTGCGAGAACGCTCATCAGTCAAGCGAGATTTCCATACACCGACTGGGGTTTGAGCGATTTGAAGAGCCTTCTTGTCGGGATTCAAACGAATGTTTTGCTTCACCCACTCCACCAAGAGACGAGGATCATTTTTAAAAGACTGTGCCAAAGATTGTTTTACGTTTACAGAATGAGAGAAAGCACCTGCAGCATCCGTCTTGAGCGTAGATTTCATCTTGCCAAATTCTTGCTCGAAAAACTGTTTGAAAGGCGAGATAATCATTTCATCCTCTACACGAGGCGATAATTGGTCGCTACTTGCCAAGAAACTATCCTCCAAAATATTCACTTGCATATCTCGCAAGTCCTTGGCACTCAAAGTACTAAGCAAGCTGATAGTTCTATCAAGTTGATCTTGATGCTGCACCAAGAAATCAAGGACAACAGCATGATTTCCCCAAGAAGCTACCAAGAAATCCACCATCTTTTGCGCCTTTGCAGAGATTCTTTGAGTCCCAATATCCTGTTTGTCTTTTAGCGTTTCCGTGGAATTAATTCCACAAGCCACAGAAGTTTCCACTTGATTCATATCTGGAATTATCTTGTCTTTTTCAGAAATAGGACAAGGCGAAACAGGAGTCGAAACAGCAAGTTCCTCTCCCTTGGCAACCCAAGTGGCAATACCATTTCTCGTCAGATATTTCTCCACAATCAGTCCCTTCTCTCGCAAAGCTCTGAATGCGGTCTCTTGATTAAAGAAGGTAGCAAGATAAGCATGACGGATAGAATCCTCGTAAGCAAAACGCTCCAAGTTTTTGGTTCTCGCCTCTGCCGACACCTCTGGGATATTCGCCTTCTCTGGAGGAGGTACTATATCAAAGGAATCACGATAGAATACTTGGTCTTCCTTTCCTTCCTCATGGTTCAAACAAATCGTAATGGCTTTGTCCTTACCAAAGGAAGCCTTGGCGAAGCCATATTTGCCAGCCTTCGAAGCCCAAACCATCATGTCGCCTTTACCAGCCGATAGAAAAGTCTTACCATCCGAAGACGTATATTTAGTCACTACCGAGCAAAACTCTGCATAATTATAAATCTTGAAATCCACTCTCGCTCCATCCACAGGCTTACCATTGGTATCTACCACCGAGAAATCGATTCGAGCAGAAGAGCCATAGTTGTCGATAAGGTTAATTTCCGTATAATTGGACGTGCGCAACATCACTTCCTCGGGGCCATTGTAATCACCGAATGCCTTGGTATGCATCAACATAGCTCGTGATGCCGGGGCATTAAACCAAGCTAGGTTGAGCACAGCTTCTGGCTCACAAGCACCGAGGAAGTACCATTTTCCATCAGCCCAAGCCTCCACCCAGGCATGATTGTCATCGGTATGCGCCCAGCGAGGAGTATAAACCTGTCGCGCAGGAATACCTATCGCTCTCAAGGCAGCGACCGTGAAAGTACTCTCCTCGCCACATCTGCCGTATGCAGAACGGATTGTGGAAAGGGGTGCGGAAGTACGAGCATCAGAAGGTTGATAAGTCACTCTCTCATGACACCAATGGTTCACCTCCAAAATGGCATTCTTCATACTCATCCCCTTCACACGTTCCTTCAACTCCTTGTAGAACACCTGTCTAGAATCATCGAGATTCTCATTATTCACACGGATAGGAAGTACGAAATGACGGAATAGCAATTCAGGAATCTCCTGTCCCCAAGGCATTTCCCGGCGAGCCTCGAAGCTTGTGCGAACATTCTGGAGAAAGAACGACGTAGGATAGTCGGTGACATCTGCCACAGGCATATAAGCATAGAGAAACTGCAATGCCTCCTGCTCCGCATTCGTCAGTTTCTTCTTCACCAAATCCTTACAGATGTTCTTAGTCTTAGCGTCTGTTATAAGCTTTTGTCTCTTCACTTGATAAAACTGCTTGCCAACAAGATTCATCTTCTTCTCGAAGGTGTTCTCCACCTTGGAGCGATAAGCATCGTCTGTGATAAAATGGTGTTTGCCTTGTGCAGCAACAGCTCTTTCGCCTGCCATCACCACCTGCCAGAAAGTCAAGAAGAGAATGGCAATAGATACTATACTTTTTCTCATATTTATGATAAGATTAATTTGCGTAAATAAACCATGCAAATAGCAACATGAAAGTTTGGTTTCAAATGCCAAATGCAGCTTAACAACCGCAAAGATAAATAATAAAAACGAAGTTCACAAGTTTGTGGTTCACAAACTTGTGAACTTTAGTATTCTTTTATAAATCAAACAAATACTTCTTTTCTGCCTCATTTTCGATTTATCTGCCTCATTTTTGCATCAAATGAGGCAGATAAATTAATTTTTGGGCAGATAATTGAGAAAATAATCGTAATTTTGCAGACGATAATACAAAACATATAAAAGCAATATACATGCATCAGTTCAATTATAAAGATACGCCAAAGAATTTGCTAACACCTTCCATTGTCTGCCAAATTGCTGCCCTTCACGAATACAAGGGCAAACAAGACCTCTATATCTCAGCTAAGGCAGATACCCTATCTGTCCTATTGGAAATTGCAAAGATACAGAGCACCAAAGCATCTAATAGCATAGAGGGTATCTATACCTCCGACGAGCGTCTTCATGCCCTTGTCGTCGAAAAAGCAGAGCCACGAAGTCGCTCAGAAGAAGAAATTGCTGGTTATCGAGAAGTACTCACCACTATCCACGAAAACTATGAGTATATCCCTATGCGTCCCAACAATCTGCTGCAGCTGCACCGTGACCTTTACTCTTTTGGAGGTAAAGAAGCTGGTGGACGATTCAAAAATACAGACAACATCATCGCAGAAACAGACCAAGAGGGAAAAGAGCACATTAGATTTAAGCCTGTTCCAGCATTCCAAACACCAGAAGCAATAGAAGACCTCTGTCAAGCATTCAACGAAGCCTTGGACAAGAGCGAATATGATGCCTTGTTGCTCATTCCAATGTTTGTGCTCGACTTTCTTTCCATCCATCCCTTCAATGACGGCAATGGTCGTATGAGTCGCTTGCTCACACTCCTCCTACTCTATCGTTGCGGCTACATTGTGGGCAAATACATCAGTATTGAAATGCTCATAGAGAAGTCGAAGGAAACCTATTACGAAGCTTTGAAAGCGAGTTCAATAGGATGGCATGAGAACGAGAACGACTATCAACCCTTTGTAAGCTATTACCTTGGCATCATCCTAAAAGCTTACCAAGAGTTTCAAGACAGAGTAGAGCACTTGCATGGCAAGACACTTTCGAAGGCAGAGCGTATCAAAGCAGTTTTCCAAAAGAGATTGGGCAAAATCACCAAGAACGACATCTCTACTTTTTGTCCAGACATCAGCATCAGTACCATCGAACGAACTTTAAAGGAAATGGTAGATGCTGGAGAAATACAAAAAATTGGAAAAGGAAGAGGTACAGGATATATTGTCAAATAAAAGTATCCTCCACCTCTTTTCTGCCTCATTTCCGATTTATCTGCCTCATTTTTGCATCAAATGAGGCAGATAAATCCATTTTTGGGCAGATAATTGAGAAAATAATTGTAATCTTATCTCTAACAACAGGGAATTACACCACATTTTTGAAAAATTCTCTTCTTTTTTGATACATCTTTCCAAAATAATCACTATCTTTGCAACCGTAATCCTTGCTGAAAGCCCACAAATGGGCTAAGGTGGGGATACATATACATAAATAAAGGCGTAACTGACGCTTTGGTTTTGACTGGTTAGAACTTCGCAACTTCAAACAAGTTGTCAAAAACAAAGCAATGGGGACGCCTCACAGGGTGTATTATATAACAGCCCTCATTGGCTTCGAACATTATTGTTCGTTGGTAGGGAGGACGAATTATATACACATTCACGTGGGGCTTTCGGCATTGCTCGTTTCGACAACTTGGGCAATGCGAAGGCCTTAACCAGTGGAACGAGCAGCAGGCTGGCTCCACGTTTTTTATTTCTGTATATCAAAGAAACTGAATATTAACTGCCAATCAGGGAGTCGTTGGCTTGTTTGACTATAAAGACAATGAAAGCAGTTGGTATTTTATGCGTTCTATTTTTGACGATGTGTGCATCACCTTCTTTTGCTCAAATCTCAAAAGAACAAGCTAAAGAGCGCAAGGTCCTCATGAAATCATCAAAGTCTGAGTTGACACAAAAAGCAACAAAGGTGGCAAGAAAAGAAGCTAAGAAATTGAGCAAAGAGGGATGGACGACAACCCCAGGAGCACTTCCTATCGAAAAGCAATTGGATAAAGCCTATATGATGTCTTACGAATATGACGACAACATGTTTCCTAAATATATCATGGGAGAAGCCATGAGTATCGGTGAAAATTATGATGCTGCCAAGATGCAAGCTTTAGAGCTCGCCAAGCAGAACCTTGCTGGGCAAATTCAGACAGAAGTAACAGCTTTGGTAGAAAACACTGTTGCCAACAAACAACTCTCGCAAGAGCAAGCTGCGTCCGTCACCCAAAGCATTATGGCAAGCAAGAATCTTATTTCTCAAAGCATCGGAAGAACTATTCCTGTGATGGAAGTGTATCGCACACTTTCCAACAAAAACAAAGAAGTGCTTGTCCGCATTGCTTACAATAGCAATATGGCAAAAGAAGCTGCCAAGAAGATTGTACGTGAGGACTTAGAGGAAAAAGGCGATAAGCTACACAAAGACTTAGACAAATTGCTTGGTTGGTAAATGAGATTACGCAACATTTTTATCCTACTGATGTTTCTGAACTTCCTCTCCATATCAGCTCAAAAGATAGAGAAGGTTCATGGAGAATACACTTACCACGTTCCCGACAACGTTTCGTTGGAAGAAGGTAAGCGTACAGCCCTCGAACGTGCCAAGATTCAAGCTCTTGCCGATGCTTTTGGTACCCTTGTCTCTCAAAACAACTCTACCATCGTGAAAAATGAGAATGGCAAATCGTCCGTTGATTTCTTGTCGATAGGCGGAAGCGATGTAAAAGGAGAATGGATAGAAACGATTGGCGAGCCTAAGTTTGACATACTCTATGAGAGCAACATACTAACGATTAAAGTAAGCATTGACGGAAAGGCTCGTGAAATCAAGAACGCAAGTATCGACTTCGAGGCAAGGCTCTTACGCAATGGAACTGAAGAGAAGTTTGAAAGCAATGAGTTCAGAAATGGGGATGACCTATATTTGTATTTCAAATCACCCATCAATGGTTATCTTGCCGTTTATCTCTTGGATGAGAATACGCAACAAGTCTTTTGCCTCTTGCCATATAAGAGTTCTGGAGAACCTGCATACAAGATCGTTCACGACAAGCCTTATGTATTCTTCTCCTGTCAAAAGGCAGAAGAGAATCCAAGCGAAGTCGATGAATACACCATGACTTGCGAACATTCAATGGAGCAAAACACTATCTACATCGTGTTTTCACCCAATATGTTTGCAAAAGCATTTGCAGAGGATGAGAACGTTGGGCTTCCAAGACAACTACAACTAAAGGAGTTTCAGAGGTGGTTGGGGAAATGCAAGGCAAAAGATACAAGCATACAAGAAAAGAAAAAAGTAATAACTATAAAATAAAAACAAAATGAAAAAGGTTATCATGTTAATGCTTTTGACATTAATATATTTCAATGTCAAAGCACAAACTATCGACCAAATTCGCACTAAAGCGAGTTTAGGCGATGCTTACTCCCAATATCTTATGGGGTGGAGTTATGCAAATGGAGCTAATGGCGTAAAAAACGACTATCAACAAGCTCTATCATGGTTTAAACAAGCTGGAGTTAATGGTTATGCTCCAGCTGCATACTATGTAGGATGGATGTATTGTTATGGAGAGGGGGTTACACAAAATTACAACGAAGCTTTAGCTTGGTACGCCAAAGCAAAAGAATTGGGTATGGCAGAAGCTAAGCCAATGATTGCGTATTGTCAAAATTATGCCAAGAGCGGAAGCTCTTCTAACAATAAAGATAATATCGTCATAGACGACTTCAACCCAAGCACTCCACCTATTATTCAAATTGTTGCAAATTCTGTCAGATTTGTAGATCCAAGTGGAAACAATGCTATTGATGCAGGTGAGAAATGCTATATCAAGTTTAAAGTCACAAATAAAGGAAAAGGTGCTGCGAGCAGATGTGTTGCTAATATTTTATCTGCAGACCCTATAATGGGATTGACCTTAGGCTCAGTAGGCTTGCCAACTTTACAAGCAGGCAAGACAACAGAAATTCAAATTCCTATCAGTTCTGATTTAAACTTGAAAAATGGCAAAGCCGATTTAGTTATCCAAGTTAACGAACCTCATGGTCTTGGTTCAGATCCTATTCAATTAGCCGTTGCAACCAAACAATTCGTTGCCCCAAAATTGGAAATCGTAGACTATGCTATAACTTCTGCAGATGGAAAAACTTTAAAGAAAAAGATGCCATTTGATATTCAATTACTTTTGCAAAACACCCAACATGGTAATGCTGAAGATGTCACCGTTGACTTTACAGTGCCAAAGGGGGTAATGATTGCAGATGAAAATGGAGCTAGCCGCAGTTTTTCAAGCATTAGTGGTGGAGCTTCAAAATCTGTTGTTTTCCCTCTTCTCGTTACAGACAACTACAAAGGAAATAGTATTCCTTTAGACATCAAAATTCATGAGAAATATGGGAAATATGCAATAAATAAGCATATCGACCTTCAACTCAATCAGACTATGGCAGCAAATAAAATTGTTGTCGAAGAAAAAGACTCAGATAGTAAGAGTTTCGACATTCAAGTTGCATCTCTCACATCTGATGTAGACAAGGACATTCCAATAACAAACAGCCAAGCAGACAATGTATTTGCAGTTATCATTGGCAACGAATCATACAACAAAGAAACCGGAGTTCCATTTGCTGCAAATGATGGAAAAATATTTGCAGAATATTGTAAAAATGTACTTGGTCTCCCACAAGAGAATATACATTTGGCAATTAATGCAACGCTTAATGACATGAAGCATGAAATAGGTTGGTTAAACAAGGTCCTTGAAACAAGAAAGGGAAAAGCTAAGGCCATCTTCTATTATGCAGGTCATGGTATCCCTGACGAAGCTTCAAAGAATGCCTACCTACTTCCTGTAGATGGATACGGAAATGATGTTAGCACAGGTTATCCCTTGGAGAAACTATATGCAGACTTAGGAAATGTACCATCACAATCTGTAACCGTATTCTTGGATGCTTGCTTCAGTGGCGCAAAACGTGAAGGTGGCATGTTAGCTTCCGCACGTGGTATAGCTTTGAAAGCAAACCGAGGCATTCCAGTTGGTAATGTTGTCGTATTCTCTGCTGCACAAGGAGACGAAACTGCATATCCATACAAGAAAGAAGGACATGGTTTATTCACCTACTATCTTTTAAAAGAACTGAAAAATACTAAAGGCGACGTAACCTTGAAACAATTAGGGAATTTTGTTACAGAGAAAGTTAGTCAACAATCTATTGTTATCAATAGTAAGCCACAGACCCCTACCATTATACCTGCTAAAACCATTTCGGACAGCTGGGAAAATTGGAAACTAAGATAAAATCATTAACTTTTTCAGTGGTTGCAAGATGGTGACCAAGTCAATTGGAAGCCATCTTGCTTAAAAAAATTATAACAATGAATATTGATTTTGATTACACAGATACAAAAAATATTCCTTTGGATAAAAGGGATTCTATATCTATTCTTTTAGGTGCTGGTTTTTCTGTACCAAAAGGCTATCCAACCGCCAAACAATTAAACAATCAACTCATTAAATTTGACAAATTCAATATATACTTTTCTTTTGACGGTTTATTGCATGAAGGAGAGAAAGAAAATCTTCCCAATGAATATCAAAAACAATTTGAATTATGCCAAAGGTTAATCAAACTATATAATGTCAAAAACACCCCTTTTGACTATGAAAAGTTTTATGACTTTCTCAAAGAAGGAAAGGAAATATTAAGCGCAGAATACAGAAAACAATGTAAAGATATTGTAACCAAAGAACAATACGAGTCTTACATTTACAATCTTCCTAATATCTACAATCAAATGATCAGCTACCTTCTACATGATAAAGAAGGAAATTGTTGGTACGAGAATAAACCTTTCCATATCGGTTCTGTAGAATTCTATGACGGCATTCTAAAATGCATCAAAAACTGGGAACAAAACAGAATTATAAATGTCCATACACTAAACCATGACCTACTATTTGAATCTTTCAATAAAACGGATTACTTCACAAATAATATTTCAGACGGATTTGACGAATATGGTTCAGAATATTACTGTACAAAAGAAATAGAACACCAGAGCTGTAATATTAGACTCGAAAGATATACAGGTAGGTATAACACACCAATCCGTCTATACAAATTACATGGAAGTATCAACTATCTACCATATTATAGATACGATAAGAATAGTATTGTCATGATTCCTGATAAATATATCAAAATTAAACATGGTATGTCTATCATGAATCTAAAGAAAGCAAACAAGAGCAAAATGGCATACGAAAAATATCCATTTGCAACACATGGTGACTTTTTAACAGGAACAACCTCAAAAATAAAAAGATACAAAGAACCCTTATTGTTCAAAAAGCTGTTTCGAAAATTCAGGAAGAATCTAAGAGAAACAAAAGCACTTATTATCATAGGATATGGTTGTCACGACATTGAAATCAACAAAATGATTATCGAGAATTTCGAATATAAAAATAAGCCTTCATATATTGTCGTTCCTCAACTCTCAGAACAAATAAAAAAGTTTGCTAACCGAATCAACGCAACTCTTCTATACATGGGAGTGGAAGCCATAGACGTCAATACATTCAACTTATAAAAACAATGCACATGAGGAATAGACTTGTATTTTATTACGTTATTGGAGCATTTCTTTTTGCTCCGACAACCTCTTTTGCCCAAACCGACAACTTCAAGTCTCAATATGAGAACTTCAAGAAGCAAGCGAAGGCAGAATATGAAGACTTCCGTTCTCAATGCAATGCAGAATATGCTGAGTTCGTAAAAGAAACGTGGAAGGAGTACCAAACCCTTCCTGCTATTCCTCGCCCAAAAGACGAGACTGTTCCTCCTGTCATCAGACCAGACAAAGATAAAGAGAAGAAGATGGAGGACAAAGCTATAACTATCAAGGATATAGTCTCACCCATAAAACAAACTCCACAGCCAAAGCCTATCTCCCCTATTTACGAAAAAGAACAACAAGCCGAAGAGACATTTCCTTTTAGGGTACTTCTATAAATTAATAAAATTGTGTTGGCAGAGTTTCGCTAGTCA
>ERZ808246.1666-NODE-1666-length-15505-cov-4.485243_pt1 | contig 15505 bp, 8 predicted proteins | sample MGYA00521083_ERZ808246 | MGnify/ENA primary metagenome ERZ808246 (study PRJEB31516, sample SAMN03275577) | gut metagenome | biome: mammalia-associated habitat; material: feces | host: Papio cynocephalus | place: Kenya | collected 2012-07-07 ...
CATACGTGCGCGAGGGGAAACTTGGAGTTTTCAAGTTTTATCGGACAGCAATAATATAAATCCAACAATCAAATATATTATTCTCACATTCCTCTTCTGTCTTCTTCTCGAAAAGAGGGAGCTGTAAGTAAACTATTCTCAATTTTTCAGTCTCTTGCTTGCCTGTTTTAAGGTTACATAGAGCCATGTCTGTTCTGAATTGTCGTGGAAGTCCTCGTCTTGCCACAAAATCCATGAAACAGATTGTATATACTGGAGCTAACTCAAAGTTCCATCGCCCTCTTTTAGCTTGCCTTGTAATGGCTTTCGCTGAATAAAATAGGGTACGGTCAACGAAGAATTTCTGCTCCTTCTTTTGCATTTCGACGATGATATGCCGTCCATCTTCCGTCTTGCACTTCACATTGAAAATGACACCTCGCTCACCTTCTCGGAATGGATGTTGTTCCGTTTTCTCAAACTTGACGTCCTTGATTACCAACTCGCCTTCAAACACTCCGTTAAGAAACGTGATGAGGCACTCTTTTGTGTCTTCGCATCCAAAAATGCGTTTAAACGCCCAATCGACACGTGGGGCAATAAATCTTGCCATTTTCTACAAAATTTGGTTCTGTTTTCTATTATATTTGCGATTTTGGGATAAAAAGTCCCAAATATTAATGTTGCAAAAATACGCTTTTTATTTGAAAACTCCAAGAAAAAAGAAAGAAATCAGTAACCATGTGTCATGATTTTTTGTGTTTTTTTGAAAAAATATGGCTTAAAAGTGAAAAATGAGCTTAAGTGTCATTTTGCGATGTTCGTTTTCTTACTTAATGAATTGTAAATACTTTTTTGCAAATATAGGGAAAATATCCAGTAAAAAGGGAAGATACTATGGTCAGAAAGGTATGGCTTCCCGAATGAGAAAATGTAAGGAAAAATGAAGAAAGTGTCAAAGTGTCAAGTGTCATTTTCAAAAAAATGAGATTTTCGGGGGCGTAAAAAAGGGTTAAGAAGTATATAATATAAAATTTTATAAGCATCCGCTGTAATTTTGAAAATGACACTTGACACTTTGACACTTCTTGTAGTTTTTCTTTACAGATGGAATTTTGAATGATTGGTTGGAAGGGGTGGTGAATCTCTCTCGGGTAGTAGGAATTGCAACCTTTTGGGGTAAGAATTGTAACCTCGGGTGGTACTAAAAAGCCTGTCGGAATGGCGATTTAGCCGACGTTAGGTGATTTTTAGCCGACGACTTGGAACAACTTTGTGCAGGATGTTGTATCTTTGCAGTCGAATTCGAAGGCAGGGGGATGAGGATACAGGCGAGAAAAGAGACGATAGAAAAACAGGCGGGAAGAAAGGGAACAAAAAAGCCTGTGACTGCGAGAGCCACAGGCTATATGGATAACATCTGCGAGAGATGCTGAATGTCGAAGTAGGGGGATTACTTCACGATCTTGACAGTCTGCTTACCAGCCTTGAGCAAGTACATGCCGCTTGCCACATTGTTGAGAGACAAGGAGCTGACGTTTTTGGCAGACTTCACGAGTGCACCGCTGACTGTGTAGAGGTCGATGTCGGCAGCCTTGGCGAGAGTCACGGTATTGCCATCGAAGTTGATGGTGTTGTCGGTGGTTGCAGCAATCTGCTTGATGCCAGTTGGGGCATCTATATCGTAATTGAATTCATAAGTGTATCTTCCCTCTGTAGCACCTTCCTCGTCTTTGTTGTCTCTCTGCATGATGGTGTAGATACCATTGTGTGCGGCAGAGGTAACGAAGGAAGCTTCATCGCCAGCCTTGGTCTCCATTGTTGTAGGAGTAACATCTGTGTCGATGAAGAAGTTGAGGCACTTGTCTACTACATGACCACTTGTTGCTTCTGTCCAGCCTGCTAACTGTACTTCGTCATCGAAGACTGCCATAGCAGTAACAACCTCGGCTTTGTGCATGGCATCGCCCTCGTCATAACCGCTTGTCAACGCCCAGTTCTTCTCCAAGTCACTTGCCTTCAAACTTGCAAGGTATGTGTCACTGCCACCAACGTATGACTTGGTATTGTCGAATGGGAATGTCTCGTTGAAAGTACCAGACAAGTAGAGGTTGCCGTTATTATATGCCATCTCGTCGATGGTGTTGAACTTGGCAGAACCTAACTTCTCATCAATTTGAGAGTGATAAATCTGAGTGTCGGTGATTTTGCCATTCTCGATAGTTGCAAGAATGAAAGCGTGCTCATACTGAGTTTCTTCGCCATTTGGTTGGGTCAGTAAGTCGGTGATTTGCTTGGAGCCGTTGGCTGACTTCAAAGTGAGGTCACTGCCGTATGCTACGAAACCAGCATATACCTTTGAACCATCAGTTGCGAAGTTGACGTCTTCGGCGCAGAAACCATCGTAAGTCTCGTTTTCTGTAGCTGTTAATTGGGCTACGAGGCTTGCTTGGTTAAGGTCTGAAGAAAGAGAAATGATTCCCAATGTAGGAATGTCGTACATGTAGGACCAATCGGTCTTATTGCAGTATTGACCTTTGAGCGTCAATCCATCAATATCGCTTTTACCAGTATATTGGGCTGACAAGAGAACTTTATCGCCACTTACAGTCAGCTTTTGGGGTGTAAAGTGTAAGTCTGGCTCACCGTAGTTCTCGTTCACCATATTTACCTCAGGAATCACAACCTTATGAGCCAGGTATATACCATTCTTGTCGAACTTTACGATGAAACCAGATACCTGTTCTGTCTGTCCTTCCATACCTTTGATGGTAACCGAGCAATATTCTGAGTCAATGATTTTGACAACATCGGCGAAGACACCGGCAGCATAGACGTTGCCCTCTGCATCGGTGGTAACTGTGGTGACGGTAGCGGCACCCTGCAAGAAAGCTGGCCACTGTTCTTTTCCTCCCTTGTCGTACTTGGCGATGAAAGCACTTGTGGCTATTGGCTCCAAGTAGCTTTCACCAAATTCGACTTCCTTGTCAAAGCTACCTGTCACGATGGAGTTGCCCTCGTTGTCGATAGCCATGGCACCACCACGCTGCAAGTCGGCAGTCTTCTTGGTAGTAGAGAGGTTAGTCTCCCATCCGTTGTCTCCTACTTCTTGTGCATTGACAGCTACTGTCGCCAATGCCAACATTACTGAAAATGTAAATCTTCTCATGTTCTTTTATATTAATATGTTTAACTTATGGCTTGCCCAAGATGCCTCTGCCCTCAGGCAAGCCGAATGCCTAATAAATGTCTTGTTAATTCTCCCAATTCTCGATGCCAGGGTTCGCTTCGATAGCCTCGGTAGGGAAGCGGAGCGTGTAGCGAGAGTCTTTCTCCTCCAAGTCGTATGTTTTATCCTTATAGGTCCTGCTCATCTTAGGCTGAGTGGTGCGACGGAGGTCGAACCAGCGGTGTCCCTCGAAGGCAAGCTCGCATTCACGCTCGTCGTAGATGGCTTGGAGCAACTGCTCCTTGTTCATGTTGTCCAACTCTGCGGCATACGTATTGTATCGGGCTGAGACGTAACGCTTCTCCATGAGCGTCTTGAGATAGGTGCGAGCCTCGGTTAGGTTCTCGTCCTCAGCTGTGGCGTTGTCGGAGGCAAGTTCTGCCGCTGCCTCTGCTGCGATGAGGTAAGCCTCGGCGGAGCGGAAGGAGCAACGGTGATAACCATCGATGCTGTTGTTGCCACCAAACTTGGTGAGGGTATACCAGCTTGCCGTCTTAGCCTTGTAGTAAAGCGACTTGCGTCGGTCACCACTACGATACTTATCCAATAAATCCTTGTTGATGTAGCCGATGCCTGCGTAGCTGGAGGTCATCACCTGTTCCAAGGCAACGATGTTCTCCACCGACTTGTAGTTAACTGGAGACGATGCCTTGGAAGCGTTCAAGTCTTCCAAGTCGCCATGCTTCTCGATGACTTCCTTCGCCTCGGTCAAGGCATCCTGCCAGTCGCCCTTGTAGAGGTACACACGAGCGAGGAAGGCATTGGCTGAAATCTTATTGAAGCGATAGTTGTACCCCTCGTTCCATGTCTCCACGTTGAGGTAGTTCTTCGCCTCCTTGATGTCGTCGATGACCTGCTGGTACACCTGCTCCACGCTGCTGCAAGAGAGCACGGCGTTGACATCGGCTATCAGCGAGAGAGGTATGCCTCGTGTGGTGGCAGGGTTGCAGTGGGTGTAAGGCTTGGCATAGAGGTTGACCAAGAGGAAGTGGCAGTAAGCTCGCATCATGTAAGCCTCGCCCACCAACTGGTTGATCTCATCGGTTGTCGCCTCGGTGATGTTAGCCTTGTTCTCCAAGATGTAGTTGGCGATGTAGATGGCATGGTAGTAGCGACGCCAGCCGAAGGTAGCGGTTGTGCTCTGCGGACTCAGGTCGTTCCATGTCCAGATGTCGAAGTAGGAGTCATAGTCGTTCGACTTGATGTCGCCGGGGTTGAGGGTCGTCTCGTCGCTGCGAAGGGTGGCGAGACCACGGTCCTCAGGGAAGTTTTTGTATTCGTAGGTGAGCATCGCCCTGTACTCCTTGCCGGTCTTGGCGATGACCTTGCCCGTAGGGGTGATGTCGAGGAAACTGTCGCAACTGGTCAAGCCAAGCACAGCCATCAGCATCACGATGCCCATCAGATATTTTGCTTTCATTGTCTTCATTCTTTTAGAAATTTACGTTTACTCCGAATATGAAACTCTTTGGGATAGGCTGTGCGTAAGGGTTGCCCATCGTCTCAGGGTCGAGATAGTTGTCGTAGTTGCTGGCTATCACGAAGAGGTTGCGAGCCTCCAAGGAGAGTGATGCGCTCTTCACGCCGATATGGTGCAACCACTCTGTTGGCAACTTATATCCCAAGCGCAAGCTCTGGAGGCGTACATAGTTGCAGTCCTTCACCCAGATGTCGAGCATGTTGTAGAGGTTGTACTCGTTGTACTGCACATACTCACGTGGACGCTCGCTGCTGGTCATCAACTTGGTGAACGAGCCGTTCGTGTTGTCGGCTGTCCAGCGGTTGAGGATGTCGCGGTTCACGTTCAGACCACGGTCGTAGTTGGCAGGGTTGTAACTTGGCTGTACTCTCACCTTCATGCCGAAGTTGAAGATGAAGTTGATGCCGAGTTGCCAGTTCTTATAGTCGAAGGTGTTGATGAAACCGCCACTCACCTTAGGGTCGGTAGTGCCCATGTAGGTGTAGAGGTTGCGCTGTTCCTCGGCTGAGAGGGTGCTGGCACCTGCTGCGCTGAGCTTGAAGAACTCAGTGGCACTCACCTTCTCGCCATCCTTGTTGAGGAAGAGAGGGAAGCCCTGCTCGTCGAGTCCTGCGGTCTTGTAAGCGAAGAGTGCGCCCACAGGATAGCCCTCACGACTTGGGTAGGTGGCGTTCTGTGCCACGGTCTCTTGGATGACCTTGTTCTGGTTGTAACCGATGTTGAGGTTGGTGGTCCAGGTGAGGTCCTTGGTATGGATGTTTCGAGTGGCGAGCGCAATCTCCAGTCCCTTGTTGTTCATGCTCGCCCAGTTGATGGTGGTCGAGGAGAATCCACTCTCCAAAGGCAACATCTTCAAGCCGATGAGGTCGGAGCTGTGACGATAGTAGTAGTCCACGGAGAGGGTGATGGCATTGTTGAGCAGCGCTAAGTCGAGACCGATGTTCACGTTCTCCGTCTTCTCCCACTTGAGGTTAGGGTTAGGAGCGGTCTCGCTGCTGATGATGTCCTCGGTGTAGCCATTGATGACTTGTCCTTTCTTGAGAATACCTATCAGATAAGGCGAGGTATTCTTGTCGATGTTACCCTGCAAACCATAGGAAGCACGGAGTGCGAGGTTATCAATCCACTTCACATCCTTCAACCATTTTTCTTCCTTGGCTCTCCAAAGGCCACTCACGGAGTAGAGAGGCAGGTAGCGGTACTTCTTTGCCACACCGAACACGTCGGAACCATCGAAACGGACACTACCACCAATGGTATACCTATTTAATAAGGAGTAGGAACCCGTGGCATACCAAGACACGAAGGCGTTCTCGGTCTCACTCTCTTGGTGGAGAGGGTAAGACTCGGCGTAGCTCTGGCTTGGGAAGATGACAGGCTGGGTGGTCAGTGTGCGGGCGTCGTAGCCATAGGCAGCACTGTAGATGGAGTTTGCCTTGGCATGGCGGACCTCGGTACCCAACATGAAGTTGACGTCGTGGATGCGACCGAAGGTCTTGACGAACTCAGCCATCGCCTTCCAGGTCCACTGGCGGTTGTGATACTCGGTGGTCTTGTGCATACCGCCTTCAGGCAAGAAGGTCTTCCTGGTGCCGTCTGCCTGCATGTACTCTGTGTTGAGCTTCTCCTTGCGCATGGCGTAAGTGTTTTCGCCGGCATACTTGCTCAAGGAATAAGAATCCTCCTGAAGACCAAACTGTGAGGTAATCTTCAGGTAGTCGGTCAGGCGAAGTTCTGCATTCAGAATCGCCATCATCGAACGGTCACGGCGCTTGGTGTTGGCGTTGGCTCTCTCCTCGAAGATGTTGAAGTCGAGCGAGGAGTCCTCCTTGCCCTGCACGTTGGTGTCGTAGTTGTAGTTGCCGTTCTCGTCGTAAGGCGTGAAGTATGGGTTTGCCAATCGGGAATAATACACAGGATTGGTAAAGCCATTGCTATCGGTGAGGTAGGTGTTCTGCTTGCGCTCGTTGGCATAGACGGAAGCACCCACCTTGAGCATACGGTTAATCTGGTAGTTGGTTTTGAGGGTGATGTTGTAACGGGTGTTGCCCACACCAGTCACGGTACCCTGCTCGCTGGTATAGCCGACGGAAGAGTAGTAGTCAGCCTTCTCGCCACCACCCGACAGACTCACGTTGTATTCCTGGGTGAGGGCATTGCGGAAGAGAATGTCGTTCCAATCGGTGTTGGTGTTGCGCAGTTGGTTGATTTGGTTCTGTGCAGCCTCGCTCAGGGCATTCCAACCCCCCGTCTTGTAGGCGTCTGCCTCACCGAGGGTGTTGAGGATGCTTGCCACGCCACCCTTGTTCTGGCGATAGGTGTAGTCGGAAGCCAACAACCCCAACTCCAAGTCCACCTTCTCGCTGCTGTTGAGCAAGTTGAGGCGGTCGATGTTGTTCTTAGGCATGAAGGTGAGCTTGCCAGTGAAGTTGATGGCAGGCTTGCCGGCACGGCCCTTCTTGGTGGTGATGACGATGACACCGTTGGCAGCTCTCGCACCATAGATGGCAGTGGCGGCAGCGTCCTTGAGCACGGTAATGTTGTCGATGTCGGAAGGGTTCAGACCAGCGATGGAAGTCTGGTAGATGTTGTCGATGTCCTTCAAGTCCTCCATGCTTGGGATGTCGGTACCATCCATAGGGATACCATCGAGCACCCACAGTGGTTCCTGGGTTCCGTTGATGGAGGCGGTACCACGAATGCGAATCTTGACAGGCGCACCTGGGGCACCTGTGGAAGTGATGGAAGAAAGACCAGCTATCTGACCAGCCAAGGCTTGGTCGATGTTGTTGACAGCTCCGATTTTCTCGTCGCTGATTTTGAGGGTCGTTACAGCCGAGGTCAATTTACGTCGGTCCAGTTCCTGGTAACCTGTAACTACCACCTCGTTGATTTGCTTGGCGTCAGACTTCAAGACCACCTTGTAGTCGTTCTTGCCAGCGATGATGTTGACGTTCTGAGTCTCAAAACCCATGAAACGGACGGAGAACGACTTGTCCTTGGCATCGACTTTCAAGGTGAACTTACCCTCGTAGTCGGTGACAGTTCCATGGGTTACTTTGTTATTCTGCCCTCCCAATATGGAAACGGTAGCACCTGGCAGAGGGTCGTCGCCCATCGTACCATCCACGACGATACCCGTGATGGTGCGCTCTTGTGCCGAGAGGAGGTTCATGGTGAAGACCATGAGCAAAAGCATGAATGTTCTCATTCTCATTCTCATATTTTTCTCTCTATAAGTGTTGTATTGTAAAATTTTTATGATGATTACTTGATAGCCTGTCCGAGCGCCGTCTGTATGCGCATGATGACATCCTCGTAGTGGAACTTGGTGGCTGTGTCGCCTGAGTTGCGCTTGCCTTTGAGGAGGTTGAGGATTCTCACGAGTTCGCCACGCTTCACACTGATGGCATCGCTCACACGTGCCGTCTGCGTACCACCCATGTCGATGTTGCGCGAGGCGGTGCTGAGGCTCTGGCACTGCCAGTTGTACTCAGGCGAGTCTATGATAGCAGGTGTGTCGTATAGCTTCTTGTTGATCTTAACACCTTCCTGTTGGGCGGCAGCGGTGATGAGTGCGTCGACGAAGTTCTTCTGCATCTCACGCTCGTCGATGCCGAGCGTTCTGCCGGCGATGGTGCCAGCGAAGATATGCTTGTGGAGCATATCCATCATCTCGATGGCGGTGAAGGCGTTCTTGCCGTTCGCTTGCTCATTGGCGAACATGCGCATCAAGCGGTTGTTGTCGAGCATGTCCCAAAGCATGTAGCTCTGCTGGTTCTGAAGTGCATAGTCAGGCGCCTGCTCCTGCACGCCCAATGGTGTGTTCTTGTTGATGAAGGTATACTTGGTCAGTTCGTTTCTGAAGAGCCACTTCGGATAGGTGAACACTTCGTCGATGAGGAACTGTACGGCTCTCTTCTGCTTGTCTTTCTCCACGAAGGTGAAAGTCGGTTTGCCGTCGTCGATGGTGGTGTTGTCGATATACATGCCACCCACGTTGGCGAGCACATGGTAGAGATAGAGGCTCCACTGGAAGATGACACCTTGGTAGAGCTTGGATGCCTCGTCGTAACTCTGTCCTGGCTCACCCGTGCGAGTCCAGTCCACGATGTTAGGCATGACACGCTTCAGGTTCTCGATGCCATAGCGGGCCGACTTCATGGCGTCGTCGCCGAGGTCCTCGCTCAAGGCTCTTGGGTCGATGGCTGTGCGTTGGCTCTGTGCCTCGCTGTAACGATATTCCTTGCCGCTGTGTTTCTTCAAGAACTCATCTTGCTTCTCAGCGGCGTATTTTTCGAGAGGATACCAACGGTAGCCCCATTCGATCGCCATCATGTCGTAAGGACCGATGTGTGGGGAAATCATCTTGATGCCGTCACCAGGTTGAGCCACGTAGTTGAAACGGGCATAGTCCATGATGGAGGCTGCAGTTCCGCCCACACGGCCGGTAAAGCTCTTCGAGCGAAGAGAGTCGGTAGGGTAGGCATTGGAGGCTATCATGTTGTGACGCAAACCGAGGGAGTGTCCCACCTCATGGCAAGCCACGAATCGTGCTGCGTCGCCAATCAAACTGTCTGGCAATTCATACTGGCGAGCCTCCTTGTTGTAAGCACCCGTCTGCACCATGATCCATTCACGGAGCAATGACTTCACGTTGTGCCACCAGATGATGTCCGCCTCCAAGATCTCACCTGTGCGAGGGTCGATGACGGATGGCCCCATGGCGTTTGCCTTCTCCGAGGCATCGTAGGTGAGGACGGAGTATTTCATGTCGTCACCCTCGGCTGCGATGCTGTCGGTGAGGTCGAACACCTGTACGGCATTCTTGAAACCAGCCTTCTCAAAAGCCACGTTCCAGTCGGTCATGCCCTTCTTGATGTAAGGGCGCAGGAACTCAGGCACTGCCTGGTCGATGTAGAAGACGATGGGTTTCTTAGGCTCCACCAGTTCGCCACGCAGATAAGCTTCTTCATCCTTCGGCTCTAAGCGCCAACGGGTGATGTAGTTGTTGCGCTCTACCTCCTGTTGCTTGTCACCATATTGCAATCGGCTTGTGGTGAAGTAGCCCACCCGTTGGTTCTCCTTGCGTGCGACCATCGGCACCTCTGGGAGAAGTACCAGAGAGCTGCTCACCTCGACGGTGACGTTGGTCTTGCTCTTGCCCTCGTGTACGACGGTAGTCAGTTCTGATGTGGCGGTGACGTTGTTGCTGAAAGCCTTGATGTCGATGATGTGCGACAAGTCGGAGTCGGCGGAAGTGCCGAGGTTGATGAGGTTGAAGACATCGTTGAGGTAGTTCTTCTTGCCATTGAAGAGGTCGTTGACCTTGAAGATGACCGTTGAAGAATCCTTGGCGACGGCTTCCACCTTGAGACTGGCGATGAGTGGGTCGATGTAGTTGCTCTTCACCGAAGCCGCCATGGCATCCTTCTCGTCGACCTCAGGCGTATTGCGCTGTTGGCGCACGAAGACGGTTTTCCTCGTTTTGTCCCATTCGAAGCGTATGCACTGGTTCTCGTAGTTAATGCCACGGTTGACACCAGCCTCATTGAGCTCGTTTGGAACACGTTGTAGTTTGTTGGATACGAGAAATACCCTTCCCTTCAGTTGGGTAGGCATTTCTAAGTAAAAATCCTCTCCCTTGCGTATCACATTCATAACTCCTCGTACATTAACCGAATCGCTTCCCACGATTTTCTTATAGTCAGAGGTAGGCAGTTCTGTCTTCTTTTTCTTCTTGAAGAGTCCCATCTCTGGTGCTGCATTCAAGGCGAAGGCATAGCAGGAGCTACCCAAAAGCGAGGCACTAAGTGCCCCAAGCAAGATTTGCTTTTTATCCATGAATAAAAATTCGTATATTTAGCTAAATATTAATTATTGTTTTCTAAAAACAATGCAAAGTTAAGCACAAATATTCATTCCCACAAGTATTTAGTCCTATTTTCGTTATTTATGCAAGTAATTTTAACTATATCCTGTTTCAGGTGTCTATATTCTGTAGAATATAAAACAAAAAAGGCTGGAACATATCATATGCTCCAACCCTTCATTTTCTAAAAGCTAAAAACCAACAAATATGGCTTTTTATAGCCAAAATTTGCCCATCTATAAGAGTTATTTTCTATTTCTTGTCATAAGCGTGGACAGGATAGTCGATGGTGTAGTGAAGACCACGGCTCTCCTTGCGCTCGATAGCCATGCGAGTGATGAGGTAACCCACGTTGATCATGTTGCGAAGCTCACAGAGTTCCTTGCTAACCTTCACACGCTTGAAGAGGTTCTCTGTCTCCTCGTAGAGTAAGTCAAGACGATCCCAGGCACGCTTCAAGCGAAGGTCGCTGCGCACGATGCCCACATAGTTGCTCATGCACTCTCCGACCTCCTTCACGCTCTGTGTAATCAAGACCTTCTCCTCGTTGGTCAAAGTTCCCTCGTCGTTCCATGCAGGAACCTTGTCGTTGAAGTCGTATTCATCCACATGCTCCAAACTGTGCTTGGCAGCCGTGTCGGCATAGACTACAGCCTCGATGAGCGAGTTGCTGGCCAAGCGGTTGCCACCGTGCAGACCTGTGCAAGAGCACTCGCCAAGGGCGTAGAGTCGGTTGATGCTGGAGCATCCGTTCAAATCTACCTTGATGCCACCGCACATATAGTGAGCGGCAGGACGCACAGGGATATAGTCTTTCGTGATATCGATGCCGATGCTGAGGCACTTCGCATAGATGTTAGGGAAGTGGTGCTTTGTCTCCTCAGGGTTCTTGTGGGTCACGTCGAGGCAAACATGGTCGAGACCATGGATTTTCATCTCCTTGTCGATGGCACGAGCCACGATGTCACGAGGGGCAAGGCTCAAGCGTTCGTCGTATTTCTCCATGAAGCTCTCGCCGTTAGGCAAGCGAAGGATGCCACCGTAACCACGCATCGCCTCGGTGATAAGGAACGCAGGATGGGTCTCTCCTGGATGGAAGAGAGCTGTAGGGTGGAACTGAACGAACTCCATGTCTGCCACCGTACCCTTGGCACGATAGACCATCGCCTCGCCATCGCCTGTGGCAATGATAGGGTTGGTGGTAGTCTGATAGACAGCTCCGCATCCACCGGTACACATCACGGTCACCTTGCTCAGGTAAGTATCTACTTTCTGAGTGTCAGGATTCAAGACGTAAGCACCATAGCAGTTGATGTAAGGAGTGCGGCGGGTAACACGAGCACCGAGGTGGTGCTGGGTGATAATCTCCACGGCGAAATGATTCTCCTTGATGTCGATGTCAGGGTTGTTACGTACAGCCTCCATCAAGCCACGCTGGATTTCTGCACCCGTATCGTCTGCATGGTGAAGAATACGGAACTCGCTGTGTCCGCCCTCACGATGGAGGTCGAACTTGCCGTCCTGCTGCTTGTCGAAGTTGACACCCCAATTCACAAGCTCCTTGATTTGCTCAGGGGCTTTGGTCACTACTTGCTTGACTGCTGCTGGATCGCTGATGTAGTCACCAGCAATCATCGTATCTTGGATGTGCTTTTCGAAGTTGTCCACTTCGAGGTTAGTGACTGAAGCAACACCACCTTGTGCAAACGACGTGTTGGCCTCGTCGAGAGAGGTCTTGCAAATCATGCACACTTTACCTTTATGCGCTCTGGCTACTTTCAGGGCGTAACTCATACCGGCAACTCCTGCACCGATAATCAGAAAATCATACTTATAAACCATTGAGTTTATTTTATCTTGTTTCTTCCAGGGACTGTTTGCAGAAGCAAAAAATCCCACATTATTATTCGGAATTATTCGGATGGATTCCTTAATTCGTTGCAAAAGTAATAATTTATCTTTAAAATGAGTAAAAAGAGAGGGATTTTTTGTAATTTTGCAGTGTTTTTTTAAGGTTTAGGGTCCTGTGGACTTTCAAAATGCTATAAAATTAGGTATGACAGACAGAACTTTCCATAAGCGTTTCACCGTCTCGGCGAAGTGTGGCATAGGTGTGTTTACTCTCTTGGCAGGGTATTTCTTCTGGGTCAAGATGGCCATCGTGGGCATCTTGCTCGCCATCGTCATCGTGGGGATGATAGAACGGATATTGAATACCACTTATACTTTCAGGCGTGTGAGACCCATCGACCGTGACGAGGAGATGGATTTCATTGTCGTGGATGAAGGAAGGTTTTCTAGCAAGAAGACGATTCCTGTATGCGACATCGTGCGTGTGGAACCGATGAAGACGCTCATGGGACTGGATCATGCGCTTGTCATCGAATATGGGGCGAGACGTATTGCGAGTTTGTTGCCTGATAATGAGGAAGCCTTTGTAAAAGAAATCGAGAAAAGAATTGAGATTATTGATAAGGTGTCAAATACCAAATAGATTTGATGAATTCGAGAAAAAAATAGATAAGAGAAATTAGAATAGATAGAAATGAAAAAAATATTTAGATATGTTTTGTGCTTGTCGGCTGCGATGCTGTTGTGCATACCGATGAGTGCTCAAGAAGTTGTTACTCGTTCTGATGACGGAAATGACGAGGAGGTTGTGGAAGGTGCTGATGACGATGAAACTGAGGATTCTACTTGGGTCGATTCTTTGTCGGCAGCTGACTTGCATTTGGCTTGGCCTAATACGGTACAGGTGGGCATGGACAAACTTTTGAAGAGCAAGATGTTCGAAACCTCGCAAGTAGGCATCATGATCTGGGACTTGGAGGCGGATTCGTGCATCTATCGCTTCCGTGAGCGTCAGTTGATGCGTCCTGCCAGCACCATGAAACTCGTCACTGCGATAACGGCGCTGGATAAGTTGGGTGGTTCTTATCAATTCAAGACCACCTTGAAATATACGGGAACCATCGAGAATGGAGTCCTGAAAGGTGACATCTATTGCGTGGGTGGCATGGACCCACGATTCAACAACGACGATATGACGGCTTTTGTGACCAGTCTGAAGGACATGGGAGTGGATAGCATCCAAGGAAGCATCTATGCAGACAGGTCGATGAAAGACGAGGACTTGTTGGGTGAGGGCTGGTGCTGGGATGACGACAACCCTGTGCTTTCGCCCTTGGTCTTCGGTCGCAAGGATAATTTCATGGATAGGTTCCTGACAAAGTTGAAGGATGCGGGCATCGTGTATGCTGGTTTCGGAGCTTCCGTCAAGCGCTGTCCACCGAGTGCTTTTACCGTCTGCACCCGTTTCCATACCATGGATCAGATTCTGCACAAGATGATGAAGGATAGTGACAATCTTTATGCCGAAAGCATGTATTATCAGATCGCGGCTTCGACGGGTAACCGACCTGCAAGTGCCAAGAGTGCCAGGAGCGTGGAGAAGCAGTTGATTCGTAAGGTGGGACTCGACCCTGCGAGATACCGATTGGCTGATGGATCGGGCTTGTCGCTCTATAATTATGTAAGCGCCGAACTAGAAGTGAAGTTGCTTCGCTATGCATTTATGAATGAGAACATCTTGCCTCATCTCAAGCCTTCGCTTCCTGTGGCTGGTGTCGATGGAACCTTGAAGAAGCGCATGCGCTCTGGTTTCGCACATGGAAATGTGAAGGCAAAGACGGGTACCGTGGAAGGTGTCATCGGTCTGGCTGGATATTGCAAGGCTGCAAATGGGCACGACCTTTGTTTTTCGATTATCAACAATGGTATCATGCATAGCAACAATGCTCGTAATTTTGCCGATAAGGTATGTGAATTGCTTTGTCAACCGTAGTTTTAAAGGTAAAAAGGTAAAAAGGTAAAAAAGTAAAAATATTATAATGTTATGGAGGAGATTCGTAAGTTTGTAGATGAAATGATAGGCTGGACAGGCATCGCTGGTGATTATGTACCGATGCTTCGTCATGTGTTGCTCACCATTACCGCCATCTTGCTGGCGATGCTGAGTGATTTCTTGTGTCGTAAGATATTGGTGCCATTGATTTCTAAGATCACCGAGAAGACAGAGGTGACTTGGGATGACATCCTTCTCAACAAAAAGGTGCTTACTTCGGCTTGCCACATCGTTCCAGCTGTAGTGATATGGTCGCTCATGCCGCTCATCTACTTGGAATACCCCATATTCAAGGAAATATTGGAGAGAGCTACGGGCATCTATATCGTGGTGATGTCGGTGCGTACAGCTCTGGTCTTCATCGGTTCTTTCAAGGGATTGGAGGAGACGGGGCAGCGTCGCTCTTCTGCACAACAGTATTTTCACACCTTCTGTGGCGTTCTTCGTGTGTTGATGCTTTTCGTGGCTGGTGTCGTGGTTATCGCCATCCTGCTTGGTAAGAATCCGATGACCTTGTTCGCAGGCTTGGGCGCTACTTCCGCCGTATTGATGCTGGTGTTCAAGGACACCATTACGGGATTGGCTTCGGGTGTGCGTCTCACAAGCAACGATATGCTTCACAAGGGCGATTGGATAACCGTGAAGTCGGTGGATGCCAATGGAATCGTGGAAGAGATGTCGCTCACGACTGTGAAGGTGCGCAACTTCGACAATACCATCGTCACCATCTCGCCTACCACCTTGGTGAATGGCTCTTTCCAAAACTGGATTGGTATGCAGAAGAGTGGGGGAAGACGAGTGCAGCGAAAGTTGTATTTTGATTTTCGAAGCATACGATTGGTTGATGAGGCTTTGAAGAAAAGTCTTTTGGAGAAGCATTTCGCCACAGAAGACTCCTTCAAGTTGAAAGACTCTTTGCAAAAGGCCTTGGCAAAGAATGGACTTCAGGTCTCCGAGATTTCTTCCGACTCGTTAAAACAGGCTGAGAAAGTGATGGAGGAGGGCGAAAGGGTAGAAAATGTAGATTTATTGAACCCTGCA
>ERZ808246.1667-NODE-1667-length-15478-cov-5.128834_pt1 | contig 15478 bp, 13 predicted proteins | sample MGYA00521083_ERZ808246 | MGnify/ENA primary metagenome ERZ808246 (study PRJEB31516, sample SAMN03275577) | gut metagenome | biome: mammalia-associated habitat; material: feces | host: Papio cynocephalus | place: Kenya | collected 2012-07-07 ...
AAAATACCCTTCACCCTTCACCTTTTGCCCTGGAATGCCGATAAACACAGGGGATTCAGAAGGTGAAGGGTTCTTTTTTACCCTTCATCCACCCTTCACCTTTTTTACAGTTATTGCTTAACCTTGTTTAATAATCCAATCGCCAATCGTGCGTTGGTTGCTATCATAGTTGACACCAATCTTGAAGAGACGTTTTCCATCTGCGGAATAAGGTATCAGATAGCCTTTGTCATCTATCTGTTTGATGGCTTCTTCTGCAGAACCGTCATACTTTAACTCGAAGACATAAATGGCATCTGGCATATGGATGACAGCGTCAGCTCTTCCAATCGCGCTATTTTCCTCTACCTTCATGAAAGCTCCCATCAGATTGAAAATCAAGTAGAAGACCGTTTGAAAGTCTCGCTCGTTCTTATTGGACAAACGATTTGAGATGCTGGCAAGGTATGCTTTCAGTCGCACCATAGCTCCCTCCAAGTCATCATCGTAAAGCTTTTCGAGGAAATCACCCACTAAACCATTGTTGTCAATGGATATAGGAGAAAGATAATTGGGTGCAAGGCTCTTGAGCATCCCTATTTTGACCTCCTTGTTCGGGTAGCCCAACGCATAGCGTTTCAGCAGAGGGTTGTATTTCTTGATGGTCAGATAGCCACTTTGATAGAGCAAAGGAAGGGCAGATGTCATCTGTTCTGGTGAAACATCAAAGTCATCCACATTTACTCCCTTTTTTTCGATGTCCATCACGTTGACGTGGTATTTTTGAAGGCTTTTGATGAGGTAGCTTGGGGTGCCAGAGCCAAACCAATAGGAATCTATTTTTTGGCTGTTCATGCATCTTACCAGGCTGAATGGATTGAACACATCCTCGGAGTGTTCGCTGAAATGGTATCCATCGTAATAGCTGCGTAGTTCCTCCAGACATTCCTCGTAAGTCATGCCAAGGGCTTTGGCAAGTCCCTCAACGTCTGGTTTCATCACGGTGGTAAGTTCCGTCTTGCTGATGCCACATATAGCAGAGTATTGGTCGAGCATACTGATGTTGTCGAGGTTGTTCAATTCGCTGAAGATGCTGAGTTGAGAGAACTTGGTGATACCTGTGATAAACGTAAATTCCAAATGTGGGTCAAGTTTCTTCAAGGGACTGTAGAAGTTTTGCATGATAAGGCGGAGTTCCTTCAAGTTATCTTTCTCATGTACGACATCAAGCAGAGGGGCATCGTATTCATCGATGATGACCACCACCTTTTCGCCTGTCTGTTCGTGTGCACGCTCAACAAGCCCCATCAAACGTTCGTTGGGGTAAAGCTCGTTGTCATCCTTTCCATACAATTTCTCGTATGGCAAGAGAATAATATCAAGATAATGCTTCAGACTCTCCGCATCGAAGTGCTTTGCACCACTCATGTCGAAATGGAGTACGGGATGTTTCACCCACTCCTTCTCGTAATCAGTAATGTCAAGTCCTTCGAAGAGTTCCTTCCTGCCCTCGAAATAAGCCTGCAAGGTAGAGGCAAAGAGCGATTTGCCGAATCGTCTCGGACGACTCAGAAAGACATAACTCATTTTTTTCTTGCGAAAATCTACAATATACTTTGTCTTATCTACATAGAGATAACCTTCATTGCGAATTTTCTCAAAAGTCTGCACTCCTACAGGATAGTAATTTACGATTTTTGCCATAATTTCCTTCATTTTACGTTTACTTTGCAAAAATACAACTTTTATTTGAAACAAGTCTTTTGTTTGGAAAATATTTTATGTTTTAAGTAGAAGTTTATCTTCTGCTCATACTCTAAAATACCCTTCACCCTTCACCTTTTGCCCTGGAATGCCGATAAACACAGGGGATTCAGAAGGTGAAGGGTTCTTTTTTACCCTTCATCCACCCTTCACCACCCTTCATCTATTTTTCTTTGAAGTACATCCCTAAGTGGTGTAAAAAGATGGGTTAGGGATGAGTTATAAAGTGTGAAAACATTTGTTATTTAAATTTATTTTATTAATTTTGCGCCATAAAATCTTAATTAAAGGATTATGGCACAGATAATTATAGGAAGAAAAGATGAACAAGAACAATTAAAGTTATGCTCAACTTCGGGCAAGGCAGAATTTGTTGCGGTGTATGGAAGAAGACGTGTGGGAAAAACCTTTCTTATACGTCAGTTCTTCCATGATGATTTTGATTTCTATATAACAGGGTTGTATAAAGGTTCGATGAAAGACCAACTTCGTAACTTTGCAGAAGAATTGCAGTCGAAGTCCAAAGGATTTGTGCCACAACCAACCGATTGGCATGAAGCTTTTAGATTGCTTCGTTCATATTTGGAAGGTGTGGATAAAGAGACAGTAACAGTCTTTTTGGATGAGTTGCCTTGGTTGGACACACCTCGATCGAAGTTTGTGCAAGAATTAGATTTCTTCTGGAATAGTTGGGGGGCACAGCAAGATAAGTTGAAACTGTATGTTTGTGGCTCGGCTGCCACATGGATGATCAAGAATTTAATCGGAGCAAAAGGCGGGTTGCATAATCGCCTTACTTGTTCTATGCGCTTAATGCCATTCACATTGGGTGAGACTGAGCAATATTTGCAAAGCATCCATATTGATTGGGAACGTTATACTATCATGCAGTGTTATGCTATCTTTGGTGGAATACCTTATTATTTAAGTCATCTGCATGCCAATGAAAGTTTGGAAAAAAATGTAGATCGGCTTCTCTTTTCAATGGCAGGTATGCTGAAAGATGAGTATAATTTTGTCTTCCGCTCTTTGTTTGAGGATTCGCCAAGATATTATGGGGTGGTGGAATTGTTGTCAAAGAAGAAGAAAGGTTTGACACGAGAGGAAATTGTTACTGGCTTGAAACTACCAAAGGGAGGAGCTCTTACTGATATTCTAACAAACTTGCAAAATTGTGATTTTATAAGAAAGTATCATGGATTTGGCAAGAAACAGCGTGATGCGGTTTATCAGTTGACCGACCTTTTTACGCTCTTCTACCATAACTTCATGGCTAATGAGGTAAGTGATGAACATACATGGAGCAATATGCTTGATAACCCAAAGAGAGTCTCATGGATGGGATATGCTTTTGAGCAAATATGTTTGCTGCATTTGCCACAAATCAAAAAGGCTTTGGGCATAAGTGGAATATTGACTCAAGCTTCTTCTTGGACAGGGAGTGATGGTGAGGAGAAAGGACAGATTGATTTGGTAATTGACCGTCGAGACAGAGTTGTAAACTTGTGTGAGATGAAATTTTCAACACAGCCCTTTGAAATCACTAAGTCTTATAGCGAAAAGTTGCGAAGTAGAATGGCTTTGTTCCGTCGTGTGACTAAAACCACCAAAACCTTGGCTAATACTTTTGTGACAACATTTGGAGTTAAGGGGGGCAAGTACAGTGGATTGGTAAACAGCGAGGTGACGATGGAGGATTTGTTTATGTAGCCCTTCTTCCACCCTTCACCGCCTTCCATCTTCTTGCTGAAGGTCGTCCCTAAGTGGGTATAAGAAGTGGGTTAGGGACGAGCTATAATTTTTGAAGGTCGTCCCTAAGTGGTGTAAAACGCCAACTAAGGAAGTGAAAATGCGCCAACTGAGGAAATATGACTCTGGAGAGTCTAATATGATGCACAAATTTAGTCATAACTTATGGCAAGTACGAGTCATAACTTATGATGAAAAGAGTCATAACTTATGATGGAATAGGGGGAGAATATATGCCTTAGGTGAAGGGTGATGAAGGGAGGATGAAGGGTAAATGCAACCCTTCACCCTTGAAATCCCCAGTGTTTATCGGCATTTCGGGGCAAAAGATGAAGGGTGAAGGGTATTTCAGCGTATGCAATGAGTTCTTTCAGCCATACTGCTTGTTTTAAAGCAGAATGATACGGAGAAATATTGATGACTGCGAGAGATAGCAGACTGTCCGATAAGTCGCCAGTCCGCTGTCTCTTAGGTTACAAAGGGCTATCCTTCGTAAGACAGTGAGCTGTTCTTTGTCTGCCAGTGGGCTGTTTTACCAAAATAGCAGTTGGGCTTTCAAAGGACAGCATCTGTAAATAGGTTAATCAGTCACTTTCTCCATCGAGAATCTTTTTGAATTCTTCTTCCGGTGGTAGGTTTGGGCGAAATTATTCGGCATTTGCGCTTGGTGGTGATATAAGTCAGCCTTCAAGTTGTCTCGCAATGTATATTTGTCCCAGTGCAATGTGGCAGCTTGGTGTATGTAGAATACCCGTTCCTCTAAAGTCTTAGTCTTGGTTAAAATTTCATCGTGATGAGAAAAACTTAGTGCAAAAAAATCATGCCAGTCTAAATCGCCCGCCATTGGCGGGCGATTTAGACTTAGTAACTCTTTGTATGGTAAAATCCCTTGTTTATCAGCTGATTGCAAATCGTCCGCCATTGGCGGACGATTTGCAATATCGTTCCATTGTTCGTAAAAATTGCGCATTTTTTTGATACTTGTAGGAGAAAAACCCCGAAGTCCTGGCAACTCTCTTCTGAGTTGCTCGCTGATGTTTTCTATTGCCCCGGTTCCCCAGGCACCATTACGAGTGTTTTCAGAAACATACTTGCCGACGCCATAATAGAGGGCGAGCATTTGCTTGTTGACAGCTTTTGCAGCTTCCAACTGGTTTTGGAGTATAGCCGCCTTGATCTGTTGGACGGCATCATTGTATAAGGTACTTATTGCTTTCATACACTAAATTCTTATTTTGCAAAAATACAATTTATTATTGATAACTCCAAGCGTTTATGGGCTTTTAAGTAATATTTACTTTCCTAATTATCTCGCCATGTAAGTGTATATTATGTTCCAACAGTGTATTTTATGATAATTTATCGTTAAAAAGATGTTAAAAGATTAAGTAAATACTTGCACAGTATTACTTTTATATATAATTTTGCAACCGAATTTAAGACAGATTCGATAAGATTAAGTTCTCTACTAAGGTAAATGAAATCCTCTGCAAAAGAGATATTTATAATGAACAAGATTGTCTCGGTAACGAGATACATTGCAAATTGTATAAGTAAAAGATGATTTAATATTTTCCAATTAGAAACAATTTTCTATTAGAATATAAGTTAAAGTAAAATTAAGTAAAAGATGAAAAAAGTTCTATTAACAATGGTATGCCTTATTGCATCCTTCTTATTGTGGGGGGGCACAGCTAAGGCGCAAGAAACTAGCAGTAATGTTAGTTTTGTAGAAACTGGTGATGACAACAGTACTTTGACTGTTACCGTCACAGGTACAGTAACTGACGCAGATGTTGCTGCTTTTGAATCACAATTAAATGGAAAAAACTATTCAAAGGTTGCATTTGAAGGCGGTGGTACAGTAACAGATGCATTTGTGACCAAACTGAATAACAAGACTGCCATTGAAGTTTTGGATTTAGGTGGTGTTTATGTAGATAATTTGACATCTGCAACAATCCCGACTGGCTTGAACTCAAATTGGAAAGAATTGACTTTCCCTAAAATAAAGTCAGTAGGTGATGTTATGAAATTACCTGCAGGAATGTTAAGCAACTATCAATGGACTGAAAATCTGTCCTTGAAAATTATCATTCCTGAAGGTTATACTGAAATTGCAGAAAAAGCATTCCAAAATATTTCTAAGGTTACATCGTTGTCTTTGCCATCAACTTTGAAGACTATCGGCAAGTTTGCTTTTGCTTCAACTGGTTTGAAGGACTTGTCTCTTCCAGAAGGCTTGGACAAGGTAGATGATGGTGCCTTTTATGAATTGAAAGCATTAGCTATTGTAAAATTGAACGAAAAGTTACGCTATATTGGTGCAGGTGCATTTGGATGTTCCGGCAATATTAATGACCTAAGTGCTCAGAGAACCATTACAATTCCTGAGACAGTGCGTTTTATCGGTCCTTATGCCTTTGCTGAACGTAAATTCTCAGATATTTATTTTGAAGGAAAGGATGCTCCTGTTTGCCCTTATGGACCATTTAGTTACGATAATGGTTGGGGTACTACAACAAAAATGTGGGGTACTGCTTTTACAGGAACAGATGACAAAGTGCATTGGTGTAATGGCGGTTTTGACAAAAAAAATAATTTTACAGGACTTGCTGATAAGCCTGCACAGGGGTATGCCAATCGTGAAAACTATAAGAATACTTATTATATGACAGTTATGCATTATCCTAATGATGCAAATGAACCTGACAAGTACTCTGATCAATCCCGAAAGTATGAAACGGTTTTCTCACAATCAACAGATGCGGAAACAGGAAAGGTGACTGAAACTTTTGATTGGAATAAACTATATACTGTTGGCAAGGAAACTGAGCAACTAAAGTATCACTATGATTCTAATAGTAGTACAATAGATCAAACTAAAGGATATTCTAATGAGGCTAATAATCAATCTGGTACTCAGGTAGAAGTTGGCTATCGTGATTCATATTTAGGTGATGGTTACATTTGGCCTAGCCAAACCCAGTTCTTGCGTGCTTATGTGACAGCAGGTCTTGGCTTGAAGTGGGATGGTGTTACACCAGTTGATACTAAGTTGTCACCCGAAGATGAGAAGGTTTTGAAAGAGGCAGGATATGATTTGAGTGATAAAACTTTGTCATATAATGCATTCTGTGGAACTCGTAAGTTTGCCCTTACAAATGCTGATGTAAAGTCTTCTCCTAAGTATGAAATCAATATCAAGTCTGGTGAGTGGTGGACACTTTGTGTTCCTTTCAACATGACTAAGAAGCAGGTCCTTGACACATTTGGTAAAGATACAAGACTTTGCCTTTTCTCTAGTGTAGAACGCAAGATAGACGTTGACGGTAAGAATCATATTCTGTTGAGCTTTACACAGGATGTGCTTAACCATAGTACAACCCAAAATGGCGTTAAGGCTAAGAGTGAAGAAGGTCGATGGGAATATGCTTACATTGAGGATTGCGATGAGGTCGCTGATAACGAAATTGTTATTTGGGCACATGAATCATACATGATAAAGCCAGACGGTGGTGAAAATTCAGATAAAGACGCACGTTTCGTCGTAGAGAATTATGAACCAATCGAAGGAAACCCATTACCAACTGTTGTTAATGCGATTACAACGTCTGACTTGCAGGATGATGATAACACCAAGGAGTATCGCTTTATCGGTAACTATTTGGGTGGAGATAATACTGATGGTCGAGCTGTCAATGTAAAAATTCCTCAATACAGCTATATATATGCTGCAACTAAGAAGGATCCTACTGTTAAATTCAGATTTTACACAGGTACAAAATCTATTTGGAAGCCAAATAAGAGCCTTGTTCAAACCAACAATCGTGGCGGTGGTTTCGTTGATTATACCAGTTTCTTTGGAGGTGAGAAGGGTACTACTCTTCCTACTAGCAATGCAAAGCAAACTTCCCTCTTTGGTGATGAGGACTTTGGTGGTACTACTGGCATAGATGATGTTACAATCATTGCTGGTGGTGAGGCACTTTCTCCTATTTATACTCTTGAAGGTAAGTTGGTTAGAACAAATGGCAGTGTTGAAGGCTTGGCTAAAGGTATTTACATCCAGGCAGGTAAGAAGTTTGTTGTTAAATAAGATGATGTTAAAATGAAAAAAATATATATTACTCCAAGAGTGGTGGTAACTAAATGTATGGTAGAGTCGTTTATTGCTGCTACTATTGGAGGTGGTGATTCGCAATATGGTCCTGATAAGAAACCCAAAAAGGATCCGATTACCCCTACTGATCCTGAAGAGGAAGTAGATTTACATTCCAAGCAATTCACAGCTTGGGATGTCTGGGATGAAGATTAGACTTTTTTCTGAAGAACTAATTATCTTTTACTAATAATTAGTGTTTATATATACAATATGAAAGGGAGTATGCCGCGAGGTACGCTCCCTTTAGTTTATTTGGTAGTTTTTATAATGTTGCTAAGTCATAGTAGAGTGGGGTGGTTAGGCCTGTACTCTCTTTCTTTGTGAGGAGCATAAAACCATTCTTCTCATAGAATGGAACTGCTGTGTTATACGCATCTACGGTAACGAATCTGCATCCTGCTCTGTTACCCTGTTTGTATAAACCTTTGATGAAGTTGATAATTTCAGTCCCAATCCCCATATCTTTTGCGGAAATGGACACGGCCAATCTGCATAATTTTACGGCAGGATAACTTCTTAAGATTTTCTCGTGAGGAAAACGATGTTTACGAAATCTGTTGAATTCACTGTTGCTGTTAAAGTCACTGACTGATAGCTTGTCATTGGCTAAACTGAAGTAGGCTATAATCTTGTCTTCTTGGTTTTTGTCAATGATGATATATGTGACAGAAATCATGGCCTTTGTGTAATTGGGTGACTCGTTGACAATATAGTCATTCAAATCTTCGTCTCCGCAGTCAAATGTGTTAATATGCTCAGTTCCTTCCAACCGTTGCATTTCAAAATTTTGGTGGATTTGTACTTTTGTTATTCGCATGCTTTTTTCTTTAAAAGATTATAAGTTTCCCTTGAAAATACTCTTAAATACTTCATACGCATCTATAATCTCTTGTCTGCGTTCTGCGCTAACTTTCTTGGGATTCTCGATGTTCTTCAAGAATCTGCGAGCATCCTCTCCATATAGGATTGGAGTCTCAGGACAAATAGGTTTTAATGTTCTTGCCATACTTGTTTCTCCTTTTTTATTTATGTGAATAATATGTTATATGTTAATAATACAGCGTGATATTGCTACCACGCTGCAATAATACGATTATTTCTTTTCCATAGGACCTTTCTTTAAATAAAATATAGCAGCTAAAGTTCCTACAACGCCAATTATGGCAATTGAAACAGCTACATATCCCTTTAGTGCCAAATATGTTGCAGCCACTATACATACCAATACTGCAATCAAGGCGAAGCACATTCCCATAATGCTTTCTATAAGCCCAAAATTAACTACTTTGTTGTTTATTTTGTGCCTATAGGCTTGTTCTTCTTCTGCCATAACCATAATCCGTTCTGGAGCACTTTGCAAGGTTTCCTTATATGCTGCAAAATCGGCAGGTGCTGGAAGGGGACCTTCAAATGTTTGGACAGCACTTGTTGTTAATACGCCATTGCTTCCTTTTTGTGTAACTATTTTCTTTGCCATTTCATTTCTGTGTCAAATTTAGACATAGCACAACGTAAGTCACTTCCTATAGCTTTCCAGTCCTCGTAAAGCCCATCGTTCTGCTTCATGGACATAACTACCTCACGCAATTGTTTACTTTTCCTTCTAGGAGTTAGCACAGAAGCCACACCTGAATAGAAGTTCGGAGCAAAGTCCAAAATACTTTTTGCATTTCTAGTTTTTCCCATATTTAATTATTTTAACTGGTTCGTGTATTATTTCTTGCAAAGATAAATAGAAATTTTCATATAAACAAATTTTTTCTTGGAAATCTTATCGGATGGCAATCTTTTGGGAATGAATGCCTTTGTCGCTGCTGACCTTCAGTAGATATATGCCTTTTGGCATATTGGCAGTGTTGACTTGAATTGTATTGCCTTGTGACTTGATGGAGCAAATCGTTTTGCCACCTATATTATATAAGGTAGCTGTCATGTTCGTCGCTCCAGCTTGAAAGACTTCGTATGATGTGGAAGATGTACGATGGAAGAGGAATGTCTTTTCTACAGGCGTCTTGACGAGAGTGGCCTCGTTCTCACCTAAGATGTATTTCAATCCCGCATAGGCATCAATCTTACCAGCACCAGCTTGCCTTCCTTCGTTGATGAAATGATTCCCTTCGTTGCAAGCATCGTCATTGATGGCGGTTTGCATGGCAATCTCCTTGATTTCTTGATGAGTCAACTTTGGGTTGGCTTCAAGCCATAAGGCAGCAACACCTGCCATGTAAGGAGAGGACATAGATGTTCCCATCTTGTAGCAGAATGGAATCTCTGAGTTGCCGTTAGTAATAATTTTAGACAAGGATGTGCTTCCAATTTCATACCTGTTGGCGGCAGATTCAATATAGGCACCAGGTGTGCAGATATGAGGCAATGTTTCACCACGATAGGTTGTGCCAAAGCTTGAAGATGCCAATATGTCATTTAAGCTGCAACCATAAGATGTTTTGTAATTGCTGTAGATACTTCTTTCTCCAGACTGCTTGAATGTTGCTTTTTCATTGGATACATAAGCTCCGACAATAATCGTTTCAGTACCGCAGGCTTCATTTAGAATGGTTCCTTCGCTGGTGAGGTTGTTTGCCCAACCTTTTACATTCAGATAAAAGGGACATGCCGAGTTGTTGTAGCAAGTGATGCTTTGTCCACTTTCTCCTTTTATTACATATCCAATACGGCATCCACTCATCACGGCTTTGGCGTCATCACTTTTTATGGTGTAGCCTTTTAAATTATCGTGAATGGTTTCTTCTGCGACATATATATGAGCTTTCATATATTCATCGTTGGTGTTTATTTCTTGTGCTTCTCCCTTGACTATAATAGGGTAGGAATGTTTGATTTCTCCAGTCCTTGCTTTTACGATGACAATATCCATATCAATGGGAGTATCTGAACTTGTAGTTATATATTGACCGATATAGTCGATACTAACTGTCGTATTGTAGATACATTTCATCTCCTTGTCCTCCTCCGTCAGTGTTTTCTTCTGTACAATTTGGAGGTTGGCTTGGTTTCCTGCCGACATACAAGCGACGATATCGTATTCCTTGATGATCTCGTTGAGGGCTTGCGTATATAGGTCGCTTCCATCGTGAGGACCTACGTTTTGACCGAAGGACATATTGACAACCAATCTTTGGTTGTGTTCCTTGCAGTATTCGCCGAGGTACTTGAGATATTCCAAGTTGCTTACTTCAAGACTCATGGGACCCATTGCCAAGTCGGCTTCCGTGGCAACGCCTTTCAATTGAAAGGCTTCTCCTTCATAGCAGCCGGCGGCGATGCCAGCTACATGAGAAGCATGGCTGTTATATTGCGTATCAGTCGTGAAGTTGGCGATTTCTTCTTCGGTAGTTAGCAGTTTGCCATCAGCTGTCTTGATGAGTTTGAACCTGCTTTTGCCTTCTTTGTCCAAGAACATCGGGTGGTTTGGGTCGAATCCACTGTCCAAGATACCTATCATGACACCTTTTCCTGTGAATGGGGTTCTCTCGTCCGAACAACCGATGCGGTCTTCAGACTTCGACAAGAGTCCTTCGTGTATCTTATCGACACCCGTCAGTGCGTTGGCATGATTGAGCATCAGTTCCATCTTATGTTGGGCAATGGAAATGCGTTCCACGGCTGGGAGGTCGGAGAGAATGGAAAGGCTATCGAGGGAGGTACGAACGATGGCGAAGTCTGAACAAAGAGGGGTGGCGGAGAAACTTTGCTCGGTAAGAATTGACACATCGGTTCCTCGTTGCAACTTCACTACCGCCTTGATGGTTTCGGAATTTGCAGTTCTTAGAGTGGATGCTTTCAAGCCTTTGGCGCATGAGCTTCCCTCGGAGATGGAAGATGTCGCATCTTGTTTCATCTGTTGGAGAGCAATGCGGCTCATGGCATCCAGTTTTTGCCCTGATGCACTGGCGCATAGAGCCAATGTTATCAAGGTTGTCATAATTTTCTTCATAGTTTTCAGTATAAGTAATATAAGTAAAAGATGATTTATGCTGCAAAGTTAACATTTAGTTACGTGAATGTGGGGGAATAATTGTTCTTTTGTGGGTAATAATTTCACAAAAGAGTTTTTCTAACAGAAAGTTTGGCGGTTTCGGAAATTATTTGTAATTTAGCACCGTGAAATGTAAAAGCATTTGAAATATGGCAGAAATCGTTAATTGTTATCCTGTTGGAGTGCAGACTTTTGAGAAAATTCGTGAGGGCGGTTATCTTTATGTTGATAAGACAAAGTATATCGTAGATTTTCGTAAAAAGAAAATGAGTTATGTCTTCCTGAGTCGTCCGAGACGATTCGGTAAGTCTCTCTTTGCCTCTACCTTGCAGGCTTATTTCGAGGGTAGGAAGGAACTCTTCGAAGGACTTGCTATAGCCGATTACGAGAAGGAATGGGTGAAACATCCTGTGCTCCACTTCGACATGAGCGGTGCCAAGCACTTCGATGCAGAGAGCTTGAAGCATTATCTTGATTTTATACTTTTGCCATACGAAAAAAATGTATGGTAAGGATGATAACGAATTTTATCCAAACGAACGTTTGATGGGACTTGTGCAACGTGCCTATGAGCAAACGGGCGAGAAGGTGGTGGTCATCATCGATGAGTATGATGCTCCACTGCTCGATGTGGTGCATGAAAAGGATAACTTGAAGGAACTCCGACTGATTATGCAAAACTTTTACAGTCCGCTCAAGAAACTCGACCCTTACTTGGAATTTACGTTTATTACTGGTATCACTAAGTTTTCCCAGCTCAGCATCTTCAGCGAGTTGAACAACTTGGATAATATCAGTATGTTCGACCAATATTCTGCCATTTGCGGTATCAGCAAGACCGAACTTACCACCGTGATGAAACCTGATGTGGAGGGTTTGGCGAGGGCTTTGCACATGACCTACGAGGAATGCTTGGTGGCACTCCGAAGCTATTATGACGGTTATCATTTCAGCGAGAACTCGGAAGATGTGTTCAATCCATTCAGTTTGGTGAAAGCACTGAATGCTCAGAAGATAGATTCTTATTGGTTTGGCTCGGGTACGCCGACTTTCCTTTTAAAACAGTTGGATAAGTTTAACACCAACCTCACTATCTTGGAGAGCCAGGAGGTGTTACTGAACTCTTTTGACCTCTCGTTAGAGGAGATGACAGATGCTCTTCCATTACTTTATCAGAGTGGTTGCCTTACCATCAAAAAGTATGATCCGATGTTTCGTGCATATACCCTTGGAATCCCAAATAAAGAAGTACGCGATGGTTTGTTCAACTCCATGATTCCTCATTGATTGGAAAATCAAGGAGGAGTAGTTTGAGCCTTATTGGTCGAAAATTGTAAATTTTAAGTAATATTTACTTTCTAATCGTATTGTTTTTGAAGAAAAAAGTGTATCTTTGTGCCCAATTAGACTTGAAACAAATCAAAAAAGGCACTTCATGGGTGCATAATTATTAACTAACATTCATTAAACAAACGACATGGAACAGGTATTTAGCTATATCATAAGCTTGGGTGCCAGCGTGATGATGCCTATCATCTTCACCGTCATCGGCTTGTGTATTGGCATGAAATTCGGTAAGGCGCTGAAGTCGGGACTCTTCGTAGGTGTGGGTTTCGTAGGTCTCGGTGTGGTTACCGCTTTGTTGACGACTAACTTCAACGACCCATTGAAAGCTATTTCAGATCTCTACCACCTACAACTCAACGTGTTCGACATGGGATGGCCTGCCGCTGCTGCCGTGGCTTACAACACTGCCGTCGGTGCGCTCATTATCCCAATCTGTCTCGGCGTCAACTTCTTGATGTTGATTACCAAGACGACTCGTACGGTCAACATCGACCTTTGGAACTACTGGCATTTCGCTTTCATCGGTGCCGTGGCTTATTTCGTGATGGACCAGAGCTTGCTTTGGGGCTACTTTGCCGCCATCGTATGCTACATCATCACCTTGGTTTGTGCCGACTTGACCGCTGAGAAATTCCAGAAGTATTATGACCTCGATGGTATCTCCATCCCACAACCTTTCTGCCAGAGCTTCATGCCTTTCGCCATCGGCTTCAACAAGCTCCTTGACATGATTCCAGGTTTCTCCAAGCTCGACATCGACGCTGAGGGATTGAAGAAGAAGTTTGGCGTGCTCGGTGAGCCATTGGTACTCGGTGTCATCGTGGGAGCCTTGATTGGTTGGGCGGCACAGCTCGACATCAAGAAGATCCTCTTCCTCGGTGTGACCATGGGAGCCGTGATGGAGTTGATTCCTCGTATCACCTCTTTATTTATAGATGGATTGAAGCCAATCTCAGAGAAAACACAGGAGTTGGTGAAGACCAAGTTTAATGGCAAGAAGGTACACATCGGTATGAGCCCTGCCTTGGTCATCGGTCATCCTACCACCTTGGTAGTTTCTGTCATCTTGATTCCTGTCATCTTGGCAATCGCCGTATTCTTGCCTGGCAACCAGTTCTTGCCATTGGCATCGTTGGCTGGTATGTTCTATCTCTTCCCAATGATACTTCCTTTCACCAAGGGTAATGTGGTGAAGACCCTCATCATCGGTCTCGTGGCTCTCATCATCGGTCTCTATTTTGTAACCGATATGGCGCCAGACTTCACGATGGCTGCCAACGAGGTATTCAAGGCTACTGGCGACAACGCCGCTCATATCCCTGACGGATTCTCAGGAGGTGCGCTCGACTTCGCATCCTCTCTCTTCGGATGGGTCATCTATCGTGGTGTGAAGCTCTCTTATGTCGGCATGGGTGTTCTTGCCATCATCACCATCGCCTTGATGGTTATCAATCGCCGTCGCATCGTGGCAGAGGAAAAAGCAGCTGCGAAAAAGTAAAAAGGTAAAAAGGTAAAAAAGTAAAAAGGTAAAAAAGTAAAAAGGTAAAAAAGTAAAAAGGTAAAAAAGGCTGACGCCCATTGGAACGTCCAATCCTTTTTTACCTTTTTATTTTTTCCGTCCTCCGTAGATGGAAAAATTGTGGTGGTTCGAATCCGCCTAGGACAACGTTTTAAAGGTAAAAAGGTAAAAAAGGCTGACGCCCATTGGAACGTCTCAACCCTTTTTTACCTTTTTACCTTTTTTTGTCCTTTGTATGTAACTTGCCTTTCATGGATTATTTTCCTACATTTTATGTATGTTGTGAAGTTCCACGATTGCACTATGGCAAAAAAAGCAATGAAAGAACCGCGTTTATGTGCAAGATTTTCAGTAACTTTGCGGCATAGCTTACCAAAAACTCTGATTATGGCAAGATTCATCAACCCCTTCACCGATATCGGATTCAAGAGAATCTTCGGGCAGGAAATATCCAAGCCCCTGATAATTGATTTCCTGAACAGCCTGCTGCACGGTAAGGAGCGCATAACCGACATCACGTTCCTTGACAAGGAGCAGCCGGCACTGTTCGAGGACGACCGCTCGCTTATTTATGACATTTACTGCAAGACCGACAACGGCGAGAACATCATCGTCGAGATGCAGAACAAGTCGCAGCCTTATTTCAAGAACCGCAGTGTTTATTACGCCTCCGAAGCCATAGCAAGGCAAGGCGAGAGGGGAACCTACTGGCGATACAACATCGAGGCCGTTTATCTTGTGGCATTCCTGAATTTCTGTCCGATGGACTTTGAGAGGAAATTCAGAACCGATGTCGGGTTGCAGGACATGGAGAGCAACAAGACGTTCTCTGACAAGATGAGGATGACCTTCATGCAGCTGCCCTTGTTCAAGAAGGAGGCTGACGAGTGTGAGACAGACTTTGACAAATGGATTTACGTTCTTAAAAACATGGAGACATTAACAAGATTGCCTT
>ERZ808246.1668-NODE-1668-length-15473-cov-2.448891_pt1 | contig 15473 bp, 13 predicted proteins | sample MGYA00521083_ERZ808246 | MGnify/ENA primary metagenome ERZ808246 (study PRJEB31516, sample SAMN03275577) | gut metagenome | biome: mammalia-associated habitat; material: feces | host: Papio cynocephalus | place: Kenya | collected 2012-07-07 ...
TCAATTAAGCTCAGAGACGAGGACTTTGTTCTGCGCTGTGAGAGCGGCTCGGCCCCGCTCGATTACGCAAAGAAAAACGGCCTTCACTATAAGCTCCTCGGCTGCAGCCACACGCGTATCAGCGGCTGGATAACCGACGAAAAGGCGACTGTTTATGCACCCGGAAAGAGGCATAAGGCCTGCCTTGACTGCGGAAAAACGGTCAAGACCGGCGTTATCGCCCAGCTCAAGTGCTCCGCACCGAAGCTCAAAGCGGCTACTGCCGTTTCCGGCGGCGTAAAAATCACCTGGAGCAAAACCACCGGTGCCGATTATTACAACGTCTACCGCAAAACGGAAAAGACCTCATGGGAAAGAATTGGAAAAACCTCGTCAACGTCATATACCGACAAGACGGCAAAGAGCGGAACAAAGTATATCTACACCGTCCGCGCAGTCAACGCAGCCGGTTCCTCGTCCTATAACAAGACCGGAATCAGCATTCAGCTCAAATGCGCTGCGCCGAAGCTCAAAAAGGCATATAATGTTTCCGCAGGAGTAAAAATCACGTGGAGAAAATCAACAGGCGCTAATTATTACAACGTCTATCGCAAGACAGCAAAGACCTCATGGAAAAGAATCGGAAAAACCTCGTCAACGTCATATACCGACAAGACGGCAAAGAGCGGAACTACTTATACTTACACTGTCCGCGCAGTCAACGCAGCCGGTTCTTCCTCCTATAACAAGACCGGCGTTTCGGTGAAATACCTTGCCGCAACAAAGGTGACGGCAAAGGCCGCAAGCAAAAAGGTCAGCGTTTCTTGGAAAAAGACCGCCGGTGCAGACGGCTATGTTGTCTATCGCAAAACCGGAAACGGAAGCTACAAGGTGCTTCAAACAATCAAAAGCGCAAAGACGCTCACTTTCACCGACAAGAGCGTTAAAAAGGGCACAACATACACCTACCGCGTAAAGGCATACAGCGGCAAGACCTACAGCGCAGCTGCGGCGTCAAAGGCGGTCAAAGCAAAATAAAAGACCTGCTCACTCAGAACAGGCCAAAGCAAAAAGAAAAACGGGACTGTCATCGGCAGTCCCGTTTTGGTTCATTAAATCAGAATCTAAGGCTCTTGTCTTCGCCGATTCCGCTCATTCCGTCAAGGATATACTTGTTTCCGTCCGGGTCGCAGACATAGCCGGAAAGCGTTCCGAAGGTGACGTGATAGTTGATGTCAATTACGCCGCCGGGTACACGCATGATGAAGCGGTCGCCGATGTCGAAGGTGATGTCAACCATTCCGTATGTATCGCGGATACGCCACTTGTTATATTCCGGATGCTCAAAGCGTACCGGAGTGAGCAAGGTTGTGTTGCCCTCAAACCAGATGAGGTTTTCGTTGTAATCGTTCTGGTTGGTTGACTGGTTTCTTGTGAGGTTGAAGCCGAAGAACTTTCTTTCGCCGTTTATGTCCATCTTGCCCATTGTTGTTACCCAGTCGTAGTGAGCAACATAGGGGTAATAACCTCTGTGGTCGTCGATGATTGCGGTGCTTTCTTCGTCTGTCTCATATCTCACGCCGTTGAACTCGACCCAGCCGGAGAGCTTGAAGAGGTCCTTTTGGGAATACAGCGGACGGTTTGCGCCGAAGGGAATTGAAACGATGCTCGGGAGCGAAACGCGGTTCAGCTCAACGTCATAGCTGACCGAAGCTCCGCTCTTTGCGTCCTTTGCGTGGCCTGTAACGAGGGCCTGACCCTTTTCAAAGTGGTTGATGCATTTGAGAACAACGTTCTTTCCGCGGGACTCCGTGGTGTCTCCGTTCAGAAGAGTGTCTGAAATGACGGCGCATTTTTTCGGGAACATATCCTGGAACTTTGTGACCTTCTTGCTCTTTTTGTCATAGACAAGGGTCAGTCCCGTGCCGAAAATGCCCATATCGCAAACAGCGGTGAGGACGATAATGTCCTTGAGGTTCAGCTCAATTGCTTCCCAGAGGGTGAGCTTCATCTTGTTGAGTGCGTTGGGGAACTTTGAAGGCTTGTTGACCTTTAAGAAGTCCATGCGCGGAAATTCGCTTTCAAAGGTTCCGAAAAAGGCGTTGCCGTTTTCGTCAACAACGTTCTCCGGCGTCGGAACGGCCTTTCTTTTTTCGGAAAGTACGTCATAAAATGTCATCTTGTGGTTTCCTCCTTATGTTTTGCGCCTTGGGCGCACAATTTTTGTTTGAAGCTATAAAAATTAAAAACAATTAACAACGGCTTAACATATCCGTAACCGTCAGTTATAAATCATATGCGATAGTAAATGGGAACTATCATACGGACTTTCTCAGTCCTCAAAGCTTATCCGCGGGTCAATCAGAACGTTATAGATATGGCGGGCAAGGTTGAGCGCCATCGTCTCCTTTGTTTCGGGGAAATCGCGAATTATCCAAAGATAGATGGTCCCCGTGAAGCCGCTTGTGACGAAGGTATATGCATTTTTGAGCCATTCAACGCGCGGCTTTGAGTGAGTCGGAAAACCGATCGGAATGAGCATATCAAAAAACATCTGGCCGATTTCGAGGTGGATTTTGCTTTCGGAATTGGCGTTATATATGATTTTTGAAATTTCGATATTCTCCGTGATAAGGCCGAGAATTTCCATCATCAGGTCATAAACATCATCAACGGTGATTTTTCTTCCGCATTTCATCATCTGCTTGAGCCGTTCGCGGCTGCCCTTTGCAATGAGACGCTGCTTGTCATAGAACTCCTGCATGATTTTTTTGTGCAGGTCATAGATATCGTCAAAGTATGAATAAAATGTGCAGCGGTTGACGTCCGCCATTTCGCAAATTTCCTTAACGCTGATTTTGCTCATCGGCTTTTTGTCAAGCAGCTCAATGAAGCTTTCTTTAATCACGCGCTTGCTGTATGCGGCACGGCGGTTTTCCTTTTTCTCCTGCTGTTCCACGGGCGGCACCTCCGAAAATGTGACAATCACTCGTTTTATGACTGTTGACTTCACAACAGTATGTATAGTATAATAAATTCACTAAAAAAAGTCAATATGGCTTTTGTGCGCAGTCGGCTTTGTTCCCTTTTCGGCGCAGACCGACCCGCAATAAAGAAACTTTGGTTTCAAGGAAATTACGAAGAAAGGCAGGCGTCATTTTTATGATCGACCTCAACGTGCTGCTGTGCAAGGGCTGCTCCTTCTGCGTCAGATTCTGCCCGAAGAGCATTCTTGAGCTTGGCACCGAACGCAGCAAAAAAGGCTTCTTTTATCCCCGTCTGACGGACAGCGAAAAATGCATTTCCTGCGGAATTTGCGCAACTGTCTGCCCCGAAGGCGCAATTGAACTGAAAAAGGAGGCCGAGTAATGTCAAAGGTATTTATGAAGGGCAACGAAGCTATTGCCGAAGCCGCGGTCAGGGGCGGCTGCCGCTTCTTTGCCGGCTACCCCATCACTCCGCAGAATGAAATTCCGGAATACCTTTCATGGCGGCTTCCGGAGGTCGGCGGCGTTTTCGTTCAGGGCGAAAGCGAGGTTGCTTCAATCAACATGGTTTACGGTGCGGCATCCTCCGGCTGCCGCGCAATGACAAGCTCCTCCGGCCCGGGCATCAGCCTCAAGAGCGAAGGTATCTCTTACCTTGCAAGCACAAAGCTTCCGGCGGTCATCGTCAACATCAGCCGCGGCGGCCCCGGTCTCGGTTCAATTCAGCCGGCTCAGATGGACTACCTTCAGGCAACGAAGGCGATGGGTCACGGCGGCTTCAAAGTCATGGTCTTTGCTCCGTCAACCCTTCAGGAGGCCGTTGACCTCACATATAACGCATGGGAATACGCCGAAAGGGACCGCAACCCGGTGCTCATCCTCATGGACGGCTGTCTCGGCGCAATTATGGAGCTGGTCGAGCTGCCCGAGTTCAAAGAGGCAAAGCGCGAAAAGACCAAGGGCTGGGATCTTTCGCTGCGCGAAGGCGAAAGCAGAAGAGCCAGACTTCTCACTCCGTATTATCCCGAAGCCATGCTTGAATATGAAAACACAATGAGAGGAAAGCTCTATGACAGCTGGCAGCAAAACGACGTCAAGGTTGAAGAATTCATGCTTGACGACGCGGAATACGTCATTGTTGCCTACGGCATCTCTGCCCGCGTTTCAAGGGAAGCCATTCTCCGTCTGCGCGAGGAGGGTCATAAAATCGGCATGATCCGTCCGATTACTCTCAATCCCTTCCCGAAAAAGAGCCTTCAGAATCTCGACTACGGCCGCGTAAAGGGCATCATTGACGTTGAGCTCGCAATTCCGGCTCAGATGCGCGATGATATCGCCCTTGAGGTCAAGGACAGAGCTCATATATATACCTACGGACGTTCGGGCGGAATTTTGCTCGACGATGAAAGCACATATGCGGCAATCAAAAAAATCGTTACGGGAGGTGCAAAATAATGGAATTCAAAAGACCTTCTTCTCTCAAGGGTACACCGAGCGGCTTTTGCCCCGGATGTATGCACTCGCTCGCAACGAGGATAATTGCCGAGGTTGTTGACGAGCTCGGCCAAAAGGAAAACTGCGTTCACGTTGTTCCGGTCGGCTGTTCAACGCTCAACCTGCTTTATTGGGACGGCGACATTGTCGGCGCGGCTCACGGACGCGCTCCGGCGGTTGCAACCGGCTTCAAGCGCACCAACCCGGAAAGACTTGTCTTTGCCTATCAGGGCGACGGCGACCTTGCCGCAATAGGCCTTGCGGAAATTATGGGTGCGGCCAACAGAGGTGAAAACTTCACCGTTATTTTTGCGAACAATCAGACCTACGGCATGACCGGCGGCCAGATGGCTCCCACAACGCTCATCGGTCAGAAAACGACCACGACCCGCTACGGACGCGACCCCAAGGAGACCGGTTATCCGATGAAAATGTGTGAGATCATTGCAACGCTTGAAGCTCCCGTTTTCGTTGCAAGGTATGCGCTCAACTCACCGAAGGGCATCATGGACGCAAGAAAGGGCATTAAAAAGGCCTTTGAGCTTCAGCTCGCCGGAAAGGGCTTCACCTTCATCGAGCTTTTGACCAACTGCCCGACAAACTGGGGCATGACTCCGCTTCAGACGATTGATTACATGAACACAAACACCATTCCGTATTTTGTTCCCGGCGTATACAAGGATAAGGAGGCGCAGTCAGAATGAAAAAGTCACTTATCTTTTCAGGCTCGGGCGGACAGGGCGTTGTTTCCGCAGGCATGATGACCGCTAAGGCCGCGGTCGAAGGCGGAAAATACGCAACCTTCCTTCCGGAATACGGCCCCGAGCAGCGCGGCGGCAGCGCAAAATGCACCGTTGTTATTGACGACGGCCAGGTCATTTCTCCGCTCGCAAAAAAATGCGACGTTCTCATTTGCATGAACGAGCAGGCGTTTTCAAAGTTCAAGACCCAGCTCAAGGAGGGCGGCGTTCTTCTCCTCAACTCAAACAGAGTGACGAGTGAGGTCAAGCGAAGCGACGCAACGGTCATTGCTCTCCCGGTTGACGACATTGCGGACGAGATCGGAAATCCGAAGTGCGCAAACATTGTCATCATCGGTGCTCTCATCGGAGCTACGGGAATCATTACCGAGGACGAATTCCTTGACAGCCTCAAAAAGAAGTTCGCTTCAAAAGCACCGTCTGTTATGGAAATGAACACCGCAGCCCTCAAAAAGGGCGTTGAATACGGCAAGAAATTTGCTTAAAAACCTCAGCTTAAAAAAACGGACTGTTTCGGAGGTCAACCGAAACAGTCCGCTTTTTATTCCTCCCTGAAAATGATTCCCATGCAGCCGCGGCCGCAGTGAGAGGAAATGCAGCAGCCGGCTTCGCTCGCAAGCACCTCTTCAAACGGGCCGCTCTTTTTTGCAAAGGAAACAAGCTCGTCAACCTCGTCCTCTTTGAGACCGGAGAAATTGAGCAGGCAGAGCTTTTTATCCGCCTTTTTGTTTTCAAGCGTTTTTTCAATGTATTTCTTGTCGGCTTCAAGGCCCTTGCCGCGAAAGCGTTTTCCGGGAAGGAGCTTTCCGCCGACAATTTCAACGCTCGGCCGCAGGGAAAGGAGGTTCGCCGTCAACTGTTCGGCTTTGCTGCAGCGTCCGCCGCGGCGAAGGTAGTCCGTGTCTTCAAGAATGAAGCTTGTACTGATTTTAAGCCGCAGCTTTTCAAGCTCGGCGGCAATATTCTGCGCGGTTTCTCCGCTGTCTCTCAGCCGGCAGGCTTCATAGACAAGCATTGCCATCCCCGCGGAGAGATTGAGCGAATCGACAACATAAACGTTTTCAAAGCTGTTTGAAGCAAAGCGCGCGTTTTGAAAGCAGGAGGAAATTTTTCCGCTGATTGAAACGTGAACAACGTCATAACCTTGGTTCGTCAGCGTTTCAAAAACAAGCTTATAGTCATTCGGAGAGATTCCGGCGGTTTTCGGTGTTTCGCCGTAAAGCTCGCTTTTTTCATAAAGCTCCGACGCCGTCAGATCCACACCGTCTTTGAATTCCTCGTCGCAGATGAGAACGGTCATCGGAATTACGTGGACATCGAGTTCCTTTTGCAGCTTTTTTGAAATGTCTGCGCTGCTTTCGGTCGTGATTGCAATTTTTTTGCTCATATTTAAGTTCACCTCAAAATGAGTATTCCCGGAAAAGGGCAAAAATTGTGAATCCATACACTAAATTCACACAAAGGACTTGAAAAGAGAGGTAAAAAATAGTAGAATGATTATGCTATTTTTTACAGACCGGACGTATCGCGCCGGGAAGAAAGGATGAATTTCAATGTGGCAACTTAAAAAAGCGTATTACAGAGCTTTTCAAAAGGTCATGAAGATTGCAATGTATGCTTTCGACTGGTCCGAGCCGGAGCTTCTTGAAGGACCCGGTTCAATCGCAAAGCTCCCCGCGCTCATTGAATCAAAAGGACTTAAGCGTGTGCTCATCGTTACCGATAAGGGACTTATGAGCCTGCACATTCTTGACGGTCTTTTTGCTGCGCTTGAAAAGGACGGAATCGAATACGTCGTTTATGACGGAACTCAGCCGAACCCGACTATTGACAACATTGAGGACGCACGTCAGCTTTATCTTGACAACAACTGCGAAGGCGTGATCGCTTTCGGCGGCGGTTCACCGATGGACTGCGCCAAGGCAGCAGCCGCAAGAGTTACCAACCCGAAGCTTTCCGTTAAGCAGATGAGAGGCGTAATCAAGCTCCACCATAAGCTTCCGCCGCTCTTCGCCGTTCCCACCACCGCCGGAACAGGCTCCGAGACCACTCTCGCCGCCGTTGTTTCCGACCCCGCAACCCACGAAAAGAACGCCATCAACGACCCGCGTCTTCGCCCGAAGTTTGCTGTTCTTGACCCGGAACTTACCGTTGGTCTTCCGCCGCACATCACTTCAACAACAGGTATGGACGCTCTTACCCACGCCGTTGAAGCTTATATCGGCAAGAGCAACGTCCGTTCAACCGAAGCTTACGCCGAAAAGGCTGTCCGCATGATTTTTGCGAACGTTGAAAAGGCATACAAGGACGGAAAAGACATTGAAGCGAGGAACAATATGCTCAAGGCTTCCTACTATGCAGGCATGGCCTTCACCAGAGCATATGTCGGTTACGTTCACGCAATCGGCCACAACCTCGGCGGTTTCTATCACATTCCGCACGGCCTTGCAATGGCTGTTATTCTTCCGTATGTTCTTGAGTATTACGGCGAGAGCGCACACAAGCGTCTTGCAAAGCTTGCCGTTATCACCGGCGTAAAGACCGAAGGCACCGACGCCGAAAAGGCAACTGCCTTCATTGAAGCCGTTAAGAAGCTCAACAGCGACATGAATATTCAGGATAAGTTTGACTGCATTAAGGAAGAGGACATTCCGACCATCGTCAAGCGCGCCCTGAAAGAGGCTAATCCGCTCTACCCCGTTCCGAAGATTATGGACGAGGCAGACTGCGAAGCCGTAATCAGAAGACTTATGAAATAAGCAAATACTTAATACTGCACAGCCGTCAGGTTCGCCCGGCGGCTGTGTTTTTTGTTGCTTTTGCATAATTTATTTCTTTTCCGGGAAGGATAACTTTTACAGCAAATAAAGCATAGGTACTTGCTATGAATTAAAAACGGTGATATACTACCAATGCAGTAGGAATTGAGAAAGGAGGCGCTTTCAAATGAAAATCTCAACAAAGGGACGCTACGGCCTGAGAATCATGACGGACATTGCAATCCACGAAAAGGAAGGCTGCGTTTCGGTCAAAGACATCGCAACGCGCGAAAACCTTTCGGAAAAATACCTTGAGCAGATTATCACTCCGCTTTCAAAGGCCGGCCTTGTCAAGTCGGTTCGCGGGGCAAAGGGCGGCTATCTCCTTTCAAAAAGCGCAAAGGAAACCTCGGTTGAAGAGATTCTCCTTGCAACGGAAGGCAGTCTTGCTCCCGTTGCCTGCGCCGAAGACAGCGAATGCTGCGAAAACTACTGCGACTGCGTGACCTCGTTCATCTGGACAAAAATCTACGACGCCATCATCGGCGTTGTCAGGAACATAAGTCTTGAAGAGCTGGCCGAACGCAGCGCAAAAAGCGGCGGCTGCAAAAGCTGCTGAAAAAGTAACTTTGGGCGGGTTCTCCGCCGAAAAAATATGAATCCGCAGCTGGGTTCAGGAAAAGGGAAAGCGGCCTTCGCCGCGCGGAAAAAACTTATGAGATTTGTATACGCAGACAATTCAGCAACGACCCCGATGTCGCAGCACGTTATTGACGCAATGCTTCCGTATATGAAAGAGCATTACGGCAACCCCTCCAGCCTTTATGCCATCGGCCAGACCGCTCACCGCGCAATTACCAAAGCACGTGAACAGGTTGCCGCCGCCCTCGGTGCCGATGAAAGAGAAATTTATTTCACCTCCGGCGGTTCCGAAGCAGACAACTGGGCAATCAAGGGCGCAGCCGCCCTCGGCGCAAAGAAAGGCAAAAAGCACCTCATCACTTCAAAAATTGAGCACCACGCCGTTCTTCACACAATGGCCGCGCTTGAAAAACAGGGCTTCACCGTCACCTACCTTGACGTTTACGAAAACGGAATAGTCCGCGTTGAGGACGTTGAAAAGGCAATCACCGACGACACCTGCCTTGTTTCAATTATGTACGCCAACAACGAGATCGGAACGATTCAGCCGATCGCCGAAATCGGAAAGCTCTGCCACGAAAAGGGCGTCCTTTTCCATACCGACGCGGTTCAGGCTGTGGGTAATATCCCCATCGACGTCAAAAAGGACAACATTGACATGCTTTCACTCTCCGGCCACAAGTTCCACGCTTCAAAGGGCGTAGGCGCACTCTATTGCAGAAAGGGAATCAACCTTCCCAACCTCATTGAGGGCGGCGCACAGGAAAGCGGAAAGAGAGCCGGAACCGAAAACGTTCCCGGAATCGTCGGCATGGGTGTTGCAATTACCGACATGACGGAGCATATGGAAGAGAACATGAAGAAAGTTGCCGCCCTGCGCGACAGACTTTTTGAAGGTGCTTCAAAAATCTACCGCTCAAGAATCAACGGCGACCTTGAACACCGCCTGCCCGGCAATTTCAGCATGTGCTTTGAGGGCGTTGAGGGCGAAAGCCTGCTTCTCATGCTTGACATGAACGGTGTTTGCGCTTCAAGCGGTTCCGCCTGCACTTCGGGTTCGCTTGATCCCAGCCACGTTCTGCTTGCAATCGGCCTCAAACATGAGGTTGCCCACGGTTCGTTGCGCCTTTCGTTGAGCGAAAACAACTCGGTTGAAGACGTTGACCACATTCTCTCCGTCCTTCCGCCGATCATCGACAGACTGCGTGACATGTCTCCGCTTTGGGAGCGTCTCATGAAGGAAGAAGCCGCAGCAAAGGCATAAGCCTGCCGCCGCGTAAAAATAAAATTTAAAGGAGCTTATATATGGAATACTCAGAAAAAGTTATGGAACATTTTGCTCATCCCCACAACGTCGGCAAGCTTGACGACGCAAACGGAATCGGCGAGGTTGGCAACGCAAAATGCGGCGACATCATGAAAATGTATCTCAAAATTGAAAACGACATCATCGTTGACGTCAAGTTCAACACCTATGGCTGCGCTTCGGCGATTGCAACCTCCTCGATGGCGACCGACCTCATCAAAGGCAAGCCCGTTTCGGAAGCTCTCAAGCTGACGAACAAGGCCGTTGTTGAAGCTCTTGACGGACTTCCCGCGGTAAAGATTCACTGCTCGGTTCTTGCCGAACAGGCAATCAAGGCAGCCCTCGCTGACTACTACAAGCGTCAGGGAATCGACCCGGAGCCCATCGTCGGAAAAATCACCGAATGTGAACACGGCGCGTGCTCGCTTAAATAACAAGATACAAAACAAAGGGCAGATGGTGAAAGCCATCTGCTTTTTTCTGCCAATTTCGGCAGCCTTCGATTTTTAAGTAAAATTTACGCTCATGGTGTTGAATTTTAAATGGGTATAGAGTATAATTTACAATGTATTTGTATGTGCTGTAAATTAGCTTCGTCCAAGGCCTTCGGGCTTTGACTGAAGATTACGGAAAAGATTGAATCGCGGTGTGCTTTGCCGCCGTGCAGCAGACGATCGGAGGAGAAAAAATGGCCAAAATCAATTTTACCCTTGAAGAAAGCGGTTATTCCACTCGCGAAGTGGACAAATATATCGAGCTTCTTCAGGCGGAATACAGCAACGCGGTCGCTTGGGGCGAAGAGATGGAAAAGAAGTTCCATGAGCTTGAAGAAAGCGTCCGCGACCTCGGAATCTATTTCACTATTGACGAAAACAACCAGAATGAAGTCATTGCCCGCGTTTTTGAAGAGCTGAAAACAACCGTTGCAAAAGCAATGAGCAATGCCCAGCAGAAGGCCGACGAAATTGTTGAAAAGGCGAACGAAAAAAGCCGCAACATCGTCCGTCAGGCAATGGAAAATTCGGTTGAACTCAGAACCGAAAACACAACCATCATGAAGAACCTTAAAAGCATAAGCGACATGATCGCCGTTATTCTTGAAAAGGGAATTCAGTGATAAAGCATCGGCCGAACCCGATGTTCACGCAAAACTGTAAGGATGTGATTTGATTGGCAAGCTATAGGCCGAAGAGCCTTGATGAGCTTAATAATTTATACGGCAAGGCGGTCTCCGCCGAAAAAGCAATTAAAGAGGGATCTTCCCTCCTCGGTGAAGAGGTTCTGCCCCTCCCGGCGGAGGAAACAAAGGAGGCTCCTGCCGCAGCAGCTTCGGCTGTGCAGACAAAGGTTGAAAGCGTTTCTTCGGACATTGACGCGTTTATCCGCCAGTTTTCATCAGAGGACGGACGCCCCGTTCCGCTTTCAAGGCTTACTCCGCAGCCCGTCGAAGCCGAAGTTCAAAAACCTCAGCCGCAAAAGGAAGAGGGAATCACCGGTCTCATGGATGATTACGCAAACGTCATGACCGGAGCCTATGACGACGACGAGGAAGAGGAAGCCCCGAAAAAAAACATTTTTAAGCAAAGAAGAGGAAAACGTAAGGCTTCAAAAGAGATTACCGCGGACACTTTTGAACCTCAGGAAGACGAGCACTCCGAAGCCGCGAATTTCACTCCGACCGAACAGGCCGCTCTCCGCACCGGCGCAAGTCTTTTTGAAAAAGACGACTCTTTCGTCAAATCGCAGGAAGCTTATTCGCCGCAAGACGAAATTCCGGACGGAGCCGACGACGAAGCGAACGATGTTCCCTATGAAAGGGAAGAAGGGGAGCAGGATGATTTTGAATTCGGAGAGATCAGTGCTCCGACGAAGCTTTCCGGCACAAAACGCGCCGCAAAGGTCATTCTTGCAATTCTCCTTGTTCTTATTCTTCTTGCAACAGCGGCAACCGGAGCCTGCGTTCTGACCGTCAACAGCGGCAAAGAGGTCGGCTCATACAGGATTTATACGGTTGACAGCGCAGACATAAAAAGCGGAATCACCGCCGATGACCTTGTTTTCTGCAAAAAAGCCGAGCTTTACCAAAAGGACGAAAACGTTGTCTATTACGACATGAGCGGCAACAGAGCCGTCGGAAAAATTCTCATTGCCAACGGTAACGGAACCTACAACATCAACATTTCCGACGTTCAGCAGGATCGCATTGAGGGCGTTGCGGAAAAAAGCATTGCCTCGCTCGGAAAAATTGCAAAGCTTGTTTCAGAAAGCTTTATGGTTATCCTGGTTTCGCTCGTTGCTTTTGCAATCATTATAACTCTCCTGCTCTGCTTTGCTTTTAAGCCGAAGGCAGAAAAGAAAGCCAAAAAGCAAACCGAGTCATTTGAAAACGGCGAAGGTTCAGTCGAAGGCGAACCGGAGCACGATGACGATGAGTTATTCAGCGGAATCGAATAAGTTAAATTAAAAAAGCAGCAGCCGAATCCGGCTGCTGTTTTTTTTATGAATAGCTTTTAAAAGTCGATCTTGACGATGTAGATGAGGAACACTCTGAAAACGACCTTGATGATTTTGAAGAGCTTGTCAAGGTAGCTGAGAATGAAGCTCTTTGCTTCGTCGTCGTTTACGGTTTCCTCTGCCTCTTTGTAATCGGGAACAACTTCGCCCTGAGTTTTGTCCTTTTGAATCGCAAAGCGGTCAACGTTTGTCGCGCCGTTTTCGTCAACGCCGTATGCGTTGAAATAGAGTACTCCGTCCTTGATTTCAACGGAAGCAAACATCGGGCAATCGAGCGAGAACACCTTTTCTCCTCTGGGGAAGTATTCATCCGTCAGCGAGGGGTCGTTCTGAATGTATGACTTCACGCCCGCACATCCGGTGATAACATAGGTTGTGCCGTTCGGCGTGACCTGAGTTTTATAGATTTCGCCGTCCTTTTTAAGGTAGCTTATCTCGGTTTCGGCCTTTTCGTTGTTGATGAGAGAAGCGGTTCTCAAATAAACATGGTCATGACCTGCAAAGACCATGTCAATTCCAAGCTCCGGCATAAGAACCGAAAGTTGCTTTCTGATTGCGCAAACGTCCTTGTCCTTATAGTGCGAGCCCTGTGAATACGGCGACTTGTGAAGCGCAACGAACTTCCACTGCGCGTCGCTTGCGTTCATGTCTGCTTTGAGCCATTCAAGCTGCTTTTCGGAAAGGCCGTTGGTGCTTTCGTCAAGGTCGTTTGAATTGAGAACGGCGATGTGGACGTTGTTATAGGTGAAGGAATAATAAACGCCTGTGGTTGTGTCCTGTTCGGGCACGTTCGGAAGAGTGAAGTAGTTTGCCGTTGCGTTTGTGCCCTTGCCCTCATGGTTTCCGCTGAGCGGCATCATACTTGTACTCATGAGATATTTTGAGGCCGTGTCGAACATATACTGCCACTGGTGGTTGTTGTCTCCGTGGTCAACAAGGTCGCCCGTGTTCATAATAAAGGCTGCGTTCGGATACATTTCAAACGCATTTTTCAAAACGTTCACCCACGCTCTTTCATACTGCCTTACGTTCTGCGACTGCGGGTCGGACATATGGAAGAAGGTGACGTTCTTTGAGCCGTCGGCAGTCGTGATTTTGCCCGTTTCGCTCCACCAGCCGCGCTCTTCGTTTCCTACTCTGTAATAATAGGTCGAGCCGCTTTCAAGGCCGCTGATATACGCCGTGTGGCGAACCATTTCAAATTCATATTGGAACAGGCCGAAAATGCCGATGTCGATTCCCGGGAAGGAGCGGGTGACCGTTTCGCTTTCCGTTTTGACGGTGATGCCTTCGGAAGCGTTGGCTTTTCCGGTGAAGGTCGGTTCAAAATCCGCTTTATAGATTTCAACGTCAGAGCTTTCAAGCGAATACTTTGAGAACCAGCTGATTATGCTTTCGGTCTGCGAATCCTCGCCCATGACCTGACTTACCATTGTGGGCAGGCGGTAGTTTTCTCTTGTTGCTTCCGGGGTCACCGGGGCAGAGAAATATGAAACGTTGTAGTCGCCGAGCTTTTTCGGGTTCTCGTCGCTTGAAAAGTCGCGGAGAATATACGCCACAAAAATTCCGATCGACTCAAGCTGACTTTCCGTCAGATACTTGCTCATAACAAGTCCGTCAAGGACATCGTAAAGGCTTGACCAGGGAAGAACGCCGAGCATGAACACGGTCTTGACAAGGTTAAGGTAGCTGTAGTCGCCCCTGAGAACATATTTGAGAAGGTAGTTGATGCCTTCGCCCATCTTTTTCTGAATCACGGTGTCGGCAAGGAGCTTGTCAACGCGAATTTCAAGCTTTGAAAGCAGACCGTCCTCAACAATGTCTTTAATTGCAACGTCAATGACAAAATAGAAGAAGTCATGGAAGAGCGTTCCGTTTTCAAAATTGTCAATGACGGCATTCAAAAACTCATCGTCCGAGGTGTCCTCGTTTCCGGTGTACCAATAATACATTGCGGAAAGCACGGCGTCGCCGAGATTGCCGTTTCTGTCTCTGCTGCCGAAGCCGAGAGTGTCGATGAACTTTGTGCAGGGAATGTCCGCAACCTCAAAGTCAACAAGCTTTTGAACAATAGGCTCAAGGAAAGCATAGAGGTTTTCCGGGTCGTTGATATAGATTTCGCTGATCTGGTCGCAAAGATCATTCAGGAACCACATGAGGTTGTCAACGGAAATGACGTTGACCGAACCGAACTTAACTCCGTTTCCGATATACGGCTTGAGGAAATCGGAAAGGATTTTTTCAACGTCAATGTTCATCGTTTTGAGGAAGGGCAGAATTCCGCCCGCCTCGGTGATTTTTGTAAGGTAGCCGCCGGCAAAGTTTTTGACGATTCCGACAAGGAACTTTGTGACGTTGGCTTTTCCGTCCTCTGCAAGGCCGCCGCCGAAGCAAAGGTCAAACGCTTTGTTCTTGTATGTACCGTTGTCATAGCTGACGCCGTCAAAGACCATGTTCTTCTCTGCGTCAAAGTCAACAACATTCGCTTCAAGCTCGTTTTCGCCGTCGGCAAAGGTTGAAATAGTCATTTCTCGGTAAAGATTCGGGAAGCCTGTGAGAGAATTGGTCTCAACGTCATAGAGCGTTTCGCCGTTGTCGTTGGTGACGCTTGCGATATCGTTCGTGTGCAGGTGGCCGCTGAAGGAATAATGGATTCCCCAATCGGCAAGCTGCTCGGAAACCTCAAGATAGTTGTCAAGCGTAAAAGCAAAGGTGATTGACGGTTCGCACTCCATATGGGGAGCCATGTTGTGGTGGATCATAAGAAGCGGCGTTCTGCCGTCCTCTTTGGACTTGTCTGCCCATTTTTTGATCCACTGCATAAGCTCCGGAGTGACCTTTCCGCTCGTTTGGTCCTTGCCCGGTTCGTCAAAGGAATAAAGGCAGGAGTCAACAACGATAAGGCGGTAATCCTCATCAAGGTCGGCAACATAGGAAAGTGCGCCCTGAACCTTTTCTCCCTTTTTCGCGTAGGTGTCGATTGCAAGGTCATAGCCGAGATTTTTATATACCTCGCGGAATTCATCGGCGG
>ERZ808246.1670-NODE-1670-length-15460-cov-3.575852_pt1 | contig 15460 bp, 14 predicted proteins | sample MGYA00521083_ERZ808246 | MGnify/ENA primary metagenome ERZ808246 (study PRJEB31516, sample SAMN03275577) | gut metagenome | biome: mammalia-associated habitat; material: feces | host: Papio cynocephalus | place: Kenya | collected 2012-07-07 ...
TCGCCGTCGTCGTTGGAGTTGTATTCCTTCGGATAGAACTCGGTGATCTCACGGCCGACCATGCGGGTGATCATGTCGTGCTCTTCCACCTCGCTGATCGGCTTCGTTTCGCCGATGACCTCGCCGTCACGCAGGATCGAGACACGGGAGCCGATGCGGAAGACCTCTTCGAGCTTGTGCGTGATAAATATGAAGGAAATGCCCTCCTTCTGGAGGCCTTCAATAATTCCAAACAGGTTATCAACTTCCGTCTCCGTCAGCGCGGAAGTTGGTTCATCCAAAATCAAGAGCTTCGCGTTGCCGGACAGACCCTTTGCGATCTCGATCAGCTGCCGGACGCCGAGGCTGAGTGTTTCCACGACCGCGTCGATACTCAGATTGCTGAGGCCGACACGCTCAAGGACGTTCTTTGCGCGTTTTCTGCACGCGCCCTTGTCAAGAACGTTCGTCTTGCCAAGGCAGTTCATATCGCCCATCAGGATATTTTCCATGACGGTCATGGTACCGACCAGCGCCAGCTCCTGATAGACCATGCTGATGCCGAGGTTCCGTGCGACCGACGGGCTTGTAATTTCGATCTCTTTCCCTTCCCAATAGATGCTGCCTGCATCCGCTGCCAAAGAGCCGGCGAGAATCTTCATGAGCGTAGACTTACCGGCGCCGTTTTCGCCGAGCAGCATATGGACTTCGCCTTTTTCAACAGTGAAGCTGACATCCTTCAAGGCATGCGTCGCACCGAACGACTTTCTGATGCCTTTCATCTCCAATACAGTATCACTCATATTCTTATTCTCCTGAGATTTGACTTGGAAGTACATATTCCGCCGAAGCGGAATATGTACTTCCAGTATAAGGTATCCTATCGATTGCTCAGAACAGGAGCTCAGCCCTTGGCTTCAGCAACCATGCCAGCCCAGTCGATCGCGTCGAACTCGGGGTTCAGGAAGGATTCCGCGTTGCCTGCGTACAGGGTTCTCGGGCCGATGTCGATGAAGGACTCGCACTCGAGGCCGAGGCAGAGGCGGACAGCGGTCTCAACACCGTACCAGCCCCACTCGGGGAAGCCGTGCCAGGTCTCAGCAGTGATCTTGCCGGCGACGATGGTCGGGATAGTCTCCTTGGTACCGTCGTTGCCGAAGACCATGACTTCGTCGGTCTTGCCGGCGTTCTCAACAGCAACGGTAGCGGCCATCTCGCTCTCGCCGCACATTGCGAAGAAAGCGTCGATGTCGTTCGCCTGCAGGATGTTCTCAGCAGCGGCCAGAGAGGTTGCGCGGTCCCAGTCGCCGTTCAGGGTAGCAGCGATCTTGACGTTCTGGGACTGCGTAACGACGTTGACAAAGCCGTCGTTGCGCTCGATGGTGTAGATGGAGCCTTCAATGCCGGAGATGATGCCGACAGAGACGTCTTCGATCTGGCTGTAGTCGAAGTCCTTGTACAGGTTCTCCCACCACTCGAGGTTCAGCTTGGTACCCGGTTCTACGTCGACCATTTCGCCGGTGCCCATGACGCCGGGGCCGCCGTAGTAGTCGAGGAATGCATAGCCGCTGACGGCGCCGGCCTGCTCATTGTCGAAACCGACAATGTAAGCGTCGATGCCTTCGGGAGCTTCAATGATGTTGAACAGGATCAGAGGAACGTTTGCCTGGTTGATCTCTTCAAAGACGTTGTGGCAGGCGTCCTCGGAGCCGGGAGAGCAGAAGATGGCGTCGCAGCCCTGTGCGAGCAGGTTCTCGAGGTTGGTGACCTGAGATTCGTAGTTGGTCTCGTTGCCGGTCGGCTCAGCGCAGATCAGCTCGATGTCAAAAAGGCCGGACTCGTTGGCGGAAGCAACAGCCTTCTTCAGGTACTCTTCGCAGGACATAAAGACTTCCGTAACGTTGGGAGGTGCGTAGCCGAACTTCAGCTTGATGACTTCCTGCGTATCACTGGTATCAGCAGTATCGGCGGGAGTCTCAGCGGTGTCCGTCGCGGCAGTGTCAGCTGCCGGAGTTTCGGTCTTGTCGGTGGTGTCGGCAGCGGTATCCTTGCTGGCGCAGCCAACAAGCATGCATGCTACCATCGCCAGAGCAAGAAGCAGCGCGATGACTTTTTTGAACATTTTCATATCCTCCAATCATTATATATATGTACGCCTCTGCAGGCGGCCATATCGGGTTGCGGGGGTACTTTGTCTCGGTTCTGATTAAAATACGCTCTTGACGAACTGCAGCGCGCCCTTGATATCCTCGTCGAGCTTCTTCTCGTCTGCATTGTCGGACAGATCACGCCAGACCTTGATGTCGGCACCGACCTGGCCGCCTTCCTTTACGAACGGCTCCATGACGACGCAGCCGTCGAAGCCGATCTCACGCAGGGCCCCGCCGATCTCTTTCCACGCGATGTGGCCCTTGCCGGGAACCTTGCGGTTGGCTTCGCCGATGTGGAAGTGGCCGAGGTACTTGCCTGCGCAGAGGATGGCGTCGCGGAAGGTATCCTCTTCGATGTTCATGTGGAAGGTATCGAGCAGGATCTTGACGTTCGGGCGGTCAACGTCCTTGACGAAGGCGACAGCCTCGGCCGCGGTGTTGAGCAGCGGATGCTCAAAACGGTTGACGACCTCGAGGTTCATCAGAATGTCGTACTGTGCGGCATAGTCAGCCAGAATGCGGACGCTCTCAAGCGCGTTGGCACGCATGACGGGCTTGCTGAACTTCTGGGTATAGTCGAACGGCCAGTAGGAATAGATGATGCCGCTCAGACGGTCGATGCCTGCGATGTGCATGTGGTCGAACAGGCGCTTGGCGTAGGCGATGCCTGCCGCGCGGACTGCAGGATCCTCGGAGGAAACGTCACATTCCTTGGCGAAGCCGATGCAGCCGGTCAGCTTGACGCCGCAGCGTGCAGCCTCGTCCTTGAGGGCGATCAGCTGCTGCTCGTTCATCTCATACAGCCCTGCGCCGCTGACCTCGAGGACGTCAAAGCCGATGTCCGCGAACTTCTGGCAGTACCGCATGTAATCAGCGTCCCATTCTTTTTCCCAATAAGCGAAATATGCGCCGAATTTCATGGAAAAGCCTCCTTAATAAAATAACGTTATCGTTATGATCTCAGATGCAGCTGTAGCCGCCGTCGATGACGACTCTGGAGCCGGTCATGTAGGCCGCCGCGTCGGATGCGAGGAACAGGACCAGCGCGCCGACGTCGTCAGTCTGACCGAAGTGGCCCATCGGGGTCATGCTGCGCCACTGCTGGGCCAGATCCTCAACGAGTATTTCCGTCTCGATGTAGCCGGGGCAGACGGCGTTCACGCGGATGCCGTGCTCGGCCCATTCCACGGCCATGCCCTGCGTCATGGCGCACAGCGCAGCTTTGGACATGTTGTAGGTCAGCTGGCGCTGCGGGATGTTGACGACGAAGGCGCTCATGGAAGAGACGGTGACGATGCTGCCCTTGATCTTGTTGGCGATCATATGCTTGGCGACTGCGCCGCTCATGAAGAACGCGCCTCTGACGTTCGTGTTCATCAGCTGGTCGTAGGCTTCCTGCGTCACTTCCTCGGCAGGCGTGTGGTCGGTAATGCCGGCGTTGTTGATCAGGACGTCGATCTTGCCGAAGTCGCGGGCGACGTCGGCGACGAAACGGTCGATATCGGCGCAGTTGGTGACGTCGGCGGTATAGAACCTGCAGTTAACGCCTTCGGCACGGAACTTTTCGGCGGCAGCCTCACCGGCCTTGGTATTTCTGCCGCAGATCGCGAGCGATGCACCGGCCTGCGCAAAATTCTGCACGATGGCAAGTCCGATCCCGCGGTAGCCGCCGGTGACGATGACGACCTTGCCCTTCTGGCTCAGCTTCTCATTGATGGATCTCATCTTAAAACTCCTCCGTTTTCTGAAATCACGAGAGACGCCGCTTGTGATGGACGTCTTTGCTGGTTTGATTATCAGGCGTTTGTTTGTTTTTCGTTTTCTTTTGTTTTTAATTGTTTTATATCCTTGTGCGTTTCAGGCAGCAGGAAAACAATTAAGAACCGCTGTCCGATTGACTGATTTCAATATAAGCCATTCTCACAGAAAAATCAATAACAATTGCTTTTTGCTTGTACTTTTTGTTGAACTGCATCAATATTCTGCGCCTGTTTTGTCGAAAATGACAATTTCGTTTTTTCGCGAATCCAGCGTGTTTTTTGCGATTCTTCTGTGTTTTTTGAACATGCATATGTTTTCCGGCATATCCCATGCCGTTTTTTTTAATATTCTGCGAAAAACCTGTCTGTTTTTCCGTCCGCAGCAGCGGGGCTCGCCTGCCATTTTTTCTTTCTATTCGTTTGCGAATGCCGCGTTTTATAAACGTTTCGTCATCTTTCTTTCATCAAAGGCACATTTGTTTCCACGACAGCCCGGTAATTTGCATAGGCACAGCGATAGATCTCGACCGTCTCCGGATCCGGCTCATACACACGCGTATCGAGCCAGGAGAAGCGCCCGCAGGCCTCCTGAATGCCGGAAAACACGCCTGTTCCGACGCCCGCGACGATGCACGCGCCGAGGCAGGCCTGCTCGCGCACGAGCGAGCGGCGGACCGGACGGCCGAAGATATCCGCCTGCATCTGCAGCCACAGCGGGCTGTTGGAGCCGCCGCCCGAGGCAATGACGCCGGTGATGGGGATATTGTTTTCCTCAAAGATCTGCATGGAATCCTTCAGCGAAAACGTGATCCCCTCCATGACCGCGCGGATCATATGCCGCTTGTCATGTCCCAGCCGCAGTCCCCAGAACAGGCCGCTGGCCGACGGATTCATAAGAGGCGTCCGCTCGCCGCTGAGATACGGCAGATACAGAAGGCCGTCGCTGCCCGGGGCGATCTGGGCAGCCATCTCGTTGATCTCGTCGTAGGAAGGGTTCTCCAAGATCTTTGTCCGAAGCCATTTGAGCGACATGCCGGCGCAGAGCGTCGCGCCGAAGATCGTATAGCCGCGGTTGATCGCGTGGCCGAAGGTGTGGATGCGCAGCTGCGGGTCATATTTGGCCCCCGCGGAATAGGCCGAGATCTGGCCGCCCGTGCCGATGTTGCAGATGACGGTGCCCTCTGTGATCTGGCCGTTGCCGACGCCCTGCGCAGGCTGGTCGGCGCTGCCGAATACGACGGGAATGCCTTCCTTCAGGCCGGTCTGCGCCGCGCAGGCCGCGGTCGTATGACCGGCGATCTTCGTGGCTTCATGCACCGGCGGGAAAATTTCACGGCGCAGGCCGAAACGATCGATGATCTCCCACGCCCAGTCGCGCCTGCTCGTCGCACCGAGGCAGGAGGCCGAAGCGTCGGATGCATCCGTGCCCACGCAGCCGGTCAGCTTCAGGCGGATAAAGTCCTTTGGAAGCATGACGGCCGCGATCTTCCGGTAATTTTCCGGCTCGTGCTTCTTTACCCACAGCAGCGACGGGAACAGGAAGCCCGTAAACACACGGTTGTGGAAGATCTCCTTCATTTCCGCAAATGTCATCTGCTGCGAGATCTCCGCAAGCTCCTGCTGGGAGCGCTGATCCAGCCAGATCATCGCCGGGCGCACCGGGTCGCCGTTCGCGTCGACCGTGATCAGTCCGTGCATCTGCGCGGAAAGGCCGATGGCGCAGACAGCCGCATAGGCCTGCGGCAGCTGCGTGCGCAGCTCCTGCAGCGCCTCCACCGTCATGGCCCACCATGTCTCCGGGCGCTGCTCGGCATAGCCGAGCGTCGGGATCTCCACGCCATACTCCCGCGCCGCCGTGCCAAGAACGCCGCTCTGTGGGTCGAGCAGCATTACCTTTACGCTGGAGGTTCCAAGGTCAATGCCGAGGATCGTCTTTTCCGATACCGTTTCACACTGATTCATTTGTTCTTCCTTTCTCACCCGGCTCATCGGGTCATCGGGTATTTTCGTATTCTGTTTCTATCGTCATTAGACCATCGATCCTGTCGATTGTCAACGCGGGAATCTGCGCCGCTGTCGAACGCGTATCGTTACGTGCAGTTTTTCTCTGTTTTTTGCACAACTGCTTTTTTAATCTTTTTTCGCCGATTTTCACAATTATCTGTAAAATATCGTCGTTTTTTCAGTTTTTATTGTGCATATACTTCATGTGCCGAATGCGGGAGCATGCATTCCGCCGAATTTTTATCCCGCTGTGGCTGCGTTCTTGACATCTGTTTTTCCTGTTGATATACTGAAATTATTCTTGTTGTTTCTTTTTGTTTTCTATCGCTTATTTCTAAACATGGCCAGGCTCCGCCTGCCGCCGTAAAAACAGGAGGATCATTTATGAATCGTTTATCCGGAAAAGTCTGCCTCGTTACCGGCGCCGCTTCCGGCCTCGGCAGCAGCATCGCAGAAAAGTTTGCCGAAGAAGGCGCGCGCGTCGTCATTCTCGATCTGGCAAGAGAGGCGGGCGAAGCCGCCGCGGAGGCGCTGCGCGCGAAGGGCGCAGAATGCCTGTACCTCTATACAAATGTCACGAGCGCCGAAGACTGGTCCGCAGCCGTCACAGCCGTTCTTGAAAAATTCGGCCGCATCGACGTGCTGGTCAACAACACCGGCATTTTCAAGGAGGGCGACGCCCTGCAGGCCAGCGAGGCCGATTTCTGCAGGATCATGAGCATCAATACGACCGGCACCTTCCTCGGCATGCAGGCCGTTCTGCCGCAGATGGTCGCGCAGAAGAGCGGCTCCATCGTCAATATCGCCTCCGAGGCCGGTCTCATCGCCATTCCCGGCCAGATCGCCTATAACACGTCCAAGGCGGCCATCATCATGATGACCAAGAGCGTCGCCGTCGACTTCGCAACGCGCGGCGTCCGCGCCAACTGCCTCTGCCCGGGCCGGATGCATACCGCGCTCGTGCAGCGCATACTGGACGCGGCACCCGACTATGACGCGCAGTACAAGCTGATGTCTGAGGATCGGCCGCTCAAGCGGATGGGACGCCCGGAGGAGGTCGCCATGGGTGCGGTCTATCTCGCCAGCGACGAATCGCCCTATGCCACCGGCAGCGTTCTGAGCATCGACGGCGCATACGCCTGCGTCTGAGGTACAGATACAAAAATAACGCCGCGCACCGAATGGTGCGCGGCGTTGCAGCATGTCAGGAAGCCTGTTTTTGCGAAGCAGTACGAGGCAAAAAATGTCCATGTAGGGGACGATGCCCACATCGTCCCGCTGCAGCAGTTACGAATTTGCCGTAAACTTTCGTGAAATCGGTCGGTTCTGCCGGGTCGATGTAGGCATCGACCCCTACAAACAAACTAGAAAGTTTTAGTACAGAACGGGCATTGATGTTTTTGACAATTTCAAGCGCCGCGCACCGAATGGTGCGCGGCGTCTTTGTTTACGTTATGTTCAGCCCTTTTCGATGGCTGCCAGACGGTCGTAGAAGCTGTGCAGCTCTGGGATAAATTCCTTGTAGAGCGCCTTATATTTCTGATACGCCGCATAGCGCTTTTCGTCCGGATGGAAGACGTCCTTGACGGCGACGTGCGCATGTGCGGTCTGCTTCATATCAGGGAAGACGCCGATCGCGCTGCCGGCCAGAATGGCCGCGCCCCAGAGCGCGCTGTCGCTGCGGTTGAGGCGTTCGAACGTCCGGCCGGTGACGTCAGCCAGGATCTGCGTCAGCATGGCGGATTTCGCGCCGCCGCCGATAATCTTGACATGGTCAAGCTTGTACTCCGGATACTTGGCCGCGATGCGGTCGATGGAAATGCCGAGGTCATAGGCGTGACTCTCCAGCAGGGCGCGGAAGAAGTGCGCCTTGGTATGCATCAGCGTGTGGCCCATGAACATGCCTTTGAGGCTCGTATCCAGCGGGATCGCGCTGCCGCTGAGCAGGCCGATGGCCATCTTGCCGCCGCTTCCGGCGGGCAGGTCCGCCGCTTCCGCTTCGATGGCGCGGTAGGCCGCCTTGCGGTCAAGGCCGTCGGTCTTCACCATCTGGTCGATGAACCAGTCCTGAATGATGCCGGAGGCCTGACTGTATTTATGTGCGTAGAAGCTGCCGCGCTTGGCGGAGGTGATGATATCGAAATAGTGCTCTTCGTTGTCCGGACGGAAATCCTTGACCATGCAGCTGACTGCACCGTAGGACGCGGCCTCGAGGATCATGTCGCCGAAGTCCAGAATGCCTGCGCCGACGCAGCCGCCGACCTTGTCGCCCGCGCCGGATACCAGCGGGATCCCGGCGCGCAGGCCGGTCTGCTTTGCGATCTCCGCGTCCAGATAGCCGCAGATCGCGTCAGAGTCGACGATCTTCGGCAAATATCTGCGATCCATGCCGATGTCGCCGCAGATCTCATCCGACCACTGCTTGTTCTTGATATCGCCCATGCCGGTCCACGTGACGAAAGAGCCGTCGATGCAGGCGTCCTCGATCGGGAGCTTGCCGAGCTTACCGATCACGTAGCCGCTGATCATCAGGTACTTTTCGATCTTTTTGGATTCCTCGGGAAATTCATCCCGGAACCACTCGAATTTTGCGCTCATGAGCGGCGAGTTCGTTCCGCTGATGCTCATGAACTTGTCCGCAAGGCGCTGCTGCTGCCGCACGGCATACGGCATATAGCGCACGTCAAGCGAGCACGACCACGTCGTGATATCGTTCCAGTCGGCGTCCACGCCCATGAAGCCGGCCATCTGGCCGGTAAAGGCCATGGCCTCCACATCGGCTGCGCGGTCGCCGAGGTTCTGCGCCGTCTTCGCCAGGCAGCGCACGACAGAGGCGAACAGCTCTTCGCCGTGCTGGATAAACATGCCCGGCGCAGGACGCTCATCCTTGACCGGCTCGCTGGCCTCTGCCAGGCAGGTGCCGTCCAGCCTGTAGGCGCCCGTTTTGATGAGGCTCGTTCCAAGATCGACCGCGATCAGCAAAGTCTTTTCCTTCATGTGGTTACTCCCCTTTTCCCTATATGCGCGCTAAAATTAACGTGATACCGGTATACTGCCGGTCACTCTTCATCCGGAGCGTCCACATGGACGAACTCGATCCGGCTGGTCGAGGGCTTTTCCTTCAGCTCCATTTCCAGATCCGCATTGGAAATGATGACGTCCATATCCTCGATCGGCGCAAAATAGGCAAAGGAGCTGTTTTCCAGCTTGCTCTTGTCCGCCAGCAGGACGACGCGGCTCGAGACCTCGATCATCTTGTGCTTGATGCTCGCCACGTCGACGTTCGGCGTGCTCAGTCCGCGCTCCAGGCTCAGGCCGTTGGTCGCGAGGAACAGCGTGTCGATATGCAGCCGCTCCAGCTCTTCGGTCACGAAGCTGCCGACCGTGCAGTGGAACTGCTTGCGGACGATGCCGCCCAGCAGGAAGACGTTGATATCGCTGTTCTGCTCAAGGAACAGCGCGATCTCGACATCGTTGGTGACGACGGTCAGGTTGTGGATGGAGGTCAGCATCGTGGCAAGCTCCATGGTCGTCGTGCCGGTATCGATGGCGATCGCATCGCCGGGACGGATATACTGCAGAGCGGCCTTGGCGATCGCAGCCTTGGCCTCGATGTGGTGCGAACGCTTTTCGTTGGACGTCAGCTCAAATGCGGAATTGCCGACCATGATCGCGCCGCCGTGGGTCCGCTTGAGCGCGCCCATGGCTTCCAGCTCCGTCAGATCCGTCCGGACGGTCGCCGGAGAGACGGAAAAGCGCTCGCACAGCGCGTTGACGGTCACCTTGCCCTCCCGCTGGACCAGCTCGCTGATCTCCTGCCGGCGAACCTCGGCAAAAAGGCTGTTCTGTCGTTTCGACATAATGATTGTTCTCCTTATTCGTCCCGCATGATGGGGAACGGTAGTAGTGTGGTGCGAATTTTTATCAGTGTTTTTCTTCGTTATTTATAATCCTATCAGATTTTCGCCCGCTTTACAACAACAAAATTATATTTTTTCATCCGGTGCATTCCAGACCATTTTATTTCCAACCTGTTATTTATATAAGTGACGCCACCGTCATTTTCGCCATGTTTTGTCGTTGATTTCTGTCTATTTTGCTGCGTATTCCCTGTCCTTTTCTGCTGTTTTACCCGCTGCGTCCCAAAATATTCGAAAATAAAACATCGCAAAATGAAAATAAACTATTGAGAACAGCAGTAAAATGTATTATAATAGCGACAGATTCAGGGAACCCATGTATTACTTCATCAATTCTGAACAAGGAGAATGATTGATATGGAACAGAAGCTTCTTCGCGCCTGCCTCATCGGCTGCGGCAGAGCCGGCATGATCCACGCCCGCAACTACAAGAATAAGATCGAATCCGCCAGAATCGTGGCCGTCGTCGACGCCGTGGAAGACGCCGCAAAGGCCGCCGCTGCAGAGCTCAGCATCACCAAGTGCTATACGGATTATCATGATATCCTCGGCGACAGCGAGATCGACGCCGTCATCGTCGTCGCTCCGACCAACCTGCACCGCGACATCGTCGTCGACTGCGCTGCCGCAGGCAAGCATATCTTCTGCGAAAAGCCGCTGGCCATGACCGTGGAAGAGTGCGACGATATGATCGCAGCCTGCGACAAGCACCATGTCAAGCTGCAGGTCGGCTTCATGCGCCGCTTCGACGCCAGCTTCCGCGAGGCCAAGCGTCTGGTCGACTCCGGCGCCATCGGCGATCTCGTCCAGATCCACTCCAACACCCGCGGCCCGAGCAAGCCCCGCCCCTGGATGTACGACATCAGGAAGTCCAACGGCATTCTCGCCGAGGTCAACAGCCACGACATCGACGCCGTCCGCTGGATGGCAGGCAGCGATATCGAGACGGTCTACGCCGTCGCCGGCAACTTCCGCAACCCCGAGGCCCGCGAGAACTACCCCGATTATTATGACAGCGTCCTGATGAACGGCACGCTCAAGAACGGCGTTCACTTCTGCATCGACGGCGCAGCCTACGTCCAGTACGGCTACGACTCCAAGATGGAGATCATCGGCACCAAGGGCAAGATCAACGTCGGCCGTTCCGACAAGGAATTTGTCCACTGCACCACCGTGGAAAACGGCACGAACACTCCGTTCATCAACAGCTGGATGACGCTGTTCATCGATGCCTATCTGGCAGAGGATACGTCCTTCGTCAACGCAGTTCTGAACGACACCCCGACCGAGGTCACTGGTTATGACGGCAGAATGGCTGTCGCTACGGTCGAGGCCGGCAACAAGTCCATCACGAACAAGGATATCGAAACGGTTAGATAACAGGAGGGTTACATACTATGCAGGCACTTCGTCTTTATGGTCCCAAGGACATCCGACTGGAAGAGGTCCCCATTCCCGAAATCAACGACGAGGAAATTCTTCTGAAGCCCGACGCAGCTGCGATCTGCGGCACCGACGTCCGTATGTGGCAGAACGGCCAGAATGGCGTGGACGCCGATCATCCGCTGATCCTCGGCCACGAGTTTGCCGGTACGATCGTCAAGGTCGGCAGGAAGGTTCCGTTCTACAAGGAAGGCATGCAGGTCGCCATGCAGCCGAACATCGGCTGCGGTATCTGCGACCGCTGCGTCGACGGCAAATTCCATCTGTGCGACAACTACCGTGCATTCGGCATCAACATGGACGGCGCGTTCGCCGAGTACGTCAGGATCCCGGCTGACGCTGTCACCCGCGGCAATCTGATGGTTCTGCCCGAGGGCGTCAGCCCCGCCGAGGCCGCCGTCACCGAGCCTCTGTCCTGCGCGTATAACGGCTTTACGAAGCTGTTTGTCAAGCCCGGCGAGTATGCCATGGTCGTCGGTGCAGGCCCCATCGGCTTCTGCCATGCCATGCTTCTGCATATGGCCGGCGCAGCCGTTCTGATGAACGACATCTCCGCCGAGCGTCTGGCCGACATCAAGTCCCGCCTGCCGTTCGTGGAGACCTACTGCGGCGACGATCTGCCCGGCTTCGTCAAGAAGTGGACCCGCGGCCGCGGACTGGACGTTGCAGTGACGGCCTGCCCGGTCCCCGCTGTTCAGGCTGCTGTTCTGCCGATGATGAACTACGGCGGCCGCGTGAACTTCTTCGGCGGCATCCCCGCTGCCAAGCAGCCCGTCGCCATCGACACCAACCAGATCCACTATCATGAGCTGTACGTGACCGGCTCGACGCGCTCCTCCATCGCGCAGTTCCGCAAGACGCTGGAGTTCGTTTCGCTCGGCCTGCTGAACGTCAACGCCATGATCACCAACCGCTATCCCCTGTCCGGCATTCTCGACGCGTTCGAAAACGCCCGTCAGGCCAAGGGGATCAAGCACGTCATCGAGTTCTGATTCAGATCATCCTCTGCATAAACCAGAGGCGCTGCCGGATATCCGGCAGCGCCTCTGGTCTTTTTATTTGAGCAGGCCCTTGTCTGTTTTTTTGACATGGCGGAAGACCTCTTCAAAGCGGCCGAGCGCTTCGTCGATGATCTCCGGCGTGTCGGCCATGGAGGTATACAGGCGGCTTCCCGCCAGCGTGACGAGGCCGTTTGCCATATAGGCCGCGCCCATGCGCTCCATGGAATCCTTGCGCACATACATCATATCCTTGTGCTTCAGAAGTCCCACTGCCGATTTGAGGAACGACATGGAAGAGAAGTCAAAGCTCATCGCGCCTGTGCACTCCAGATGCACGATAGAGCCCTGGTTATAGGCCACAAACGGCAGGCCGTAGGTCTTGAGCAGAGACTTGAGGCCGTCGCACAGGCGGTCGCCCATCCGGCCTGCGATCTCGCAGGCGTTCGTCCGCTCGATCTCCTTGATGGCTGTATAACCGGCCAGGCAGGACAGCGGGTTCGCCGCCAGCGTGCCGCCGACATACGCCCGATGCTTTCCGGTGGCAAGGCCGGCCGCCATGAGCTGCGCGTATTCCTTCTTGCCGCCGACGCCGCCGGCCGCGGGATAGCCGCCGCCGACGATCTTGCCGAAGATCGTCAGATCCGGCACAACGTCAAAATACCCCTGCGCGCCCGACAGCGCCACGCGAAAGCCGGTGACGACCTCATCAAAGATCATCAGCGCGCCGTATTTATCGCAGAGCGCGCGCACGCCCTTGTTATATTCGTGACCGATGGGCCGCGTGCCGCTCTCCGGGCCGACCGGCTCCACGATCACGGCCGCCGTACCGCCGCGCAGACGGTTGCGGCGGAGCATAGACTCCAGCATGTTCAGGTCATTCGGCCGGACCTCATCGGTCGTGCCGTAGCAGCCGGACGGGATGCCGTGCGACTCGAGAAGCGCGCGGCTGCCGGGGATCTTCAGGCCGTAGACCATCTGGTCGGACCAGCCGTGGTACGCGCCGCCGATCTTGATGATGCGTTTTTTCCCGGTCGCGATACGCGCGATGCGAAGTGCGGCCATCACGGATTCCGTGCCGCTGCCGAGCATACGGAACATCTCCACATTCGGCATGCAGGTATGGATCTCCCGCGCGATCATCAGCTCTGCCTCATGCAGAAGACCGGTCACAGGGCCGCAGGTATTGAGCAGCTCCATGACCTTCTCACGGATGGGCGGATAGTTGCTGCCGAGGATCGTCGGGCCGCCGGCCTGCAGGAAGTCGATATACCGGTTGCCGTCCTTGTCGTACAGGTACGCGCCCTCCGCGCGCGCCATGCACATGGGGAAAGGCTTGTTGAACGCCAGATTGTGCTGCACGCCGCCGGGGATATATTCCTTCGATTCCTCATAGACGGCGCGGGACGCTTTGCAGTGCTCGTCATAATAGCGCAGGATGACATCCTGATAATAGTCGTCCGAGACCTCCCAGATCGGCTGGCTGGTCAGCGCCTTGAGCTTGGCGTTGATCTCGTTGGGGTCGTCCCAACGGCTGATACCGCAGTTTTTCATTTTTGTTTCTCCTTTTTCGCAAGGTCATTTGTATCCATACTGCCGCGGAAGACCACGAATGTGTCAAACAGGTATTCCGTGGTAAAATTGAGCAGCATATTAAGGATCGTCACCAGATATTCATTCCAGCCGCAGCTCTCCGCCAGCCAGTTGCCGAGAATGGTCGACAGCGGCGTGAACACGGCGTAATAGCCCAGCACCATCGCCATGGCCTTCGGCACGTTATTGGCGCTCTTGAAGGTGAATTTCCGGTTCAGCGTAAAGTTCCAGACGACCGACGCGATCAGCGCCAGCAGGTAGCACGGCCAGTAGCTCCACCGGCACAGCTCGTTGAACAGCGTAAACAGACCGATCTGAATGATGCCGGCCGAGGTGGAAAACAGGACGAACTTGACCGCCCGCAGCAGCTGCTTCTTTTTCTCTTTCTCCATCGCTTTATCCTTTCTGTCTGGCATATTTTTTTGTGTATACAAGATGCATCAGCAGATCGTCAAATCCGCTGAGGTCTGCGCGGATATCCAGCGCCTGCGCGTGCAGCGCCGCAATGGCCGCCTTCTGCGCCAGAATGGCCAGTGCCTCCGTGTCGTCTTCATCCTTTCCGCAGACGATCGCACCGACGCCCGGAACGAGCGCTGCGCCCGTCTTCCGGACGGCTTCCGCCGCGGCGTCCGCGCGGCACGGCACAGCCGGGAGCTGCCTGCCGATCATCTGCGCCATGTCATCCAGCTGCGCCGAAAGCGGCGTTCCGGACGCGGCGAGCGTCAGAAGCTCCTTCGTCGTGACGGTCTGCGCAAGCGGGCAGGTCAGCCGAACCTTCTGTAGAAGCGATTGACGCTTTTCCTCTTCGAGTGTCGGTTCCTCTTTGCACACGCCGCGCCAGCACCGGCGGCACACGCGTTCGAGAAGTCTGGCCCGCTCGAGCGCCTGCCGCTGCGACGCGCCGCAGATCAGCGCGCCGTGATGCGCCATCAGGATGGTCTGCGCGCCGGTCTGCAGGGCGCGGCGGATGGCATTATGGAGCATTTTTGTTCCGGGCAGGCCATAGGCCGCGGCGGCAACGCCGCCCAGCTGCTCGCGCTCCTCGCTCGTCAGCTCCAGCTCGCGCCCGCCGGCAAGACCGAGCGCCGACGCATAGGTCTGGTGCGTATGGATCACGAACTGCACGTCCGGAAAGCAGGCATAGGCCGCGGCATGCGCCCCGCGCTCGCCGGAGGGCTTGTGCAGCCCTTCCCATTTGCCGGTCTGCAGATCGCAGCAGGCAATATCCTGCGGGGTAAGCTTTTTGTAGTCCATACCGCTCGGTGTGATCAGGTACCGGTCTTCGTCCAACCGGCAGCTGACGTTGCCCCAGGTTCTTGCGACGAGGCCTTCTTCCAGCAGGAGCCGCCCGGTTTCGACGACAAGCTCCTGCAGTACGCTTTGTTCCATGCGATTCCCTCCTACTGCCGGTTCAGCGGTGCAAAATTCTTCTGGTTTGACGCATACAGCCGCTTGAATACTGTGTAATTGCGCTCATACACGGCGCGGTTGGCCGCGTCCGGCGTATAGCGGCCGCTGACGTGCACGAGCTGCCCGGCCTGTGTAAGATCTTTGATCTCGCCGCTGCCGACGGCGGCGAGCATGGCCGCGCCGATGGCGCCGACATCCTTGGT
>ERZ808246.1672-NODE-1672-length-15451-cov-5.814887_pt1 | contig 15451 bp, 11 predicted proteins | sample MGYA00521083_ERZ808246 | MGnify/ENA primary metagenome ERZ808246 (study PRJEB31516, sample SAMN03275577) | gut metagenome | biome: mammalia-associated habitat; material: feces | host: Papio cynocephalus | place: Kenya | collected 2012-07-07 ...
TAGGTAGTCGCCGACTTGAATCCAAACGTCTTGAGAGTAATCTTGAGGCGTTTTTATTTTTGCCCAAAGCTCTGGGGGTTCCGCCTCAGGGCTTTTTGTTTATGTTAGGGTAGTCTTTAGAAGAAGCCGGAGAATTTTTGAAAAATGGAAGCGTTGCAATTTCGCTGCGATTTAATGTGAAAAGTATAAAAGATGAAGAAAATTCAAAGAAAAAGTCATGAGGATGCAAAAAATGTAGCTGTTTCTGACGAAAAAGTGAGACGGAGTAGTTGCAAACGAGTGACGCTTGTGTTACAATTGAGTTGCAATGTAGAATGTGGAAGTGGACTGCCGGGACGACAGTGAGTCAATAAGAAGAAAGCATATGAGCCGAAGCATATCGGCTATGTTAGAACGGCTGTAGGGCATAAAACGCAGTCGGGCGGGGAATTTGGCCCGCTGTGCTGTTCCATATGGTGCAGAAAAAGCTGCTTTATATGATAAGGAACCGTACAACATAGAACGATAATTGGGAAAAATATCCCTTTGATAAGCTGACACTTGATGCTGAAATTCAGGTGTCGGCTTTTTTGGCCGCTGCAGAAAGGATGAACGGTATGAAGGTTGCGATGATCGGTCACAAGGATTTTCCCTCACGTTCGGGCGGTGTGGAGGTCGTTGTGGGGGCGCTTTCCACAAGTCTTGTGAAGCGCGGCTATGATGTTACAGTATATAATCGCGGACTTCAGAAAGGGCACAACGTTTATGATGTGGATGGCGTGCATGTACGCCGGATCTTTACGCTGAAAAAACCGGCACTGAATGCAACGATCTATTCCTTCCTTGCAACGTTTGACGCAATTTTCCGCGGCTATGATGTGATCCACTACCATGCTATTGGCCCATCGGTGCCGCTGTTTATAGCAAAGCTGTTCCATAAACATACGGTCTGCACGGTGCATGGGCTGAACTGGAGAGTAGATAAGTGGGGCGGCTTTGCCAGCTGGTACTTGAAGCTGGGCGAAAAGGTGGCAGCAAAATACGCGGATGACCTGATCGTACTGTCAGAAGGCGAGTGGAACTATTTCCTGGAAAATTACAACCGCTCGGCGGTTCTGATCCCGAACGCAGTTCGGTTCTATGAACCGTACGCCTGCAACATCATCCGTGAAAAATACGGATTGGAAAAGGAAGGCTACATCCTTTATGTGGGCCGCATTTCTCCCGAAAAGGGCCCGCTGGATCTGGTAGAGGGATACCTCAAATCCCATACAGATAAAAAGCTGGTGCTTGCCGGCCCGATGACCGAGTGCGAATACTGTGAGCAGGTCAAAGAGCGGATCAGGGGCAACCCGAATATCGTCTACACCGGCTATGTGGTGGGCGACACTCTGAAAGAGCTGTACAGCAATTGCGGCTTGTTTGTCCTGCCCAGTCATACCGAGGGGCTTTCCCTGTCCCTGCTGGAAGCATTGTCCATCGGTGCAAAGTGTCTGGTGAGCGATATCCCGGAGAATACTACGGTCACCGATAAATATGGAACCAGCTTTAAAGTGGAAGATACTGATTCGTTGGCACAGGCACTTGACCGGGACTGCGCAGAGGTATACCCGCAGGCACGGCGGGAAGAGCAGATCCAGTATGTCCGCACAAATTTTGATTATGACGTGATGCTGGATCGCTATGAAGAGGTGTATCATCATGTGCTGAACAGGGCATGGATACCGGAATCCATGAAAAAGGGTTATGGAAACAGAAAACCTGTGCCTGTCGGCAGCAAGGTGTAACACCAGGCGGCAAAGACGGCTTTAGGCAGTAAAAATTGAAAAAACGGCGCAGAGGCATGGCACATTTTGCAGTACCACTGCCTCTGCGTTTTTTATCTGTGAAAAATAAAGAAGTGGCGGGGGAAAATATGTCGATAAATTTGATTTCTGTTGTCATCCCGGTGTATAATATCCTTAATTACATAGAGCGCTGCGCAGCTTCCGTTCAGTCTCAGAAAGGTGTGGCTCTGGAAGTGCTGCTCATTGATGACGGCAGCACGGACGGCAGCGGCGCATTGTGCGACGCACTTGCAGAAAGGGACAGCCGGATCACAGTGTACCATAAGCCCAACGGCGGCCTTTCGGATGCGCGCAACTATGGATTGGAGCATGCCCACGGAGACTATATCCTGTTTCTGGATGGCGATGACTATCTGAACGAGGGTGCATTGGCAAAATTGCAGCAGGAAGTGCAGCAGCACCCTGCCGATATTGTGGTAGGAAGTATCCACTTTCTGAGGGAAGAGCCGGTTATGACCCGATGGGAACAGGGTATCCGGGAACATGCGCAGTTTCATACAGAATACACCGGAAAGGAGTACCTGCTGCTCAGCCTGCGCTGCAGTGACCTGCGGGTGGAGATAGGGCGGCACTTTTACCGCGCTGCATTCCTGCGGGAGAACGAGCTGCAGTTCCACAAGGGAATCCTGCATGAGGACGAGGAGTTTACGCCTCGGGCGCTGCTGGCAGCACAATGTGTGGTTCTGACCGATGCGACCATCTACCATTACGACAACTGCCGCGCAGATTCCATTACCAATGCAGAGTCTCTGAGCACCCGCCGGGCAGAAGACAGGCTGCGGGTGTATGACTCGCTTGGAGCACTTTATGACAATGTCACCCCGCGGGAACTGCGCCGCCGGCTGCAGGATAATCTCTGCTGGAAGTATCTGGACGTTGCAGCCCGCTTTGACTGCAGCAGCCTGCCGGGCTACCGCCCGCAGCGAGGAAAGATGCTGTGTTATGCGTATACCCCCAAGCGGCGCATCAAAGCGCTGCTGTTTGCCCTTTCACCGGCCATGTACCGGCGGGTGATGGGCGCTTGAACGAAAAAGAAAGGTGCCGATTTATGCTGTTCCGAGGCAAACAATCAGAAGGAGCCCATGCGGCAAAGCACGCAAAGCCCAGCGCACGGAGCGCCCGCGCAGAGAAAAAAGAGCAGGTGAGCCGTGCTGCGTCCGCTGCCTCGGCGCAGCCCGTTGCTGCCGTACTGGCAGCAGAGCAGCAGCCGGTGCGACGCCTGCGGAGAGGACACCATGTTCTGCAGCTCATTGCGGCCATTGTGCTGCTGTGCGGTCTGGCAGTATGGGGCCTGCGGACATACATCGACTATACAAAGACCCACTTCAATGTGACTTATTACCGGGTAACCTCCAGCCATGTCTCGGAAAAGCTGCGCATCCTGTTTTTGTCTGACCTGCACCTGCGGGAATATGGCGAGGGCAATGCAGAGCTTGTGAAAGCGGTGCAGGAACTGCAGCCGGATCTGATCCTGCTGGGCGGCGACCTTGTCACTTTTCCAAACCCGGACTATGAAAATATGCTGGAGTTGTGCCGGAAGCTGGCGCGGATCGCGCCGCTGTACGGTGTGCTGGGCAACCACGAGAGCGAGATGATCTACGGTGGCGTGGACGAGCAGCTGTGTGAGAAGTTCACGCAGGCCGGGGTGACCATCCTGCGCAACGAGGATCGAATTGTTCAGCTGGGCAGCAACAGCGTGGAACTCATCGGGCTGGAAGGTGCGCTGGATGATTACTACAAATATGGTGCCAGCGCCCGGATGGAAAGTTTGAGCAGCCAGTACGACACCTTCCGTATCTGCATCAACCATGTGCCGATGGCATTTGTGGACTATATGGAGGATGCCCCCATTGATCTTGCGCTGGCGGGCCACACCCACGGCGGACTGATCCGTCTGCCCATCGTCGGACGGCTGTATACGGCGGAAGAGGGATTTTTCCCGGATTACGCGGGCGGCGAGTACCAGCTGGACAGCGGTGCGCCGCTGATCGTGGGCTGCGGTCTGGGCGATTCCAACGAAATTCCGCGCATTTATAACCCGCCGGAGCTGGTTCTGGTGGACGTGAACTGGTACTGAGCCGGGCGTAGAACCTGTAAGAAAAAGGAGGTGGCCGGAGTGATAAAAAAGTATCTGCAAGTATTCAAAAGAGCACTGCTGCAGTTCTGGAACTGGCGCGTTCCGGTGATCGCGGCCAGCATCCTGCTTACGGTGCTGCTGTGCGCGGTGCAATATGTGGGCAACATCCGCACCTCTGCTGCGCTGATGACGCTGAACTACTCCGAGGCCTCACGCGGATTGAACCCCAACCGCACCCGCTTTACAACCACCGACCTGACCAGCGACGAGGTGCTGCAGAACACCATCAAAAGCGCCGGTCTGGAAGGACAGCTGACCGTGGAAAAGCTGCGCTCCTGGATCACGGTGGAGCCTACCGACGTGACCAATGTGAGCAGCTCGGAAAATTATATCACCACCAGCTACAATATCCGGCTGACAATGGACGAAAGCTACCCGCACCTGAAGGCGGATACCCTGCTGGAAATTTACTGCGGCAGCTACAAGGATTACTTTATGGAGCACTATGGAGAAAACCAGAGCATTTTCTCCAACCAGATGCCGGAATATTTTGAGACAGAACCTTACCTGCAGCTCAAAAACCTGACTTTGCGGGCGGATCAGATGGACCGCTATCTGACGACCCGCGTCAGTGAGAACAAGAGTTATATGGATGCCACCACCGGCAGCACTTTCCTGAGCCTGTCCAAGCAGGTGCAGAATGTGATCAATTATGAGATCCCGCGCATTCAGGCCTTTATCCTGCGCGGCAGTGTGACCACTCATTCTCTGGCGCTGACCTCCATGCTGCAGTATAAGATCCAGATCGAGCAGCTGGAGTATCAGAAACAGATGGCCTATTATACCTCAGACAACATCGGCATCAGCCGGTACGATGAGACCATGAGCGCCATTGTGATGATCCCGACGCTGGACGAGAACAGCCAGTTTTATATGTCCCGCACAAAGACTGCGCTGGACGATATGGCCAGCGACGCAGACGGCTCGCTGGCGGAGGCATCTTCCCATCAGGATGTGATCACCTCCACTCAGTATGTGGTGGAACAAATGCAGCAGCTGACCGATTACGCCAGCCTTTCGCAGGCAAAAGCCATGCTGAACAGTCTGGAGAAAACGCTGGATGAGATCCAGCAGGCGCTCCGGGTGACGGACGCTTCCTACATCATTTACAAAACGCAGAATTATCTGGTGTTCAACTACAACGCCGACTCCTTTATCCAGCAGATCGAGCTGAAAAAGGTGCTGGTCATGGTGGCTGCTTTTGTGGCGGCCTGCTTTGCAGCCTGCTGCCTGAACACCCGGCGGCGCACCCGCAGAAAGGAGCGTCGGCGTTGAAAAAGTTTGATATCTTCCGCTATCTGCAGCGTTTCTTTGCGCTGGTGCTGGCGGTGACGATTCTCGGCACGGCGGCGGTAGTAATGTATTGCCGCAGCAACCAGACCTATACGGCCAGTGTCAATATCAAGTACCTCCATGACGGGATCAAGGATGGCTACGCGCCGGACGGCACGCCTATGGATGTGGACGAGATCTATTCCTCCAAGGTCATCTCGCAGGCTATGGAGAGCCTTGGCCTGCAGGGCGGCATCAATCTGATCCGCTCTCACTGCACGGTAGAGGAAATCGTCTCAGACGAGCAGAAAGCCTTGCAGGAGGCACTGATCGATAAGGGCGAGGAATCGACCTATTTCCCGGATGAGTACAAGGTGACCCTTGTGGTGGACGGCAGCATGGGCGCAGCGTATGCGCGCAAGGTGCTGGATGCCATTATCAGCAGCTACTCCAATATTTATACAGAAGAATATGTGGAGCTGCCCCTGACCATGAACCCCTCCACCGGCCTGTTGGAAAGCGGCTATGACTACTACGAATGCGTGGACATTCTGGCATCGGATACCGAGGACGTGCTGAACTACCTCAAGGACAAAAAGGACGATTACGGCAGCTTCCGCTCTTCTACTACGGGCTATACCTATCAGGACCTGTACGACATCTACAAGCTGCTGTACGATTACGAGATCCCGGCGCTGTACGCGCAGGTGATGGATGGGCCGCAGGTGCGCAACAGCGAAAAGCTGTGCCGCAACCTTGTCCAGAAGATCGAGGAGAGCCAGCAGAGCTCTCAGGTTTACCGTGAGCGTGAAGAGTTTCTGAACCAGCTGATCCAGAACTACTCGGAGAAGAACCGCGACCTCATCAACTACCATTACCACAACGATGCCAATGACAGCGGCACCGACTACATCCTGAAAAATGTAGAGGCTTACGAGGACAACCAGAGCAAGCAGATCACTTATGATTCGCTGATTTTGGAATATGTCGAGATCGACAAGACCCTGCGCAGTCAGGAGATCCAGTGTGCCTACGACCAGCAGCTTTTGCAGGCGTTTCAGGCTGCAGACAATGCAGGCGGCACCGAGGCAGAACACACTCAGCTGGAAAATCAGATCAATAAGTACGAGCAGACGCTTGTGCAGTTCTACGATATCCTGAACAAGACCAGCATGGAGCACAACCGCTCCCTGAGCGCGGATTATCTGCAGACTACCAGCTCCACCCGCGTGTATCCCTCCATCAGCACGAAGCTCTATGTTGCCATCGGCTTTGTGTTCTTCTTTATGGTGGGCTGCACTCTGGCTGTGGTGGTGGGCCGCAGCAAGGATTTTGTGGAGTATTTTGTCTACGTGGACAAAAAGACCGGCCTGCCCAACCGCGACCGGGTGGACGCCATGGTCACCAGTCTGGAAAAGGCGCTGCTGCCCAGCCATTTTACCTGCATGGCCTTCCAGCTTACCAGCCTGAACGAGCTATCGCGGGTATACGGCTACTCGGTGGGCAACCATGTCCTGCGGGATTTTGCAACGCTGGTGAACGCGCTGGAAACCGACGAAAGTTTTATCGGCTCCAACGGTGCCGGACAGATCGTGGCCTTCTTCCGGGAGTGCAATGACTCCAAGGCGGATGCCATGCTGGCAGTGCTGGCCCAGCAGATCGAGGAGTATAACACCCTGAATCCGGATTACTGCATGAAGTACATTGCGGTAAGTGCTACTTCGGATGCGGAAAAGATCTACGAGATCCGCGGCCTGCTGCGGCGCGCTATGGAAAAGCTGCGTGCTTCACGGGACGGACAGGCTCAAAAAGCAGACAAGTAAAAGGGAGCATGGATATGCTGCAGAATCAACGCGCTTATCAGCTGATGTTTTCCAAAACGCACTGCCGGCCGCTGGCAGCTCTGGCCGCGGAGTGCGGGCGCATTGTTGGCCGCTGCGGGGCAGAGCTCAGCGCACGGGTGCGCAAAAATGTGATGCCGGATGCAGAGCTGGAGACGCTTGCCCGGCGGGTGCCGGAGATCTACCCAAAGCCTGCCGGGGATGCCGGTGAGCCGCCTGCCATGCCACCAGTGAATGCACAGGTGGATGTATCGGTCATTGTGCCGGTGCACAACGGCGAGCGCTTTCTGCGTCAGTGTCTGGATGCCTTGCTGGGGCAGAACACCCGCCGCAGGGTGGAGATCTTGGCAATTGAAGATTCCTCAGCGGATAACAGCGAAAAAATATTACAGGAATATGCGAAGAACGGCCTGCTGACCCTGCTTCATCCGGAGCAGGGCGGTAGTGCGGCCCGCGCAAGGAACACCGGTCTGCAGAGTGCTGCAGGCCGGTATATCCTCTTTGTGGACTGCGACGATATCCTTCTGCCGGACGCCGTGGAGACGCTGGCTGATGCGCTGGAAAGCACCGGTGCAGATATCGTACAGGGCGGCTGGCAGTATGTGGACGAGAATGGTGCGCTTGGTGCAGTGCAGCAGTATGTCCCCGGCCTTTATGAAGGCGAGACCCGGCTGGATGCGCTGGATCTGCCCGGGATGCCCTGGGGCAAGCTCTACCGCCGGGAGCTGTTCGAGCGGGTGCGCTTTCCCTCGGCATACAACTGCTTTGAGGATGCTATCATTCATTTTCTCGTCTTCCCGCAGGCGCAGCGCATTGCGGCGGTGCAGCCGGTAGTGTATGCATGGCGCAAAAATTCTGCCGGGCTGACGGCCACCTCTCAGCATACGCCCCGCGCGCTGCAGGCCTACTGGATCGCGGAGGAGATGCTGGCGCAGGCACAGCGGCTGGCTCTGCCGCAGGATGAGATGTTTGCCTGCAACCTGACACTGCAGCTGGCAAATTACTGCTGCGTCTGCGTGGCCGGGCTGGACGAAGAGACCCGGCGGGCCGTTTTTGCCTGCTGCTGCCTGCTCTACCGCCGCTGGGCGGTGCAGCTGCCTGCAGGCGGGCTGCCCTATGCGGTGCGCCTTGCGCAGCGTGCCCTTGCCGCAGGAGATTACGGCCTGTGGCAGCTGGAAGGAAAACTCTTCCAGCTCATCAATTGATTTTTGAGCAAAGCGGCTGCGGACGGGAGGTGAACGCCCTGTGCATGATGTTTCCAGCGTGCTGACCAAAAAGAACTACGGCAGAAAGAACCCGCTGCTGCAGGGTTCGGCATTCCGCCAGCCGCGCTGGATGGAGCTGCTGGGCGTGCTGCTGTTTGCGGTGGCAGGCCTCGGCGAAGGCAAAAGCATCAATGCGGTGCTGGGCGGCCTGCCAAAAGCCGTTACACTGGGCTTTGTGGGCCTTGCCGTGCTGGAATTTTTCATCCGGGGCGATTTTGACCGCGTCAAGCGGATGGCGGGGCCGTCCGGGCTGTACATTCTGTATCTGGGCGTCCTTGCGGCGTGGTCCATGTTTATCTGGGTGCACAATTTTACCGTGTTCACCTCCATCACCCGTGGTGTGGAAAAGATCCTCTACCAGAGCATCGCTACAGTGGTGGCGATCTGCTGCGTGTATCTGTACGGGCAGGTCAGCATTGATCTGTTTACCATTGGTATCTGCATTGCCAACCTGATGATCCTGTTCAGCGAGGTGCCGGCCTACGGCGTGGGCGAAAGCGTCGTCTCGCTGATGACCAGCATCCTCTCGCTGGGCAACAACACCTATGGCTATGCCGAGCGGCTGGAGATCCACGAAGTGACCTTTCTGGAAGGGATGCTTCTGCTGTACTACCTGTTCTACTCCCCTAAGGAGACAAAGCAGCAGCGCCGCCGCAACTGGATCCTGGCAGGGTGCACCACTTTCTTTATCCTTGCGGGCATGAAGCGCATCCTGATCCCGGCACTGTTTATCTCGGCGGCATATATCTGGCTTTTGCGCAAGTGCAAAAATGCAGATAAGCTTGTGCTCTGGACCGGCATTGCATGGGTGGTGCTGTTCTGGGTGTACCTCATCATGGTGCACTACGGCTATGTTTCGCTCATTCTGAACAAACTCGGCATCAACATGATGGGCCGCGACTATATCTGGGGCCTTGCCAAGCAGTATTATACCTTTTCGCCCACCTTCATCGGCCTTGGCTTTGAGGCCGTGGACGCCATGGTCACTCAGTTCTATCAACAGGGGCTTATTGATGTGGCCTACCCGCTGCACAACGATATTTTAAAGGTGTTCGTGGAGCTGGGCTTTCCGGGCCTGTGCTTCTGGTGCGCATTTCTGTATATCGTGCTGCCGGTGTACTGGACGAAAAAATACGGCATGGAAGCAGGTATCCTGTATTTTGCCATTTTGAATCCGCTCTCCATGACCTACCTCACGGATAATACAGCCTTTTATTTCTGGTGCACCATGGGCCTGCGCATGATCCCGCTGGCGGTGTTCTGCACAGACCGCAGGCTAAAAAAACAGCCGAAGAACCGGCCCAAGTGGCAGCCTCCCTCTGCACAGCAGATGCAGAGCATGATCCAGGAAGAGCGCTACAGGAAGGGAGCCTATAAGTTATGATCCGCATTCTGCAGTCGGTCAGCAATATGGACCGCGGCGGCATCGAGTCCATGCTGATGAACTACTACCGCCACATCGACCGCACACAATTTCAGTTCGATTTTCTGGTCAATAAGGAAAAACCGGGCTTTTTTGACGATGAGATCCGTCAGCTGGGCGGACGCATTTTCTGCAGCCCCGGCGTAGCTCCGCAGTGCTACCCGGCATATCTGAAATACATGAAAAAGCTGCTGGCAGAAAACCCGGACATCCGGGTGCTGCATGCCCACAACGAGGCCATGCAGCTGTTTGCGCTGGAAGGGGCAAAAAAGGCCGGGCTGCCGGTGCGCATTGCCCACGCCCACAATACCCGCCTGCCCAAAGATGCAAAGCTGCCCATCAAGCTGGTGTGCAAGCAGTTCATCCCCGGTGCAGCCACCGATTACTGGGCCTGCGGGCGGGAGGCCGGCATCTATTATTTCGGTGAGAATGAGTGGAACGCCCGGGGCGTCACCCTGCACAATGCCGTGGAACTGGATCGCTTTGGCTACCGGCCCGAGGTGCGCGCCCGGCTGCGGGAGCAGTACGGCCTGCAGGAAAAGCTGGTGGTGGGGTGTGTGGCACGGTTCATGGTACAGAAAAACCACACCCGCCTTTTGGATATCTTTGCTGCGCTGAAGAAGGAACATCCGGAAAGCTGCCTGATGCTGGTGGGCGAGGGTGAACTGCGCCCGCAGCTGGAAGAAAAGGCCGCACAGCTGGGCATTGCAGAGGATGTGCTTTTTCTCGGGGTGCAGAGCGACACGTCGGTCTGGTATCAGGCCATGGATCTCTTCGTGATGCCGTCCCTCTTTGAGGGTCTGCCCGTGGTGGGCATTGAGGCGCAGGCTTCCGGCCTGCCCTGCGTGTTCTCCACCGGAGTGACCGATGAAGTGGTGCTGCGGAGCAACACCCGCCGCATCGGGCTGGAACAGCCGGACGAGGTGTGGGCAAATGCCCTGCTGACGGCAGCGCGGGAGACCGGTGACCGGGCCGTGGCCGCTGCCGAGGTGCGCGCCGCAGGGTATGATATCCAGCAGGAGGCGCTGCGCCTGCAGCAGCTTTATACCCGCCTGATCGCAGAAAGGGAGGGCGTACATGCCTGAACTGAGTTATATTATTCCGGTTTATAACGCGGAGGAATATCTCCCGGCAGCGCTGGACTCGCTCAAACGCCAGACCTTCCCGGACTGGGAAGCCATTCTGGTAGACGATGGCTCGCCGGACGGCAGCGGCGCGCTCTGTGATGCGGCCGCGCAGGCCGACCCGCGCTTCCGTGTCATTCATCAGAAGAACGCCGGTGTGGGCGCGGCCCGCAACGCCGGGCTGTACGCCGCAAAAGGCACCTACGTGCATTTTCTGGACGCGGATGATTCGCTGGAACCGGAGATGGCGCAGTGCACGTTGGAAGCGGCCCGCAGAGAGAACGCAGACCTTGTGCTCTTTGGCAGCTGGGAAGACCAGTATGATGCCGCAGGGCACAAACAGAGCAGCCGGGCCATCCCGCCGCCAATTTCCGGTGTGCATCGGGGCGACCCCTGTGTGGAACTTCTCCCACAGCTGGCGGCCTTTTATTTTGTAACGCGCCAGCTGTTCCGCCGCAGCCTGCTGGAACACTGCCGCTTTACAAAGCACAGCATCGGCGAGGATGCGCTGTTCTTTATCAGTGCATACCGGAAGCGCCCGGGCTGCGTGGTGGGCGTAGATGCGCCGCTGTACCACTACAGCGTGCGGCCCAACGGGTCGGCGTCCCAGAGCTACCACCCGGAGCGGCTGGAAGATAACTTTTATCTCTCAGACGCGGTGGCCGGGGTGGTGCAGCAGTGGGGCACGGAAGACCTGCCGGAGCACCGGGCTGTGGTGAACAAATGCCGTGTGCTGGATCTGCAGCTGGGCATCAAAAATGTCTGCCTCAGCCCGCTGAGCTTTGTCCGGCGGACTGCATGGCTGCGCGCTGCATTGCAAAGGCCGGAGGTGCGCGCCGCCGTGGCCGAAATGCCGCTGAGCGCAGCGGGCAGCCGCAACGACCGCATCAAGCTTGCACTGCTGAAAGCACGTTTGTGCGGTGCAGTGATCGCATTATCCAGCCTGAACAACCGTAAATAAAATAAACAGGGGTGGAGCCGAAGGGCTCCGCCCCTGTTTTGCTGAAAGCAGAATGGAAGAAGAAATCAGTGTTTATTGGCCAGCTTGCCGCCGAGGATGAAGGAGAGGATCGCGGCAATGACGAAGGTGGCGGCAATGCAGACCACCATCATCAGCAGGTTGATAGCACCGCCGTTTGCATAGGTGGGCAGCGAGGTGATGCCCGGCATGACGAAGGCGTAGCACTTGGCACCCAGAATGACGGTCAGCGCGCCGCCAATACCGTTGGCGATCATGGCAGCGATCAGGGGAGTCTTGTTGGGAACCTGCACGGTGAACAGTGCGGGCTCGGAGATGCCAAGGAAGGCGGAAAAGCTGGTGGTGAGGGCAGCGGAGCGCAGCTCCTTATCCTTCATGCGCAGTGCGGCACCAAAGGCAGCACCAGACTCAGCCATGTTGTGGCAGAAGGAAACGGGCAACAGGTAGTCGTAGCCCAGAGTGGCAATGTTGGAGATCTGGATGGGCGAAGTGGACTGGTGCATACCAAACAGGACAATCAGCGGCATGAAGAAGCCCAGCAGGAAGCCGGCTACGGGGCCCAGCAGGCTGAACAGCCAGACGATGCCGTTGGCCAGTGCCAGACCGCCGTAGGCACCCAGAGGTGCAAACACCAGCAGAGTCAGCGGCACAGAGATGACCAGAGACAGCATGGGCACTAGCACCATCTTGAGCACATCGGGGATAAAACGGTCAATAAAGTGGTACACGATGGCAAGCAATCCTACGCCCAGAATGACCGGGAAAACGGAGTCGGCATAAGAGAACACCGGGACGGTGATGCCAAGGAAGGTAAAGGGGCTGGGGTCAGCGCCCACGGCTTCCACAAAAGTGGGGGACATCAGTGCGCCGGCCATGCAGACGCCGAGGTATTCGTTCACCTTGAACTTGCGTGCTGCAGAGATGGCCAGCAGGAAGGGCAGAAAGTAGAACGGCACATCCGAGATCATGCTCAAAATCTGGCAGGTGCCGGTACCGGTGTTCACGCCAAAGATCTCGGCCAGTGCCAGCAGGCCCTTGAGCATACCGCCTGCCACCAGTGCGGGCAGAATGGCGGAGAAGATGCCGGTGATGATATCCAGCACCTGCGCACCCTTAGTTTTTCCGGCAGAGGAAGGCTTATCTGCTGCGGCGCCGCTGTCCAGCAGGGGAACCACCTCGTCATACACACGGTTGACGTTGGGCCCGATGATGACCTGATACTGGCCGTCCTTGATCTGTGCGCCCAGCACGCCTTTCAGCTGGCGGATATCGTCCAGCTTTGCAAGGCTGCCGTCCCGCAGATTGAAGCGCAGCCGCGTTACGCAGTGCAGCGCGGTGGAAATGTTGCTGCTGCCGCCCATAAGCTCAACGATGCTGGTTGCAAGCTCTTTGTTGTTTGCCATAAACTTGTCCTCCTTTTTACGGTAATATCCATCAGGCGAGGTCTTCGCCATTGCTTTCAATGCATTTTTTGTACCAGTAGAAGCTGTCCTTGCGGATGCGTTTGCCGGTGCCCTTGCCGCCGTTGTCCAGATCCACATACACAACGCCGTAGCGCTTATCCATGGTCAGCGGCCCGCAGGAAACGATGTCTAGAATGCCCCACATGGTGTAGCCCAGCAGCTCCACGCCGTCGCGCACAGCTTCCCTCATCTGCTGGATATGGCCGCGCAGATAGTCGATGCGGTAGGGGTCGTGCACGGTGCCGTCGGCCTCCACCACATCCGAAGTGCCAAGGCCGTTTTCTGCCACGAACAGCGGCAGGCCGTAGCGGTCGTACAGCTGGTTCAGGGTGATGCGCAGGCCGATGGGGTCTTTCTGCCATCCCCACTCGCTGGTTTCCAGATAGGGATTCTTGTTGGCCATGATAAGGTTGCCGGAGGTCTTTTCCCAGCTCTGGTCGCTGGTGGATACCTGTGAAAAGTAGTAGGAGAAGGATACAAAATCCACTGTGCCCTCCTGCAGGATCTCTTTGTCGCCCGGCTCCATCTTGATGTCGATGCCCAGCTTGTCAAAATAGCGGTTCATATAAGCGGGGTATTTGCCGCGGGCCATGACATCGGTGTAGAACCAGTTGGAATACTGGTCGTCGTGGATAGCCTGCATGTTGTCCTCCGGGCGGCAGGTGGCAGGGTAGGTGGTAAAGCGTGCGATCATGCAGCCGATCTTGGAGCCGGGCAGCATCTCGTGGCCCATCTTCACTACCCGCGCACTGGCGAGGAACTGATGGTGCAGGCACTGGAAGATCTCCTGATCCATGTGCGGCTCCTGATCCCGGATCAGGCACACACCGTCCCACGGGGAGAAGCGGCCTGCATTGATCTCGTTGAAAGGCAGCCAGAAGTCCACCAGATCGCCCAGCTCACGGAACAGCACTTCCACATAGCGGCAGTAGAAGTCGATGGTCTTGCGGTTTTTCCAGCCGCCGTACTTCAGCACCAGCTGTACCGGAATATCGTAGTGCAGGATGGTGGCAAAGACTTTCATGCCGTGCTTCTTGCACTCACCGAACAGGTCTTTATAGTAGCGGATGCCCTCGGGGTTCGGCTGGGCATCGTCGCCGTTGGGGAACAGGCGTGCCCAGCAGATCGAGGTGCGGAAGACCTTCATGCCCATCTCGGCAAGCAGGGCAATGTCCTGCTTGTAGGTGTGGTAGAAGTCGATGCCGCGGCGGTTGGGGTAATAGGTGGTATCCATATCCTGCAAAGCCTGATCGAACTCTGCCTTGGAGAAGGGATTTCCGTGGTGCTTTGCCTCTACCTGTTCATGGTCCCATGCAGGGTCAAGGTAGCGGAGATCCTGGGTGGAAATGCCCTTGCCGCCGTCGCGGAAGCCGCCGTCTGCCTGCGAACAGGAAATGGCACCGCCCCACAGAAAATCGGCATCAAAACCGGGTTTTGTCTTATAAGCCATGAAAATGCACTCCTTTTACAACAAATTACAACGAGGTGTGGATTCGTTTTGTTGAAAAAGCTCTTTCTGTGTGTTATTATAGCAGAAAGAAAAATGTTTGATAATGCCATGAAACGTGGAAAATAGTATCAAAATCGGAGATAGTGCTATGAACCCTGCTGAACTGGAGCTGTTTCTCTACCGCCATACAGAGAGCGAAAACTGGCATTTACAGCATCCCGGGCAGCTGAGCCATGTCTATGATAAGATGAAGCAGGAAGAATTCCGGGGTGAGGTAGGCTATTGCTTTGACTTTGTCAACACGCTGCAAAAAGACATGATCGGCATGATCAAGGAGACACGGTTCACCGTTATCCCGAAGCACCACCATGTGGATATGGAGCTGAACTATATCTACAGTGGGTCTTGCACCTTTGTCATCAATGGCAAAGAGGTCACGCTGAAAAAAGGTGACCTGTGCATTCTGGACAGTGACGTATGGCACAGTGCCACCAGCTATAAAAAGGAACACGATATCGTTATCAACATCGTGTTCCGCAGGCAGTTCTTTGACGGAGTATTTCTGAGCAGGCTGTCACAGCAGGGCGTGGTGGCAAGCTTTCTGGCAGACGCCGTCTCCCGCAACCGCAAGCATGACAAATATCTCATCTTCCACACCCAGAACGAGCCGA
>ERZ808246.1673-NODE-1673-length-15437-cov-11.764400_pt1 | contig 15437 bp, 7 predicted proteins | sample MGYA00521083_ERZ808246 | MGnify/ENA primary metagenome ERZ808246 (study PRJEB31516, sample SAMN03275577) | gut metagenome | biome: mammalia-associated habitat; material: feces | host: Papio cynocephalus | place: Kenya | collected 2012-07-07 ...
TGGCAGAGCAGGGGACTTTTAATCCCAAGGTCCAGGGTTCGAACCCCTGACGGCCCACCCTTTGAATGAAAGCGACTGGAGCGATCCGGTCGCTTTTTTGCTAACCGCGCATGGGTTCGAACCCGAAAGGGTGCGGAGCTGGGGAAACGCGCAAGCGTTTTCCAGCGCAGCACGCAAGGCGCGATTGACTCTAATAAGCCGGCTTTCCCGTTGCTAGAAGGCTGTCAATGTCCGCATAAGCGTTTTCGATTGCTTCGGTGTGATAGATCCAGTAGTTGTCATAGATAAAATCGGTGATGTCCTTATCGTTCCATTCGCTAAGTACTTTCGGAGTCGGTTTGTTTTTGTATTGCGCATAGGCTTCGAGCAGGTAAATGAAAAAACTCATTTCTTTAGACATGATTATCCCTTCCGATATAAAGGGAATTTCGAGGATCTCCTGTGACGCGTTCGTTTTCCCACATATCAAAAATACCGATAGGCGGGATGCTGAGCATTTCGAGCTGCGGGTCACAAAACATGGCATAGGTTTCCGAGGAAAGATATGCCATCAGGGCGTCCTTTTGAGTCATGTTGTATTTTTCGGAAATCATGATGACAACCTGCTCATCATAAAAGGCATTTATGTCTGCCTGCATTTCTTTCACAGTTTAACTCCTTCGATAAAGACAAGCTCATCAAGAGCACGCTGCGTCCTGAATGCAAACTGGTCATGGAGCTTTTGCGGCAATAGCCTCGTTATTGTTTCCTCTTCCGTGTAAATGCCGCCAAAGTAGAGCCTGAGGGTCGGCATCGTGTTGTCGTTCGCAACGGGTCCGACAACCAGGTCGTGGTTATCGGTCTCGGTGCCGCTACGATTGGCTCCTACAAAACGTAACCAGTCGATCGTTGGGGCCTCAAAGGCGAGGATATCAAGATTCTCGGGATAAGGTGAAGGAAACTCAAACACAGATATGGTCGGCACTCCGTCACGGCGACGACGTGTTACCACCCTGGCCCATTTGCTTGCTTGTTCTTCACTGCTTGTGAGATAGAAGCCGGGTCCAAAATCGACACGCCGATCCGTCTTAAATAGGCGGGGAGTGTCGACAACCATATTGCTACCGTGATACAGCCTCATGGACACCTTCTTTCCATTAGCTTCTAAGTAACAGAGTACCATGCCCCTCGATTTGGAACCTCCTTGCCATATTCCTTCGTTACGGTGACGGGTTCTTAAGCCAAGGTTAAGGCATGGAATGTGGCTGTGACCTGCGGCTTGATGGTATTCTTGTAGCGTCTATATGGTGTCGTATTCTGCCGGAATATGTGCCTTTGGACGCTGGAGATCAAACCACGAGCACGCGAGGGGAAGGACGCCCGCAGCCAGGGCGAACACGACCGATGAGCAGCATGGACGGACATAGCGACCAGATGCAGCCGAGCGACGTCACGGCGCAGCTCGATGCCGCGGTGTCGTCCCAGGCGGCGGTCGAGTATCGCCAGGTTGCCGACGAGCACGTCAAGACGCTCAAGGACTTTTGGAAAGACTTTTTGGTCAGTGGCATCTTTATCCTCGCCGCCATCGTGATCATCTTCGCCTGCCTGGCGTGGTTTGCCGCAAACAACCGGGTGGGGGCGACGGGGAGCGGAATTTCGGCAAAGGGACCGCGTTTTACGCTCGAATCGTACGTTGGGACGGGTGAGACGGGAAGCGCCGGCGCCTACGAAAATGACATTGTGCCCAACCCTGAAACCGAGGCTACGGCTTCCGATTCGACTGAGACCACGGCCGACGGAACATCGCTTCTGGTGACGCCGAGCTCAAACCTGAATAACACCGATGGCACGGACTCGCTTCATCCCGGAGCGCGCGGGCAGATCAGCTTTACGGTGACGCCGCTCGTGACAAACCTTGGAAAGATTGAGATCGATATCTCGCGCGTCATCAAAACCGCTCGAGGCGCCGACGGGGAAACGCTGCTTAATCTGTTGTCCGGTCATTTGCTCATGTTTCAGAGCTGCGACAACGGCTACTACGCGCAGCGTATCAAAAATGGGCAGTTCGAGATTGCGAGCAAAGAGTTCGAAGATATGAAGCCTGTCACCAAGACTATCTATTGGGTATGGCCCGAGTACTTTCAAAACTACGTGCTCACGGGAAACGTCGGGTATTACAAGAATCTGTTTGCGAGCGTTGGAGACGATTACAATCAGTTGATTGCGGATATGAACAAAACGCCCACGACAGAGGATCCTTCGCATTACTATTTCGGAACCGTTGATGGGCAAAGTTTCGTCAAGGTCAGCTCCCAAATGTCATCGAATGAAATCGAAACCGCTGCAGAGCTCTATAACAACGCCGATGAGTACCTCGGTAATAACGTGAAATACCTGCAACTTAAGATATCCGCAAATGAGGCCTAAAGATGGAAGATCAGCAGATGCGTTTGGACAAGGTAAAGGCGTGGGCGAGCGATAACCGGTATCGCTTGCTGGCCATCTTTGCCTTGATTGCCGTCATCGTTCTGATCATCGGACTCTCGCTCATGTGGTTCGTAAACAATCAGAGTCTGTCGACAGTCGGTAAGATACAGGTGCCGGCCCAGCTCAAGATCTTAGGGCCGGGCGAGACGGCGATCGAGCGCATCGATTTGGTATATGACAAAGATCAAAAGGACTCGATCGCAATCGATGATGCGGGTACGGCGACGATCAGTCGTGGGTTCTGCGTTAGGAGCGGCGGTCAGGAATTTGAGTTGATGATCGCCAACACGACCAACATCAGCGGCCTCCAGGTCCATGTTTATAAGGTTGCCGATACTAAGGCACCTGCCAGCGTCGCGACGATTGCCGGTCAGGTGGGGCTTACAACCTACTCGTGGGAGATAGGCGACGAAGTGACGGAGTTCGCGACCGTCAATCCTAATTCCAGTGACCCGTCGTTGGGTGGGGTGCTTGCCGAGAACGATCCGTTTGAGGGCCATGAGGATAAGGTTCAAAAGAACGCGCGCCCGTTGTATCGCTACAAGAAGATTGACGAGAGTCTGCTCGATAAGTCTTCTGACGGCAATCCCGCTGACGTGACCAATTTCATCATCGAATGCACGTGGAAGACCAAACCAAACGTCAAGGAAACCGACGTCTTGTATCTCATCGCACGAAACGGCTAGTAACGAGGGGAGGGGCCCTATGGAAAAGAAAACAAGTAAACGCCTATGGGTGGCTGCCATCTTGCTGTGTACCGTTGCACTGGTGACGGGAATCTATCTGACGTATTCCGCATATACGGGCAGCTCGTTTCTCAAGGCGGTCGCCGCAACTGGCACGTCCCAGGCTCTCTTTGCGTCCGACCTGCTCGAACCGTCTCAAACGGTGGGCGGAGCGATTGCTTCAAAGCCGGTTGTCGTGGATTCGACCGGGGACGCGACCGAGGGCACCTGCTCGTTTACCTTCAAGATTTATAACTGTTTGCTCGATGACCAAAACGTTGTAAACAATAAAGATGTCAAGGTTCGTTTGAGCGTCACGGCGACGGGAGCCGGCACTAAAGGGGCGCAAGATGGTTGGACCATCAGTCCCGACGACACCATTGAATCTGGTGCGCAAGAGGCTGTCTCCTTCCCGGGTTACACGCCGACGGTAAAGATCTACACGATTGCCTTTGCCGGGAAATATCTCAACAGCCAAGATCTCGCTTTTACGATTAGGGCGGATGTTGTTGACGGCGAAAGCCCAGGCACCAACCTTGCCTTTTTGGCTGCGAAAGTCGTGCCGGGTAAACGCGCGACCGTGACCAGTGCGCAGGTCACGGGGGAGTGGGTCAACAAAGCCTCTTCTGCCAGTTCCTTTGATGCATACGATTATCGCGTGACCGTGACCGGCAAGGGTTCGCTGGTCACGCTTACGTGGGGTTCCGGAGTGGAAATCGACCCCTATTTTTACCGCAACCACATCAAGGCAGCCGATTCGACGGAGCATCCTCAGAAAACGACGGACAGTGGCAAGAGCTCCGTAACGTTTTACATGGAGCCGGGCTCGGAGATTGTCAATTTCTTTCGCGCGGACGGTTCGACAAAGCCGAGCAGGTGGGGCGACATAGATGTGACGTGCACGGGCGCCAACTAGAATACGCGGCCCCGACAGTAGGGGCATGGAGATAGAACGAGGTACGAGTAGATGAGAACGGCGAAGCGCATTATAGTCGCGAGCTTGACCGCCATAATGATGTTCCAAGGGTTGGCTCCGTCGACGGAGGTGTTTGCCCAGGAGCTTGACGCGCTTGAGGATGGAGCTGTTGCCGCCGCCTGTGTCTCGAAGGATATCGCGCACTCCGTGCAGAAGGCAGCCAAGAACTTCTCTCTGCAAAGCCTTGAACAGACTGAGACCGTTGAGGGGGAAAATAACTCGACGGATAATGACGAGACAGGTGTCGGGGGCGGCACATCTGACGATGCGGGCGACAACGCGGCGTCTGGCAGTGCTGAGACTGATGACACGGCAAACAGTGATACCGCCAGTGACGATGACAGCAGCAATGGCGCAGAAGCCTCTGATGATCAGGCTGACTCGTCCACCGATGACGCGACGGCAGATGAGGCAGAAAGCCAAGATGCGGATGCGGCAACGGCGGCCGAGGTTATTCAATACAAGACGGCCAAGGAGCTGGGGGATGCCCTGAGCGCTGGTGGAGACGGTAGCAGCACTACATATGCAGAGGAATCATCCAGGGCGACAACGGTCACGCTCGGAGGAGAGAAGGGCTTGGCGATTTTGAGCCATGCCGATCCAGCCGTATATCAAGATGCCTCGATCTCAGTGAACTCCACGGGCAAAAGCACGTGGGATACGACCGCAGCCGATCTTGGCGTTTCATTTGAAGGTCTTGGCAGTGCGGATGTTCCGTTTAAGGGGACTGCGAAGTTTGCAAATAATACGGGGGAAGTCGAATTCAAAACGTCCCATACGTTCTATAACGGCATCGAGCTCAATAAGAATAACGGCAAGCTGAAAATCGTTTGGGCTGGGACGGATAACGAACCGATCGCGGCCTCGAAGGTTGTTGGCAGAGAGGGAACGTTCGACGTTGAGGTTGGAGTTGCCGCAGCGGGCGCCAAGCTGACCTCACCGCTGCTTGGCGAGGTAGAGGGTGATATGACGCTCGCTGCGGCGTACGACGGCACCGGCAACAATGAGATAGCGGTGGCTATCAGCTCGAACGCAAACGACGCGGGCCTGCTTGCCAATACGGTGCACGGCGGTACGTTGACGGTCGAGGCATTCAAGGGCCTGTCAGATGGTAGCCCGACGATTAAGGCAACGGGTCCCCAGTTCAGCGCGGGTGGCTTGATCGGCTCGGCGACGAACGAGACGATCATCCTGAAAACATCGATCGATTTGTCAGCCTTTGACGTCCAGGGTGCCTATGCAAGCGGCGGCTTTATCGGCAAGGCAGCGGATTTGAATTTGGCGTTTGGAGACGATGCGAAAGTCAAACCCGCGCTTAAAGTGGGATCGGCAAATTCCACCTATTCGGGCGGCGTGATCGGCGACGTATCTTTTGCGGGCCCCTTTACCGTCGAATCTGGAACGTTTGACTTTGAGGCATCGCCCGTCGAGCTTGGCGCCACCAAGCGCGCCGGCGGGCTGTTCGGTCGGCTCGATGTGACCAACGGCGACGTTACCATCAAGGGCGGCACATATAAGAGCAAACTCACTGCGGGCAATGACGGAAACAGCACAGCTGATACGCGTGGCAGTTACGGTGGCATCGCAGGCAACGTATTCGCTACGAGCAAAGGTGAGGACGGGTCTCTTCATGCGCTGACTGTCCAAAAGGCTTCCGACGGAACAAAAACTGCAATCGAATTCGAGCACGCGAGCGGCTTGTGCTATGCGGGCGGCATTGTGGGCTACGTGGGAGATAAAACTGTTTCGGTCGTCCAACCGGTAGCCGTTGTGCTCAACGGAGTTTCCGTTGCGTGCAAAGGCGATGTATCGGCGAGCCAAAGCAACGGCCGTTTCGGCGGTGCCGTGGGCGTTATCGATATGAACGATGTGCTCGATGTGCGCGATTTTACTTTGAGCAGCGATAGCGCTATTGGCGGGGCTTCGCAAAACCGCTCTGCCGGCATCGCGGGCTCGACATGGATTGCAACTATCAAATTCAGCGGTGTCACCGATCTTTCGGGGGCGCAATTCGCCGATAACGATACGACCGGCCAGCTTGTCAACGAGAATTACAACTCGCTTATCTTTGCCAGCGGTAGCGGCAGTAACGGCTCTGTATCCAGCGATGGCTCTGCGACCGGTTGGACACTCAAACGCTCGAACGCGGCGTCTAAGACCGATGACATTGCAACATATGGTGAAGTGGTCCGCTTGGGGAACGGTTTGTCGGGCGGCCTGTTGACGCTCGATTCCACGACGCACGTCTTGACCAAAGCGGATTCGCTTGCGTTCACCAATAATTCGATTTCTCTTTCGAATGCGGATGACTTCGCCAAGCTCGCTATTACCTGGCAGACCAATGGATTCTACTCGATGGTTACTGGCGTTGAACATATTGCCGACGATGCGGGAAACGGTCTTGGAAGCCTTCCCTCATCGACGATCAGCGTTACTTCTACGATCAATCTTTCGGGTACAGGCCTTACGGGAATCTCGAAGGATCGCGTTCCGCCAACCAACCTATGGGAAGGCAGTATCGAGTCGTCGCAGCTGTTCTCTGGGACGTTAACAGGTGGCGGCGCCATTAACCTCGCGGTCGGCGAGCCGTACGGCATGCGCGGCGATAGCGCAATCGAGAACGGTGACACGAGCGATGGCGATGGCAAAATCTACCGTCATGGACGTTTGGGCCTGTTCAATGGCGTTACGTCTGACATGAAGACGGCTGGCAACGTGACAATCGGCGGCACCATGCGCTTTGAGAACGGCACCGATATCGATGCCGGCCCGCTTGCTGCGCAGGTTGCGGGGACAGGTGCCGTGACGGTTTCCAAGGTGACGTGTTCCACCAAAATTAATTTCGATAGCGCAGCGACCGGCAAGATCCTCAACGTGGGCGGCATCTTTGGCTCGGTGGCAGATGCTTGCACGCTTACGCTTGGCGACGATGTCAAGGCTCAGGCTGCAATTGCGAATACGTCCAACGCCGCCGACATTCGCGTGGGCGAGCTGGCTGGTTACGTCACTGGTGACAAGGCATCGAACATCAATGTCTCCGGTTTGGAAGTTGGCGCCGACTCGCAGCACAGTGATATCGAAATAGGAAACTCCAATAACGCCAAGGCCCTTGTGGGCGGCTTGATCGGCTTTATCCAGCAAGGTTCCGCCAAGAAAAACGTGAGCATCACGGGTCTGTCTTATAAAGATTTCTCCATGTCGGTTGGCACGAATGGCGATCCAAGGAATGGTGCCGGCGGCCTTTTGGGCTACAGCTGGGGAAACGCTATTGTGACCATTGGCGGTGACTCGAACAGTAGCGATAACAACTACGCCATCAAGACCGATAATGCGACCGTCACGGCCAACAGCGCCACAGAGTTTGGCGGCCTGCTTTATGTTATGAGCGGTCACCTTATTATTCAAAATTACGCTCTCGACTTTTCTGGTGCCAGCTTGAGCGCTGCCAGCGCTACTTCTTTCGGGGTGTTGCTCGCGCGCGGCGCGAAAGAGGAGAAGGCTGGAACCTTTGGTGGCGAGGGATCCAAGACGTATGCGGGGCTCTATCTTGAAGACAAAACCCCGTGGGATGAAGCCTATAGGGTGAAGAAAAATGAAAACCAAAAGCTGCAAATTTCCGCGAAAAGTGATGTCAAATACTTTGACGAATGGATTGCCAACGTAACCAAGGCAAGCCAGGAAAAAGACGGCACTCCTAACGACAACGACTGGAACACAGTCGTCTCGCTTCACACGCAGACAGATGCGCTCGATATGAGCGGGAACACGGATGCCGATAACAGCTACAAGAATCGCACCGAGTTCGGCGGGCGGCATCCGACGAACTCCATGACGCGTTATTACTACAACCTAGATAGGTGCTGGGAGGCGTCGAAATCTGTTTTCGAGGGCTCGCCCTATAACCTTTCCACGCCTGAAGCTTTGATGATTTGGAATGTGTGCTGCTATGCTCCCGACGAAATAAAGGCTTATATCGCGCCTTCAAAGCAAAAATTCAGCCGAGATCGAGCTGTGGTAATCGGAGGCACTGACAAAACTTCGAACGAGATCGACCTTACGGGCTACAGTTATTATCCCACGAACAATACATGCAAGATAACAATCCAAAACACGAAGGTAACCTTTGCGTACAGCAAGATTAAAGACGAGCAGGCCAGCAACAAAAGCAACACGGAAGCAACGCAGCACGCGAACATGCATGCGGCGCTCATTCGCGCCTTCGCGGGTGATGCCGGCAAGACGCTCAGCGTCTCGGACGTAACGCTTGCCGGCTCGACGGGAATCATGGTCAACGATAACTCGAGCGGCTCGGGTACGAGCGTCTCGGGCGCGCTCGTGTGCCGCTCTGCATACGGCACGAATAATAAGACGGCCAGCGTTGCCACGATTTCAATCGATGGGCTCACGCTCGAAGGGCTCGTGGTTGATGGGGCCAACGGGGTGGACGACAAAAAAAACCCCAAGGTTGCTCCTCTGCTGATCAACGACCTATCGCTGGCCGTCACGCTGAACGTTAAGAATCTTTCTGTGAAAGAGGGATCTTATATCAAGGAGGATGGTTCGACCGCTACGGCGGCAAGCAGCCTGTTTGGCAATTTGGGCGGAAGCAAGACAACGAATACGCTCGTGAATGCAACGCTGAGCAACAACGTCTCGGTTCCGAGCGCGAAGGGCGCGACGATTTTTACCCGTGCCTCGTTCTTCGAATCGTTTGGGTACGGTACGAACCAATCGGGTTCGGCCAGTTATACCTTCAATGAGGGCGAGCAAGTTACTTATGGCGCGGAGATTGACTCTAACGGGGAGTACGACAACAAGCAGCTTTGGTACTACAATGCCGGCGGCTATGGCGTGCCGACAGGTCCAGGCCTCGTGAGCGACGGAGATATTGAGGCAAATCCTACCAACCCCCAATACCCAACGAAATATCTGCCCTATGTAAAGGTGGGCAAAAGCGGTACGTGCTATCACGAGATGAAAGTTAACCAGCGACCTGCGAATCTTCTTGAGGGCTGCGGCACCTACAGCGACCCGTATGCCGTGAAAACCGAATACGAGCTCGTCACGCTCACGAATTATATTAACGACGAGAATATTTCCGATATCGATGAATGGCAAGTGACCATTACCAGCAATCAAGACTCAGTATGTGAAAGACGTCAGGATGCTAGCGATAAGAGTACGGAAGTTACGTATCAATACGATTTGAAAAGTAAGACTTGGAAGAAAGTCGATGACGCTAGTGTCACGTTGAGCAATGAGGTGATGCATCGCTATCTGCAGAGTGCGTACTACAGTATCGAGCCGGCAGATGACAGCAATGAGATCGACGTTGATGCTAACACCTTTAACGGCTTTGGCAGCTTGGCGAACCCCTTTAGGGGCGTCATCGTGGGCAACCTTAAGAAGGGTGCTGATAAAGTGTCGACAATTAACATCAAGCTTGCCGACGACGGCTCTCAGAACAAGAAGGCTTCGTATGGTCTTATTCGCTATAGCTACGGCAGCGTCGTTCGCCAGCTGAAAGTGACGTACGGTGGCGGCACAAACCAGATTGCCTATGCGAACAAAGACACCAACAGCGGCACACCCGGTGCGTTCTTTGGCGGCGTAATCGGTTGCATCATGGGCGGCGACAACATCATCGACGGTGTGCCTGTTTCTGGCGGAACGGTCAGTAGTTCGGGCGACAAGGCCCATCTTGTGCCCATTGGCGGTTATGTGGGTGCCATCTGTGGTGGCGGCGTGATTTTCCGCAACTTTGGTGGGTCAAACAATTGGCGCAGCGCCACAAAAGATATCGGAAGTCTCTATAACAACCCCTACGTTGGGCGTGTGGTTGACGGCTATGCCTTCAGCGAGGACTGCGAGGTCGACAACGGCGACGCGAACTACAAGATCATGAAGCTTGACGATTCGTATCGTGGACAAATAACGACAAGTGGCACCGAAATGGCTTACAGCTGGCCTGTTGACGACAACCAGCACGATGGCGCAGCGACGGTTGAGGTCAAAAGCGCGATGGGCCTGCTCATCCTCTCCGCGATTATCAATAGCGGCGCTGCCGCAGGCGCTGCGCATACTGATGCGGCGAACGACAACGGTACGTATCGCGGTTCGAGGGCGTATGAGGGCTGCTCCTTCAAGCCGGACGTCTTGGGTAGCAAGACGTATCTGTTTGGAAACGAGCAGTTCGGCAAAGTGCGCAATGCGACCTATGAGGACGTTGGAAAGACGGGAAGTGAGGACGCGAAGACCGCAAAGAACGATGACGAGAAGGCTCCTGGCAATCAGAAATATCAAGGACCGCTCGACGGGACCGATGAACAAGCCAACGATGGACAGGTGAACTCGCCGTATCTGGTGAAAAAGTACGCCGATTGGGCTACGGGTTACATCTGCGCGACGGGCATTACGGGCATCCAGCTTAAGCTGACGGGCGATAGCTACGACATGTCGAGCTTTGGGCCAGCCTATCAGGGGTTGTCGGGCCGCTACTACTCGAACGCATGCGTTACATCGAATGGCGTCAAAGAGAGGAAATACATTACTCCCTCTATCGCGTGCATTGATGGAACGACGGCATCGGGCAGCAGCGCATCGATTACCGTTGCGAACAATTACAAGGAATACACCGACGACGATTATCGTGCCTCGGGGGTTGGTGCGCTGTTCAACAACATCGCGTTCACCTCGGCAGATTATGTGGGAAGCACTATTAAGGAAAATGACGAAGCCCAGGTTCGCAACCTGACGTTTAAGAGCTGCAGCCTATCGATCAGCTATATCGGTAAGGATGGAGAACTCCAAACGAAGCAAGATGGCGACACAGTACAGGTGGGCATCGGCTGCCTATCTGGGGTCACGTCGAATCTCAACAGGCAGGAAAGCCAAGGCGTATACAAGAATGTCGTTATCGATAACTGCACTGTTACGGGCGGCGCGAGCGCTGGCGGCCTAATCGGCAGCGTTGGATATATGGGCTTGGCATCGGATAAATCTTCGCGCATGGTTGCGGCCGTGGGCGGAGACGCCGATGCCGCGCAAGCCCCAGTCAAACTCATCGATTGTCTGTACAAGGATTCGACTATTTCGGCCGAAGCCAATGCGGGCGGTTTTGTTGGCAAGCTGCAGAGGACGACATTTTCGGTTGATGTGAATACGGAAAATCAAAGCAACGCACAGCGCGCGTCGGGCGAGAGCGTCAATCTTGTGGGCGAAAACTCCACGGTTCGAGGCACGTCGGTTTGGGCGGCCAACAAAGAAGCCTGCGCGGTCGGCGGTCTGTTGGGCCTCACGGCTGCAGAAGTGAAAATCGGGGAAAGTACGAATACCGATAACCCGGTAACTCTGCATGATGTGGTCGTTACGACCGACTTGACTGACGGCAGCAACTTTGCGAATACACGCGGTCTCGGTGGCATCGTTGGCAGGGCCGAGAACTCCGCTTCAATAAAACACGTGGCCTTTGAATCATCGAAGAATGCGAGCGCAGAGTCGCCAATATATGTCGGATCCATAAGGGCAGCGGGGCAGACCGCGACTCGATACAGGTACGTTGGCGGAATGGTCGGCTATGGATCCGAGAATTTGACGTTTGATGATTGCAATGTTTCAAAAGTCAGGATTGCAGCATACGAGTGTTCGGGTGGCATTGCGGGCATGATTGCCAGCGGCAAAACATTTACTGCAAATGGAGTTAAGGTCGGCGCAATTCAAGTTGATGGCGCGTATTCCGGTGGCATTCTTGGCCAATCGGGTGAAAACAGCAGCACTGTTGTCTCCATCAGCAACTCTACGGTGAGCAACAGCTCGTTTAAAACGAAGCAGTGCTATTGGGCCGATCATCCCGATGGACGCCATACCTATTCCGGCGGCATTCTCGGCGACACCAAAGGAACCATTAAGCTGTCCAATATTCTTGTCAGTAAAAATGAATTCACCGATCAGGGAACAAACTACTTTTATCAAGGCCAGCTATTTGGCGATGTGGCGCCTGGGGATATTGAGGGCATTTATGTATCGGGGCTCAATGTTCAACTAGAACAAGATAAGACGAACAGTAATGTACCGGGGTTGATGCATTATCGGATTCCGGCCTCTGTGACCGATGTAAATAAGAAGTGCTACTTTGCGTTTGCGGACTATAACGACGTCTCCATTAAGAACGATAAGGCCGGTCACTATAGTGGCGATGGCTCGGATCTTTATAACGATGATGACGCGAGCGTGGCCGTCGCTTCAGCTAACCCATACATCACGACCAATCCGGTGAGTGGAATGGAGGTCAAAGCATCGTCGAGCTCTGATGCTAAGAAGCTTTTTGGCGATGGCATGGCAATCGATACGGCCGCAACGATTCAAGACGATGTCGAAAAGGCGAAGAAGTCCGAATTGACTACCGGCGGCTATGCCTATACCAACATCGGCGGCTGCGATGGCAGCGGAAATTACCAGAGCACCAACAGTTACGATTCAAGCTCGAAGAGCACGTTCAATGATTCGAACGCCGAAAATTCGAAGAAAGTAGCAAAGGATAAGAACTTCAACGTCCTTGTTGTTCCCGGTAATGATACCGCGGCGGCGACCAAGACGGTGACAAACTATCTCAACCTGGTTACAAACGGCGGCTTCTCTGATGCTCGAAAGCTTAACCCTAAGTCGAGCGGTTCGTCGTTTGTGACCGCTAGGGCTGAGGTGTTCAAGCTGATTGACAGTCGGGAATTTGTTAAGGATGAAGAGGCGTCAAAAAATTCTGCATTTTCCGTAGTAAACAACGGAACAGATTCGATGTCGTTCCACACATCGAGCGATTGGGATAACGGCAAGGGCCGCTTCACGTTGCTCACGGTGACGTTCCATGATGGTGCAGGCCATACCTATAAGGTTCAGGTGCCCATCGTGGTCAAGCGCATGCTCGAGATCAACTTCTCGGCTACCTATACCTATGGCAGCTCGTTCAATGCTTCAAAGTTCAAGGACGATTCTAAAAAATTCAACGATCAGGACTATGCAGGATACAAGGACCATGTGCTTGTGAGCTCGGGCGAGGCTATGACCGGCTACCTTACGTGGACGTATAACAAAGCCAACGACAAAAAGACAGAGTACGGCTGGAATACGCATCTGGCGAATGGCGGCTCCATGGGCCCGCTCAATAAAACAATTCAATTTGAGGGCACTGCCGGCGGGATGCCCGCTGGGACGCAGCTGACGCTGGTCGATGTTGCGCACGATAACCGGTACTACACCTATACTGTTAAGAACGGCGCCGCCAGTTCGGTAAGACTGTCGGATTTCACGCACGGCAAAGATGATTCCTATGAGGAGCTTTGGCTGAGCGAGATTATGGGCGTCGCTGCGAGCGACTCCAATACCACGGGCGCGTGGATACAGATGACAGACGATGAGGTTGACGCGCATCGGAAAAGCGGTGACCTTGCCACGTATGCTGGCGCCAAGATCGGTTCAAAATACTATTGCACGGCCGATAAAAAGCCGAATGAAAAGAACAGGTACACGCTGACCGTTCCCAATGAGGATCCTAAGAGCGAGAGCTTCTATTTGATCGTGCGCACGCCGAGTGTCTCGAATGCCGTGAACGGTACGACGACAACGTCTGTAAGTGCGGGCGTGAACACGCATATCAATAAGGTTTGGCCCGATAAGGATTGCACCTATGACACGGGCACAAATACCGCATCGACCTACTCCATCAACTCGAGCTACACCCAAGCGCTGGGCGACAACAATTCTGTTGGCTCGAAGCAAATGGCCGCGAATGCCTTGCCATCCGAGGTGCTTCTCGACGTGACCGATACGATTACGTTCGATAAGAACCAGCAGTACAACGACAAAGACTCTCTGTATTTCCAGTTTGAATCCTCGCTGGTCAACTATGGTGAGGGCAACACCGGCGCAACAGGCTATCCGAGCGGCACGACCGGTACGGTCAACTTCTATGTCAAAGTGGACGATAAGCCCTATAAGTGGGAAGAGGGCGAGTGGAAACCCGCAGCCGAAAAGGAGGCTGCCGTGCCGGCCATAACGCTTCCCGACGACGGTAAGGACCTAGCGATACCGCTCGCGACGAAGCTTGGCAGCACATATGTGCCCGTCGACCTTAAGGATCTGCGCAAGCTGGCTTCTGACGCCGCTGTAGACGGGGCTACGCCTACGATTTGCATCACAGTTAAGTCCGATGATATGAAGATGTCCTACAACGCATGTCAGATGGGCATCTCGGCAAACCCGAGCTCAGCGGAGGCCGGAAAGCTGGCAAAGTGGACCCAGACGAGCTATAGGGGTTGCCTCTCCACGAATGCGGATACGCTTGCTGTGAGTAACATGACGGCGACACATTCTGGCAATATGCAGTATTACCGTCTAGGCAACGATGGCAGATCGACGATTTCCCTCGAGGCGTACTCCAAGGCGCAGCTTGGCATCAATGTCGACGACCTTGATCCGGAGGAATCAAAGAGCAAGACGAGTTCGATCAACCTGACGGCAAAGTATGACTTTACGGGTCTGCACGATGGCGGCGCCAAGCTTGCAAAGGGTACGACGGTGACGTATACGTTTAGCCTGGAGCAGCGCCAAGACGACGGAACCTACGCGCCTGTTACGGATGATCTGTCCAAGTACATCAGCTCGATCAGCTCGGACAAACTTGGCACCATAATCCCCAGCGGCAACGCCGTTGTATTCACCGATGCCAAGCAGAGCAGTACGGACAAATTTAAGACCCAGTCGAAATTTGAGCCTGAGCTGCTGACCGATCAATTTACGGTAAAGGTGAACAATGATATCGAGGAACGAGGATTGACGTATGCCAACTACCGCATCGTGCTCACGACCTGCCTTTCTGGCAACGGTGCTGAAGACTATCCCGATAATGCGCAGCTGCTAACGGGGTACAACGAGAAGCATTCCGATTACGTGACCTACACGATCACGAAGATCAAGACATCGGGCATCGATCACAAATAGAGCGCCAAAAGAAGCGGCGAACCGCCCAACCGAACGGCCTCGGACCAACCTCCGGGGCCGTCTGGCGTTTCAACTCGCCATTCACGATCTCGGCCATGTATTCCACCTAACTTTCCATCTTTCCATCTCGCAAGAGAGAAAGATGGAAAGTTAGGTGGAAAGTTGGGAAGTGAGCGAGAAAAGAGGCCAAGTCGTCGCTCCCAAAGAGCATGGTCGAAACCCTTTCGGTAGTGTCGAGAAAGTTGGTGTAATGCCGGCCTTGGGTTAACCGTCCGGCG
>ERZ808246.1674-NODE-1674-length-15424-cov-8.239313_pt1 | contig 15424 bp, 11 predicted proteins | sample MGYA00521083_ERZ808246 | MGnify/ENA primary metagenome ERZ808246 (study PRJEB31516, sample SAMN03275577) | gut metagenome | biome: mammalia-associated habitat; material: feces | host: Papio cynocephalus | place: Kenya | collected 2012-07-07 ...
GTCACCAGAATATGCTTCGGCTCGAATCCGTCATTGTCTCTCATGCTGCTCACCGTTCCAGCAATCGCTTTCCGGATTCCAGCATTACGAATGCGAACAAAGGCGCATAGGGAAAGAAGTATCCGAATCGCATACCATCAACTCCGATCAATCCATCCGCATCGTATTGCAGCCACAAGGCAAGATAGATCAATATGATATCCCCGATGCAGACCAGCGCAATCAACCATGCATATGGCAAGGAAAGTGCGCCGCATACTTTTACGGAACCATAAGCCGATCCAGCTATATTCTTCCGACGGCCTTTGGCACAAGCATTCACCACACTGGCCACAGCCAACACAACTACAGAAGCCGCGATCGCCAGCCAGCACATGGCAATTATGCTGCTATCCATTCTCTTATTCATATTCGATTGAGCATGCGTTATCGCCCATGCGATGTTCCTCACAGCGTCCAGTATGGCGGCAGGATCCGTTAGCAACGCATGTTTGCGCTCATTCATCTGCTTGTACGAGACCAACATCGGGCAATTCGTATACCAAGCATTTGCACCCAGCCAGAATATGGTCCATGCGCCAGACGCGGCCACGCCTATCAGCAATGGCACAGCCCGACCACGATTCACATGCCAGCGATTAGAAGTCCGATCAAACAGCAATGGAATGACAAGCAACACCAATGGCATGTACACAAACTTGCACATTGCTAAGAGCACGCTCGCCACCGCAAGTGTCACCGCTCCAAACCGTGATCGTTTACCAATAATTTCCCGGAACAGCAGGCAGGAGAACAGAATCATCACAGCTTGCGTCAGCGAATCAGCGGAAATAGCGAACGAGTAACGAAACACGATCAAAGGGAAACATACAAGTATCCCGACCGGGACGCGCCATCGCGGCAATGCGCGCACTGCGCAATACATGAACAACGCATAAACGATCAACATGCATGCTTCTGCCAAACGGTATGTCATTCCGGAACTGAAATTAAGCACTCGTCCGATTTCGAAACCCAGTAATTGAGGAGCATACACGACCGGGGAATTCGTTGCCGTATTGTTGAACGGCAGGTCAACCGTTGCGGACGATTCGTTGTCAACAACGGATTCCGCAATCACGACTCCCGGATCATACTCGTCATATTGTTCTAAAGAATATTGCATCCAATTGCGATCGACTGCGCCGCCGACTACCCCTGTCTCAGTGTTATGTAACAAACTTCTCGAAGTGACCGGTCGTGCGATTATGTCCCCATTGAGTATGGCCTCAATTCGATAAACATGCGTCCAAATATCCGGCACATGACCAGGTTTGGTAATAGCAGCCATGAAAAACATGCCCTCAAGCAGCACGCGCAACGCCGCCAACACTGGCATGCATCGAAAAATGCTTCCCTTCATGCGACAACTATCTCATGCGCGTCTGACACTTTTCGTTATGTTTTATTACCGCAAACGCAAACAAAAACAACATCGAATGTTACCGGACATACTCGTAGACTTGTCGTGACATACTGACCTTATAAAATCATGAGCAGCGCAATAAGGAAACCACATGTCCACTAATGAACCTCTAGTCTCAATCATTGTTCCTGTATACAACGCGGAAAAATACCTCGCATATTGCATTGAATCCATTCTTGGACAGTCGTACCACAATCTTGAATTAATTCTCGTAGACGATGGAGCAAAAGATTCTTCTCCGCAAATTTGTGATAATTATGCCACAAAGGACTCGCGAGTCACTGTCATCCATCAAAAAAACGGAGGCATTGGAAAGGCTCAAAACACCGGTCTTAATGCAGTTCACGGTGAGTATATTGCATTTGCAGACAATGACGATATCCTGGATTGTCACAACATTGAAATTCTTCTACATGCCTTAATTAATTCTGGGGCCGATATGAGTAAAGCTCGTTGGCAACAATTTGGAATTTCGCAAATTGCCCAAATTACAAAACAAGCCAAGCAAAGCGTGTACCTTCCCGCAAAAATTTCTATAATCAAGAATCCCCTTCGCGCATATCAAACAGTGTTTTGCAAAACATTGCGACTTATTGGAAACGCACTGGGCCGTAATACAGAAGCAAAATATTTTAATGAAGCCAACTGGTGCCGTTTGTATAAAAAAGAGCTTTGGGACGGCATTCGTTTCCCCGAAGGAATGTACGCCCAAGACGTAATGGTCGCAGGTGAGCTCTATTCGCGTATGAATAAGGTTGCAGATGTTGATCGAGTACTTTATTTCTGGCTACAATCCGCAGGCTCTGTAACACACAAGGAACGTAGTTTCAGCTTTTACCATGACAATGTGGTGGCAGGAATCACGAATTTTGAATATGCGCTTGGACATGGAGTGACACCAGCTCGCAGCTATTACACATTGGTCGGTTCCCTCAACGAGGAAGCAGCTGCACCAGATATCGACGAGCCCGCCAATCGGATTCAACATGAAGTAGATCTGAAGAAAAAAGACGAGCTTCTTGATCACCTGACCGCACGTCAGCTTACACAATGCGCGACACTGCAAAAAATCCGTCTGTTCGAAAAAGGCATATACGATCGCAAAGTCAAAAACATGGCATAGCAGACAATGTCGTTATGGAGGTGCCGCCAACTACAACTAGTTGGCGGCACCTCCATAACGACAGCACGAATGCGTTACCTATGCCGACGGATGGCACGCACTACATTCAACGCGGCGTTCTTCACCCCACGCACGGCATTGATGGGTAGCCAAGCCGCACGATAAGTAACATTCTGCACCGGTTCAGGCATCTTCTTGACAGTTTTAGCCGTCAAGAACTGCAACCCCTTATGGAGACGGCGCCTCACTGCGGGGAATATCCTCATCGGATTTGTGGCCTTATATAGACCATACATATTGGTCTGCAACGATTCGCCCTCATGCGCACGGGAACTTGCTCCCATCAGCATGGCTGTGGAATAAACCAGCGAATCGACCTCAATGCGTGCATATCGATCTGACATGACCCAAGCGGGATAATATCCCTGTGACTGGCAAATGTATCCGTTCGCACGCTCGATGGCATGTGACACAGTACCATCTTCGCCCATCTCACCTTCGGGCAGGAAGTCTTCGTACTTCCATCCGTATTCGAAAAGCGGTTTCAGCGCCTCCACACGGAACCAATAGCATGAGCCGATAGCGGAGGCGGAAGGCTTACCCGGACTCAGTGGCACGTGAATATTGAATCTGTCCTCTAACAATTCCTTTGTGATCTCGAAATTCGCGCCCCAGTCATGCGGCAGGGTATGCGCGAAGTAGAGGGCATGGAAGGGCGGCGGCGGAGCAACCTGTCCCAATCGCGGTTCGTTGGCGAACAGAGTGAGAATGTTTTCCACATAGTCACGACTGCCAAGGGTATTTTCCATAAGCTTGTACGCAAAGCCCTGACTCTCGGTGCCATGGTGGCCATTTTCCTGGTTCTGCCTCGACTTCTTGTCATGCGCGAAGCCAATGACATCATATTTGCCATTCAGCACCACGTCGCATGCCGCCACCAATAACGCTGACACATCGCGCCCACGGTTTATCACCGGAATAAACGTGACTGGATGGCTCACCCCATGGGATGCCATGTATTCATGAATCGCATCAATCTTGTCCTCCGTGGTCGTGATATACAAATCGGTCTCATCAGGAAGTGCCTTGATATAACGACAGGTATCCCCCAATAAATCAAGGAAATAGATGTGATAGATGAACGCGGAACGCACGTCAGCACCAGTTCGAGGATTGCGCGTCGCGGTTGGCAGCACGTAATCCAGATGTAAAGCCTTGCGAATATCGTCGATATTGTAGTTCGGAAGAATCGCATCCCAGATTAAATCGACATCATAATCTGTCTCATTCTTCAAGAAGTCATACAGATCCAGCGCTGGCTGGCCAGCGGTCTGGTCGAAATAGGCACTGTAGTCAACGAAGAAAGAACGACGCTTGAATACCGGGCAACGATCATCGCGCAGCATCTGCGCAGGCATGTACAGCAACGGATAGGACGAATAGCCCTTATACTTACGCCAATCGATGTATGAAGCCCACTTGAATCCCAGTTGGGCGAAATGCTTGGTGAAGGTCATCTCGTGCTTACGCGTGACCTCGGCGTAGTCGCTCCACAGCGGCATGTTTTCCCAGTACTCGTGAAAGGCCTGGGAGGAAACCATATTGCGGCGATACGCGTGCCAATAAGCCTGCAGATGAGTAGGAATCTTCTCGTCGTTCACGGTTTCGCCCGCATAAGCAGTGATGCCCCAGAAATCCACATCCTTGTGGGACATGGTTTCGAACATCTCCTTGAACGGGTAGACAGGCCCCATGATGGTGTCGTTCAGACACAGTACCTCGTCGTAAGTTTCCAGCTTCTCCCAACCGATAGTCAACAGCGCCTGCTTATAGGCGGCAACATCAAGACCCTTGTTCTCGCGAACCATAATGGTGTTCGTGTATTTGCCAAACATCTTACGAGCTTCGTCATCGATCTTGCCGTTCACGATGACGACGAGGTCCGTCAGGTTCTGCATCAAATCAGCAAGGAAACCGTCAAGAAACCGTGCCGCTCGACCATTCTTATCGTAAAAACACAATATGCCTAGACGTTGGGCTGTTGAGTTATCTAAAAGCACCATTCTATATCTCGTTTCATCTCAGGCCAGTCTCATTTGTCATGAGTCTTATGCCAGTCTCTCAATATGCATCGCCTGATCATTCAGCAGTGCGTAATCCCTGCTTCCTTCATTATTGACAACGAACATGCACGAATTATCATCACTTGTGAATGCCACCATATCCGTACGCTCCGGGTCTATCTCATTAGGCACACGCAATGACACTATAATACGGAATTTCCCACTGTTAAACAGACTCAATGGCATCTGGAAACTAGCGGTGTGATGCCCTTTCTCCATCTTGAAAGTTTTCCCACCTGAATCATATGGGATGCCCCCACGTTTGATATCGTGCAACGCGATAGCCAAGTAGAAATCCTTATCCTCATTGAACTCATATTCGATGTCAAACTTGAAGTTTTCCGAGCTGTCAATCAATAGCGGGGAACGTGGGATAATACGCAGTTGAGGCACACGCTCATTCAAACCAACAGGATAGGTATCCTCGTCTTTGTTCTCTTCCCTCGCATTCAAAGGCGTAAAGTTTTCAACGGTGTAGCGGTCAGCGACATCGTCTTTATTACCGTTAACGATAATCTCACCATCTTTGATAAGGATGGCTTTATTACAGTATTTCTTAACGGAATTCATATCATGCGTGACCAAAATGACCGTTTTGCTTGGGTCTTTCTTAATTTTTGTAAAGAAATCGTCACACTTACGTTGGAAGGCTTCATCACCAACTGCAAGCACCTCATCAAGTACCAAGATATCCCCCTGCGCCTTAATGGCTACGGAAAATGCCAAACGGACCTGCATACCGGAGGAGTAGTTTTTCAACTTCTGATCCATGAAATCTTCCAGCTCGGCGAACTCGACAATATCGTCGTACATGCCGTCGATTTCCTCGCGCGTGAACCCAAGCAGAGCGCCGTTAAGATATACATTTTCTCTACCAGTTAGCTCCGGGTTGAATCCAACTCCAAGCTCAATAAACGGCACAAGTTTGCCATTGACGGTAATGCTGCCCTCTTCCGGAACATAAATACCCGAAATCAGTTTCAAAAGCGTCGATTTACCACTACCATTACGTCCGACAATACCGAAAAAATCACCTTTTTCGACTTCAAAAGAGATATCACGCAGAACATGCTGTTCCTTGTACCCTTTGATGCCCTTAGTCCAATTGATGAAGGCTTGTTTAATGCCACTCGCCTGTTCTGTAGGCAGACGGAACGTCTTCGCAACATGATCGACTTTAAGCGCGATGTTGTCTTGATTAGTCATCGTCACAGCACCTCCGCGAATTTTCTGCTGTACTTACGGAACACATGGATTCCAAGAGCCAAAATCAATGCCGTCAGACCAATCGGCACTAGAGCCCAGAACCAGTGATTACACAGCGTCCATACAGTCGGCGTAGTTTCCGGCGCAATGAGGTTATGACGGATATCTTGGATAATCTGCGCCGGAGGACTCATCAACATGGACTTTTCAACAGTCATGGCAAAACCATAGTTCTCTGCACCAAGGCGATCCGCAACCATCGACAGCGGGTAGATAATCGGCGTAGCGTAGAACAATGCTTGCATCAGCACTTCCCAGATGTGCTGAATGTCACGGAAGAACACGTTCATAGTAGCTAGCAATAAAGCAACGCCCAACGCCAAGCAATAGAATTCGATGAAGTTCAGAGGCAGCAGCATTACTCGCCACGTGAAGTGGACATCGGAACCAATGCAGAACAACAAAACAACGCACAAGTTAATTGCCATGCTGATCAAAGAGCCAACTGTGGCGGAGACAACTACGATATAGCGAGGGAAATTAATCTTACGCATCAAATCGCCACGACCAGTAATGGCGTTCAATCCCATAGTGGTAGCTTCGGAGAAGAAGTTCCACATGCTGATACCCAACAATAGCACCAAGGGGAACGTGGGAGTTCCATCAGTGAACTTTAGAAATCTGACGAACACCACGTACATCACACAGAATAACATTAGTGGCTTCAGTACAGACCACGCAATGCCAAGGAATGAACCCTGGTAGCGTAATTTGAAATCAGTTTTAACTAATTCCTTGAGAATAACCCATGAATAATGGTATTTTTCTCTTATTTTTTTGAAAAAATTCATATAAATCCGTTCACTCCGTAATATCGGCATTCATCATAGTCAGACCAAAGCCCAACTATCTCTTTCGATGCATGGTAATAACACTGACAAGATCCCTTCGAAGGCTGTTTTCCGGCAAAATCATGTCCGATAGATTACGCATGAGCGTGCCCTTTTTGAAACGTCGACGGCTTTCTTTTTCAAGTTCCATACGCTGACGACGTTCAAATTCTTCTTGCTCTTTTCTTAGTTTTGTCTCACGTTCACGCTGAATCTTTTCAGTATGGAACTGTCGCTCATATTCATGTACTTTTCCCCGTTTCTCGACAAGACCGGAATTCTGAGTATGCTCAGCTTCCAAGCTAGTCAATATCGTGAACCAACGATAAAACTCGTCAGTCTGTTCCGGCAGTTCCCCTTGGGCAATAAACCATTCGGCTCTCGCGCATAGTGTATCTGTCAAAATTTGATATGCAACGTCAGTACCCCACGTTTCAACGATATTTGTAATCGAGCCTCGCTGATCATCCTCATCCAGTCTCACAACCCAATCGTTGCCGATAATGCGTACATATTCTTTTTCCAGCCATTGCGCACACTGTTTAACGAGCGAGGAATCTGTTGAATCCGCAAACCGCAAAACATGATCATTAAGCTGTTTAGCCGCGAATTGCATCGCATCAAACTGCGCAGCAGTCTCTTTCGTGTTTCCGGAACATCCATTGCCAAAATGGTAATGCAATCCTTGAAAATCAGTTATCGTTTCAAAGCTACGGGCGTTGGCGCACAGCACAAACATCTCATATGAGTCTTGCATTCTGCCCAAATGCTCAGACGTCATTGCCCGGAAACAGGTTCGTGCAAACTCTCCACGAAGCGCCACATCAATGATGCTCCATGTAAGTCGCGGATTATATTTATCTGAAAAAACATGAGGAAGGATGGACCTATTTTCCACAACACCAGGTAAAGAAACGTTGAACATGGTCTCATTGGCAATTACCGATGCTTCGTTCTCAAGACGCGTAGAAATAACCCGTCTTCCGAAACGGACTATATCAGTCTGATGCGTCACAACATATGGTCCCATAAGTTCGCAAAACGATGAAGACAGTTCGTCATCGCCGTCGACAAATACGACGAACTGTCCTGTACTAGCCAATACTCCATCTCTTCGTGCAAGATGTGCACCGCCGTTGATTTTCTTATCAATCACATGGAATCGGACATCGTCAGCCACACAGTCACGGATCACATCAAGCGTGTCATCCGTACTGGCATCATTAACGATAATTACCTCATATTCCGCACCTTGCTGGTTTTTCAAACTGTTCAAGCACGCTTCGATATACGGCGAAACATTATATGCAATTACCACAAAAGAAAATAACGGCACGACTGATCCTTTTCTTCTCAAATACTCAGTCGTCGTTTTTAGACTTAACGATAATCTTGTTGTCAGCAACGTCTTTAAGGTGCTTGCCGTAGGGACTCTTGCCGTACTTTTCCGCCGCCTTCATCAGCTGTTCTCGGTCAATCCACCCATTCTCGAATGCGATTTCCTCAGCCACGGCAATGGGCAGCCCCTGAGCGCGCTGCACAGTGCGCACGAACTCCCCCGCTTCGAACAGGGAGTCCATCGTGCCGGTATCAAGCCACGCGTATCCACGGCCAAGCGTCTGCACGTTCAACGAGCCATCTTCCAAATACATCTTATTAAGATCAGTAATCTCCAATTCGCCACGAGCGCTCGGCTTAATCTGCTTGGCGAATTCAGTGACACGTTCATCGTAGAAGTACAGGCCAGTCACAGCATAGTTGGAAGCTGGATGCTCGGGCTTTTCAACAATGGAGATGGCTTTCTTGTTCTCATCGAACTCGACCACGCCATAGCGTTCAGGATCATCCACATAATAACCGAACACCGTTGCACCATGCTGGGTCGAAGCGGCCTTACGCAATGTACGTCCAAGACCATTGCCGTAGAAGATGTTGTCGCCCAGCACCAGCGCACAGGGTTCACCGTCAATGAACTCCTCGCCCAGCAGGAACGCCTGAGCCAAGCCATCTGGGCTAGGCTGCACCTTATAGGAAAAGTTCACGCCGTATTGGCTCCCATCCCCCAATAGACGCTCGAAATTTGGCAAATCATGCGGAGTGCTGATGATCAGGATATCTCGTATGCCGGCCATCATCAGCACGCTTAGCGGATAGTAGATCATCGGCTTGTCATATACCGGCAGCAGCTGCTTCGATGTGACCGTGGTCAACGGATACAACCTCGTGCCCGAGCCACCAGCAAGAATAATACCCTTCATAACATGACCTGCTTTCTTTTCCTTACGGTTTCTTTTCCTTGTGGTTTTCTTCAAGGCGTTATAAACGGTTCCAGCTTAGTAGTCATACTGCCGATATGGGAAACCGCGCAGGCATGTCTGCGCGGTTTCATTGCATTCAGACAAGCTGGCTCTTCATTTGTTTCCCATAGTTTCCAATTTGAAATTGATACGCTTACGGGTAAAGAACAGCACTGCAACCAACAACACACCCACACCAGCAACGGCGCACGAAACTTTTAATACCTTTGACTCATACCGGAGCTCAACATGATGCTTACCCGACGGCACGCTAACGGCACGGAACAGGTAATTTCCTTTATACAGGTCCGTTTTTTTACCATCAACATAGGCCGCCCAATTGCCATCGTTGTACTCGTTCACTAGCACATAACGCTGATGATTAGTACTTACATCAAAGCTAATATCGCCATTACGCTGATTGACAACATTAGAAATCCGCTCATTGCTTTCCAAAGCGATTTTCTTACTATCTTTCGCTTTTGCAGGAGCACTGGATTCTTTGCTCAAATACAGCAGATTCTTGCCAAAGGACTTACTCATGGCATTCAATACCTGCTCGTCCGTATTCTTGACTTTCACCTCGTCAATGAGCTCGACTTGCGGAGCATAACTATTAAGTTTGCGTACAGACATTCCATCAGTTCCTTTCCGGACACTGCCATACGCGTAAGAGAGCTGCAAATCTCCTGTCTTCTCACCATTAGTGAGGCCGGAATCACCCGAGTACGCATCTTTGCCGTTCACCACCACGGCTGCACCTTTACCAGTAGGAGTACTCACAGAAATTTCTAGTTTATAGGTCTTCCCCGCAGAGTCTTTAACCGCAGGAAAAACAAATTGAGCGATTTTAGAAGCAGGAAGATCGGAAAACTTCACAGTCTGCGATGCTATAGGTTTATCATGCTGGTCATAGATGTCCAATGTGATGTTTCCTTTTTTCTGTTTAATAGAATAAACAGGGAAAGATATCATGCTTAGATTGTCATCCGAAGCGGTGAACTCTTGGACGAATCTAATACCCTTACCCGGAACAAGAACTAATGTTGCATCACCGGCTGTCGGCATGCTCTCGCCGAGAGCATCTGAATCAGCCTCAACATACTTTACGCCCAGATATTTCAGCAGATTCTCATTTTCAATATTCTCAAAAAACGGTTTAGTAGGTGAATGGTCGAATGCCGATGACGATATATTCAGATAATAATCTCTGACATCACGATTCGTAAATACAAAACCATGCGCGCCGATATCACGCAGACCATAGTACATGTTGCTTGACGAGAAGAACGTCCAGCTTCCTTTGGTCATGATCTTCTCTTCATTGCTCGTATTTTGTTGAAGATAATGTATCGTATCAGTAGCTTTCGGCACGGCGGCGGCTGACTGCTGAATCCACGGGAAATACTGCGATCCAAAATATCCCATGTCAAGACATACGGAAACCGCCATCACACCAGTGCAGACAATTGCAACGGCTTTCTGAGCTGTAATCAGTCTCGTAACTACAACTAGGAAAAACATAATCGCCACAATGCAGGTAATACCCACTTGAATAATGCGATATTCATCATCCGGATATTCCTCTTGTGTTCGGTAAATAACTGGAAGCACCAAATACAACAGCCCTGCAAAACCTGCCAAGCCTATAAAAGCCTCCGTTCCAACCTGCCATTTCTCGGCACAACTGAATTTCTTCGCACTAAGAATCTCATCAAGGTTAATGCCCACCAATACGGAGAGCGCAAGATCGAGAATGACGAGCACACGGTATTTCATAGAGGTGTTCACCATCGGAAGGTGATGGAAGATGATGTCCAATGCGGGAGTGAACACCAGCAACACGGAGACCACAGCCGTCGCAGCGAAGAAACCCACCCGTTTTTTACTACGGAAATGCACAACGGTCAGAGGCAGAGAGATTATGGCTAACACACCTGCATACAGTGTTGCCTCGTTGGCATGCCTATTGCTACCAGTTGGCAGATAGGGGAAGAGCAACGTCTTGGCATCCTCCCAATCCAAACGAGAAAAAGACTGGTTGGAACGCGATGCCGCATAGCCGTTTGTGCCAACAGTGCTCAACAGAGAACTTGTATAGGGGAACGACATCAGCGCGCCCAAGATGACGGATATGCCGAAACCTATGAAATACGCCAATAGACGTTTCGGATTCCTACCATAACAACGGATACCGTAGAACAGCACGTATGCACCGGTCAGATACATGAAATACGCCGCATATGTAGGCATGCCCGCGACCAGCATGAGATAAATAACCAACCCAGCACCAAGGAAATACCCGACCTTGAGCCTGGCAAGCGCTTTGTCCATCAGCAACAGCAGGATCGGCGCATACATAGTGACTTCGGAATGCTGCCAGCCGTTCCACATCACCATCACGGAGCACAAGGCATATGAGCTTCCTGAAATGACAGCTCCGCGCCAGCTGTATCCAAGCTGACGGACGAACAAGGCCATACCGATGAATGCCACAGACACCTTAATCATCGAGACCAAAACCTGTGCGACATCAAATGGCAGCATATATAGGTAATTCAGCGGAGACATGTAGATGTTGGTCGATTGCGCACAGCCAATGCCAAAGTCAGACAACCAGTACGCCACAGTGAGCGGATGAAATGTTCTCCATGAAATCGGCAGGATGTTATCCGCCGGATCCGTAAGCAACGGACCGATTGTTTCCACATTTGTCGAACTGAATGGAGTAAAAGTATAGTTCACATTCGTAAACGAAAACTTCCATCCCTGTACATACATCCATCCATAGGCGATAAGTAATAGAAACACGAGGCACCCACCGCACACAAACCAGCCACGATGACGCACCAAGAAAGAGGAACTCTTCGCATTGCAAGACTCATCTTCACTAAATGAAGACTCGTCCTGTCCTAGTTTCTCAGTTGCCTTGACAGAAGCCATTACTCGCCATCCGTTCGTATATAAATGTAGGAGCTGCTCGCATAATACAGGACACCACTATAAAGTGAGGTCTATTCCATAGCATTGAAAACCCTATATAAGCCAGCAGAGGGTCTGCGCCCTTGAATAAAATTTTCAACGCTAGTTAAGGATTTTATACAGAGGACCATATGAGACTGTTTATTCAGATTCCGTGCCTGAATGAGGAGAAGACGCTCCCCATGGTGCTGGAAGACATACCTACCCAGATTCCCGGTATTGACGATATCCAGTTGCTCATCATCGACGATGGCTGCTCAGACAAGACCGTGGCGGTCGCCCGCAAGCTCGGTGTTGAGCATTTCGTACACCATGCCAAGCCGATGGGTCTGGCCCGTGCATTTCGTGACGGTGTCGATTATGCGTTGAAGCATGGAGCGGATATCGTGGTCAACACTGATGGTGACAACCAGTACCCAAGTTCGGCCATCGGCGAACTCGTTCAGCCAATCGTCCGACATGAAGCTGATATCGTGGTCGGCGATAGGCAGACCGCCACCATCAAGGAGTTCAGCTGGTTCAAACGCAAGATGCAGCATTTTGGATCTTGGGTGGTAAATAAGGCGGCCGGCACACATATTCCAGACGCAGCCAGTGGCTTCCGTGCCTACTCCAAGAATTCCTTACTGAAGCTCAATATCGTCACCGAGTTCAGTTATTGTATGGAGACTATCATCCAGGCGGGCAATAAACGCATCACCATCGCTTCCTATGCCATCAAGACCAATCCGAAAACCCGCGAATCACGTCTGTTCAACAATATCTTCGAACACATGGCGAAATCCGGTAGTGCAATCATCCGCAGCTTCCTGATGTTCAAGTCGAACGTCATCTTCAAATGGGCTGCGATCATCTTCGGCATTCTCGGTCTCATTCCATTCGTGCGATTCCTTGTGCTCGCCTGTATGGGCCATTCCGCAGGCCATGTACAATCTTTGCTTCTGGGCGTCGCTCTGCTCATGGTCGGCGTGTTCTGTGTGGCGTTGCAAATCATCTCGGAAGTGCAGCGCATCCAACGCAAACTGGTGGAGGATCAGCTCGAACGCACGAAAGAGCTTCTGTACTCCACTGAATACCAGAAAATCTGGGCCAAGCAGAACGAGTACGGTGAATTCCCATCGGCGCAGGATCTACGCTAAACGACCATCAAAGGAAAAGGCTGACTTTATTATGCCCAGAGTCCTGGCTTTCGGCACTTACAACGTCCGCAAACATCCGCGTGTCGGCATTCTGATTGACGGTTTGCGAAAGAATGGATGCGAGGTCGTTGAGATCAACAAGCCTCTCATGCTTTCCACTGCCGAGCGCGTGGAGATTCTGAAAAAACCGTGGAAGGTGTTCGGGTTTGGAATCAAGCTGCTCGAACTGTGGCGTAGCATCGCCAAACAAGCGCGTGCGTGGATGAAAGCTAACGGCAAGCCGGATGCCATATTGGTGGGTTACATGGGCCATTTTGATGTGCTGCTTGCCCATCATGATGTGTTCAAGGGCGTGCCGATTATTCTCGATCACCTCATCTTTGCTGGGGACACAGCAAAGGATCGTGGCGCTCAAGGTTTGAGGGTTAAGCTGCTCAAGCGTCTTGACCGCATGGCTATCAATGCCGCCTCACTGGTGGTGCTCGATACCAAGGAGCATCAGGAGATGATGGCGCCCGATGACGACAGTATGGTGGTTCCGGTCGGTGCCTTGGATGAATGGTATGAAGCTGGCAAGCAAGCAGGCGAACGTTCGACGGATATCGTGTTCTACGGCCTGTATACGCCATTGCAGGGTGTGCCTGTTATCGCAGAGGCCGCTCGGATACTTGCCGAGCGTGGCATCATGCCAAAATTCACCTTGATCGGCAAGGGGCAGGATTATGATGAGGTCCGCTCCATTAGTGAAGGATTGACCAATATTACCTTCCGCGAATGGGTCGAGCCTGAAGAGTTGCCATCCGCAGTCGCATCACACGCGATTTCCTTGGGTATTTTCTCTACTACGCCCAAAGGCTTACACGTTGTACCTAATAAGGTGTACCAATCCATGGCCGCTGGCTGTGCCGTCATCACCAGCGATACCGCTCCGCAACGACGTGTATTAGAAAATGGTGTGGTATTCGTGCGTCCGGGTGACCCTGAGGCGCTCGCAAATGCAATCGAATCGTTGGTTTCCGATGCGGAATACCTAGCATGTAAACAACATGACGCCCGAACCGTGGCTCAACGGTTCACCAGTGACGTAATTACACGCGATCTTGCCCAGTGGATTAGTAACAACAAATAGTACCAAGGTATTATGAACAAACTGAAAAAAATCATTAACTCGCCTATCATTCGATGGTTCTTCCTAACGGTCGCGCTTGTAGGATTGCTCTGGGTGATTGTGAAGAACTGGGGGGCGCTGACTAAAGCGATGATGACTCTTCCTTGGCAAATCGCTGTGGCGAGTTTCGTGCTAGCCGTGGTCTACGTGTTCTTCACCATGTGGTCTTGGCGTGTGATTCTGGCCGACTTGGGATCCACGTTGAATTGGAACACGTCCACTCAGCTGTTCGGTATCAGCCAAGTCGGCAAGTATATTCCCGGCGGCGTGTGGAATATTGTGGCTGCGGCAGAAATTGGTCACGACCACGATATTCCGGCACGACGCTCGGTGACGGCCATGACCGTAGCCGTACTGATATCCCTGCTGTCTGGTGCTGGCATCGGCGTAATCACCGTACTGAGCACGTCAGTATCCATTCAGGTACCGACTTGGCTCATTGTGCTTCTACTGGTCATTTTGGTCGTCTTACTGATGCCGCCAGTGCTGAATCGTCTTATCGGTTTTGGTTTCAAGTTGCTGAAACGCCCAGTACCAGAACGCCAAATGACTTTCAAAGGGTTGGGATTGGCCACACTACTTGCTGTCATCGCGTGGATCATTGCAGGCGTGCAGATCTGGTTACTTGCCTGCAGCTTCGGTATGCAACCATCGGCATCCGGTGTGGCGTTGTCTATTGGCACTTATGCGCTGGCTTGGGTAACCGGTTTTCTGGTCGTGTTTGTGCCCGCCGGCACCGGTGTAAGGGAAAGCGTGCTGGGACTTTTCTTCGCCAGTGCCTTAACCTCCGGCGGGGTTCTTGCCGTTGTACTCGTCAGCCGAATTGCCATGACCTTCGCGGATCTGCTATTCGCTGCGATAGGTGCGCTATTGAAGATGCACAACGGCAAGAGCTAAAAATCGATATTCGTCTCAGCCGAGAGGCACCTTTCCTCTGCTGAGATTAGGGGCTGGTGCCGTTTTGTTGGACTCGTCGTTGATTCCATCACCACCAATCATGCCACAAGACCGAGCCTGCGTCGACGGTCCAT
>ERZ808246.1676-NODE-1676-length-15419-cov-3.443309_pt1 | contig 15419 bp, 11 predicted proteins | sample MGYA00521083_ERZ808246 | MGnify/ENA primary metagenome ERZ808246 (study PRJEB31516, sample SAMN03275577) | gut metagenome | biome: mammalia-associated habitat; material: feces | host: Papio cynocephalus | place: Kenya | collected 2012-07-07 ...
CAAAAGCAGGAACACTAGGTTTTTTTAATTCTGCAAATGAAATTAGTGGAATAATATCTATTCTTACTCCAATAATGTTTATAGTACTTTATAAATCAAATAAATTAATACCTAAGTTAATACTTATAATAATGTATTTAGTAGTAATATTAATGATGGGTACAAAGACACCTTTACTTTCTTTAATGATTACTATTGGAATATCTCTAATTTATTTTTCAATAAAGTCATTTAAAGAAAAGAAGTATAAAAATATTGTAGCATCAGTTTGTGTTGTTCTTATTGGAATATTTGGTATGATTTTAATACTCCCAAAGACTAATTTTTATAAAAATATCGAAACACACTTACATTATTTAAAATTAAATAGTATTGTTGATGTATTTAAAAGTGAAAAAACAATTGATCATTTTATCTTTAGTTCAAGACTTAAATTTTTACATAATAAGGCAATGATATATGAACGTGCTAATACATATCAGAAACTATTTGGTATAGGTTATATCAATAATAATAAAACTACTAAAATGATAGAAATGGATTATTTTGATATATTTTATAGTCATGGAATAATTGGATTTTTAATATTTTTAATAATTACAATATATATTTTATTTAAAATACTTAGTAAACAAAAAGAAAATTTATATGAAAGATGGATGTTACAAACTTCACTTATATTAATACTTTTCTTAGCATTCTTTACAGGACATATTTTAAATTCACCATCAGTAAGTTTAATTGTAATTATATTAATATTATTATTAAGTAAAAAGAGTAAGAGAAATCTATTATTTTCAAGTGTAAATTTAGAATTAGGTGGTATTGAAAAAGCTCAAGTAAATTTACTTGATAATATTGATTATAATAAATATAACGTAACTCTAGTGTTAGAAGAGAAAAAAGGAGTTTTACTAAAAAAAGTTAATAAGAATGTTGCAATAAAAGAAGTTAAAGTAAGTAATAATAAAAATGTAATTATAAGAAAAATAGTAAATGCAACAAGAAAACTTATATTTAAAATATTAGAGTATGATAATTATGATTTTAGTTGTTGTTATGCAACATATAGTTATAGTTGTAATAAATTAGCATTAATTGCTTCTTCTAATAATTCATTATATATACATAGTGATTATAAATATGTTTATAAAAATAAAGATGATTTTAGAAAGTTTTTTGATACAAGAAATGTCAATGAATTTAAAAGAATAATATTTGTATCAAATGAATCAAGAGACTCATTTTTAGAAGAATATAGTGATTTAAAAGATAAATGTTTAGTTATAAATAATTTTATAGATACAAAAGATATTATTTCTAAGAGTCATGAAAAAATTGATTTTAAGAAGAAAAAAAATAAAAAATTATTTGTTTTTGTAGGAAGATTAGATGACTCTTCTAAGAAATTAAAAAGAGCTATTAATCTTGTTAAAGAAATTAGTAATATAGAATTGTTGATTGTTGGAGATGGCCCAGATAGAAAAATGTATGAAGAGTTTACTAAGACATGTAAAGTAGATGATAGAGTTACATTTATTGGAAGCAAGGAGAATCCATATCCATATATGAATGAAGCAGATTATGTAATACTAACATCAGATTATGAAGGATTTCCAGTTACTTATTTAGAAGCAATAACTCTTAATAAAAATATAATTACTACAATAGAAACAAGTGATGAGTCTATTGATATGAAAGATATTGCATATATTATACCTAAAGAAGAAAATAAAATGGTTAAAGCAGTAAAAGAAATATTAAAAGATGCTAGTAAAAAGAAAAGTATAAATATCGATAAAATTCAAAAAAACAAAATAAAAATATTTGAAGAAATATTTAATAATTAGTACTCCTATGAGTACTTTTTATTTACTTCGTATTTATAGACTTTTATGTAAGTCTTTGATAAAATAAAGATGAAAGACAACTTAATTGTTGCACTAAGAGGTGATGTTATGCCAAAGTTTAGTATAGTAATACCTGTATATAATGTTGAAGAATATATAGGAAGATGTTTAGAAAGCGTAAAAAATCAAACTTTTAAAGATTATGAAGTTATTGTCGTAAATGATGGAACAAAAGACAATAGTATGGATATTGTTAATAAATATCTGTTTAAAATAATTAATCAAGAAAATCAAGGATTAAGTGCAGCAAGAAATAATGGAGTCAAAAAAGCAAAAGGTGAATATATCTTATTTTTAGATTCTGATGATTATTTAGAAAAAAACACTTTAAAAGAAATTAATAAAGTGATAGAAAAAGATACAGATATAGTTAGATTTCAAATAAAAGAAGTTTATGACGATGGTAAAGTAATTGAGTATAATGAACAAGCATTTAAGAATTTAAATGGAGAAGAAGCTTTTTCTCGTATTGTTAACTATCATTTTATAGAAAATGCTTGGTGTTATGCGATAAACAGAAAATACTATGAAAAGGAAAAATTCTCTTTTGCTAAAGGTACAATACATGAAGATTACGGATTAATTCCACTAGTTGTTAGAAAAGCCCAAAAAGTAAGTTCAATATCATACATAGGATATAATTATGTACAAAGAACAGGAAGTATAATGAATAGTAAAAATTATAATAAAACAAAAAAGCAAGTAAAAGATTTTTATACTCATTATAAATATTTATTTAAAGAAAGTGAAAATATAAAAGGAAATACAGAAGTATTTAAGAGTTATATTTCAAATAGTTTAATAGAAAAAATATGTGAACTAAAATATAAAGATTATAAGAAATATAAAAGAATGTTAAGAGAAGATAGAGTATATGATAATTTATTGACAAATACAGTATCTAGAAAAATAAAAAAAGTCTTGGTAAAAATAAGTCCAAAGATTTATTTTAAGATAAAGGGTTAACGAAAAATGAAAGCAAAGATAAAGGAAAGTTATAATTTTATAAAGAAAAAGATATTTCTTATTAATAAAAATATAAAAAAGTTTATAAAAGAAAACTATAAATATATTCTAATATTCTCTTTAATATATTTTATTGCTCTTATACCATTAATTAGAGCAAACATTAATTATAAAGATGATCTTGGAAGAGTTAGATATGGATATCGTGATTTTGGATTTGGAAGATATGTATCAGACTATTTATCAATACTTTTACATGGAAGTAGTAATATATCAGATATATCACCATTTACAACACTTTTAGCAGTAGTAATTATGGCTTTAGCAAGTACCATCATATTAAGAATATTACTAAAAGGAAAAAAGATAAAATGGTATCACATAGTAGCCGCTTTACCAATCGGAATGAATCCATATTTTTTAGAATGTTACGCATACAAGTATGATGCTCCGTACATGGCACTATCAGTTTTATTTGCTACTATTCCATTTATGTTTTATAAAAAAGAAGAGTCAAATAAAAATACATTATTTGTTATAGTGAGTATTATTTGTACATTTTTAATGGCATCAAGTTATCAAGCCTCATCTGGAATATTTCCTATAATTACAATAATTTTAGCTCTAACTATGTTTAATAATAAAGAAGATAAAAAAGAAATATTCAAATTTATTTATAAATCAGTAATAGGATATGGCCTTGGTCTAATAATATTCAAATTAATATTACCAGATACATCTGGTTCATATATAAATCCACAGATTTTAAGTTTAAAAGATTTTATTCCAAAATCAATATCTAATTATGAAAAGTTTTATTCAATTATATGTGAAGAATTAAAATTAATTTGGTTAATAATTATCATTGCAATTATAGTAATTTTTATATTAAAAGAAATAATACAAAGTAAAGAAAAAAAAGTAATATCTATAATAGCAACAATTATATCGTTAATCTTAATGTTTTTATTGGTATTTGGTGCATATCCATTTTTAACAGAACCAATATTTCAACCAAGATCAATGTATGCATTTTTTATACTTATATCAATTCTTGCAATAATAAGTTGTAGTGGTAATCATAATTTAATTATAAAAGTATTATCAATTTGTCTAGCATACGCATTTTTTACTACTTCATTAATTTTTGGTAATGCATGTTTCGAACAGTTTAAATACAATCAGCTTAGATTAACATTGCTAATAAATGATATAAATAATTTAGATGTAAAAAATGAAGAAACACTTAAAATAGATATAGAAGGAACGGTAGGAAGATCTAAGAAAATTGATGGAATAGTTGATAAACTACCAGTATTTAATAAATTACTACCAACTACATTAGGAGATAATAATTCTATATTACAAGTATATGAAATTGCCACATACTATGATATTCCAAATATAGAATTCAATACATTAACAAAAAATAAAATTTCAGATAAAGAGATGAAATTAGTAAAAGAAACTAGATATCATTCAATTTATCAAAAAGATAATTATGTCTTAGTTAGATTGAAAAAAATGTAATAGAGAAAATGTTAAATAAATAATTATAATATAAGTAAGTCTAAAAATTGCTTAAGACTAACTAAGATGATATAATAGCAGTAAAGAAATAATATAAAGGGTAGAGAAGGACAATAAAAAAGAAGTAGAGGTAAAGTTATGAAAAAAGAAAAAATATCAATTGTAGTTCCTTGTTATAATGAGGAAGAATCATTACCAATTTTTTATAAGGAAATTAATAAAATTTCTAAAGAAATGAAAGAAGTAAATTTTGAGTTTTTATTTATTAATGATGGTAGTAAAGACAAAACATTAAGTATTTTAAAAGAATTAGCAAAAAAAGATGATAGAGTAAGATTTATTTCATTTTCTAGAAATTTTGGTAAAGAAGGTGGAATGTATGCAGGACTTGAAAATGCAACTGGAGATTATGTTGCAATAATGGACGCAGATATGCAAGACCCACCTAGTATGATTAAAACAATGTATCATGATATAAAAGAAGAAGGATATGACTGTGTAGCATTATGTAGTCCTCAACATATCGGTTATAATTTTATCAGAAAATTTTGTACTAATTGCTGGTATAAATTAATTGCTAAAATTTCTTCAACTCCACAAGTTCCAGGAGCAAGAGACTTTAGATTAATGAAGAGGAAAATGGTTGATGCTATAGTTAGTATGAAAGAATATAATAGATATTCTAAAGGTATTTTCTCTTTTGTTGGTTTTAATACAAAATGGATTGAGTATAATGCACCAGATAGAGTGGCAGGAGAATCTAAATTTAATTTTTGGAAATTATTTAAATATGCTTTAGAAGGAATTCTTGCTTTTTCAACAACACCTTTAGTAATATCTGCTATAGTTGGACTTATTTTCTGCTTAATAGCTTTCATCGCAATTATTGTCATAATTGTAAAAACACTTGCATTTGGAGACCCAGTTGGGGGATGGCCAAGTCTTGCTTGTATAATAATATTTGTAAGCGGTGTTCAATTATTCTTTTTAGGTATAATCGGAATGTATATGTCTAAACTATATTTAGAAGTAAAGAAAAGACCTATATATATATCATCTGTAACTGAAAAGGATGATTCAAGTGAATAAAAAAGATATAAGTATAATAGTTCCTATTTACAATGCTGAAAAATATTTAAATAAATGTATCGATTCGATAATTAATCAGTCAAAAAAAGAATTAGAAATTATCCTTATAAATGATGGCTCAACAGATAATTCAGAGACAATAATAAAAAAATATAATGATAAAAGAATAAAATATTTTAAAAATAAAAATCAAGGTATTGGTAAAACACGAAACTTTGGAATTGAAAAAGCAACTGGAAAATATATAATGTTTTTAGATAGTGATGATTTTTTAGAATTAAATGCATGTGAAAAAATGTTTGAAAAAGCAGAAAAAGATAAATTGGATATAGTAATTTGCGATTATTATAGATACTTTGATAATGGTAAAAAAGAAAAAGTAAAATTACCAAATTTTAAAAATTCATCTTTGAAAGACAATCCTAATATTATATGTGAACATTTATCACCATGGGCAAAAATATATAAAACTGACCTACTAAAAAATAATAATATAAAATTTGTAGAAAATTTAAAATATGAAGATGCACCATTTGTAATAGAAACACTAGATTGTGCAAAAAAAATTGGTAAAATTAACTTACCTTTAAACTATTATGTAATTCATGAAAAAAGTGAAACTACTGTTAGAGATGAAAAAGTATTTGACATTATAAAAATAGTTGATAAAATTAGAAAGTACGCAAAAAATAAAAGTTATTTAAAACAGAAAATAGACAAGCTTACAGTACGAATCCTGACAAACTATACAATTCAACAACGTATGCAGGAAGATAAAATGGTTGGAATGACATTCATTGATGAAGCATTTGCCTATTTGAAAAAAGAAGTACCAGATTATAAAAATAATAAATATTATGAAAATAGAAGTTTTATAAAAAGAACAATAGAAAAAAACAAATTATTGACAAAAATATATGTTAAGTTTTACAAATAGGAAGTGATACTCGGTGAAAAAGATAGAAAAATTTATAGATAAAAACCAAATAAAAATAATGCTATTATTGATTTTTATTTCTATGTTAGCACTAAATTTTTTAACACCATTATTAGCAGATGATTATAGCTATGGATTAAATTTAGCAAATAAAAAGTTAACAGGAATAGTAGATATCACTAACTACCAAATATGGCATTATTTCAACTGGGGAGGGAGAACTGTTGCTCATACCTTTGCCCAAACATTCTTGATGTTCCCAAAAGCTATTTTTAATATAATAAATTCTCTAATGTATACAGGCTTAGTTTATTTAATTTATTTACATGGTCAGCTTAACAGAAAAGAAAACAAAAAAAAGGCTTATCTAATACTTTTGATTCATTTAATACTATGGTTTATAATTCCAGTTTTTGGTCAATCATTTATATGGCTAATAGGTTCATGTAATTATCTATGGACAACAGTAATAGTATTATACTTTCTACTATTATTTAGAAAAAATGAGCATGAGAGTAAATGGTATAAAGTCATTACTATGTTCCTAATCGGTCTATTAGCAGGATGGACTAACGAAAATACATCAGTAGGTTTAATAGTTATCTTACTTTCAACATTAATTATAGATAAAATAACAGCAAAAAAATGGAATTTAACAAAAATAAAAGTAGCAGGAATAATTGGTTCGCTTATAGGATTCATCTTGATGATTTGTGCCCCTGGAAATTATGTAAGGAATGCTGAATTTAAAGACGATACATTCATAATAGTAAAATTTATAAAAAGAGCAATAGATATTACAGGTAATGCAGAAATATATATATTGCCTTTAATAATAACCATAATAATATTAATCTCTTTAAAAATATATCATAAGAAAAAGATTGAAAAAGAAGTAACACCTTTCATTTTAGGTGGTTTCGCAGCAACTTATTCGATGGTAGCATCACCAACATTCCCAGAACGTGCGTGGACAGGAGTTATTGTCTATTTTGTAGTTGCAATTGTAATTTTAGTGTATGATTTTGAAAAGATACACAGAATATATAAATTTATTTTAGTAGATTTATGTATAATTTTATCAATAATATTTATAGGAGAATATTTAAATACTGCAAGAGATATTAATGCACTAAGAGCGACATGGACTGAAAGAGAAAAAGTAATTGAAAAATCTAATAAAAATCAAATATATAAATTCTATAGATATGAGACAACTAATAACAAAAACCCAGCCTATGGGTTAAATGATATAGGTGAGGATTATAAAGTATGGCCTAATAGTTCAATAGCCAAATATTATGGAATAAAAGGAATAAAATCAAAAACATATTAGAAAAGAGGAGTACAAATGAATAAAAAGGTTTTAATAGTAATTTGTATAATTTCTTTAGTCTGCAATCTAACACTTGCAGTTCTTTTAGTTAATACAAATAGGGCAAATACAAAAAATACTAAAGAAAAAGAGACAACAAAAAAGGAAGAAAAGAAGGATTACTCAAAAGAAAATATAGTTTTTTTAGGCGACTCAATAACAGATTGGTGTCCATTTGATGCACTATATGATAAAGATATACCAATAATAAATAGTGGTAGAGCTGGATATAGAACATTCTCAATATTAGAAGAAATGGATGATCTTGTATATAAATATAATCCAACAAAAGTATTTATTTTAATAGGAACAAATGATTTAAATACTCATACAGGAAAAGATCAATTAGTAAATAATATTGAAAAAATGATTAAAGGAATAAAAAAACATAGACCAAATTGCAAAATCTACGTACAATCAATTTATCCTGTAAATAAAACAGATAAAGATAAAATCGATATGGATAAAGTAAGTGAAAGAGAAAATGATGAAATAAAAGAAGTAAATGCAAGAATAAAAAATGTCTGCAAAAAACAAAAGGTAAAATACATAAATGTTTATAAGCATCTAGTTGATGACGAAGGTAATCTTACATTAGAATATACAAAAGATGGATTACATTTAAGTGATTTAGGATATTTAAAAGTAACAAAAGTATTAACTCCTTATGTTGAAGAGTAGGAGCTGAAATCATGACCAAACGTATAAAATATTGTGATGCACTAAAAGCATTAGCAATAATATTAGTTATATTAATACATGTACTAGGTATATATAGAGATGTATTTATAAATTCAAATAAAGTTTATTATTTCTTTTTATCCTTATTAGATTCAATAGATAGAATTGCTGTACCATCTTTTTTCATGGTAACAGGAATTTTAATGTTAAATAAAAAACCAGAAAAAAATTATTCAACATATTTAAAAAAAAGAATGCCAAAACTTATCATAACATTTACAATGTTTTCAATAATTTATTATATTTATGAAACTTATAAAGCAGATCAATCATTGTCAGTATTTAGTTTTGCAAAAACATTTTTAACATATGGAGGATTTAAATATCATTTATGGTTTATGTATGAAATAATAAGAATATATATACTAATTCCATTCTTATATCCATTTATTAAGTCACTAAAAAAAGTAGAATTAAGAAATTTGATAATTACAATATTTGTACTTGGTAATGTATTGAATTTTATTTATTTATTTACCCTAAGATACAACCATCCACTATTTGCTGGAATTCCACTATCAAACTTAGCTATAAGTCTTAACTACTTATTTCTAGGTTACTATTTATACAAATATGATATAAAAAAAGAAACCAGAAAAAAATTTTACATTGCTGGAATAATTTCAATAATACTAATACCAATATTTGACTTATTTTATATAACAGATATGAGAAATGACAATATGTATACAGTTAGTTCAATATTTTTAATTTTACCTGCATGTGCTTCATTCTTACTTCTTAAATATAATTATGACAAATTGAAAATATCAGAAAAATTAGAAAAGTTTATCACTAAAATATCTAATAATACTTTATATATATACATGATACATGTTTTAATACTAGAAATTGTTATGAAGTACATTCACTTATTAATAGTTCCAAATAGAATGATTAATATACTAATACTAATTCCACTAGTACTAATAATAACATTTATAGGATCATTTATCTGTTCAATAATAATTGACTGGTTATATAAAAAGGGCAAAGCGTGTATAAGTTTACTATGTAAAAAAATAAAAAAGTAGGAGACTGGTATTATGAAAAAAAGTTTAAAAAACTTTATAGTCAAAAATAAATTAATAATATTTACAGTAATAACTATATTTATATCAATGTTAGTATTAAATTTTATAACTCCACTAATTATGGACGACTATAATTATTCATTCGGGTTAAATGGAAGAATATCAAATTTAAAAGATATATTTGAGTATCAAATTTGGTTTTATTTTAATTGGGGTGGAAGAAATATTGCACATACAATTGCACAATTTTTTCTTATGAATAATAAAATAATATTTAATATATTTAATTCAATAATTTTTATAATCTTACTATTATTTATTTTAAACTTCAGTAAATTTAATAAAAATGAAATAAAAAATAAATTTATTTATCTGATACTAATATATTTTATTTTATGGTTTAATACACCAGCATACGGTCAATCATTTATATGGTTAACAGGCTCTGCAAACTACTTATGGACATCAGTAATTGTACTTTTATATACTTTAATATTTGTTAATTTAAATGAAAATAAAAAGTATAATAAGATTCAAATATTTGCACTTTCAATATTAGGACTGTTAGCAGGTTGGACAAACGAAAATACTGGTGCAAGTTTAATTGTAATGTTAGCAGTATATCTTTTTATACAAAAATTTATAGAAAAAAAGAAAATTAATAAAATTCATATATTTACATTTATCTCATCAATAATAGGATTTATCGTAATGATAATTGCTCCAGGAAATTATGAAAGAAGTAGCATGTTTAATGACAATACATTCTTTATAGTAAAATGGATAAAAAGAGCAATAGACATAACTCAGACTGCAACTAATTTTTTAATAATTCCAATTAGTATAATTGTTATTTTAATATCAATCTATATTTATAAGAAACAAAAAATAAATAAGAAAATATATATTTTTTTAGTAGGAATTATAGCAGCAACTTATTCAATGGTTGCGTCTCCAACATTCCCAGAACGCTCATGGACAATAGTAGTAATATACATGACAATAGTCATTACAATTCTATTATCAGAATTAAAACTAGAAAAAAGATTGAAAAATATAATTTTATATAACATAATAATAATCTCCGGAGTAGCCTTCTTAGGAAGTTATTATCACACATTGATAGACTCATACGGATTTTATAAAACTTGGGATAATCGAAGCAAAACAATAGAAAAAGAAAAAAAGAATGGCAAAATGGATTTTGAATTTAATACATATATCACAACCAGAAAACAATCTGCATCATATGGTTTAGGTGATTTGTATCTTACAAAAGATGACTCAAACAACAAGACATTTGCAAGATATTTTGAAGTTAATTCTATAAAAGCTAAGAATAGTTGATTGTAGTTAATTAAAATATATGATAGAATAAATAAGAACAAGAAAAGAGGTATTATTGTGGAAAAAGATACAGCAATTAAAGTTACACATGTATCGAAAGATTTCAAATTATATTATGATAAAGCTAATACTTTAAAAGAAAAGATATTATTCTTTTCTAAAAAGAATAAAAGTAAAAATGAAATCTTACATGTTTTAAAAGATATAAATCTAACTATAAAAAAAGGTGAGAGTGTTGCCCTTATAGGAACAAATGGTAGTGGAAAGTCAACTCTTTTAAAATTAATGACGAAAATAATTTATCCAAATAAAGGTAGAATTACTACTAATGGTAAGTTAACATCATTACTTGAATTAGGAGCAGGTTTCCATGATGATTTTACAGGAAGAGAAAATATTTATTTTAATGCATCAATCTTTGGTTTGACTAAAGAACAAATTGATGAAAAAATAGATGAAATAATAGAATTTTCTGAATTAGGAGATTTTATTGATAACCCAGTAAGAACTTACTCATCAGGAATGTATATGAGACTTGCATTTTCTGTTGCTATAAATGTTCAAGCAGAAATATTACTAATTGATGAAATACTTGCAGTAGGTGATCAACATTTCCAAGACAAATGTTTTAATAAATTAATTGAATTAAAAAATTCTGGAAAAACTATAGTAATTGTTACTCATAGTATGCAACAAGTAAAAAGATTCTGCGATAGAGCAGTATGGTTATATAAAGGTGAAATAAGAAAAGATGGAAAAGTAGACGACGTATTAGATGAATACTTAAAGGTTTGTGGGTGATAAATATGAACGTATTCAAAGAAATATATAACTATAGAGAATTATTAAAAACAAATATAAAGAAAGAAATTAGAGGAAAATATAAAGGTTCTTGGTTAGGTGTTTTATGGACATTCTTAAATCCATTATTAATGCTTGCAGTATATGCTTTTGTATTTCCATATATCTTAAGAGTTAATGTAGATAACTATACAATATTTATGATAGTTGCATTAATTCCATGGAATTTCTTTACAACAGCAATTCAATCAGGAACTGGTAGTGTTGTTGCAAATGGAAATATTTTAAAGAAAGTATATTTTCCAAGAGAAATAATTCCAATATCAATAACAACAAGTCAATTAGTAAACTTCTTAATTACTTGTATTATAATGGCAGTATTTATAATATTTAGTGGAGTAGGATTCTCAGTACATGCATTACTATTCCCATTACTTGTTTTAATTCAATATATCTTAATACTAGGATTAACATTTATTTTATCTGCACTAACAGTATTTGTAAGAGATATTGACCACTTTGTAAGTGTAATATTAATGTTAGGTTTCTATGCAACTCCAATTGTATATCAAGGAGAAATGTTACCAGATAAATTCCAAATTTTCTTAAAGTTAAATCCTATGGCTCAAATAGTAGAAGCATATAGATCAATACTTTACTATCATAGAATGCCTGATATGACAATGTTAATAATTTGGGGATTGGGAAGTGTTGCTTTATTAGTAATTGGATATTTAATATTTAAGAAATTAGAAAAATCATTTGTAGAGGAATTATAATAGTAGTCTAAAAAGGACTACTTTTTTCTTTATAAAATAGATTTTTATGTTATTATAAATATAAGGTAGGTGTATCTATGGAATATGTAATTATAATAATATTATCAATTATAATTGTTGTTTTATATTTAAGAATGGAAAAAGAACGAACTAATGACAATAAAAAAATAGTTGAAAATAATAAAGATGTTGAAAATAACAAAATTGAAGCAAAAAACTCTGATAATAAAAAAAGATTTAATCTTGATATACCAGAACTTAGTTTAATATCAGATTCGGATTACAAAAATTTATTAAAAGAATTTTATAAAGAAGATGGTAAACTACTAATACCTTTAGGATATGATAGAAAAGGAAATATTCAAAAAATAGATTTGAATGAATCTAATAATATATTGATATTTGGTACAACAGGTGGAGGAAAATCAGTATTATTAAATGAATTATTAACATCAATTATTATGAACTATAAAAGTGATGAAGTAAAATTTATAACAATAGATTCAAGTATTGTAGAATTAAGTAGTTTTAATGGAATACCACATTATATAAAAGATACAATTTCAGATATGACTATGGCATCAACTGAATTAGAACGTGTTGCGAAAGAAATAGAAAAAAGAAAAAAGCAAGAAATAATAAAAGAACATTTATTCGTAATTATTGATGATATATATGATTTAGCATATGGACAAGAAAAATATATAAATAATCTTTTAATAGAGTTAATGAAAGAGTCAAAAAATACTAAAGTACATATAATTGCTGCTACAGATACGCCATGTGAGAGTACATTGTTCAAAAATTATAGTGATTTATTTGATATAAAGTGTTATTTAACACTAGCTCCAGGAACATATCATGAATTTGATAAAAAAGATGAATTAACACAAGAAGATTTGGATTTTTTAGCAACAATAGGTAATATGGTTTTAATATCTAATAATGAAAAAAGGTTAATTAAAGTAACTGATATACTTGATGAAGATATAAAAGAAATAGTTAAATATTACTCAATATAAGAACAAAATTGTTCTTTTTTTTGTATAAATTTGTAAATTGATAATTATATTGTTATAATTTATTTAGGTAAGTATTGTATGGAGGTAAATGATATGATAGATTACAGCAAAAAGCCAGGTCAAAAAATAGAATTAATTGGGGAATTAGAAAACAAAGAAAAACCAACAGTAAGTATTATCACACCATTCTATAATGGAGGAAAAACATTAATGGAAACAGCAAATGCAGTTTTTTCTCAAACATATCCTTACTTTGAATGGATAATTGTAGACGATGGTTCAAAAGATGAAGAATCATTAAAAGAGCTAGCTAAATTAGGAAAGATGGATAAAAGAATTAAAGTATTTCACAAAGAAAATGGTGGACCATCTGTTGCTAGAGATTTTGGTATAGAAAATAGTAGTAAAGATACAAAATATATTTTCTTTTTAGATTGTGATGATATTCCAGATCATACAATGTTAGAGTCACTTTATTGGACACTAGAAACCCATGAAGATGCATCATTCGCATACACTACAATGGTTAATTTTGGAGATAGAGAATTCATTTGGGAAAAGTATCTTACAGTAGAACAAGAAATTGTAGAAAATTTAATTTGTATAGCATCCTTAGTTAGAAAAGAAGACTTGTTAGAAGTAGGGTGTTTTGGAATAAAAGAAAAATCAATGTATGAAGACTGGAACTTATGGTTAAAGTTACTAGCTAAAGGTAAAAAGCCAGTTCGAGTAGATGCACCAATCTTTTGGTACAGAGTAAGTAATACCGGTGAATTTTCAAGAGCTAAGAAAAATAATGATAATGCAATGAAATATGTAAATGCAACAGGAAAAACAATTGAAGAAGATGTAGAAATCATTCAATTTCCAAGAGAAGGAAAGAAATATGATACTGTAAAACTTCATCCTAATATGGTTTTACCAGAATATAAGAAAAGTAAAAAGAAAAAAATATTATATTTATTTCCATGGATGGTAGTTGGCGGAGCAGATTTATTTAACTTAGATTTAGTAAAAAGAATTGATCACGAAAAGTATGAATCAATTGTTTTAACAACACTTCCATCAGACAATCCACTAAGACAACAATTTGAAGAGTATGCAGAAGAAGTATGGGATATGTCAACATTCTTGGAAAGAACTGACTACATTAACTTTGTAGATTACATTATCAAATCAAGAAAAGTTGATGCCGTAGTAATAAGTAATACAAGATACGGATATTATATGCTTCCATATTTAAAAGGAAAATATCCTACAATTCCATTTATTGACTATATCCATTCAATAGATTTAAAAGACCCACGTGAAGGATTTGGAAGATGTTCAAAAGATGTAGATAAATATCTTACAAAAACATATTGCTGTAACAACTTTACAAAGAATCAATTAATTGAAAGATATGGTAAGAAAAATGTTGAAACATTATACATAGGAACAGATGCTGATAAATTTAATCCTAAAAATTTCAATAAAGATGAATTAAAAGAAAAATATGAAATTCCAAAAGATAAAAAAGTTGTTTCATTTATTGCAAGATTATCTGAAGAAAAAAGACCAGAAATGTTTGTAGAAATTTGTAAAAGACTTCAAGCTAAAAGAAATGACTTATACATGGTAATTGCCGGCGACGGATACTTAATGTCAGATGTTGAAAAAGCAGTAACAGATGATTTTAAATTATTAGGAATGGTTAAAAATACAGAAGAAATATATGCAATAAGTGATTTAACAGTAAACTGTTCAACCCTTGAAGGCCTTGCACTTACATCATATGAATCATTATCAATGGGAGTACCAGTAGTTTCTACAGATGTCGGAGGTCAAACTGAATTAATAGATGATAAAGTAGGTGGAATAGTACATTGTAATATAAATCCATCAAAAG
>ERZ808246.1677-NODE-1677-length-15417-cov-8.272881_pt1 | contig 15417 bp, 9 predicted proteins | sample MGYA00521083_ERZ808246 | MGnify/ENA primary metagenome ERZ808246 (study PRJEB31516, sample SAMN03275577) | gut metagenome | biome: mammalia-associated habitat; material: feces | host: Papio cynocephalus | place: Kenya | collected 2012-07-07 ...
CACCGGACTTTTCTTTTATAAACAATATTATTTAACAGAACAAGTTTTTGATGCCGCCCATACAGGCAGTACCAAGCAAAAACGGCGGAGTGTCGCCCCCGCCGTCCTCACCGCCCCTTTATCGGAATACCGACATCAGGACAACGATGATTAGTTTTATGATATAAATCAAAACTCTCATCATAAGCTCTCTCCTTACGGCAACATTACCGCGTTGGGAAAAGAGCCGTCGGAAATCCGTTGACAAAAACGAACGGATTTCCTATCCTAGAAACATGGGTGAGCTTCTAGACAGCTCTTTTCCAGTTTTTTGGACAAAGTCCGGTGTTCCTGCACCGGACTTTTCTTTTATAGACAATATTGTTTAACAGAACAAGCTTTTGATGCCAAAGCCCCGCCACCCCACCCCGCACAGACGGGAAAAGCAAAAACGGCGGAGTGTTACCCCCGCCGTTTCCACCGTCCCCTATCGGAATACCGACATCAGGACATTGATGATCAGTTTAATAATGTAAATTAAAACTCTCATCATAAGCTCTCTCCTTGGCGGCAACATTACCGCGTTGGGAAGGAGCAAACCGAAAACAGGTTGACAAACGCAGCCCGTTTTCGTATCCTAAAACCATAGGTCGGAGTTAGGTTGTTAGCTCCTTCCGGTTTTCGGAAATTGTCCGGTGTTCCTGCACCGGACTTTTCTTTTATAAACAATATTATTTAACAGAACAAGTTTTTGATGCCAAAGCCCCGCCACCCCACCCCGCACAGACGGGAAAAGCAAAAACGGCGGAGTGTTACCCCCGCCGTTTCCACCGTCCCCTATCGGAATACCGACATCAGGACATTGATGATCAGTTTAATAATGTAAATTAAAACTCTCATCATAAGCTCTCTCCTTGGCGGCAACATTACCGCGTTGGGAAGGAGCAAACCGAAAACAGGTTGACAAACGCAACCCGTTTTCGTATCCTAAAACCATAGGGCGGAGTTAGGTTGTTAGCTCCTTCCAAGTTTTGGATAAAGTCCGGTGGTGCAAACACCGGACTTTTCTTTTATAAAGGATTCCGTCGGCCGCGGCAAGAATGACTTGCCGTTTTCCGCTTCGCCATTTTTACCAAGGATTTTTTTTCATGACCGGTTCTTTGCAAAACAAAAAAGTCGTCCTGATCGACGGATCGGGGTACATTTACCGCGCCTATTACGCCCTGCCCGCGATGACGCGGCCGGACGGAACGCCCGTCAACGCCGTGTATGGTTTTTGCGCCATGATGATGAAGCTGGTCAAGGACACGCCCGCGGATTACATCGCCGTCGTTTTCGACGCCGCGCGCAAAACGTTCCGCATGGACATTTTTCCGCAATACAAAGCCACGCGCCGCGAAACGCCCGACGATTTGAAACCGCAATTCCCCTTGCTGCGCCAAGCGGCCGACGCGTTCAATCTGGCGCAGGCGGAGCTGGACGGCTTCGAGGCCGACGATTTGCTGGCGACATACGCGCGCATCGCGCACGCGGCGGGGGCGAACGTCACGATCGTTTCCGCGGACAAGGATTTGATGCAGCTGGTCGGTTCGGGCGTTGAAATCTTCGACCCCATGAAACAACGCGTCGTCGAAACCGCGCAAGTCGTTGAAAAATTCGGCGTCACGCCCGACAAAGTCGTTGACGTGCAGGCGTTGGCCGGCGACACGTCCGACAACGTTCCGGGGGTGCGCGGCATCGGGATCAAAACGGCGGCCGCGCTGATCAACGAATACGGCAATCTGGAAAACCTGCTGGACAATCTGGATTCGATCAAGCAGGTCAAACGCCGCGAAACGCTGACCGCTGACGCGGACAACGCGCGGATGTCGAAACGGCTGGTCACGCTGGACGCTTTCGCGCCGGTGGAAAAGGCGTTGGATTCGTTCGCCGTCCGCGCCCCCGATTTGGAAAAGATGCAAACCTTTTTCACCGACATGGGATTTAAAAGTCTGGCGGCCAAATTGCCCGCGTGGATCGGTTCGCGCCAAACGGCCGCCGCTTCCCCCGCCGCCGCGCCCGACGTTCCCGTTTTGCCCGCCGTCCCCGTCGTTGAAAAGGATTACCGCTTGATCCAAGACGCCGCGGAATTGAAAAAACAGCTGGACACCGCGGTTGAAAAAGGTTTTCTGGCGATCGACACGGAAACGGATTCCCTGACGCCGACGCGCGCGCGGATCGTCGGATTTTCGTTTTGCTTTGAACAGGGCAAGGCGTTTTACGTCCCCCTGCGCCACAGGGTCGGAAACGCGCAAACCGATTTGTTCGGCGATGTGGTCGAAACACCGGAAACGCGCCAGATTCCCGTCAAAACCGCGATGGATTTGCTGAAACCCGTTTTGGAAAACAAGGGGGTTTTGAAAATCGGCCACAACATCAAATACGACTGGCACGTCTTTTCAAACGAATGCGGCGAAATCGCCCTGTCCCCGATTGCCGACACGATGGTGATGTCCTATGATCTGGACGGGGCGGCGCACCGTCACAACATGGACGATCTGGCGGCGATGTTCCTTGATTATCAAACGGTTTCCTACGCCGACGTTTGCGGCGCGGGGCGCGCGAAAATCACGTTCGACAAAGTGGATTTGGAACGCGCGCGCGACTACGCCGCCGAAGACGCCGACATCACTTTGCGCCTGTATGATTTTTTCAAAAAACGGTTGGAAAACGAAAAGGCCGTCACCCTGTATGAAACGCTCGACCGGCCGTGCGTCGCCGTCCTGTACGCCATGGAACGCGCGGGCGTCAAGGTTTGCGAACGCGAATTGGGCAAGCTGAGCGCGGATTTCGGCGAAAAAATGGCCGCCGTGGAACAAAAGGTTTTTGAACGGGCGGACGAAACGTTCAACCTGAATTCGCCCGCGCAGCTGGGACGGATTTTGTTTGAAAAACTGAACCTGCCCAAAGGCGTCAAAAGCAAAAAAACGGGCGCGTGGGGAACGGACGCCGCCGTGTTGGAGGAATTGGCCGACGACGGATTCGACATCGCCCGCGACGTTTTGGAATACCGGATGTTTTCCAAACTGAAAAGCACCTACACCGACGCTTTGCAGGCGCAGATCAACCCGAAAACGGGGCGCGTGCACACGACGTTCATGCAAACGGGAACATCAACGGGGCGACTGTCGTCCAACGATCCGAACCTGCAGAACATCCCCGTGCGCCAAGACGAAGGCCGCGCCATACGCCGCGCTTTCATCGCCGAAAAGGGCAACGTCCTGCTGTCCGCCGACTATTCGCAAATCGAATTGCGGCTGATGGCGCACGTCGCAGATGTCAAAGGGTTGAAAGACGCGTTCGCGCGCGGAATAGACATTCATGCCGCCACCGCGTCGCAGGTTTTCGGCGTCCCCGTCGAAGGCATGGATCCCATGATCCGCCGCCGCGCCAAAGCGATCAACTTCGGCATCATTTACGGCATTTCCGCGTTCGGATTGGCGCGCCAGCTGGGCATCGACCGCAAAGAGGCGCAGGATTACATCAACGCGTATTTCGCGCGCTATCCAGAAATCAAAACCTATATGGAACAAACCGTCGCCTTCGCCCGCGAAAACGGGTTCGTTGCGACCCCGTTCGGCCGCAAATGCGCCGTCGGCGACCTGCGCGACAAAAACGCCGCGAAACGGCAATTCGCCGAACGTTCCGCGATCAACGCCCCGATTCAGGGCGGCGCGGCCGACATCATCAAAAAAGCGATGTTGCGCCTGACGCCCGCGCTGCGCGACGCCGGATTGTCCGCCCGCCCGTTGTTGCAAGTGCACGACGAACTGATCCTTGAGCTGCCGCGCGCGGAATCCGACGCCGCCCGCGAAACCGTCAAAAACGTGATGGAAAACGTCGTGTCCCTGTCCGTCCCCCTGATCGCCGAGGTCGGGATCGCGGACAACTGGGCCGACGCGCACTAAGGAGGTTTTCTTAATGATTGAAAAATTCGATTTTTTCTTTCCCGCCGCGGGGGAAAACAGGAAAATCCACCTGTACCTGCCCGACGATTACAACGAAACGGACGAACGCTATCCCGTCATGTATATGTTCGACGGACACAACCTGTTTTACGATTCGGACGCGACCTATGGCAAAAGCTGGGGGATGAAGGATTTTCTCGACCGTTGGGAAAAGAAAATCATCGTCGTCGGTTTGGAATGTTCCCACACGGGCAACGACCGGCTGCGCGAATACTGCCCCTATCATTGGGATTCGTTCGTCGGTCCGATCGACGGGACGGGCGACGACACCATGCGATGGATCGTCAACGATGTCAAACCGTTCATCGACGGCAATTTCCGCACTTGGCCGCACCGCGCGGCGACCGGCATCGGCGGCAGCTCGATGGGCGGATTGATGGCGCTGTACGCCGCGATCCGCTATAACGCCGTGTTTTCAAAGGCCGCCTGCGTGTCGTCCGCCATCGGGTTTTGCGGCAAACAGCTGCGCGCCGCGATTCAGGAATGCCCCATGGACGCGGACACCAAGGTTTTCCTCAGCTGGGGATCGAACGAAAGCGGTTCCCCGCGCGGCAAAGCGATCGCCAACGCGTGCAACAAATCCGTTAACGACCATTTGTACCGCAAAGGCGTCCAACCCTATATGTTCCGGCAGATCGGCGGCCGCCATTGCGAATCCGATTGGGAAAAACAAGTGCCGTTGTTTATGAACTGGCTGTGGCTGGACAGAATCTGATTTCACCATAAAAACAAAAAAAAGCCCCTGCCGGACGCGCCGACAGGGGTAAAGGAAGAATGATTTTTTATCAAAGGGACTACCGTTTGATGGTCAGCAGTTCCTCCAACATGGAATCCGCGGTGGTGATGATCTTCGACGCGGCGGAATAGGCGCGCTGGGTCGTGATCATATCCGTGAATTCCTCGGCGATATCGACGGTGGAATCTTCCAGCGCGTTGGCCGAAATGACGCCCGCGCCGCCTTCGCCCGCCGTGCGCAGCGTGGCGTTGCCCGACGATGTCGTTTCGATGTACGCGTTGCCGGTCAACGCTTCCAACGCGTTGGCGTCAACAAACGTCGCCAGCGGGATCTGCGCGATCGCGCGGGTTTCGCCGTTGTCGAAAATCGCGGTGACGATGCCGTCTTCGGAAATCGAAACGCCGGTGTAGGAACCGTACTTCGCGCCGTCCTGCGTGACAAAGTTCGTCGTGAACTTGCCCGCCAGCTGGGTCAGGCCGTTCGCCGTCCCCGTGTCGCCGATGTACAGGTTGATTTGCGAGCTTTCATAATAGTTGCCGGTCATGTCGCTGGCGCCGTTCGCCCATTCCAGCGCGATCTTGTCGGTGTTGATCGCCTTGGGCGTGCCGTCGGCGTTGAAACTGACCGCGGGGATCAGCGATCCGCTCTGCGCGTTTTCGACGTTGTTGAACGAAAACGTGTTCGTCAGCACCAGCATCCCGTCGGTGTCCGGCTGGTTCAGCTGTTTGCCGTTGTCTTTGCCGACCACGTCCAGCGCCGCGCCGATGCCTTTCCGGGTCAGGGATGTCGCGCCGGTTTCCGTCGTCGTTTGCGTGTTGTCAACGGTGAAATCCGCCGTTTGGATCGGATAGCCGTCGAACGCGCTGACTTCGGCCTTGGCGCCGTTTTGTTTGTCGGCGATGTTCGCTTTTTCGCACAAAGCCGTCATCATGCCGATCGCCGTGACGTTGTCGGTCATCGTGCCGAACCCTTGGTTGGTCGCGTTGTCGGAATCCACGACATATCCCGTCAGGGTCAGCGTGTCCGTGCCGTCGCTGATGCCGCCCAGCGCGTCGGCCAGATTGACCAGCGTCGCCGCCAGATCGGCGCCCAGCTGGATGTCCGTCGGGGCGGTCGGGGTGGCCGTCACCGTGCGCGTCGTCCCGTCGGCCAGCGTGATCACGTCGCCGTCGGTCAGATTGGCGTTGAATTTGAACGTCTGCGTGTTGATATGCTTTCTGATATCAATGCTGGTGGACGTTTCGTCGGCCTTGGCGAACGTGTAGGTTTTGCCGCTGATCGTCACCTCTTTGTCGATATAGTCGGTGGCTTTCGTGCCCTTGAATTCCAGAACGGATTTTTTCAGTTCGGCCGTCCAGTCGGTTTGGTTCAGATAACCGTTCGACGAAACCATCGTCGCGCCGTTGACCTGAAAATAATTGCTCAGATCCGTCACGCCCGTCGTGTTCTGGTAATAGGCCTTGACCGTGTTGTACAGTTCGTTCATCACGGCGACGGGTGCGGCTTTCGTGCCGTCCTGTTCGGCGAACCCGTCGATGTTGACGGCGATCGTGTCGTCATCCAAAACCGTACCGGATGCGATGCCTTTGACGAATTTGAAGTTTTTCGCCGTGCCGCCCGCGATGTCGCCGATCGTGACGAACTGGTTGGCATAGGCCGCGACGCTGGTCGTTTGGAACGTGATCGACGCGGAATCGCCCGAATTGACCAGAATGTTCGCCCCCGTCGATGTCGGATTGATTTCCAGCGTCGAACCGGACGCGACGTAACGGGTGTAGTCGGGTTCGTTGTCGTTGATGCTCTGTTTCAACAGGCTGACCAGCTTGACCGTGTCGATCTTGCCCGTCGCGTTGTTGATCAGGTTGGCGATGTTGACCGTGACGACGCCGTCGGTCGTTTCGGCTTCGACATCGCGGAACACATAGATGTTCTGGCCGATCGTGACGGATTTGTCCAGATAGTCCGCCAGATTGTCGCTGGAAAAGTCGATGCGGGCGGTGTTTTTAACGTCCCAGTCGATTTCCGGCAGCTCGAATTCGCCCGTCGAAATGCCCGTCACGGGGTCGGGGTTCGTCGCGGATTGCAGGCAGGCCGTTGTCGAAACCTTGAATTTTACGGACGAACCGCCGGTGGATTGCTGGACTTCGATCGTCGTGCCGTCCGCGCCGACGGTGAAACGTCCCGCGCTGGGCAGGGTCGCCTGAATCACGTCGTTGAATTTTTCAACGGCGTCCGCGACGGTCACGATGCCGGAACTCAAATCGACCGGAACGACGACTTCGTTCGCTTTGGGCGAATAGCTGGTTGAACCGTCCTTGGTAAATTCAAAAACGTAGGTTTTGCCGTTCGTTTCCATCGAAATCGTGGAATGGTTCGTCGGAATGGACGTGAATTCCATCTGCGCGCGGGCGGAATAAACGTCCTGCGTCGCGTCGTTCGTCGTTTCGGCGGAGCTGTAAGTGATCAGCGTCGCCGCGCCCGACGGCATTCCGATGTCCAGCGACCATGTGCCGTTTTCCGTTTTCGTAAAGGTCAGCTTCGCGTTGTGCGAATTGCCCAAAGAGTCGTAAATCAAAACGGATGAGCTGTAACGGCCGCCGGCTTCGGGATTGGCGGGGTCGAACACGGGGGCGTCGGCGGGCAGGTTCGCGCCGAACGAAATGTTCTGCGTTTCCTGCGCCGTGCCGCCGATCGTGTTCAAATTGATCGGGCGCATATTGGTCGAATCAATGATGTTGTCGTTGACGTAAACCGTCGAACCCGTCGAATCGGTGTAGGCTTTCATAAACATATTGTCGCCGATTTTGACCAGCGAGGCGTTTTCTTCGCCGTCAAAGGCCATCAGCGGCCACGCCTGCAGGTAATAACCGTTGTCGTTTTTCAAATATCCGTCCTGATCGACGCTGAAATTGCCGACGCGGGTATAGCTCCACAAATCGTCTTTGGACGGTTGAGACGTGCCGGTCGTCACAAAAAAACCGTTGCCGGAAATGCCCATGTCCGTGGAATAGGACGTGGACGACAGCAACCCTTGAACGTCAACGCCGGCGCGGGTGCGGCATTGCACGCCGCCGCTGGTGTAGCGCGTGGACGATGTCTGTTTTGTCACCAGCGTTGAAAAGCTGGCGGAATTGGCTTTGTATCCGACGGTGCTGACGTTGGCGATGTTGTCCGAAATGATGCTCATGGCGGACGACTGCGCGTTCAATCCCGAAACGCCGGATTTCAATGCTCCGAATAAACTCATGTCATTCTCCTTTTAGTTTGGTCTTTCCCGTTTCTGTTCTGAAACGGAAAAGGTGCTTTGCGCCGGATTATTCTTTCCGGCTTTGTTTTAAACCGTTTGCGTCGCATCGTCCGACGCGTCGCCGGACGCGTCCGGCTGTTGTTTGTCCGGCGCGTGAATCGCCAGAATGCTGTTCATATCGACGGCGACATCGCCCATACCGATCGCGACCGTGCTGCCGTCATAGGCGACGCCCGTGACTTTTCCGAACACCGTTTTTTGAACCTCGACCGTCGAACCGGTCGAATCAATCGCCGTGACGACCAGAACATAAGCGCCGTCCTCCAGCTGGTTGCCGTTGTTGTCCTTGCCGTCCCACGTCATTTCATGACGACCGGAGGAACGTTCCACGCCGGTGAACGTTTTGACGTAATTGCCCGACGCGTCTTTGATCGCGACGACGCAGGACGCCGCGTCCGCGCCAAGGATGTAGGAAAACTTCGCGCTTCCGTCCTGCAGCGGCAGGTAATCGCTCAACGCCTGCACGGTCTGATCCATATAGCTGATCGCCTGCGTCGCCATGCTGTTGACGTTCTGCGCGACGATCGTTTCCAGATATTCGTTGCTTTGGATGCTTTGTTCGACCTGCGCGTATTGAACCAGCTGGTTGGTGTATTCGCTGGTGTCCATGGGGTCGAGGGGATCCTGATATTTCAACTGCTGCGTCAACAGGTACAGGAACGCTTCCATATCGTCGAACAACTGTGTTTTCGACGACGCCGAATCCTTTCCTGATGTCTGCGCGTTGGTCAACACGTCCAAACCGCTGATGGATGATGTGTCCGCCATGGCTTAATCCTCCCTACACTCTGATGTTCAAGGCGTAAAGCCCCGAATCCGTTGCTTCGTCCGCGGCGTCGGCCGTTGCGGCGTCCGCCCCGTCCGCGGTTTCCCGCCGTCCGTTTTCACCGCGGCGGCCGTCGTCGTCGAACCGTTCGCCGCGATAGTTGAACGAAAACGATTCGTCGTTCATATTAAATCCGCTGTCCGCCAAAGACTGCTTCAACCCGTCCAGATCGGCACGCAGCAAATCGACCGTTTCCGACCGCGCGCTGGACAGGGTGGCTTTCATATTGCCGTCTTTGTCGATTTCCAAATGCACTTTGATCGTGCCCAATTCCTTGTGCTTCACAATAACGTCGATCTTGTCCAAACCGGCTTTCAACGCCTTTTTGATGCTGACTTTGATCTGGTCGGCCACTTCGCGGGCAGGCGCGTGATTCACCGTCGGCGCCGTTCCGGAAACGGCCTTGCCTTTCAATCCCTGATGAACGGCGGCAAAAGCCTGCCCCACGGGCGCGGACGAAACGGGGGCGGCGGCAGCCGTCTGCGATCCGTTTTCGGCGGTTGTGTCGGCGGCGGTTAACGTTTGCGCCGTCTGCTCAACGGGCAGAGGAACGACGTTTCCGTTCTCGCCCGCCGCCGGACGTTCGGCCGCCTGTTGTTGCCGAGGCGTCGCTTTATCAAACGATTTGACCACCGCCTGTTCGACCGGACGGACGACTTGTTCCGATTCCATACCGAACGGCGAAACCGTGTTTTCCTCCGGCGTTGCGACCGTTTTGCGCGGCGCGGCGTCCCGCTGTTTCAACGCGTGATGTTCCGGCGCGGCCTGCGCGACCGGCGCGTTTGTTTCAACGCTGATCGCGATTTTCACATCGGACGGCAAACGGCGCGCCAAATCCTCCGCCTGACGGCGCGTTTGCACGTCCGCCGTTTGATCGAAAGCAAAAGACTGATCCGGCAAATCAACCGCGTCCGCCGCGACGGGAACGTTGTTTTCCGCCTGAAGAACCGGACGTTTTTCCACTGTTTTTTCCGAATGATCCGGAACGGCGGCAACAGCTGGCGTTTCCGATTTTATTTCAGCGACCGGCATTTCAACCGAAACGGCCGTTTTCACCGTCCGCGGCTCGACCTGTTCGGGAACGGCCGCTTCATTGTTTTCCACGGGCGCGGCAAAGCCGTCATCCGGACGAACAACAACCGCTTCCGGCGTTTTTACAACAGGCGTGTTTTCCGCTGTTTTTATGACGTTTTGTTCCGGAACGGCGATCGGCAAATTTTGCATAACGGGCGCATCGTCGCCGTCCGTTTCCGCCCGATCCGCGATTTGCCCGACCGACGCGGCCGTTTCGGCCACCCGCGGCACGGCGACCGTTTCCGGCGTGGGAACGTTGCCCACCGCTCCCTGCAAAGCCGCATGGATCAAAACATCCGCCGCCGTCAATTCGTCCGCGGGAACCGAACGCGCTTCGCCGCTGTCCCGATCGACCGGCGCGGCGACCGTTTCAAACACGGGAAAAGCGGATTGATCAACCGTTTCCACCCCGTCCGTTTGCGGCACGACGATCACTTGCGCCGCCGACGCCTCGACATTCTTTTCCGGCACGGGAATCTTTTGCCCATTCGCGGCCATATCCGCCGCGGCGGTTTGAACCGGCCGATCTTCGTTCGTTTTTTCACAGGCTCGGGTGCGTTTCAAATGAATCTTCACGACCCTGACGTTTTCCGACGCGCCGCTTTTCGTCCTGAAATCCTTCATAGCGGACGAATTGTCGGCGCGCGCGCTCATATTGCTGAAAAAAGTTTCGGCGCTTTTTTCCGTTTTGCCGGAACGCACCTGATCCAACACTTTCAGGAACGCCTCGCCCGTTTTCATGGCGTCGCCCGATTTTGACGCCTGCGCGGCCGCGTTCGATTCGGCGGCGGAAAACGGCGTTTCCAACCCCGCCGCGTTCGGCGTCGTGCTCATCAAAAAATTAAAAGCGGACAAATCCATTCGCGTGTTCCCTTGCGTAAAACAAAAGCCCGAACTCTCAGATGCAACACCTGTGCCAAATTTTAAAACCGGAAAAACCTCTCGTCTCTTTTTTCCGAATCGGATGATTTCCGAAACGCGAAGTGCTATCATATTTGCGTTCAATCATTTCAATGAAAGGATTCCGAATATGTCTAAACGCTTTATTTTGAATGAAACCAGCTATCACGGTCACGGCGCCGTCAACGAAATCGTGACGGAAATCAAATCCCGCGGATTTAAAAAGGCTTTGATCGTCACGGATGCCGATTTGGTCAAATTCAACGTCGTCAAAAAAGTCACGGACATTCTGGATGCGAACGGATTCGCCTATGACGTTTTCGACCGCGTCAAGGCCAACCCCAGCGTCGCCGTCGTCAAGGCAGGTGTCGAGGCGTTCAAAAAATCCGGTGCGGATTACATGATCGCAATCGGCGGCGGATCGCCGCAGGATACGGCGAAAGGCATCGGCATCATCATCAACAACCCCGAATTCGCCGATGTCGTTTCACTGGAAGGCGTCGCCCCCACAAAACACAAAAGCGTTCCCGTCATCGCCGTTGCGACGACTGCGGGCACGGCCGCCGAAACGACGATCAACTACGTCATCACGGACGAGGAAAAACGCCGCAAGTTCGTTTGCGTCGATCCGCACGACATTCCCGTCGTCGCCATCGTCGATCCCGATATGATGTCGTCGATGCCGCGCGGACTGACCGCCGCCACGGGTATGGACGCCCTGACCCACGCGATCGAAGGCTACACGACGCTGGGCGCGTGGGAATTGGCGGACGCGCTGAACCTCAAAGCGATTCAGCTGATTTCCAAATCCTTGCGCAAAGCCGTCGAAAACAACCCCGACGGACGCGAAGGAATGGCGTTGGGGCAATACGTCACGGGCATGGCGTTTTCAAACGTCGGATTGGGCGTCGTGCACGGCATGGCGCACCCGCTCAGCGCGTTTTACAACACGCCGCACGGTGTCGCGAACGCCGTTCTGCTGCCATATGTGATGGAATTCAACGCGGAATACACGGGCGAAAAATTCCGTGAAATCGCCCGCATGATGGGCGTCGAAAACGTCGATTCGATGACGCAGCCCGAATACCGCAAAGCCGCGATCGACGCCGTGCGCCGCCTGTCTTTGGATGTCGGCATCCCGCAAACGCTGAAAGAAATCGGCGTCAAGGAAAACGACCTGCCCGCTTTGGCGGACGCGGCGATGGCGGACGTCTGCACGGGCGGCAACCCGCGCCCCTGCACCAAAGAGCTGGTGCTGGGCGTGTATAAAAAAGCGTTCAACGGATAATTTTACCAAACGCGCGAAGCCTCTTAAAAAAAGAGGCTTCGCCCCCGCCCTAAAAAGCGCGCTTCACTTCGATCGTCATGGTGTGGTCGGCGTAATGCGTGCGGAAAACGCCGTCATAGGACAGCGACGCTTCGTATGCCGCGCCGAACCGCATTGAAACACCGGCGCCGCCCTCGAATCCCCAGCGGTGCAGGCGGCCGCTTTCGACAACATAGCTTGTCCCGTTTGTCAAAGTGACGGGTACGTTTGTTTTATCGGAAATGAAATCGTATGTCGCGGCAACGCGGATCTGCGGACTGAATTTGCCGAAATTTTTGGCGGCCTTGATTTCCGCGATGCCCGTCAAAATATCGTCCGAATCCGCCGAAACGTACTGCGTCGCCGTGTCGGTGTACCCGCCGCGGCGAAAATGCAGATACCGCGCGCCGACACCGGACGAAACGACGCCGGCGTCATAACCGGCGACAGCCTGCGCGGCAAAAGTGTCCACATCGTAACCGGCCGTGTAAATCGAACCGAGGACGTTTTTGCGTTCGTCCCAATCCGAAAAGGAATAGGCCAGCATCCCGTCGAAAAACAGGCGGTCGGGTTTGTATTCGCCGTAAACAAACAGGCTGTGCGTGTCCGTATCGATATCGCGGGCAAAAGCGTCAACTTTGCCGCGGGCGAAAGCGTAGCCCAAACCGGCCTTGCCCGCGTCGGCGGATTTTTCAAACCCCGCCGCAAATCCCACCGACCTGCCCGAAAATCCCCGCGCCGGATCGGCGTCCGACAGTTTTGATTTATTGGCGAATCCCTGCGCCCAAGCGGTGACACCCTCCGGTTCCATCCCCCCCCCCTGCGCGTCCTTTTGTTTCCGTTTGCGGGGAAAAACGACCGGAAACGACGGCGAACAACCGGTTGACCGAAGCGGCGGATTGCGCCGCGACAACGGGCGCGGCCGCGGGTGCCAACGCCGTCAACGCCGCATTCAACGCTACGGGATCGGATGTTTCCAAATCGGACAGACGATCTTTCAAATCGGCGGGATAGCCGTCGAAACGCGATTCCGCCGACGATGTCTGACGCTCCATCAAATGGATTGTGGTTTCCTTTTGAATATTGTAATCCGCCAGCGTTCTGCCGTCTTCCAGTTCTTTTCCAGAAAAAATCAGTCTTTGTTTTCCCGCGGGAATTCCCTTCTTATCTTCAATTTTTTGCTTCACATTGTCAATGGAATCCCCCGATTCGACCTCTAAAGTGATTGTGTCTCCATTCATTCTTCTGATGACAATCTGCATGGCGCGCGCATCCGTTGCGAACAACATCAACGCCAGAAAAAGCATATATTTTTTCATGAAAGCCCTCCCCCTTCTTTCGGCCGTATAAAATACTCTATCGGTGAAAGGGGGATGTGTAAACCCAAAAAAACCGTTCACCCGTCAGACCGAAAGCGGCATCCACTTTTCCGTGCGCTATTTTTGCTTGATAAAATCTTTTAAAATCAGCTAATTGAACCGTTTCGGATCAAACCGATAACACCCGTGGCGTTTCAGCTACGCAAAACAAAACGACAAACCCGTAAAGAGCAATTTGATGATTTGAAAGACTAGGACGGTTCATCGCCACGTGTAGCCGAACGTCGAAAATGGCTATTTACAAGGCTTTAAAAGCGTACTTCACATACGAAACCATCAGTAAAATGCCGTGTCATCAATCTGACGAAGCAAAAAAATCTTAAACGATGCAAAACAGCATTTTTGTCCTTAAAAGAAATCGGAGGTTTTCCCCGACCGTTAAAAGTTAAAACTATCCCGCGTTTTTTAGGAAAAAAGTTAAAACCATCTCGCGCCAAAAAATTTAAAGGCGGCATCACCGCCGCCATAAAAATCAAGGTTTCCTGCCGTTTCTATCCCGTTATATCCCGTTTAATCCCACTTTATCCCGCCTGTTTGAAATGTATAAAACTATGCTTCGTCTTACAACGACCGATTGGTAAATTTTACTCTGAAAACGATAAAAGCCGCAGTTTTCTGCGGCTTTTTATGGTGGAGCTGAGGGGAATCGAACCCCTGACCTCTTGAATGCCATTCAAGCGCTCTCCCAACTGAGCTACAACCCCACGTCATTCAATACGGTGTGGATAATATCACAAAAAACGGTCTTTGCAAGAAAAAAAAGCGTACTTTTGAAAAAATTATTATCGGATGCGATATCATCTTTTTTTGTTGCCTACGCTCGGAAAGTTTTTTTTGTCGCACGGGGACGGACGGGAAAAATACGATAGCCGTTAAAACCGTTGCGGAATGCGTTTTCTCTTCCCCGTTTGTGGATGAAAGGCATGCGCCTTACGATTTCATAGCGGATTAATGGACATTTCTTACGCCGTATGTTATCAACAAGGAAAAAAAGGGGGGTTATTATGACATTCCAAGCGGACACCGCTGTTTTATGTCCATGGCAAAGGGGGTAACGCCGCGCAAGCGGAACATTACCGTCCTTTGTTCGCGCCGGCCGAAGTCGTCGGTTTTGATTACCGGTCGGCGACGCCTTGGGATGCCGCAGATGAATTTACCGTAAATGCGGCCGCGCTGAAATCCGCTTACAGGCGAACCGTTTTGGTGGCGGAAAGCATCGGCGCGTATTTTTCTTTGAACGCCGACCTGTCACGCTTTTTTGATCGGGCGTTTTTCATTTCCCCTATTGTTGATTTGGAACGGTTGATCACGGATATGATGCTTTGGGCAAACGTAACGGAACCGGAGCTGGCCGCAAAAAAAGTCGTCAAGACCGGATTCGACGAAGATTTGTCATGGGATTACTTGCAATATGTCCGAAACAACCGCCCCGCCGCATGGACAACGCCGACGCATATTCTTTACGGCGACACGGACACGCTGCAGTCGATCGAAACCGTCACGGCCTTTGCAAATCGCGCTCACGCCGGCGTCACTGTCATGCACGGCGGGGAGCATTGGTTTCACACGCCGGAACAGATGCGTTTTCCGGACGATTGGATTCGTAAGAATATTCCGTAAAGCAAAGCGGACACAAAAAGAACAGGCGGCCTTGTCACCAAAACCGCCCGTTTAAAATCTATTTTTCCGCCTCAGCGTTCACGGCGCCGGTTGGCGACGACCGCAGCGACAGCCTTGTTGGCGTCGTCCTTTTTCGCCGGTGCGTCTTTGTGCGTCATACCACCGCTCGGATTGCCATAGGTCGCGTACATTTCCTTGGCTTCCTGCCATAAGGATTTCTTGCCCTCTTCTTTCGCAGGCTTGGCCGCAGGTTCGGCCGCGGGCTTTTCAGCCGGCATATCGT
>ERZ808246.1678-NODE-1678-length-15414-cov-5.197344_pt1 | contig 15414 bp, 13 predicted proteins | sample MGYA00521083_ERZ808246 | MGnify/ENA primary metagenome ERZ808246 (study PRJEB31516, sample SAMN03275577) | gut metagenome | biome: mammalia-associated habitat; material: feces | host: Papio cynocephalus | place: Kenya | collected 2012-07-07 ...
TGGGCGACGCGTCGGTGCCCTGCACGGTGGACGATGAGGAGACCGCCATCCGCGTGGCGCTCAAGTGCTGCCGGAATATCGACCGCGATCATCCCAGGATCATCCGCATTCAAAACACGCTGCATCTCGGCGAGATCGAAGTCTCGGAGGCGCTGCTGGATGAAGTGCGCGCAGATCCCCGCATGTCACTGATCGAAAACTGAGTTTACGACACATCTTTCAAGGAGGACTTTGATCATGATCCTGACTGACGAACAGAAAGCCATGCTGGACGGCAAGTACGGCGAAGGCGCCGCCTATGCCATGAAGATCCAAGTCGGCATCGGCGAGTGCTTTGATGCCGAGCGCATGGTGCCCATCAAGCGTGCGCACGTTGCGCTGAGCAATCAGGCCGGCGACCTGTGGTTCGCTGAAAAGCTGGTCAAGGCCGGCGCACACTGCCGCGTGGCCCCGACCGTCAACCCCGGCTTCTGCACCGGACACTTTACCGGCGCCTGCGCCCATCCGGCAGACCCCGAGGATATTGCCCACATGCTGCGCACGGACAACGCCTACCGCGCGCTCGGCGCAGTGCTGAGCTATAACTGCACGCCCTACATCGCAACGAACGTGCCGAACTTCGGCGAGGTCTGCGCCTTCTCCGAATCGAGCGCCACGCCGTATGTCAACTCTGTCTGGGGCGCGCGCTCCAACCGCGAGAGCGCCAACAGCGCGCTGTGCGCCGCCATCACCGGCTGCGTGCCCGAATACGGCCTGCTGCTCGATGAGAACCGCAAGGGCAATATCCTTGTCCGTGTGGAAGCCAACATGAAGAGCGATTACGAATATCATCTGCTCGGCATGATGGGCGATAAGATCGGCGAAGGCATCCCCGTCTTCACGGGCCTGCCGAAGGTCATCACGCCCGAGGCGCTGCGCAACTTCGGCGCGCAGCTCAACACCTCCGGCGCTTACGGCATGTATCATATCGTCGGCTTTACCCCCGAGGCGCCCACGCTGGAAGCAGCCTTCGGCGGCAGGAAGCCCGAGCGCGAGGTCGTCATCACCGACAAGGACCTGCGCGACTTTGAAGAAAAGTTCAGCGATGAGCTTCCCGACGGCGGCAAGATCGACTTTGCGATGTTTGGCTGCCCGCACTTCACGCTGGAAGAGGCAAAATACATCGCCGAGCACGTGGAGGGCAGGAAGCTCGTCGTCCCGATGTACATTCTTGTTTCCAGCCATGCGCTCCAGATGGCCGAACGCATGGGCATCTACGACACGCTCGCCGCTGCGGGGGCCGAGCTGATCTCCGATACCTGCCCCGACCAGCCCTGCTGGCACTATCTCAAGGGCAAGACCGGCATCACGGAATCGCCCAAGTGCGCGTATTATCCGCGCCGCCGCGGCATCAACTTCGTAATTCGCGACCTCGATACCTGCATTGAGGCTGCTCTGACTGGTGAGGTGAAATAAAATGGGAAAGAGATTTGCGTGCCATAAGATTTCCGAAGGCTCGGCCCAGGCCGAGGCCATCATCTCCAAAGACCGTATCATGTTCTATCAGGTGCGTCCCGAGGATGGCATGATGGAGGAAAAGGACCACTGCCTGGAAGGGCAGATCATCGCCGGTAAGGTGCTGCTCTTCCCCGGCGGCAAGGGCAGCTCGGTCGTGCAGCAGGATGGCCTGTATCATCTTGACCGCTTCCACAACATGCCTGCGGCGCTGATCGTGCAGGACCCCGACCCCGTGCTGGTCGCCGGTGCGATCATCATGGAGATCCCCATGGTCGACCGCCTGCCGCAGGAATTCTACGACACCGTCAAAAACGGCGACCTCATCAGCGTCAACGCCGATGAGGGCTTCGTCGAGATCATGTAAAAGCGTTGCAAAAGCCCCTGATGCAGTTTTGCATCAGGGGCTTTTGCTTTTCGGTTATCTTTTGATGTTTTCATAGGAAAGGTCAAGATGCGCTTTGAACGCAGCCTCGACCGCATCCGGATTTTTCGTTTCGATCACATCCAGCAGGTCAAGATGCTGGGCAATGAAGCTGTCCAGACTGTACTGTCGGTTAAATGACAGCACCTGCAAGCGGCGGACACTTGAATTGATCGTATAGAGGAAGCGCTTGATATAGGGATTCTCGCAGCGGGCGATGACCAAATTATGAAAATCAAAATCCGCCCTGAAAAATTCCTGCGGTGAGATCTTCTCTCCATTGCTGAGCCGCGTCTGAAGACGGTGGAGCATATCCCGCATCTCATCGATATCCTCGCGCGTGATATGCGTGAGAGCATAGCGCACAGCCTTTGGTTCAAGCAGGATGCGAGCTTCCTTGATGTATTCGATATCTTCAAACGTAATCGGCGTGACGAGCGCGCCAATCCCCCTTCGGATCTGAACGAGCCCATCCTGTTCCAGCAGCGCAAGCGCCTCGTGCACCGGCGTGCGGCTCGTATGAAGCTGCTGCGCGATCACCTGTTCGCTGAGAATGTCCCCTGCGTGGATCGTATTGGTGATGATAGACTCCCGCAGCTCATTGTACGCGATCTGCGCCAGCGAGGATCGAGAAACAGGAACAATATCCTGCCGTTTGATCTTAGGCACTGAAACTACACCTCGTTATTTCCTCATCCCCGTGCCGACATTCCGTGCAGAGGAAATGATGATCTTATTTGAAATTTCACTTTTATTATAGCAAAATTCTTTCATTTCCGCAATAAGATTTTGCTTTCTTCTGTGCTTTATAAAAGCGCGTCAGGTCCTCGTTTTCTCTTTTTCCTATAAAACCTTCCTCCCATTTTTGTTAAAATGTCAAACTTCGATATTCTTTTCAAAGAATATTGATAAATTGTGAACGCATTGCTACAATGCATGTATGTAACCTGCATGCAACCTAAAGTGCATGTAAAAGTGTAACGCAAGTATGGCAGATACAATCAAGTTTTTGGAGGAGTAAGGAACGGTGGAAAATATTACTAAGCCTGTCAGTGTAACCGTCAACGGTATAACTTATAACCGAACGGTGAGCACAGCGATGACGCTGCTGGATTTTATTCGTGACGACTTGAAGTTAAAGGGGACCAAGCGCAGCTGCGATAACGGCGAATGCGGTGCCTGTTCTGTGATCATGGATGATGAGCTGGTGTATTCCTGCCATGTTCTCGCCGTCCAGGCTGACGGTTCTGACATCGTCACGATCGAAGGGCTCAGTTCCGACCAGAAGCTCAGCCCCATCCACGAGGCTTTGATGGACGAAGGCGCGATCCAGTGCGGCTATTGCACGCCCGGTATGGTCCTTGCCATCAAAAAGCTGCTCGACGAGCATCCCGATCCAACCGAAAGTGAGATCAAATACGGTCTTGCCGGCAATATCTGCCGCTGCACAGGCTATGTTTCCATTGAAAATGCAGTAAAAAAGGCTGCGGCCGTTCTGAGAGGGGAGTAATTCATGGATATCTACAAAATGCGGGAAATGAAAAACGCCATCCGCCGCATTGAATCCACCTCCAAGGTGACAGGCACCGCCCAGTATCTTGATGATCTGGAAATGCAGGGTATGGCCTACGGCGGTATCATCCGCAGTCCCTATCCGCACGCGAAGGTTCTTTCCATCGACTTTTCCGAAGTGAAGAAAATGCCCGGTGTTCTGGGCACGCTCACGCCGGACGATGTTCCGCAGGTCCACTTCAATGTGACCGGCTCTTTGAAGAATCCCTCGCTGATCGAAGACCAGTCGATCCTCACCTGGCACCCCCTGCACGAGGGCGACCGCATCTGCGCCGTCGTTGCCGAGGATAAGGAAACGCTGCACCGTGCACTCGAGGCCGTTAAGATCGAATACGAAGTCCTGCCCGCCAGCATGACGATCGATCAGTCGATCAAAGAGGGCGCGCGCATCATCAACCCCGAGTTCTATCAGGACAACTTCTATTGCCACAAGGTCGGCACCCGCGGTGACGTAGAGGAAGGCTTTGAAAAGAGTGATTATATCTTTGAAGGCACTTATCGCACTCCGACGCAGCATCCGATCCCGATGGAGCCCGTTTCCTGTATCGCTTATTGGAACCGCGACAACAAGCTCCACACCTGGGCTACGAGCCAGGTTCCCTATCAGGATCGCCGTATTCTTGCTGCGCAGTTCGGTATCCCTGAAAGCGACGTCAGCTGCCATCGCGCCATGATCGGCGGTGCGTTTGGCGCCCGTGAGGAGATGTATCATCAGGATGTCGCCGCGGCGCTGTCCCGCCTGATTTACCGTCCCGTCAAGATCATCAACAACCGCAGCGACGAAATGACGGCCACTGCCGTGCGCCACGCCTCCTATTCCAAGGTGAAGATGGGCTGCACGAGGGACGGCCAGATGGTCGCATTCCATCAGGTCATGTACACCAACGGCGGCAGCTACTGCACGCACTCCCCGCTGGTCACTGCCGCGCCCGACCGCAAAATGCCTTACCACATGCCGTACTTCCGCTATGACGGCATCGGCGTTGCGACGAACGCCGCCGTCTCCGGCGCGTTCCGCGGCTACGGCAACCCGCAGGGCACGTTCGGCCGCGAAAGCCTGATCAACGATGCCTGCCGTGAAATGGGCTGGGATCCGATCAAGTTCCGCCATGACAATGTTCTCAAGCCCGGCGAAAAAGTCCACGGCTGTGCACCGCTGAGCACTTTCCCTGCCGACGAGGTCTTCGGCGGCGGTCTCCGCCTGCAAAAGGAGATCGATGAAAAAGAAGGCCTGCGCGATGATGACGAGGTCAAGGAAGCCTGGGGCATGGCACTTTGCAGCCACACGAGTTCCATCTCCTCCCTTCAGGGTCTCACCGGCAGCTCGATCATCTGCCTTCCCGACGGCTCCGTGAGCCTGATGACCGGTACCACCGATATGGGCAACGGCTCCGAGACTGCAATGGTCCAGGTCTGCGCTGAAAAGCTCGGCATGGATCTTTGCGATGTGCGTCACGCCGATCTGGACACCTCTACCAGCCCGTACAACATCGGCAGCTATTCCAGCGGCCAGATGTTCCTCACCGGCAACGCTGTCGCCATGGCCTGTGAAGAAGTTATCCGCAAGGCCAAGGTCGAGCTTGCAAAGCTCTACAACGTTCCCGTCGAGCAGGTGCTCTGGCGCGACAAGATGTTCCACATCGTTTATCCCGGCAAGCGCATGACGTTCAAGGAAGCTATTCTTGATATTTCCCGCGGCTGCCTCAACATGTTCATCATGGGCAGTGCCGTGGCACACCTTGAGGATGCGCCCGAGCCGTTCGCCCTCTGCTGGGCCAAGGTCGCCTACTATAAAAAGGAAAACGCCATCAAGCTCAAGCACATCATCGAAAGCGTGGACGTTGGCCGCGTGATGAACCCTCTGATCGTCAAGGGCCAACTGGAGGGCGAGATCCAGATGGGCGTCGGCTACGCACTGATGGAGGACCTTGAGATCGATCCGATCACGAAGAAATATGTCTCGGCAGACCTTCTGAACTATCGAAATCCCCTGATTCTTGACATGCCGGAGGTCCACCTCTTCGTGGCCGACAGCTTCGAGCCCCGCAGCGCCAACGGCACCAAGAGCGTCGGTGAACTTGGCCTGATCCCCGTCGCCCCTGCCATCACCGACGCCGTGATCCGCGCAAGCGGCAAAAAGATCACCGAACTTCCGCTCAGCCGGCAGTTCTATATCAAGAATAACCGTTACGATGACTTCTTCGAGGAGGGTCTTGACAAATGATGATTTTAGCAAGATACGAATACTATCGTCCCTCCACCGTCGAAGAAACGGTCGCGCTGCTGAAAAAGGAAAATACCATCATCGCCGGTGGCTCCGATGTGATGCCCCAGCTCAAGACCGCCACGATCGCCCCGGAAGCCCTCATCGATCTTTCCAAGATCAGTGAGATGCATACGGTGGAGGAAAAGGAAGACGGCATCTACATCGGTGCCATGGTCACCCTCTCTCATCTGGCCAAAAATGAGCTGATCCTGCGCAAGCTCGTCGCCCTTTCCCAGGCGGCACGCAATGTTGCCTCTCCCCAGATCCGCAACCGCGGCACGGTTGGCGGCAATTTGATGCAGGCACGCCGCTGCTTCTACTACAACCAGACCAAGGAGTGGCGCCGCGGCATCCCCGTTTGCTTCAAGGTTGGCGGCGACCGCTGCATCCAGATCCCCAACTCCCCCGTCTGCCGCGCGATCTATTACTCCGATATGGCTCCCGCACTGATCGCATACGGCGCGCAGGCGCTCGTCCATACCGCAGATGGTTCTCAGCTCGTGAGCTGTCAGGAGCTGATGGAGGCACACTGCAAGGATCAGGACAAGCCGATGCTCATTGAAAAATTCTTCATTCCCAAAAGCGCCTATTCGGACGCCTGGGCCAGGTTCGACAAGTACAGCCTGCGTGGCAGCATCGACTTTCCCACCATCAACTTTGCCTGTGTCCGCAACGATCAGGGTGTCCGTCTCACCGTCGGTGCCATTGCGACACATGTACTGGAGCTTGTGCAGACAGAGGAATACCTTAATGCACAGGGCATCGCTTTCTCGGTAGAGGAAGCCTCCAAAATTGCTCTGGATGAGATGAAAAAGAAAAGTGAAATTGTTCGAGAGTCAGGGATCTCTGTGCAAGTAAAACGAGGGACCTTCTGTTATGTAGAGGCAATGCTCAAAGAGCTGAAGGAACACTCGTTGTAAAAGGACCGACTCAAGAATATTTGCAAAGTAAACCACCCCAAAAAAACAAAAGGAGAAAAGAAAATGAAAAGAACAGCTACGTTACTCCTGGCGCTCATTATGGTTTGCTCCCTCCTCGCCGGCTGCGGTGACAAGGGTACGACCGACGATTCGTCCAACAACGGAACCACCGATGAGAACCCCACGGTTGCCATCACGTTCTGCAACATGCTGGCAACCGACCACCCCCAGAGCATTGCCGCGACGGAAGTTCTCGCTCCCGAGATCTCTGAAAAGACCGGCGGCAAGTTCACGATCGACGTTCAGGTGAACGGCGCGCTCGGCTCCGACGCCGAGGCCACCGAGGCAACGATCATGGGTACCATGTATTCCTGCGGCCCCGCCTGCGCGACCCTCGCCTCTTTCGATCCCAACTGGTATATCCTCGACGTGCCCTATGTCTTCAAGTCCAAGGAGCACGCACGCGCGGCGCTTGACGGTGAGCTCGGCGAGTTCCTGTCCAACAGCCTTGAGGAAACCAGCGGTCTGATCGTTCTCGGCTTTGGCGAGTCCGGCATGCGCAACCTCTCCAACAACTCCAAGGAGGTCACCTCTCCCGCCGATATGAGCGGCATGAAGATCCGCACCCTTGAAAACAAGTATCACCTCGCCACCTTCTCTGCTCTCGGCGCCAACCCCACCCCGATGTCCTTCTCCGAGGTCTATACCGCACTGAGCACCAAGCAGATCGACGGTCAGGATAACCCCATCACCATCACCTGCACCAACAAGTTCTATGAGGTTCAGAAGTTCTACACCCTCACCGAGCACATGTTCTGCGGTAACTGCGTCGTTGTCAACGCCGCTTGGTTCCACAGCCTGCCCGAGGACTATCAGACCGCTCTGCGCGAGTCCGTTAAGGACATGATCGCCGAGCAGCGCCGCCTGATCGACGAGAACGAAGCTGCTTACGTTCAGGAAATGACCGATGCCGGCTGCACCGTCACCACGCTCACCGACGAACAGAAGCAGGCGTTTGTTGACGCTACCCAGTCCGTCCGCGACGATTTCGTCAAGGAGTTCGGCGAAGCCGGCCAGACGATGCTCGACCTCGCTGCCAAGTACGAGTAAGTCTTTTTACCCGCTGCCAACGAGAGCCCTGTAGTTTACTTGCACGCTGCAGGCCGCTAAGCGATACCGCCCCCTCTGCCGGGGGCGGTATCGAAAAAAATCAGGATGAGGCGGGCAACGCGTCTCATCGACAAAACCGAATGATATAAGGGGAAATTATGAAAAAGGTTTTTATGTTGCTCAACAAGCACCTGGAAGAGATCCTTCTGGTGTTTGGAACAATGGTCATGATCCTTCTGATCTTCTATCAAGTTGTGATGCGCCGCTTCTTCAACTCTTCCATCGCCTGGTCTGAAGAGCTTGCCCGTTACATTTTCATCTGGCAGGTCTGGCTGGCTGTTCCGTACACCGTTACCAAAGGCCGCCACATCCGCCTCGAAGTTCTGCTTGATGTCGTCAAACCCAAGGGCCGTTTCGTCCTTGATATGATATTCTTTCTGGTCAGTGCATTCTTCTTCGGTTATGTGGGCTATCTGTCCATCGGCATCGTCGGCAACGTGATCAAGATGGGGCAGCTCACACCGGCACTGATGATCCCGAAATGGATCTGCTATCTTGCCCTGCCCGTCGGCACGATTCTCGGCTCGCTGCGTTTCCTGCAGTATGGCTATAAACGCATCATTCGCTTCAAAAAGGATCCGACTGACACCAGAACGATCGTTGTTGAAGGAGAAGAGGAGGTTTAAGTATGGATTTTGCGATTTTATTTGGTTGCCTCTTTGGCCTTCTGATCCTCGGCGTGCCCATCGGCGTCTGCCTTGGCTGCGGCACGCTCGCGGTCATGATCTTCACGACCGATCTTTCTCCCGTGCTTCTGGCACAGTCCTGCTTCACCGGCCTTGACTCTTTTACGCTTCTTGCTATTCCGTTCTTTGTTGTGGCCGGCAGCTTCATGATGTATGGCGGCATCTCCCGCCGTCTGCTCAACCTCTTCAACAAGCTGGTCGGCCATGTCACCGGCGGTCTTGCCGACGTGACGACGATCGCCTGCATGTTCTTTGCGGCGATTTCCGGCTCCGGCCCGGCGACCGTTTCGGCGATTGGCTCTTTCATGATCCCCGAGATGACCGAAAAGAAGTATGACACCTCCTTCGCCGCTGCGCTCTCTGCCTGCGCCGGTGCGATCGGCGTCATCATCCCGCCCAGCATTCCCTTCATTCTGTATGCTGTCGCCGTCGGCTGCTCCGTGAGCGACCTCTTTATCGCCGGTGTTGTTCCCGGCATTCTGATCGGCGTTCTGCTGATGGTCGTCAGCTATTATCAGGCCAAGAAGCACGGCTGGCACGGCAACGCCACCAAGGCCACCGCACGTGAGGTCTGGGTCGCATTCAAGGATTCTTTCCTGGCGCTGCTCTCCCCCGTTATCATTCTCGGCAGCATCTACGCCGGTATCTGCTCCCCCACCGAGGCCGCTGTCGTCGGCGTTGTCTACTCCTTTATTGTCGGCACGCTGGTCTATCACGAACTGAAGTGGAAGGATATTGTCCAGTCCATGATCGACGCCGTGCTCATCAGCGGTTCCACGCTGTTCATGGTCGGCATCACGACCTCTCTCGGCCGCGTGCTGACGCTCAAGCAGATTCCCAGCCGTCTGTGCACGATGCTCACGAGCGTTTCCGACAGCCCCATCGTTATCCTCGGCCTCATCACCATTCTCCTTTTGATCGTCGGCTGCTTCATGGATAACATCTCCGCCACCATCATCCTCGCCCCCATGCTGCTGCCCACCGTTCTGGAATGCGGTCTTTCCACCGTGCAGTTCGGTGTCGTCATGACGATGCTGCTCGCCATCGGCTTCATCACCCCGCCGTATGGCATCAACCTGTTCGTCGCTAGCCAGATCAGCCATGAGCCGCTGATGAAGATCGCCAAGAAGGCGGTCCCTCTGATGCTCTCCATGCTTATCGCCGCCATCTTCACGATGGCCTGGAGCGGCCTGACCGATGGCATTGTTAACCTGTTCACCTGATGCAGGATCGACGGGAGGCCGGCTGCAAGCCGGTCCTCCCGTCTTTTTTATGAGAGGCTGCTATGAACTTAAAAACTTATCAAACTCCCTACTCCACTTCTCTTCTGCCCGTTGTACTGTCTGAACAGCAGGTCGCCTTTGAGGCGGAGCTTCCTCATCTGGAGCCAATGCTCGATTGGAAAACGCTTCTTGCCGAAAAGCTGGACACCCCCACTGCCGGTGCGCCGCTAAGCTCTTTTCTCGCTCCCAATCAGCATATCGTTCTCCTCGTGGAAGACAACACGCGCCACACGCCTGTGAAAGACATCCTGCCCGTTTTATGTGACTATCTCTGTGCCCATGGCTGCACGCTCTCCCAAATCGAAATACTTATCGCCCCCGGGACGCACCGCGTCATGACTGAGGAAGAGCTCCTCGAAAAGCTCGGTCCTTTTGCCATGGATCACCTGAAGGTCAGCCAGCACGACTATCGCGATTCGTCTTCTCTTGTCACGCTTGACAGCGTATCGGTCAGCGGCATTGAGATTCCCGTCTCTGTAAACCGCATCGCTGTAGAGGCCGATCTTCTCATCGGCCTTGGCAACATCATCCCGCATCCCAACGCCGGATACTCCGGCGGTGCCAAGATCCTTGATCCCGGCTGCTGCGGCAAGGAAACAGTCTCTGCCACTCATATCTCTGCGGCGCTGATGGGCTATCTTCCGCTTGGCCAGACGGAAAACCAGTGCCGTGACGGACTTGAGCAGGTCGCTCGCCGCGTGGGGCTCGACTTTATCATCAATGTGGTGCTGGACGCGGAAAACCGCATTGTCGACCTGGTGACCGGCGATTTTGTGCAGGCACACCGCGTCGGTGCGCAGAGCGCCAGAAAAGCCTTTGGCGTTCCCATCCCCTGTCAGGCAGATATTCTCATCAGCTGCTCCTATCCCTATGATATTGACTACTGGCAGTGCGAAAAGGCACTGATCTCGGGATATTTTGCCGTCAAAAAGGGCGGCATCATCATTCTCGCCGCCCCCTGTCTCGAAGGCCTCGCCCACAATCACGATGATCTTCTCTCCTGGCTCGGGATGAGCAGCGAGGACGCCAAGGCCCGCCTGCGTCATCTCTGGTCGAGCAAGGAGCCCGGCGATCTTGTATCGGCCTCCATCGCCATCGGCGCCGTCACCGTGCGCGAGCACGCCCAGATCTTTATTTACAGTCAGGGGTTGACGGACAGCGAGATCAGTGCGATGGGCTATCGCGGTTTCTCCAGTCTCCAGGCGGCAGTAGATGCTGCTCTCGCTGAAAAGCCTGACGGTGTGATTGGTATCCTCAAGCGCGGCGGTGATTGTCTGCCGCTCCCCGTATCCTTAGAAGAGAGGTGATTGGCATGAATATTATTGGAAAATCCCGCCCGATCCATGACGCTGAGGGCAAAGCTCGCGGACAGGCTAACTATGCAGGCGACATGCGCCTCAAGCACATGGCCTATGCCGCTCTGATTACCAGCACCGTTGCAAACGGTTATGTGCGTAACATTGATCTTTCGGAAGCGGAAAAGACAGAGGGCTACCTCGGCAGCCTCACCTGCCTTGAAGAACACGGCAAGCCCTTTTGCCGCTACCGCTCTTTGAAAGGGCAAAACACCGTTGACCAGGAGTACGTCTTCAATCGCCGCGTCCGCCTTGTCGGCGATCGGATCGGCTGCATCCTCGCCGATTCCCTTGAAAGCGCGCGCAAGGCCGCCCGGCGCGTAAAGGTCGACTATGAAGTCTATCCCGCAGCGTTCACCGCCCAGGAGACCCTTTCCGGCATTGCTGGGACGATCCACGAAGAAGGCAACACCAGCGAAGAGATCTGCGTCGAGGAGGGTGTGCTGCCTGCCGGAGATTTTGTCCCTGTTGAAACGCAGATGCATCTTTCCCGCATCAACCATGTGACCATGGAGCCGCATGTCTGCACGGCGGACTATGATCCTGCCAGCAAGCAGCTCACCATTTACAGCCCTAACCAGACCGTACACGGTGTCCGCACCGTGATCGCCGATATTTTCTCGCTTCCGTATGGAGATGTCCGTGTTGTCAAGTCGACCATGGGCGGCTCGTTTGGCGCCAAACAGGAATGGGTCGCCGAACCGGTAGCCACAGCTGCCGCACTCTATTGGAAAGGGCCGGTGCAGCTCGTGCTCTCCCGCGAGGAGGTCTTCACCTCCACCATTTGCCGCGCACCGATGGATATTCAAGTTAAGGGACTCTACACCTCTGACGGCAGGCTGATGAGCATGCAGGCGGACAACACGCTCGACGCCGGGGCATACCTCGGCAACTCCAAAGACTACTGCGGGGCCATGGCGAATAAGTTCTTCCGCTGCTACCATTACCCTCATATGAAATACACGGGCCGTGCCGTTATCACCAACACTCCTGTTTCCGGTGCATTTCGCGGCTGGACCAGCCCTGAGCTTGCGCTCTTTTTTGAGCACAACCTCAACATGGCCGCGCGCAGACTCGGACTGGACCCGCTGGAGCTGCGGCTCAAAAATGTTGCCCATCCCGGCGATATCGATATCCGCATCAACGAGCCCCTCGGCCCCATCCGCATTCAGGAGTGCCTTGAAAAAGGACGCGCCCTGTTCCATTGGGATAAACGGCGTGAAGAAGACGCTGTCCTCAACGCTTCCCGCGGCCGTTATCGCCGCGGCTGTGCGGTCGCCTGCGGCGGACATCTGAACGGATATTACCCCCGCGTCATCGACTTTGCCTCCGCTGAGATGCGCATGGCCGAAGACGGCGGCGTTCTTGTCAATATGACACTCCACGACCACGGCTGCGGCACAGTAGAGGCATTTCGCATGATGATTGCGGAGGCGCTGACTCTGCAGCCTGAGCAGGTTTTTCTCGGCGAGGGTGACACGGCGCAAACGCCTTTTGATCCCGGCTGTTTTTCCAGCCGCACGACCTTTGTATTGGGTCAAACGGCCCTGCTCTGCGCGCAGGGTCTTATTGAAAAGCTGAAAGATGCGGTCTGCGATCTCTATGATGATATCAGCTTCTCTTCTCTCTCAGCAAAGGACGGTGCAATCACCGACGGGAAGAGTATCTGGAGCTATGCTCAGATCGTACAGGACTGCCACCGTCAGCTCCAACGCGAGGTGTTTGCCTCCTATCAATTCAAAAACACCACAAACCCCGGCGTAACCGGTGCTCACTTTGCCCATGTTGAGGTCGATGTGTACACCGGAAACGTCAAGATCCTCGATTATCTTGCTGTCCACGACATCGGCAGGGCTATCAACCCCGAGATCTGCCGGGCACAGATCCAAGGTGCCGTTCAGATGGGGGCGGGCGGCGCTCTAAGCGAGCAGATGACCATTGACAAGCGCGGCTGCGCGACCCATTCTCTTGGGAAATATCATATTCTAAATGTCCCGCAGGTTCCGCCCGTCCGAGTCGAATTCATTGAGGACGGTGGGACAAACGGCCCCTTCGGCTGTAAGTCGATCGGTGAAGTCTGCCATATTCCCCCATCCGCAGCGATCATGGGCGCAGTAAATGAAGCTCTGCATGCAGACCTCGACACGATCCCTCTCAGTCAGGACACCATTTGCCGCTGGGTCGAGGCACATCGGGAGGAGGTCTTTTCATGACTATTCACTTTTTTGTCAACAACAAGCCCGTCCAGCTGGAAGCTGCCCCTGACCGCCGCCTTCTGGACATTCTGCGGGAAGACCTTCTGCTGACCGGCACCAAGGAGGGCTGCTCCGAAGGCGAATGCGGTGCCTGTACCGTCCTTCTCGATAACGAGGCAGTGCACGCCTGCCTGATCCTTGCGATCCAGCTCGAGGGCTGCCACATCACGACGATCGAAGGGCTCGCCGCCAGCGGTGAACTGGATGCACTGCAAAAAGCCTTTATTGATGAAATTGCGATTCAATGCGGCTTCTGCACGCCCGGCATGATCCTCTCTGCCAAGGCGCTCCTGATGAAAAACCCGCATCCGAGTAATGAAGAGATTCTTCGCGCACTGGCCGGAAACCTCTGCCGCTGCTCCGGCTACCAGCAGATCATCCGTGCCATAAACAAGGTTGCTGAGGAGGGCCTGTATGAAAAGCTATAACCCACAAAGCCTTCAGGAGCTCATCACCCTGCAGGCCTCTCTCCCGATGCAAACGCAGATCCTATCCGGCGGGACCGACTGGATCATCGCCCATCGCCGTAAAGCCGAAGACCTTCCGGCCCTGCTCTGGATCGGCGGTATCCCTGATTTAAAGCGTATCGTGATCGACGATCAGGGGCAGCTGCACATCGGCGCTTGCTGCACGATGGCAGCGCTCGAACAGTCCGACCTGCTGCATGGTGCTTTTCGCGTGATCGCAGAGGCGGCCGCTTCCGTCGGCTCCACGCAGATCCGCAACCGTGCGACCATCGGCGGCAATATTGCAAACGCTTCCCCTGCCGCAGATCTGGCCGCTCCGCTGGTCGCATTGAATGCCTCCGCGCGCATTCTGCGCGAAGGCACTGTGTTTGATCTCCCCGTGAGCGAGCTCATCACCGGTGCTGAGAAAACGGTGCTCCGCCCGCTTGATATCCTGCTCGGCTTTACTGTCCCTGCCTTTCCTCAAAAGGCAGAAAGCCACTATTATAAGCTGGGATTCCGCAAACAGGTGTCGATCTCCCGCTTTGGCGTCGCAATGATCTTGCAGCGCACGCAGGGCATTGTGGAGCAGGCTGATATCGCTATCGGCGCAATCGGTGCCAAAGCCATCCGCATGCCGGAGTTAGAACGCGCGCTTGTTGGCCACCTCGCTGATCGGTCTTCTGCCGATGTGCTCGGCGATCTCCTTGCCGACTATATCCGCAATACCAGCCGCCGCCAGTACAAGGCGTGGGCGGCACGCGGCGTGATGGAGGATGCGCTGGCGCTGTTCGCACAGAACAATTAAATTTGTTTCATTTTGGACCCGCAATCTCCAAAAATGATAAAAGAAACAGGAGGCGACACTCGCCTCCTGTTTCTCTTACAAAAGCAATAACTTTTCCTGATCCAACGCAATTTTTGCGCTCATTCCCGCTTGCAGATCACTTGCATGATCGGCGGAGATGCGCAGCATCGGTGCATCTTCGGCGCTGCCCTCCGGACGCAGCAGGAGAATATTCTCCTCTATGCCGGGGATGACGCGGCAGACGGTGCATGTCATTCCGCCGTTCTCACTCAGAGCGGCGGCATTGTCAGGAATGCCAAGCGTTGTAAAGGGTTTTTCCGTGACATCAAGCGACAGCACCACATTCCACTCGGGAAGGTAAACCTTGCCGTCTTTCGCTTCGGCGGCGAAAAAGTTCTTGCAGCCCGCGAGGCGCGCCGCGCTGACGCTGCCCGGATGGCGGATCATCTCGTCCATCGGCGTGACCTCGCCGGTCCGGCCGTCTTCCATCACACAGACGCTGCGGCAGTTGCGATAGCACTCGCCCAAGTCGTGGCTGACCCAGAGGATAGGGCCGTTGAACGTCGCCAGCAGGTCGGCGAGCTCGATCTCAAGATTCCACTTCAAGTAGCTGTCCAGCGCGGAGAACGGCTCGTCGAGCAAAATCGCCTCCGGCTCGGAGCACAGGATGCGCGCGAGCGCCACGCGCTGCTGCTGGCCGCCGGAGAGCTGCGCGGGATGCTTTTTCTCCAGCCC